>Ga0181520_10007539_pt1 | contig 15962 bp, 9 predicted proteins | sample PEATcosm2014_Bin_29_FD_132451 | JGI IMG/M metagenome (GOLD analysis project Ga0181520, IMG submission 132451) | Peatland microbial communities from MTU Mesocosm Facility, Houghton, MI, USA - PEATcosm2014_Bin02_30_metaG | ecosystem: Environmental > Terrestrial > Soil > Wetlands > Peat | place...
CTAGGTCCTCCCGACAGGCCCGAGCTTCTTGAATATCACTTCGCCCCCGGCCTTCGAAAGGCGCGTTACCTGGCTGAAGAAACGCTGGAGCAGGATGAAAATCATGATCAGCACGCCAATCGCGATCTTCGTCCACCAGGTGGAGAGGGAACTGAATGTCAGATAGGTCTTGATGATCGCCTGGATCAGCACGCCGATGAAGGTACCCGCCAGATAGCCGACTCCTCCAGTCAGCAGAGTGCCCCCGATGACCACACAGGCAATCGCGTCGAGCTCGGTCCCTATGCCGGCGAGGCCGTAGCCCGCCGGCGTATTGAGGATATACGCGATGCCCGCGAGAGAAGAGAGCAGGCCGCTGAGCGTATAGATCAGGACCTTGGTCCGGCCGATGCGGAGTCCCATGAGGAGGGCGGACTGGGCGCTCCCGCCTACGGCGTAGACGTCCCTGCCGAACTTGGTGAAATGCATGATGAAGAGGAAGACGACGAATACGACGAGGTAGATGATGACGGTCGTGGGAATCTTGATGTTATTCGGCAGGACTATGCCGAACTTCATGATCCCCTTGAAGAGGGGGTTGTTGATCGGGATGGACTCCAGGCTGATTACGTTGGCCATGCCCCGGCAGAAGAACATCCCCGCGAGGGTCACGATGAAAGGCGGGGCATTAAAAAAATGAATCAGGCAGCCCATGGAAAAGCCGATCAGCGCGCCGCAGGCCAGGGAGATGGCGAAAACGAGGAAAGGATTCATTCCGCTATTCTCTATCAGATAGGCGCTCATGACGCTGACGAAGGCGATCATCGAGCCGACCGAAAGATCGATTCCTCCCGATAGGATCACCAGTGTCATCCCCACGGCAATGATACCGAGGAAGGCGTTGTCCCTGAAGAAATTCACGAAGACTCGCAGGCCGAAGAAATTGGGATATATAATGCCGACGGCCACGTAGAGAAGAACGGCGACCGCTATCGTCGCGTATATCGCGATGTATTTCTTATCGATTTGCAGCTTCATGCTCTCTCCTCCAGAATAGGCCGCGTACCTTCACGCGGAAGGCTTCCGATTGGATCAGGATGATGAAGACCACGACGAGGGCCTTGATGACCCGGGTGACCTGGACGGGGATTCCGTTCGTGAGGATGGTAGTAGTCAGGGTCTGCATCACTATTGCGCCGATGATCGTGCCGGTGATGGAGAACTTGCCCCCGTCAAGGGAAGTCCCGCCGATGACTACCGCGAGGATTGCGTCCAGCTCGAGCCCGTCGCCGGAACGGGTAACGTCGGCAACCTTGATGTTGGCCGTATTGATGAGGCCGGCGATGCCCGCGCAGAATCCGGTAAAGACGTAGACTCCCTGCTTGATCATCCGGACGTTGACGCCCGAGTAGCGGCTCGCGATCGGGTTGCAGCCGACCGATTCGATGAAAAGCCCCAAGGCGGTCCGTCTCGTCAGGAGCTGGGCGATGAGGAATAGGGCGAGCACTATGGTGATAGGGAAGGGCAGGCCGAACAGGAAGCCGTTCGCAATGAACTCGTATCGGGGATTCTCGAAGATGATGGTCTGCCCTTGCGCGAAAAGAGACGCGATGCCCCGGGCGAGCACCCACATAATCAGGGTCGTGACGATGGGCTGGACCCCGATATTCGCGACCATGAAGCCGTTCCATAGCCCGAGGAGGGCGCAAACGCCAAGGCCTATGATGATCGCGTAGGCCAGGGGCATGTGGTCCAGGACCAGGAGAACCGTGGTGAAGGAGCCGGAGACGGCCGAGACGGAACCGACGGAGATGTCAATTCCACGGGTCGCTATGACCAGGGTCATCCCTATCGCCATCAGCATCACCGGCGCGGCGCGGTTCAGGATGTCGATCAGGCTGCCATAGAGATGCCCATCCTTGATCTCCATCTGAAACATGATCGGCGTGAAGAACGCGTTGAAAACCAGTATTATCGCCAGGGCGAGGAGAGGCCAAATCAGGGTTCCAAGGAAATGCATGATGTTGAAGCGTCGTATCCTTTGAGCTTCCATTTATCTCGCTCCCTCTGCGATGAAGCGCAGGATCGCGGCCTCGTCAATCCTGTCGCCGGCGAGTTCCCCGATCTTCCTGCGGTCCCGGATGATCGCCACGCGCTGACTGCAGTTGGCGACCTCGCTGAGCTCGGAGGAAATGAACAGGATGGAAATTCCCTCCTGGCTCAGCTGCAGGATCAGATTCTGGACCGCCAACTTCGCCCCGACGTCGATGCCGCGTGTAGGCTCGTCGAGGATGAGCAGCCGGGGATGGATGGCCAGCCACCTGGCAATCATGACTTTCTGCTGGTTCCCCCCCGAGAGTTCCTTGATCTTCTTGGACGCGTTCGGGGTGCTTATCCCGAGTATCTTGATATAGCTCTCCGCGATCGAGAGCTGGGTCTTCTTCGAGAGGAGGCGCAGCCAACCCTTGCTGGCCTGCAGCGCGAGGACGATATTCTCCCTAACGGTCAACTCCCCAATGATCCCCGAGGCCTTCCTATCCTCCGAGCAAAAAGCAAAGCCCGCGGCGATCGCCTCCCTGGGCGACGTGATCGCGACCGGTTTGCCATCGACCGATATCTGGCCTTGGTCCGCCTTGCCGATGCCGAAGAGGAGCTCCGCGACCTCCGTCCTCCCCGCCCCGAGAAGGCCGGCAAGGCCGAGGACCTCGCCTTTTTTCAACGTCAGGTCGAAGGGCTCTATGCTTCCCTTCTTCCCAAGATTCTTGGCCTCGGCCAGAGTTTCCTTCGACGAGGAAAAATCCGCCCCGCTTTGGCCTGATTTGAGCTCGATCTCCTTGAGGCTCTTCCCCATCATGTGGGCGATCAGCTCCACCCTCGAGAGGGCGGCCGTCTCGAAATTTCCGACGAGCTCGCCGTTTCTGAGGATAGTGGTCGTATCCGAAATGGCGTAGACCTGGTCCAGGAAGTGGGTCACGAAAATGATCCCCATGCCCTGGCCCTTGAGAACCCTCATAATGGCGAAAAGCTGCTCGACCTCGTGGGCGGCCAGGCTCGAGGTAGGCTCGTCGAGGACAAGGATTTTAGCGGAGATATCCACCGCCCGAGCGATGGCGACCATCTGCTGTATCGCTATCGAGTAGTCCGAAAGCAGCTGACGGACGTTCAACTCAATGTTGAGGCGATCCAGGGCGGCCTCGGCCCCGGCGTTCATCTTCCTCCAATCCAGGGCCCCGGCTCTCGTAGGTTGGCGCCCGAGAAAGATATTCTCGGCGACGGTCAGAGTCGGGATCAGATTGACCTCCTGATACACCGTGCTGATCCCGAGCGTCTGGGCCTCGTAGGGAGAATGGGGGTTTATCTCGCGGCCCTCGAGAAACATCTGGCCTTCATCCCGCTCGTAGACCCCGGTCATCAGTTTGATCAGAGTGGACTTCCCGGCGCCGTTCTCGCCCATGAGGGCGCGTATCTCGCCCTTTTGAAGGGAAAAATCCACTTTGATCAGCGCCGTCACTCCGGGAAAGCTCTTGCTTGTTTTATGCATGGAAAGGATTGGATCTTTGACAGTCATGGCAACCCCTTAAAAACCTATCGACCCGGCTCGAAACGGGTATAGGGTGCGGTTTGTCGACCCGCCAAAAGAAACGGGCAGTTTCAAAAGTCTTGAAACTGCCCGTTATTGGGAAATGCTGGCTCCGGTACCTACCGTCTATTAGTACTTGCGGGTCGGGAGCATCGCCGCGGCCTTGCTCTGGTCGTAGAGGCCGTCGGACTGGATGACCCACTTCGGATAGGTCTTGCCGTTGATGGCGCCGATAATGGTGTCAAAGCCGATCTTGCCGAGGAGGGGATTGCACTCGCAGACCGCGTTCTGGGTACCGGCGGCCATAGCCTTGAAGGACTCGCTCGTCCCATCGATGGAGACGACGAGAATGTCCTTGCCGGGCTTCTTGCCGGCTTCCTGAATCGCCTGGATAGCGCCTACGGCCATGTCGTCGTTATGGGCGTACACCGCGTTGATGGTCTTGTCGGCCTTCAGGAAGGCTTCCATGACTTGCTTGCCGTCGGCGGCGTTGAAGTTTCCCGTCTGCGACTTGACGATCTTCATTCCGGGGAAATCGGCGATGACTTCGGCGAAGCCCTTCTGCCTCATGACGGCGGGGTCGGCTCCGGGAGTTCCTTGGAGCTCGGCGATATTAGCCTTGCCGCCCATCTTCACGGTGAGCCAGGTCGCGATGCGCCTGCCTTCCGCCACGAAATCGGAGGTGATCTTGCAGACGTAGAGGGAGTCGTCGTTCGTCGTGAGCCCGCGATCGAGGAGAACTACCGGGATCTTCGCATCCTTGCATTCCTGGAGGACATCGTCCCAACCGGTAGCGACGACGGGAACCAGGAGAATGCCGTCGACTTTCTGGGCGATAAAGGAGCGGAGGGCGGCAATCTGGTTCTCCTGCTTTTCCTGGCCGTCGACGAACTTGAGGGTGATGCCCATATCCTTCGCGGCCGCATTGACCGAGGCGGTCTCGGCATCGCGCCATGCACCTTCGTTGCCGCCCGTCTGGGCAAAACCGATCGTGTAGGATTTCGCGGAAGCGCCGAAGGCGACGAAGAAGGTGAGAACCAGGGCTGCGAACAATACCAATTTCCGATTCACGTAGACCTCCTTGGACAGGCCCATCGTGGAGCCGTCCTTGAGGTCAGTATTGCGGCCCTTTTTCGAATCCGTCTTTGCACGATTCGGTCCGATCTTTGCACTTTTCGGACCGAGGACCTCTAGTAGCTGCGCGTGGGCAGGGCTTTGCGCGCGGTTTCGGCCGGAAAAATCCCTTCCGAGGTGATTATCTGCCGGGGCAGAGCCTTGCCGTTCATGTAGTCCTGCACGGCCTTCATGAGAAGCGGGCCGAGGAGGGGATTGCATTCCACCGTGCAGCTGAGCTTGCCGGCTATCATCGCCTCGAAGGCGGCGCGCACGCCGTCTACCGACACGATGGCGATATCCTTCCCCGGGCGAAGAGCGCGCCTCTCCATGGCCTGGACGGCGCCGAGGGCCATGTCGTCGTTGTGGGCGAAGACCGCGTCGATCGGGCCATGATAGGAATCGAGGATCCTGTTCATGGCGGCAAACCCCTCCGAGCGGCGGAAGTCGCCATTGTCGCTCGCGACGATTCGGTAGCCCGGCGTAGCGCTGATGATTTCCTCGAAGCCGATTTTGCGTCCTATCGCGGGCGCCGCTCCTTCCGTTCCCCTGAGCTCTACGATATTCACTTTGCTATCGGCTCCCAGCTTGCCGACGAGCCAGCGCGCCGCGCGCCGGCCTTCCTCGACGAAATCGGCTCCGAGAAAGGTGGCATACAAGGTCTCGTCCGAAGTGTCGATCGTCCTGTCTGACAGGATGACCGGAATGCCCGCGGCCTTCGCCTCCTTGAGAGCGTCGTCCCATCCCGGCTCGATGAGGGGGGATAAGGCTATTACATCCACCTTCCGGGCGATGAAGGACCTGATGGCGGCGATCTGGTTTTCCTGCTTGAGCTGGCAATCCACGAAGCGCAGGTCGATGCCCGCCTGAAGGGCGGAAACCTTGATCGACCGGGTATTCGCCGCGCGCCAGTCGCTCTCCTGGCCGGTCTGGGCATAGCCCAGGACGATTCGCCTCTTGCCCGATGCCGGCAGGGGCGACGCTCCCGAAACGCGGGGAATCGGCGGCGCGTCGAGCCGCGGATCGTCCGCGGCGGTCCGGGTGGCCTTCCATGCGGAGAGGAATATCTTCTTCGGTATGCCTTTGACTCCGTCCAATATATCCATCGCGTACTCGACGGCCGCCCTGCCCCCGGTCGCCGAGACGAAGGTGGCCGCGAGCACCCCGCGCCGCACCAGGTCCAGCCCCCCGTCCTTTCCGCCGAAGCCGTCCACGCCTATGAAGCGGATGCTTCCGAGACCCCTCGCCTGAGCCGCCCTCCAGGCGCCGTAGGCCATCGTATCGTTCTGGGCGACCACGATGTCGACGCGGCCGAGGTTCGCGACCCGATCGGCGAATCGGTCCTCAGCCCGGTCGCGGAGCCAGTCGGCGCCGAAGCTGTCGACGATGGCGATGCCGGGTTTCCCTACGAGCTCGGCTCGCAGGCCCTCGTCCCTCTCCATGGAGGGCGGCGATCCTGCCCTGCCCTGGATCTCGACGATCCTGCCCCCCTTGGAACCGAGCAAGCCGGCGACGTAGGCGCCGACCGAGCGGCCGATGAAGTAGTTGTCGGGACCGATGTAGAGCGTATAGCCGTAGCCGGCCACGGTCCGGTCGAGGAGGATGACGGGCACCTTGTCGTGCGCGGCCGACACGGCGGGGGTCAGGGCCTTCTCGTCCACGGGGGAAACGATGAGGAGGTCGACCCCGAGGCGAAGGAGTCTCGAGATGTCCCCGATCTGCTTGGCGGCCGAGTCCGCCGCGTCCGTCACCGCCACGCGCAACCCCGGCCTTCCCGCCGCCGCGTCGAGGATGTCCTTGTTCATCGCGACGCGCCACGGCTCCGTGAGGTTGGCATGCGAGACGCCGATGAGCCGCGAGACGCCGTCGGCCTCGTCGCCGGCGCGACGGGACAGGAACGCCAGGCCGAGTACGACCGCGACGAGGAGGGCCCCGGCCGCCGCGGCGGCGATGCCGCGGAGCCTCATCCTTCCGCCTCCGCCCTGTACTCGCTCGGCGAGATGCCGCATATCCTCTTGAACACCCGGCTGAAGTAATGCTGGCTGGAGAAGCCGGAGGATTCGGCGACCTCGAGCATCTTCATCGCCGGGTCGGAAAGCATCGCCATCGCCCTCGCGACCCGATAGGCGGCCAGCCACTCGACGAAGCTCTTCCCGGTCTCGCGCTTCATTACGCGGGATAGGTAGCCCGGCGACGCGCCTATCTCCGCGGCGGTCTCCTCGAGGGAAAGCTCGGGCCGCATGTAGCTGCGCTCGATATAGCTTCGCGCCCTCAGGGCCAGCGCGTTGCTGCGCCCGTCGGCCTTGCCGCCCGCCTCCTCTCGGAGCTCGTCGATCACGTCGGGAAGGGCCGCGATCAGGGCTGCCGCCCCTCCTTCGACCCTGCGCTGCGCGACCGCGGCCGGGACGCCGAGCCGCCTCTCGGCGCGCGAGGCGATCTCGGCCGGCACGTCCGCCCATTCCGGGCCGCCGCCGCCGCGCGAGAAGGCGATTACGGAATCGGATCCGTCTCCGAAGGACGCGACCGGCCCGAAGGGGGCCAATGCCTCGTCGACCAATCCGGACAGCGAGAACGCGGCTTCCAAGCGCTCGCGCGCCCCTCCGGCCGGCGCGGCGACTCCCGGCATGACCAAGGTCACGCACAGGGGATCGGGAATGTCGATGCCCAGCAATCCGAGTCTGTCGAGCGCCTCGGCGGCATCGGCGCGCCCTTCGACCATCTCCCGGAAAAGCATCTGCCTGAGCAGGGGCTTGTTGCGCTCGAGCTCGGCCCTCGCCCTCCTCGAGATCTCGGCCCTTGCCCGCCTGCGCGTGAGTTCCTCGGCCGCGCGCAGGAGGGTCGAGGCCATGGCCTGATTCTCCACGGGCTTCAGGATATAATCGAAGACTCCCAGGGAGAGGGCCTTGCGGGCGTACTCGAACTCGTCGTGGCCCGTGACGACGATGACGACGCAGTCGAGTTCGAGGGAGGCCAGGCGCTCCACGAAATCGAGCCCCGAGAGGAAGGGCATGCGGATATCCACGAGCAGGATGTCGGGACGGGCGGAAAGGGTCAGGGCGAGCGCCTGTTCCCCGTCCTCGGCCACGGCGACTACGGCGGAGTCCGGAAGCAAGGCGGGCACCAAGTCCCCGAGACTCTCGCGAATGAGCGGTTCGTCGTCCGCTATGAGGATTTTCCACGGCATAACGTCGCTCCTCCTATAGGAGAGGATGAATGATCTCGAACTTGGTTCCCCGTCCCTCGGCGCTCTCGAAGCGTATACCGAACGCGGGCCCGAAGGAGAGTCGTAGGCGCTCATTGACGTTGTAGACGCCGAAACCCTCGGTCGGGCCGGGGGAAGGACGCTTGCCGCTCAGCCGCGCTCGCAGGGCGGCTTGCCGCTCCTCGTTCATGCCCGCGCCGTCGTCCTCGACGCTGAGTACGAGGATATCGCCAGATTCCTTCGCGGCGATGCGGATGAAGCCGCGGTCCCTCTTCTCCTTGATGCCGTGGTAGATCGCGTTTTCGACCAGCGGCTGGATGATGAGCCTCAGGACCCGGCGGCCCAGGATCTCGTCCTGAACGTCTATCGCGTAGTCGAACTTTCCCGCATAGCGAGTGCTCTGTATGAAGAGGTAGGATCCCGCATGCTCGATCTCGTCGCTCAGGGCTATCGTCTCGGCCCCGCGCGAGAGGCCGATCCGGAAGAGCCTGGTCAGGGCGACGACCATGTCCTCGACGTCCGCGGCGCCTCGCCTCCTCGCCATATAGCGGATCGTCTCGAGGGTATTGTAGAGAAAATGAGGCTTTATCTGCTCCTGAAGCACGTGGAGCTCGGCCTCTCGCTTGTCGTGCTGCTCCTTGTAGACCAGGCCTATCAAATTGCGGATCTCCGAGATCATGGCGTTGTAGCTCCGCCCGAGCCGACCGACGTCGTCCGTCTCGTCGCCCTCGAAGCGGGTCGAGAAATCGCCGGTCTCGGCCCTCGACATGAGGCTCTCGAGCTCGATTACGGGTTTAGCCACCGACGACGCGAGCAGGAAGGAAAGGAGGAAGGCGATCGCCACAGTCAGGCCGCCGATGAAGAGGGCGGAGGCACGCACGAAGTCCGCCTCGTGGAAGGTCTCGGTGCGCGAGAAGACGCCTACCGTCCTCCACCCCGTGTAGGCGGAAGTGCGGGCCAGGATCTCGTAATCCTCTCCCTTGATCCTTTTGGCCAGTCCGGTCTCCGTTTCCCGGGTCCAGGCGGGCGCTACGCGGTATATGATGGGGTTCCACGGCCCGAGCACGGGCTCGCCCGAGGCGTCGACGATGAAGAGGAAGCCCTTGCTCCCCACCTTGGCGTCGTCGAGAAGCCCGCGTATGATCGCGAGATTCAAGTCTATTTCGATGACTCCCAGGACGCGTCCCGTGGAGGAGTCCAGCATCGCCTTTGATACGGCCACGGTCTCCTCGTCGGTGCCGGACACGAGGTCGCGCACGTTGCGGCCGATGGGCCGCGGCGTAAGCGCGACCCTCCCGGGCGCCGCGGCGGCCGCGGCGTACCAATCCTCCTTGACCAGGCTGTCCCGGCTGACCCGATAGAAGTCCCGGCTGGCTAGACGGTCGTCGGCGGAAAGGACGAGGAGCCCCGCGATCTCCGGACGCGCGATCTTGACCGACTCCATCTCGGCCGCGGCAGGCTCGCCGGGGCCGCCCTCGACGAAGGCGCGCAGGTCGGGCCTCGACGAAAGGAAGTCGATGATCTTCTCGATATCCTTTACGTAGAATTCCGCGTTGCGAGTCACCTGGGCGATCATCTGCCCGGTATAAGCCATGGACATCCGCTCGACGCCGCTCGAATAGAGGATCGGGGCGGCGATGCCGAGAGTCCCGAGAGGGAGGACTATCACTATCGCGAAATAAAGAAGGAGGCGCAGCCTGAACCCCAGGCCTCGCTTGCCCTCGGGGGCGAAGTCGGGCATGAGCGCGATTATACCAAAGGAATTGACGCGGAGGGGGATAAAACGCGAGCCGGGCGCGAAGGCCCTTCGCTCACCAATCGAAGAGGAACTTCGCTACCTCTTTCGCTATCGCGTCGAGTCCTTCGGCGACGAGGCGGCATTCGGGCAGGCTCTGTATGAAGAGCTGGCCGTAGCGCTTCGTGGCGATGCGCGAATCGAGGATCACGACCGCCCCCCTGTCCTCCGAATGGCGAATCAGCCGGCCGAAGCCCTGCTTGAGCCGGATCACCGCCTCCGGAAGGGATATCTCCATGAAGGCGTTGCCGCCCTTCTTCTCGACGGCCTCGCTGCGGGCGAGCTGTACCGGATCCGTCGGAACCCGGAAGGGAAGCTTGCAGATGACCACGAGCTGGAGCGTCTCGCCGGGCGCATCCACGCCCTCCCAGAAGGAATCGGTCGCGAAAAGCACCGACGCCAGATCGGCCTTGAAGGTGTCGAGGAGCTTGGATCTCTCCTCCTCGCCCTGACGCAACAGGGTTATCCCGAGCTCGCCCATCTTGGGTTTCGCGGCCTCGTAGGCGCTCTTCATCGCCTCGTAGGAAGTGAAGAGCACGAGCGCGTGTCCCCGCGAGGCCTCGAGAAGGCGGGGCACGGCCTTATCCACGTACTCGCGATAAGCGGGACTCTCGGGACCGGGGGCGCCCGCGTCCACCGCGAGCAGGGCGTTGGTCCTGAAGGGGAAAGGCGAGGGGTAGACGGCCGTCTCGACGGCGACCGAGGATCTCGCGAGCCCCACGCGGCCTTTCCAGAAATCGAAGCTCTCGCCGACGGAAAGCGTGGCCGAAGTGCAGACGACGGCTCGGAATTTCGTGAAGACCGCCTCGTCCATGAGGCCGCTTATGTCGAGGGGCGTCTGGGTATAGCGGACGAAGGTCTCGCCCTGGCCCGTCTTGCCCTTTTCCATCCAAAAGACGGTATCGGGCGTCGCGCCGGGCGCGTCGTCGAAATCCTTGAACCTCGCGCAAAAAGAGGCTGTCTCGCCGAGCCACCGCAGGTACAGCTTCGCCTCGTAGACGGCTCGCTCCTGCGCCAGCTCCTCGGAGCCCTCGGCCAGGGCCGAATCGAGGGCATCGCCCAGGACCTCCGAGCAGGCGATGAGCGAGCGCTCTAGGGCGGCCATGGGCGACAGGAGAAGGTCCCGAAGGACGGGGCTCGCTTCGGTGAGTCGATAGCTGCGCTCGGATCGCCCTGCCGCGCCGCTTTGCGGCGAGGGCTCGAAGAGCCGAGCGGCCCTGTTGTCGAGGTCGTCCATCGCCCGCCTCGCCGCCGCTATCGCGCCGGGAAGCTTCTCGAGCGCCTTCGCGGGAAAATCGCGGAGGGCCAAAAGCCTGGGGACGAGGCCGAAGCTGCGGTCGCCGCGCTTTCGGGTCAGGCGCGAAAGCCGCTTGTTGACCGTAAAGCGCGTGAGCTCGGTCGAGAAGAAGGCCGTGGCGCTCGCTTCGACCGCGTGGGCCTCGTCGAGGACGAGGGCGCGGAACGCCGGGAGCACGGCCGTGGACTCGTAGCCGGCCCCGCCCATCCGCGCGGCAAGGTCGGCGAACAGGAGATGGTGATTGGCCACGACGATTTGCGCGTCCGCCGCCTCCCGCCGCGCCCTGAGCACGAAGCAGCCTTCCCTGTCGGAGCAGCGCAGCCCGAGGCAGGCGTCCGACTCGGAGCATACCCTCGACCAAAGCTGCTCGTCGGGGAAGAAGGAGAGGTCGGCCCGGTCGCCGGTGGCGGTGGTCCCGGCCCAGGCCTCGATGCGCCTGAGCGGGTGATCCTCGCCGGCGAATATGCCCTCCTCGTCGAGGGCCTCGCGCAATCGGGCGCGACAGAGGTAGTTGCCGCGGCCCTTTACGAGCACGGCCTTCGTCTTCTTCTTGAAGAGCCTCTGCACCACGGGGATGTCCTTGTCGACGAGCTGCTTCTGCAGATTGATCGTCGCCGTCGACACGACGACCCGCTCCTCGTTCCGTACGGCCCAGGCGAAGGCGGGCACGAGATAGGCGAAGGATTTGCCGACCCCGGTCCCCGCTTCGGCCGCCAGGACGCCGCCGTCGTTGAAGACGCTCGTGACGTCGCGCGTTAGGCGAATTTGACTCTTGCGCGGCTCGTAGCCCGCTATCAGGCCGGAGAGCTTGCCGCCTTCCTCCAGCGCGCCCGATATCTCGTCCTCGTCGAGCCGCGCATAGGGCTTGCGCCGAGCGGGCTCGGCGACCACGTGCACGCGACCGACCGCGTTGTCGACGATGTAGGACCCTACGCCGGCCGAGCCGGCCTCGGCCGAGACGCCCACGTCGGCCTCGCTCGGCCGCAGCGCGCCGGAGGGGTGGTTGTGGACGATGACGTCGCCGCGCTCGAGGTAGGCCGCGAGGGCGGGCACCGAGGACCTGTTGCCCCGTGCGACGACGAGCACCTCGCCGACGCGGCCGTCCTCGACGATTCGGCAGGCGGCGAAGACCTCGCCGCCAGAGTTCGCGGCGATCTCCTCGCGGAGGCGCTCCGCCGCCTCGGGGGTGAAGCGCTCAGATGCATCCATAGGCTGAGACTATAGTCTCGAGCGCAGGCGGGCAGCAAGGCGGGCCTTTCGGGCGATGAAGCCCACGAGATAATGAGGGCCCTCGGGGCCGGTCGCCCGCTTTTTAGGGGAGACGCGTCTCGCCCATGAGGAAGCGATCCACCTCGCGGGCGGCGCCCCTGCCTTCGGCGATGGCCCACACGACGAGGCTCTGACCCCGCCGCATGTCTCCGGCGGCGAAGACGCCGGGCGCGCTCGTCGTGAAGGAGCCGAATGCGGCTTTGGCGTTGCCGCGCTCGTCGGCCTGCACGCCGAAGGACTTGAGGGGACCTCCCTCGGGGCCGAGGAATCCCATCGCCACGAGGACGAGGCCGGCGGGGATGGTCCTCTCGCTTCCGGGAACGTCCTGCGGCCCGAAGCGGCCCTTGGCGTCCTTCTTCCACTCGACGTCGACCACCACGACGCCGCTCACGCGGCCGTCCTTGTCGCCCAGGAATCTTTTGGCCGTGACGAGGAATATCCTGGGATCGGCGCCGAAGAGCGCGGCCGCCTCTTCCTGGCCGTAATCGGTCCGCAGGATCTTCGGCCAGCGGGGCCAGGGGTTGTCGAGGGCGCGGACATCGGGAGGCCGGGGCATGATCTCGAGTTGGGTCACGCTTTTCGCGCCATGTCGGATAGCCGTGCCGACGCAGTCGGTGCCCGTGTCGCCGCCCCCGATTATCACGACGTCCCTGCCCTTGGCCGAGATGAATTTCCCGTCCGCGTGGTTCGAATCGAGGAGGCTCTTCGTGTTGGCCGTCAGGTATTCCATCGCGAAGTGGACTCCGGCGAGCTTGCGCCCCTCGATCGGCAGATCCCGCGGCCTCGTCGAGCCGCAAGCGAGCACGACGGCGTCGCTCTTGGCCTGCAGTTCTCCGGCCGCGATGCCTAAACCGTCCGCGTCGCCCGCGGCGGCGCGGACGCCGGTCACGAAGCGCACTCCTTCGGCGGCCATAAGGTCTATCCTCCGGGCGACGATCCTCTTGTCGAGCTTCATGTTCGGGATGCCGTACATGAGTATTCCGCCGATCCGATCCGCGCGCTCGTAGACGGTCACTTCGTGCCCCGCCTTATTGAGCTGGTCGGCGCAGGAGAGGCCGGCAGGGCCGGAGCCTATTACCGCCACCTTCTTGCCCGTTCTCCTGGCGGGAGGCTCGGGAACGAGCCAGCCCTCTTCCCAGCCTCGGTCGATGATGCTCACTTCGTCGTGCTTTATCGCCACGGCCGGGAGAGGAATGGCTCCGACGGTGCAGGCGCCTTCACAGGGGGCCGGGCAAACGCGACCGGTGAACTCGGGGAAATTGTTCGTGAGCCTCAGCCGCCTCAGGGCCTCGCGCCAAAGGCCTCGGTACATCAGGTCGTTCCACTCGGGGATGAGATTGTTGATGGGGCACCCCGACGCGGCGCCATCGTAGATGACGCCGCCGTGGCAGAACGGCGTGCCGCAATCCATGCAGCGGGCCGCCTGGTCGCGAAATTCCTCCTTGGTATTGAAGGCCGTGTGGAATTCGTTCCAGTCCTTAGCCCGCTCCGCCGGGGCTCGGTCCGGCGGAAGCGCGCGCTCGTATTCGATAAAGCCGGTCGGTTTGGCCATGGTCTATACCTCACAATAAAGGAATCAATGAATACCACCACCTATCCTCATTCTCTTTTCTCTCAGTTGCCGGAGACTCGGGCGAGGTCGAGGTTGTTCTGCTCGAAGGCCGCCATCAGGGCCAAATCGCCCGCCAGCCCGTCGCGCGAGGCCTTGTCGATGGCGACGATCATGCGCTTGTAGTCTCGGGGCATCACTTTAACGAAGCGCTTGACCGTGCCGGCCCAGCCGGCGAGCATCCGCTTCGCGCGGGCGCTGCCCGTCGCCTTCGCGTGGCGCTCTATGAGCTCCCGCAGCCTCCCTATCTCGACCGCGTCGCTCAGGTCCTCGAGATCGACCATCTCGTCGTTGACGCGCGAAGGGAAATTGCCGTCGCCATCGTGGACATAGGCGACGCCCCCCGACATGCCGGCGCCGAAATTGCGTCCCGTCCGCCCGAGCACCACCACGACGCCTCCGGTCATGTACTCGCATGCATGGTCGCCGACCCCCTCGACGACGGCCGAGACTCCCGAGTTGCGGACGCAGAAGCGCTCGCCCGCCATGCCGCATATGTAGGCCTCGCCCGCAGTGGCACCGTAGAAGCCCACGTTGCCGATGATGATGTTCTCTTCGGGCTTGAAAGGCGAGGCCGCCGGCGGGTAGACCACGATCTTGCCGCCCGAGAGGCCCTTGCCGATGTGGTCGTTCGAGTCGCCCTCGATCGTCAACGTGACTCCGCGGGGGAGGAAGGCCCCGAAGCTCTGTCCCGCCGAGCCGACGAATTTGAGGCCGATAGTGTCCTCGGGAAGGCCCTTGGCGCCGTAGCGCTTGGTGATCTCGGCGCCGAGAATGGTGCCCACCACCCGGTTCACGTTGTGGATGGGTATCGTGACTTTGACTTTAGCCGCGCGCTCGAGGGCCGGCTCGCAAAGGCTCAATAGGACGCGCCGGTCCAGGGAATCGTCCAGGCTGTGGTCCTGGGCCTTCGCGCGATGCTTGCCCCAATCGTTGGGCACTTCGGGCCGGTAGAAAATCTTCGAATAGTCCAGATTCCTGGTCTTGGGGTTGCCCTTGGCGACTTCCATATCGAGGAGGTCGGTCCTGCCGACCATATCGACGAGCCGGCGTATCCCTAATGCGGCCATATGCTCCCGCAGGTCCTGGGCCACGAAGCGCATGAAGTTCTCGACATGCTCGGGCTTGCCCGCGAAGGCCTTGCGCAGGAGGGGATTTTGAGTCGCGACCCCGACGGGGCAGGTGTCGAGGTTGCAGGCGCGCATCATCACGCAGCCGAGGGCGACGAGGGGAGCGGTCGCGAAGCCGAATTCCTCGGCGCCGAGGAGGGCCGCGATGGCTACGTCCCTGCCCGTCATGAGCTTGCCGTCGGTCTCGACGGTGATGCGGGAGCGGAGGTTGTTGAGAAGCAGGGTCTGGTGGGTTTCGGCGAGGCCGAGCTCCCAAGGCAGGCCCGCATGCCGCAGCGAAGTCCGGGGCGAGGCGCCCGTCCCGCCGTCGTAGCCCGAGATGAGGACTACGTCGGCGCGGGCCTTGGCGACGCCGGCCGCGATGGTTCCGACGCCGACCTCCGAGACGAGCTTGACCGATATCCTCGCGTCGGGATTGGCGCACTTGAGGTCGTGGATGAGCTCGGAAAGGTCCTCGATGGAGTAGATGTCGTGATGGGGCGGCGGGGAAATGAGCCCGACTCCGGGGGTGGACTTGCGACACTCCGCGACCCAGGGATAGACCTTGCGTCCGGGCAGCTGGCCGCCCTCGCCCGGCTTCGCTCCCTGGGCCATCTTGATCTGTATTTCCTTGGCGCTTACGAGGTATTCGCTCGTCACGCCGAAGCGGCCGGAGGCGACCTGCTTTATGGCGCTGCAACGCGAATCGCCGTTCGCGTCGGGCAGGAAACGCTCGGGGTTCTCCCCTCCCTCGCCAGTATTGCTCTTGCCCCCGAGGCGGTGCATGGCGATCGCCATCGCTTCGTGAGCCTCCTTGCTGATGGATCCGAAGGACATCGCGCCCGTCTTGAAGCGCTTCACGATGGAGGCGACCTCCTCGACCTCGTCGATGGGAATCGCCTTGGAATCCTTGAATACCATAAGGCCGCGAAGCGTGCACTGCCGCGCGGACTGGTCGTCGATCAGGGCCGTATACCGCTTGAAGGCCTCGTAGTCGCCCTCCCTGCAC
>Ga0181520_10007540_pt1 | contig 15962 bp, 10 predicted proteins | sample PEATcosm2014_Bin_29_FD_132451 | JGI IMG/M metagenome (GOLD analysis project Ga0181520, IMG submission 132451) | Peatland microbial communities from MTU Mesocosm Facility, Houghton, MI, USA - PEATcosm2014_Bin02_30_metaG | ecosystem: Environmental > Terrestrial > Soil > Wetlands > Peat | place...
CGATGCGCAGTTTGTAGTTCGGCGCCAGCGTCAACTCATCCACGCCGGCTGCGGCATTCAGCACGCCGGGCGTGTTGGCCGCATAAACCTTCAGAGAGGTGTGGTGCGTAGAGATCAGCGACCAGGCCCCTGCCGTCAAAAAGTGGCTGGCAATCGCCACGGCCAGCGCGGAACCTTCTTCCGGATCGGTCGAAGAGCCCAACTCATCCAGCAGAACCAAAGACTTTTCGCCCGCCAGCCGGGAGAGCCGGTCGAGATTGGTGATGTGCGCAGAAAATGTAGAGAGAGCTGCCTCGATCGATTGCGCGTCGCCGATGTCGGCGAGGAAGGCCGTGAAGATGGGAAAACTGGCCTCTGTCGCGGGGATCGGCAATCCGGCCTGAGCCATCATTGCTAATAGAGCTACGGTCTTCAATGTGACCGTTTTACCGCCGGTGTTGGGGCCGCTGATGATGAGCTGTCGAGCCTCCGCAGTGAGTTCCAGGGTCAGCGGGACAACCTGGCCGCCCGTTGCGCGAAGGCGCTTTTCCAGCAGCGGATGGCGAGCTGCTCCTAAATGCAGCAATTGCGGCGTGAGGGCTGGCGCGACGCAATCAAACGCGCGGCCAAAGCGGGCGCGGGCTTGCAGGCTATCCACCAGCGCCAGCACGCGCGCGCCTTCAACCAGCGCCACGGCATAGCCGCCTACCTGCCGCGTGAGAGCCACAAAGATGCGATGAATCTCGGCCTGTTCTTCCTCCAGCAGGCGCACCAGTTCGTTGTTCTGTTCGATGGTCTCCAGCGGCTCGATATAGACCGTTTGCCCCGACGAGCTGACGCCGTGGACCACGCCGCCGACCCGCCGCTTCTGCTCGACGCGGACGGGGATCACAAACCGCTCGCCGCGAATGGTAATCAGCTCATCTTGCGTTGCGCCGTCCGAGGCCAGCTTGCGCAGCGCGGCGCGCAGGCTCTCTTCGATCTGCCGCTGCTGGCGCTCCTGCTCGCGGCGGATGCGGCCCAGCTCGGGCGATGCATTGTCGGCCAGCGAGCCGTCGGGCTGAATGGTGCGCTCAATCGACTCGGCCAGCGGCCGCAGGCTGGTGGTGAGCGCAGTTGAGAGCTGGCTGAGGCCAAAGAGCTTGCCCACGAGGCGCGCCGGGGGCGATTGCAGCAGCGATTGCCAGGCGGCCACATCGTTGGCGAGGCGGGCGATGGCTTGCAGTTCGCTGGCCTCCAACGCCGCTCCTGGAATCTGCGCCTTGGCCGCGTGCTGCGTGGGGTCAAAGAGGCCGCCGACGGGGATCGAAGTCTGCTCTTCCAGCAGCAAGCGCAGTTCGCCGGTGAGCTGATGCTGGCGGGCGATCCACTCTTCATCGGTGGAGGGCTGGAGGGCGAGAATCGCATGGCGGCCCACGGGCGAAGCAGCAAAGCCGGCAACGAGCGCCAGCAGCGGCTCCCACTCAAGGGCGGCAAAGTCGGCAAACTCCACCGGCGACGGAATCGGATCAAGTAAAGGCATAGTCTGTACTAGAACTATCTTATTGCGTTGGCCTGGAAGTCGATGAAACACGAGGCTCCGGCGCGCCTTCGGCAGAGGCGACCGAATTGGTTGTATGCTAAGGCTCAGGCGATGTTTTCTTCCTCGGGCACACGCGGCGAAAAACTCTCCACCGTCAAGCTGACGGTGGTGCAGTACGGCATTCTGTTCATGATGCTGGGGCTGTCGGCTGGGCTGTGGCGCTTGCAGGTGCTGCGCGTGGACGACTACCGCCTGCAGGCCGAGCAGAACCGAATCCGCAAGGAGCCGGTGATGGCCGCCCGCGGCAAGCTCTTTGACCGCGAGAACCGGCTGATTGTGGATAATTACCCCTCGGTCTCCTGTTATCTGGTGCGCGAGGCAAATCGGAATGTGGACCAGGATCTGCCGCTGATTGCCAAAGGGCTGAATCTGGATCTGGAGCAGTTGCGCTCGACCCTGCGCCGCTACCGCTCGCGACCGGTCTACGAGCCGATCCCCATTAAAGGCGAGGTCACCGCCGACGAGCAGGCCTTTATTGAAGCGCACCGCAACGAGCTGCCAGAGCTGGAGACCATCGACGTCGAGCGGCGGCTCTATCCGCGCGACGGCTTTGCGGCGCACCTGATTGGCTACGTGGGCGAGGTGAGCGAAGAGGATCTGAACAATCCGCGCTTTGCCTATTACGAGCCTGGAGACGTGGTGGGCAAAGCGGGGGTAGAGGAGACCTACGACCAACTGCTGCGCGGACAGGACGGATCGCGCGATGTGGTGGTCGACAGCCATGGGCGCGAGGTGAGCTTTCTGCGCACGCAGCACGCGCAGCCCGGCCAGGATCTGAAGCTGACCATCGACATTGACATCCAGCGCGCGGCCGAGTTGGCCCTGGGCGACGCCAATGGGGCCGTGGTGGTGATGGACCCGCGCAACGGCGAGATTCTGGCCATGGTCTCCCATCCCAGCTACGATCCCAACGCCTTTGCCGTGCGCATCAATCGCACCGACTGGAATGCGCTGATCACCAATCCCAACCATCCTCTGATGAACAAGGCGATTCAGGACCAGCTTGCTCCCGGCTCAACCTTCAAGATCATCATGTCGGCGGCGGGCTTGCAGGAGGGCGTGGCGCAGGATATGCACGTCAACTGCGTGGGCGGCGGCACATTTTACGGGCGATTTTTCAAGTGCGACAAACACCACGGCGTCCTGAACATCAGCCAGGCGATTCCGCTTTCCTGCGATACCTTCTTTTACACGCTGGCGCAAAAGCTGGGCATCGACACGATTGCCAAGTACGCCACGGCCTTTGGTTTGGGACAGAAAACGGGCATCGACCTGCCCAATGAAATGGCCGGCATCATGCCGTCGACGCAGTGGGAGATGAAGAACTTCCATCAAAAGTATTACGCCGGCAATACGATCTCCGTCGGCATCGGCCAGGGTGAGACGCAGGTGACCCCGCTGCAACTCGCACGCGCTTTGAGCGGCATCGCCTCCGACGGCCATTTTGTGCGCCCTCACGTGGTCATGCCGGATCAAAATATCCCAGCCGACTTCAAGCAAGCGATTCAAGACAGTTTTCCAGGCTCCGGCGATAAGGACTTCCCCCTCAACCCGGACACCTGGGCGATCATCACCGACGGCATGGCCGCTACCACCACCACCGGCACTGCGGCGGCGGCGCACTTGGAAGGTGTGGACTTTGCCGGCAAAACAGGCACGGCGCAGGTGGTGGGTGGCGGCGATACCCACACCAAAGGCGGCCTCAAGACTCCCAACGCCTGGTTTGTGGGCATGATTCCCCGGCGCAACCCGGAGATTGTCATTACGGTTTTGCAGGAGCACGGCGATTGGGGCTCGGGTTCGGCCATGATTGCGCAAAGAATCGCCATCGCTTACGTGAACAAAAAGCGCTCGCAGGACAAAAACGTCCTCGATCAGGCAGCAACGGGCAAACCGGTTGAAATGGGCGCGGTCTGGAGCGAGCCCGCGCCGGTCGGTCGTCAGCACGCCGCCGTTCTTCCGGGAGAGGATTCGGTCCTCCATCTCGGCCATTTCATGATTGATCCGGCTCCGCTTGGCCCGGCCAAGGCCATGGCCAGCGCGCAGCCGCGCCTGCCGTCCTGGCTGCTGGCCATGCCGTTGCGCTTCAAAGAAGGCTTGCCCTGATGCGCCGCTTCCTGAGCTTTCGCGAATTCGATTGGGCGTTGCTTTCCATGGTGCTGCTGCTGTGCACCATCTCCGTTTTTGAAATCTATTCGGCTACGCTGCACACCAAATACGTAGGCTTCCACACCAAGCAGATTCTTTGGATCACCGCCGGAGTGGCGGCCATGTTTCTCTTCTCCAAAATCGACTATCACCGGCTGCTGGATTGGACACCCTGGGCCTATACCGTCTTCCTGCTGGCGCTGGTGGCTGTCAAACTTGTGGGGCACAGCGCGCTGGGCGCCAAGCGCTGGATCAAAATCGGCCCCATGCACTTTCAACCTTCGGAGTGGATGAAGCTGATTCTTATTCTGCTTTTGGCCCGCTATTTTGCCAATCTGGGCGGGCGCTCGCTCACTTGGAGAGACATCTTCAAGGCCTTTGCGCTGGTGGGCCTGCCGATGGTGCTGGTGCTGGTTCAGCCTGATCTGGGAACTGCTCTCACCTACACCCCGATTCTGGTTGCGGGCCTCTTTCTGGGCGGCATCAACTGGAAGCAGGCACTGATTCTGAGCGTTTGCGGCGTAGCGCTGGTGACTGGAGTTTGGACCAGCGGCAGATTGCACCCCTATCAAAAGGCGCGCCTGACCAGCTTCATCAATCCCGATAACGACCCCAAAGGCACCGGCTACCAGCTCAAGCAATCGCTGATCGCCGTCGGCTCCGGCGGAGTCTGGGGCCAGGGCACACAGAAGGGCTCGCAGACCCAGGGCGCCTTCCTGCCGATTCCCCATGCGGACTTCATCTTTGCCGCTTTTGGCGAGGAGCATGGATTTGTCGGCGCAATTTTTGTGCTGCTGCTATACTTTTTTATATTGATGCGTTTGATTCAAAACGCTCAAACAGCCGCGGACCTGCCCGGCTCCCTGATTATCATGGGGGTGGTGGCTGTGTTGACCTTCCAGATTGCGGTCAACGTGGGCATGGTCATCGGGTTTATGCCCGTCACCGGAATTCCTTTACCGTTAATGAGTTACGGTGGATCTTCGGTGTTGTTTTCGTTCCTGGCGCTGGGTGTGGCGATGAATGTCCGGATGCGCCGGTTCGTCAACTGACGGAATTGCTGTTCCACCTCTTGTGTCTTCCCGGAAGTCTCCGGTCCGCAAGAGCAAGTTTTTTTGAAAGTATTACGCCGGCCAGGTCCGGATGGATCGAGCGCCCGGCAGGATTGGGTTCATGAGTACGCAGAGACGGGAAAACCGTAGGCGGCCTATAGATTGTTCGAAGTGCGCGGAAGTCTTGGGGAGGTCAATCCCCGATCCCCAGACGGGGCGCGTTCGGGCAGACGCCATGGTTGGAACGGCCCCGCCGATTTTTTCGACAAGGTTGGCCACAAACTCTCTGCAATCGGGTTACGGTGTCGTACAGCTTGTTCAGCTTGTTCAATTTGTTCATTTTGTTCAGTTTGTTTGTCTTGTTCAACTTGTTCAAATTGTAGAGTTTGTCCGGCTTGGCCTACGCTTCTCTTTGCCGCCCTTCGGGGCAGGTGCGGGCGCGGCCTCCGGAAGACTAGCGAATCACACTTCCCCCCTTCAGCTCCTCCCCGCTCCTCCCGGTCTTTCGCCACTCCCTCTGACCTTGCCGTGGGTTCCAGCAGGCTGAGGCCGCTGGACGGAAAGGTACGATGGCAAAGGAAATTTGTATCTCCAGCACGCCGCATGAGACGCGGCTGGCTATTCTTGAAGACGATCAACTCGCGGAAATCTACTACGAACGCGAAAATGAATATACCCTGGCCGGTTCGATTTATAACGGTCGAGTCACCCGCGTTCTACCCGGAATGCAGTCGGCATTTGTTGACATCGGCCTGGAGCGCGATGCCTTCCTCTATGTGACCGACTTCATGGAGCTGGAAGACCCGGAAGAGACCGACGAGATTGAGAAGGCGGCAGCCAGCGGCGCCAACCAGCCTCCGCGCGAGGTTCGCCACACAGCTCCGGAAGGCCGCAATGGGCGCTCCGGCCAAAAGCCGGAAGTTAAGCCAGAGCAGAAATCAGAACCGAAGCCTGAGTCCAGGCAGCCTCAACGCCCCCCGGCTGAAAAGCAGCGCGCGTTGGAGGTCGAGGAAGTTCCCGAGGAGCCGGTTGCATCTCTGCCCGCCTCCGGCTCTATTTCCTTCAGCGAGCCTGCAGACGGCAGCGAACAGGACTCTTCTGAAGCCGGCGCCAAGCGCTGGCGCGGACGCCGCCGCCGTCGCGGTAACCGGGGAGCGTCCTCCGGCGAGGGACAGGCTCAGCCCGCTCCATCGTCAGTCTCTCAAGTGGAAGTCTTCGAAGACGAAGAGCAGGACGTTGCGCCGCAAATTCATGCCGGTGCGGGCGAAAGGCCTTTTCAGCAGAAGCAGGAGTCTGCCGAGCAAGCGCATCACTTTGACCGCATTCCAGCCCCGGCTGCCCTTCCGGTCCCATTTGTCATGCCCGGCGAATCGCTTTCCAAGTACGGCGGCGCTTCGGTCGAGGGTGCGCCCAAGCCGCCAGTCCAGCCGGCAGTCCCGGTTCGCCCGGCCAGCAACTTCAAGCCCGCGACGCTGATCGATTCACCCCTCCAGTGGGACGGCAGCGGCCTGTTGCCCGGCGAATCACTCTCGCGCCATCGCAATCGGCCCAGTGAGCATGCGGAGGAAGAAACTGTCGAGCAGATGCCGGTTGATCCGCAGCCCGAGGCGCCGGAAACAAACGCCTTGGCCGTCAACGAGGAGTTGATCGAAGAGACGCTCGAAGCCGAAGCCGAGCAGCCGGAGGCCGAAGCCGAGCTCGAGCTCAGCCCGGAGATCCTGGAAAAGGAATTGGTCTCCAAATGGACCAAGGCGTCGCTGGCGGAAGGTGACCTGGACGTTGAAGAGCCTCTGGAAGAGGATGACTTCGAGGAGACTGAGGAAACAGCCTCCGAGCCGCTTCAACCAACGGGCGATCTCACTGAAATCGATCCCCCCGCGTTGGGTGCTGCTGTACTCGATCCTGAAACAACTCCTGCCGCAACTGAAACAACCGGCGTCGCCGAGACCGACGCCGCGGCCTCGCACGACATCGACCCGCTGCCTCCCTCCGGCTTCCGCCTCTTTGGTTTTGGCAAAAAGGCCGAAGAAACTCCGAAGGCGCCGGCCAAGTCCGCCTCCTCCTATACGCCGGGCAAGGGCCTCGTCGTTGAAGAGACCATCGACGAAGAAGAGTTCGACGCGCCCCGCCATGCGCACCGCGCCAAGGGCGGCGACCACGACTCTGACGCCTTTGAAGAAGAGACGCTGCCCAAGCATCTGCGCACCGGCGATCTTGGAGAAATGCTGCAAGAAGCGCACCTCGATCATCGCATTCAGTTGAACTTTGACGGCGACGCGGACGACGAAGACGAGGACGAACCAGTTGCGGGTGGCCAGCCCGCCGCGCCAGGCCAGCCGCGCCGCGACCGTAACCTGCGCGGAGGACGCCCAAACCGCCCCGGCCAGTCTGCGCCGCAGCAGGGCAATCGTGGCCGTGGCGGACCCACGCGCCGCTCCTCGCAGCTCTCTGATCTGCCCATTATCAGCGACCTGCTCAAGCCAAACCAGGAGATTCTGGTGCAGATCGCCAAGGAACCCATCGCCAAGAAGGGCGCGCGCATCACATCGCACATTGCTCTGCCCGGCCGCTTCCTGGTCTTCATGCCCACCGTCACGCACATCGGCGTCAGCCGCAAGATCGCCTCCGATGAGGAGCGCCAGCGCCTGAAGCGGATTCTGGTTCACGAGCGCGGCGAGGCCAGCGGAGGATTCATCGTGCGCACCGCCGCCGAGGGCGCCAGCGAAGAGGAGCTGCGCTCCGATCTGCGCATGCTGCTCAACCTCTGGGCCGAGATCAAAAAGCGCTCCGACGAATCCAAATCTCCGGCGCTCATCTATCACGATCTGGGCCTCATCGAGCGCATCCTGCGCGATCAGGTCAGCACCAACTTCTCTTCCATCTGGGTCGATTCGCAGGAGAATTACGAGCGCATCGTGCGCCTGCTCAACCGCTTCTCGCCCCAGCTTGTGCGCCGCGTCAAGCTCTACACCAAAGAGACGCCGCTCTTCGAGCAGTTCGGCATTCAGGACGAGATCGCCAAGGCCCTCAACTCCAAGGTCTGGCTCAAGTCGGGCGGCTCCATTGTCATCAACCAAACAGAGGCGCTGGTGGCCATCGACATCAACACCGGCAAGTACGTCGGCAAGTCGGCGCGCCTCGAAGACACCATCGTCAAGACCAACCTGGACGCGGTGCCGGAGATCGTCCGCCAGATTCGCCTCCGCGACCTGGGCGGCATCATCGTCATCGACTTCATCGACATGGACGACCGCAAGAACCGCTACAAGGTAATGGCCGCCCTCGAAGAAGCCCTCAAATCCGACCGCGCGCCCACCAAGGTTCTGCAATTCAACGACTTTGGCCTGGTCGCTATCACCCGCAAGCGCGTCAAGCAGTCGCTCGAGCGCACACTCAGCGTGCCGTGCCCCACCTGCCAGGCCACCGGCATGGTCAAAAGCCCGACGACGGTCTGCAACGAAATCTACACCGAGCTGCGCAAGATGAAAAAGCACTTCGAGGGCGCGGACGTTCTCTTGCGCGTCAACCCGGAGACGGTCAAGGTGCTCAAATCCAACAACGCCAGTTGGCTCACCGAATACGAAGAGCTGGTCGGCAAGAACATCCTTATCAAGAGCGATCCCACCCTGCATCCCGAGCAGTTCGACATTCAGGGGTAGCGGAGTTAGCGGAGTTAGTAACATCAAAGGCCGGAGCAGTAGCTCCGGCCTTTGTGATTGATCCATTTATGCTGAACTTATGGTGTGACCGGTTTCAATTCCGTCTCCATCAGAAGCTTGTAGTCTCTTTGAAACGGGAAGAGCGCTTTGATCGTTCGATATGGTTGTCCTTTCTTGAAATACATAAACAAAATGTGATCTGAATTCAGAAACTCCTCTAGCAGGTTAATACTGGGCTGACCATCCGACGAAGGTATATCGGGATGAATTCGCGCCACACAGGATTCCTGATCGCATGAGTTGAAATCGAGTTGCGTCATCGCATTCTTGTCCACCGCAGATTTCCATTGATCTCCATCCTTTTTTGTTTTTGCGAAAGTAATTATTAGGCCTTTCAAATGGTCTGCATTCGCCGGAACGTAAAAGGCAAAGTATGCGGGCTTTCGATCGCTTCGATTGATGGCGACGCCAATCGTGATGAATTCTGGATGTTTCGGGTCGGAAGGATGATCCGGATCGCCAACCAATATATCCGTAAACATCATGCAACCCTTGTCGCTGCATTTGAAATCCCATTTACCGGCAAGAGCCTCAATGGGATCGATCGGAGCCGTCTTCTCAGTCTGCTCTGGAACCGTTGCGGGTTTCGGGCTTGCAGCGGCGGGTTCTTGTGAAAACGCAAAATCTCCATCGAAAACAAATAATGAGGCAATCAATACTCCCGCAAACATGACTTTTTTAAGAAGAATGGGCATCCGTCTCCGATCATCGACTCAACAGATTTGACAAACAAATGAATTGTAATCGAAATGTTTGTGACTGTGCTTCATTGGATTAACCTCCCGGAGGGAGGCGTCGAAAATAGCCCAGGGCCGGGACCCCACGGACAGGTCTTCGTCCGTGGGGTGGCAGGGTGAAGCGCAGCGGAACCCTGGGTAGAATGCACAGAAATATGATTTCGCCCCGTAGGGGCGAATCGAATTCTCGCCTTCCACTCACTGAATCCCGCCATCGATTCCGCAAATCACACCGCAATCCATGGGATAAAGCTGCGCTCCCGGAATAGAATCCAAGCAAGAAGGAAAGGATGAGATCATGCCGCTGAAATCTCTTTGGTTCGTCCCATCGACGAGAAGTTTCCTATTGCTCTTCCTGCTGATGACTCTTCCGGCCACGATGCGCGGCCAAAACCAGCAATCCCAACCCGCGCCGCTGCGCGTGGCCCTGGTGGGGCTGGAACATGGTCATGCGGAGGGCTTTTTTATTTGGGCGCTGCCGCCGCACAAGCAGGACGTCGAAGTGGTGGGCATTGTTGAATCTGACCCCGCGCTGGTCGACAAGTATGCCAAAAAATTCTCGTTGCCGAAGAGCCTGTTCTTCGCCGGCATGGAAGAGATGATTGAGGCGCGGCATCCGCAGGCAATTCTGGCCTATACCTCGACCGCCGGACATCGCCAGGTGATCGAGGCCGCGGCTCGGCATGGCATTTCGGTCATGGTCGAAAAGCCGCTGACGCTCTCGCTCGACGACGCGCTGGCCATCCGCAAGACGGCGCGCGAAGCCAACATTCATGTGCTGGTAAACTACGAGACCACCTGGTACGCGAGCAACAAAGCCGCCTTTGATGAGCTTGAGAGCGGTCGCCTGGGGGCGATTCGCCGGGTGGTCATCCACGACGGCCATCAGGGACCGGCGGAGATCGGCGCGCCGCCTGAGTTTCTCGGCTGGCTCACCGACCCGGCACAGAACGGCGCCGGCGCGCTCTATGACTTTGGCTGCTACGGCGTTGACTTGATGACCTGGCTGATGCACGGCGAATCTCCGCTCACGGTGACGGCGGTGCTGAACCAGGACAAGCCTGCTATCTATCCCAAAGTGGATGACGACGCCACGATTGTACTGGCCTATCCTCGCGCCCAGAGCGTGATTCAGGCCTCGTGGAATTGGCCCTTCGGGCGCAAGGACATGGAGGTTTACGGAGCTACCGGCTACGCCATCACTGTAGCCGGTGACCACCTGCGCCTTCGCCGCCAGCAAGACGCCGAGGAGAAGCAATTGCTGATTGCTCCCCTCGCCGCGCCGCAAAACGACTCGCTGAATTACCTCTCAGCCGTAGTACGCGGCCAGATTGATCCCAAAGGCAGCCTGGGCGCGCTGGACACCAACGTCGTGGTGATGCAGATTCTGGATGCGGCGCGGGAGTCAGCGCGGACTGGCAAAAGCGTACGGCTGACCAAACTGGAGAAATAGGCAACACGCCGGATCGGGCGTGTAGCCATCTCCCACGGGATGAGTGCCATAAAGAATTCCCTGCATCAGGGCTTGGCCGGCTGCTTGGGCGGATCGACAATATACTCATCGCCGACGCGGGCGAGCAGGAGGGCGCGGCGGTCGGTGAGCAGCTTCAAGCGGTTGGTGGTTTCGATGAACTCCTGCTTCTGCGCGGTCGTGAGCTTTTGCGATGCTTCGGCTGGGCTGTCTGCCAGGCTCAGCTTGGTCAGCTCATCAAGGCGCGCTTGCAGCCGGGGAATCTCTCGGTCGATCAGCACCGGATGAATCACCGGCGTCTTGGCCTGGCCACGCGCCAGTTCGTTGCGGTTGTTCTCGCCCCAAACGGGAAGCACACCCACATGGCCCAGCTCAACGCGCACTCCGGCAGGGCCATAATCTTTGCGCACGGCGGCGAAAAGCCCAATCATCTCGTCGCGCGGATCGCCGTTCTTGTCCGGCATCAGACCGTCCACATAGGTACGCGACTGATTCGACAGAAAATTTCCCAGCGAATAAAAGATCACCGTGTCGCGCCCGTCGGCGGTGCGATAAGTTTCCACCGGCTGCAAGACATGCGGATGGTGGCCGACGATCACCGAAGCGCCGGCTTCGAGCATCTTGTGCGCCGTCTCCACATCCTCCGGGCGCGGCGCGGGCGCGTACTCCACGCCCCAGTGAATGGAAACTACCAGAAAGTCGCACTTGAGCCGCGCCTGCTTGATGGCCTCCAAAACCCCAGCCTCGTCCATTCCCGGCGCTCCTGCCGATTCACCCGGATACGGAAAGAAGTTCACGTGCGGCTGGTCGTCCTTATCAGGATTTCGGCCGCCGTTAAGCCAGCGCGTCATGCCCAGCCAGCCCACTTTGATGCCGTTGGCCTCGACCACGACCGGCTGCCAACTCAGATCCTTGCTGTCGCCCGATCCGGCAAAGAGCATTCCTTGCTCGCGCAGATGCTCGCGCGTTTCGGCAAAGCCGGCCCAGCCCTGATCCATCACGTGGTTGTTGGCGAATGAGACGATCTTGATGCCGTTGGCCTTCAGCGCAGACACCAGATCAACCGGAGCGTCGAAGAGAAATGGTTTGGAGCCGTGCGAGTGCGCCGGAGCCACCGGCGTCTCCAGATTCACAAAGCCGAAGTCCGCCCCTTTGAAGACGTCTGCGACATCCGCGAAGAGCGCTCCCCAACCCTCTTGCCCCGCTCCGGCTGCCGCGGCTGCCGCGCGCACCGGTTCATGCGGAATCACGTCCCCGGCCACGGCAAAGCTCACCTGCGCCAGCTCGTGCGGATAAGGCGCAATCGAGGTTGCCGAGCGTCCTATATGAGAACCGGCCAGCAGGAAGACGCTGACAGCGGCAGCCATCACCAGCAGCAAACCGCCCGCCGTCAGCCGCCTGTGCCTGCGCAGCGCAGCAAAAAGCCCTGCTCGGAGTCCCGCATCAAGATCAGTTCGTTTTGTCCGACTCATTGCCAGCGCCAAACCAGACACCTCTCATCCATAACAACTGGATGCAGATAGGATACAGGTTCTAAACAGCCGATGGCAGGTCGGCGCTACCGCTTCTTCGCGGCAGCCTTTTTAGCGGGAGCTTTCTTGGCCACCAGCTTCTTGGCAACTGCCTTTTTTGCAACTGCTTTCTTTACGACTGCCTTATTGGCTACGGCCTTTTTTGCCGAAGCCTTCTTCGCGGCAGCTTTCTTTGCCGGAGCTTTTCCGGCTGCAACTTTCTTGCCGGTGGACTTGCTCGCCAAAGGCGCGGCTTTCTTGGCGGCGGGCTTGGCCTTGGCCGTGGCCTTTTTGCGCGCGGCAACGGTCTTGGCAGAGAGAGCTGCCTTCAGCTCGGCATCAAACTCGACCGGGGTGAGCGGGCGGGCAGATTTGCGCAGACGCTCGATGTCATAAAAGGCGCGGCGCTCGGTCAAAAAGACATGAACCACAAAGTCCACATAATCAAGAAGGATCCAATCCCCTTTACGGCGGCCCTCCACCGAGTTGGGACCCACGCCAAACTCTTTTTTCAGCCGATGCTCAACCTCGTCGGCAATGGCGATGGACTGGCGATCATTGCTGGCCGAGGTAACCAGAAAGAAATCGGACAGGCCGGAGTCGATCGGGTCCAGCTCCAGGATGCGGGTCTCTTCCCCTTTTTTGTCAACACAGGCCGCAGCAGCGGCTTGAACGAGAATGCGAGTTTGCTGCTTGGCGTCGATGGTCATTCTTTGAGATAGGTCTCCGAGTTTCATCCTAGCCCTTCAATCCGGGCGGGGCAAGTTGTGGTAGAGATCGTGGGTGCGAATGTATTTCAAAACGGGAGCGGGCAGCAGCGCATCTTCCAGCCGCACGGCTTGGGCATCGCCGCGCAATTGCTCGCGGATCGCCGAAGCGCTGATCTCGATCTCCAGATTAGGAAGCAGGTAGAAGGGGGCTTGCGCTCCGGCGGAATTGCGGAGAATATAGCGGTGAATCTGGATTTCACCCAAATTCAGATCTCTTCCCGCAATCCGTTCCATCGTCAGCCCCGCCGGCAGCGCGGCTTCCAGATCTTCCAGGCTTTCGCCGGGGCGCGAGGCCACAACCAGCGCGGCGGCAAAGGGGATCTCGGCGGCGCGATGCCAGCGGCGGAGCAAGGCAAACGAGTCGGCGCCCATCAGACAAAACAGCTCGCCCATCGGCGGCAGCCCCGCGCGCAACTTGAACAGCGTCTCCAGCGTGTAGTTGGGCGCGCCGGAGGGCTGAGGCGCATCGGCCAGCGAGAGCGCAAATCCCGCTTCCTCGCCAATTGCCAGCCGGGTCATCGCCACGCGGTGCGCAAACTCCGCCGTTGAACCGCGCGGCTTTAGCGGTTGCGTGCCCACCGGTGCAAAGAGCACCGTGTCCAAGGCAAGCGCCTCCCGAGCCGCCCGCGCAATCGCCAGATGGCCCAGATGCGGCGGATCAAAGCTGCCTCCAAAGAAGGCGATGCGCCGCCCGCTCAATGGCTCGTTCATAGCATCATGGTAACGCGACAGGCCGCGCTGCTATGATGGTTGCCGAGATGCGATACATTCTTGCCGTTCTAGCTCTGATTGGCGTGCTGGTCTCAGTCAAGACCATCCAGGTTCACTATTCAACCGGCGTCGAGGCCTGCGACATCAATGCGGTTTGGGATTGCGGCATTGTCAACCACAGCCCGTTTGCCGAAATTTACCACGTTCCAGTCGGCTTTATCGGCGTCGCCGGCTACCTTGTGCTCGGCGGTCTGGCCTTTTGGCGGCAGCGGGCGCTGGTCTTTCTGGCGGCGCTCGTGGGCCTTGGTTTCGCCCTGCGCTTGACCATCATCGAGGAGCTGGTCCTGGAGACCTGGTGCCTCTATTGCGTCATCTCGCAGGTGGTCATCGCGCTGATCACGCTGCTCAGTCTGGGATGGGTGGGCAAGGAATATCTTGATCTGAAAAAGGCTGGCCGCGCGCTCTGAAGATTTCAGTTTTCATCCTTCTATCCAATGCAAAAAGAAGCGATTCAGGTGCAAAATCCAGCGAAAAAGTACCAACGGGCTAATCGTGAACCCGGAGTACCCACTCGTGGATTACATCCGGTATTTGGACTCACTCAGCTTTGCGTCAGCGATGATTCTCTGCTGATAAAATCGGCTCATACCAATGCTTAAACAACAATACGCAAACTGGATGTATGAGTGGGAGACGCGGCTGACGACGCGCGATGAGAATCGCGTGGTGCGCCCCCTGGAGTGGGGCTTCGAGTGGATTGAGCCGTTCTTGCGCAAGCATGGCTTTGCGGATGCGCTGCCCGGCCCTGAGATCGTTGCCGATCCGGAGCTGGCCGAGGCTGCCATGGTGCTCATCAATCAGTTCTTGATTCGCCACAGCGATTCGTTCTTCGGCTACGAACGCCCAACCGACTTCCGTCTGGAAGCGCGCCACCCGGAGCTGTATCCCACCAACGTCCGGCCTGAGACGCTGGCTCAGGACGCGGCGCTCAAGCAGAAGGCCGCCGAGGGTAAGATGGCCAAGGCGCAGTTTCTCCGCTTCACCTCGCCGGAGCAGACGCCGCACACTGAAAACAACCAGGTGAATGCCCGCTGGTATCCAGCGCCCGCCTCCAAAGATTCCAGCCGCCCCCGGCAGGCGATCATTGTCATGCCGCAGTGGAATGCCGACGCCTTCAGCCACAACTCGCTCTGCGCCATCTTCAACAGGATGGGCATCTCCGCGCTGCGCCTCTCGCTGCCGTATCACGACATTCGCCGGCCAGCCGAACTGGAGCGCGCGGACTACGCCGTCAGCGCCAATATCGGCCGTACGCTCTCGGCCTGCCGTCAGGCGGTGGTAGACATTCGATGCTGCGTCGACTGGCTGGAGGAGCAGGGCTATGAGCAGTTTGGCGTGCTAGGCACCAGCCTTGGCTCCTGCTACGCATTCCTGGCCAGCGCCCATGACGCGCGGCTCAGGGTGAATGCCTTCAATCACGCTTCCACGGCCTTTGGTGATGTGGTCTGGGCCGGGCAAAGCACGCGCCATGTCAAGCAGGCGCTGGAGACGGCCGGGCTCTCGCAGGATCGCATCCGCGCACTGTGGGCCGCCGTCAGTCCGTGCAGCTACTACAACAAGCTGATGCGCGCCGAAGTTGCCGGACCGGAGAAGAAGGTTCTACTGGTCTACGCCAACTACGATCTGACCTTTCCCTTGGAGTATTCGCTCAAGGTGGTCAAGGCCTTCCGCCGGATAGGACTGGACTTTGAAAAGCGCGTCCTGCCCTGCGGCCACTACACCACCGGCGAATCTCCCTACAAATTCATCGACGGCTGGTACATGAGCTCGTTCGTCTACCGCGCCTTCAAGGCGCTGCGCAAGGAGAAGGCCGCCGTTCGGGGCCTGGAGGCTGAATTTTCCGAAGCGTAGTAGGAAGGCTTCAGGCGCACAATTTGTAGCGCTGGCCTCCCGGCCGGCTGTGGCGTGGACCTCCCGGTCCACGATACGCTCTATAGCAATAGTAGAAATGCTCTGGCTCTCGAACGAATGCATCAGGCGATGGGATGAAAGGGTGCGACCTCAGACGTGCCGCAAACCTGCTCGTTTTGCACCTAGGGCACGACTTTACAGCCTGCGGAAAAACTCACGAGCGAGTCTGTTTTGTATCAGGGCACGACTTTAGTCGTGCCGATAAAGCCCATAAAATCAAAGGGGCTTTAGCCCCTGCGAGAAAATTCAATCAGGACAGCTCTTGTAATAAGGGCACGATTTCAGCCGTGCCGCAAGACCGGATTTTCAAA
>Ga0181520_10007541_pt1 | contig 15961 bp, 13 predicted proteins | sample PEATcosm2014_Bin_29_FD_132451 | JGI IMG/M metagenome (GOLD analysis project Ga0181520, IMG submission 132451) | Peatland microbial communities from MTU Mesocosm Facility, Houghton, MI, USA - PEATcosm2014_Bin02_30_metaG | ecosystem: Environmental > Terrestrial > Soil > Wetlands > Peat | place...
ACAGCGGAGCCTGCGACCAGCATCTCCGCTCCTGCTTGGACGACGCTGGCGACGGTGTCGTGAGCCACGCCGCCATCTACTTCGATGCGGAAATTCAGCCCGAGAGCTTCGCGCAGCTCGGCCAGGTGGGCGATCTTGTCCACGGCAAAGGGGATAAACTTCTGCCCGCCAAAGCCCGGGTTGACGCTCATCACCAGCACATAGTGCACCATGGGCAGGATCTCGATCAGCGTCTCGACCGGCGTGGCCGGGTTGATGACGACGCCGGGGAGCACGTTGTGCTCGATGATGTGCTCCAGCGTCCGGTGCAGATGGCGGCACACCTCCTGCTGCACCGAGATCATGTCGGCGCCGGCCTCGGCGAAGGCCGGGATGTAGGCGTCGGGGTCCTCGATCATCAGGTGGCAGTCGAGCGGCAGCTTGGTAATGGGCCGGATGGCCTTGACCATGGGAGGCCCGAACGTGATGTTCGGCACAAAGTGTCCGTCCATCACGTCGACGTGCACAATCGTGCCGCCGCCGCGCTCGGCCGCGGCAATCTCATCGGCGAGGTGGGCGAAGTCCGAAGCAAGGATGGAGAAACAGAGTTCAATCATGGGGCCAGGTTCTCGGTGCCAGGTGCCGGATTCTGAGTCGCTGGGGGAAGTGTATCAGTGGTCCGGGGGGGGCGGGGATTTGCGCCGCGACTTGAAGACAGACGGCGCGCTCAGCTCGCGGTCGCGCCCTGTGTCCGCCTGAACGTCGATTTCGGGCACAGATCGTTCTACCTCCGGCCGGCCGCCGTGGAGGGTCTTCGTGCGGGCGGGCCTCTGCGCTTCGTCCGCTGGGTTGCGTTGGACCAGCTCGCGGTGGGTTTCGGCCATAGCCGTGGGTTCTCCCAGCGCCATGCGCGCCGCCCCACGCAGAATGCGGCGGATGGGCCACGTGTGATCCTCGCGCGGGAAGAAGACCTCGCCGGCGCGCTGCTTCTCCGGCCGGTAGTACCAGCGGCGCAGCAGGGAGAGATGATCGCTGAGCGTGCCGAGGTCCGTCGGCGCGGAGGCCTGCTGTTCAAGCGCGGCGATCAGCGACTCGGCGCGGACTTCGGGGCTTTCAACCGGAGTCAGCGGCGCGGAAACCGCCGCAGCTTGCGTGTCCTCGGCGAGCGGAACCGCTTCGAGCATCAGCGGCTGCGCGAACAGCGAGCTGCCCACCGAGGTCTGCTCCCGGACGGCGCGCACGCCAAGTGTCGAAAGGCGCGCCGGCCCGCCGAGACAGCCGCCATGCAGCAGGAAGACGGCCGCCGAGTCTCCTGCCCCCTGTTCTCTGTCTTTCGTTCCCTGCGCCGCTTTTTGTACGACGATCGCGCGTAGTCTCGGGATAGGCTGCACCAGCTCATCCGCCAGCGCCTGCGTGGCTTTGACCTTGTGCCACTGGGCGTGCAGCTCGGCGGCGCGTTCGAAGTGAAGTCCATTGGAAGCTTCCTCGCGCGCGAGCCCAATATCGATCACCATGCTCTCGCCGCGCGTATCGAAGAAGCGTTTCACCGCGGCAGCTTCGGCGGTGTAGGCTGCTGCGCCCTCGGGCGTACAGGCCTGGTTACACGGCGCCAGGCACTTGTTCATCTCTCCGTAAACGCAGCCGGGATGTTCCGCATAGGGCGCGAGCTCTTCGACGCAACGGCGCAGCTTGAACAGGTCGAGCACGGCGTCGCAGTAGCGGTCGGCGGCGGCGCGCGATGGGAACGGGCCGTAAAAGTGGCCGAGTGCGCGCTTGCTCAGGCGGTTGGTGGAGTAGACCCTCGGATACGCATTCTCCGCGGTGAAGCGCAGGAAGAATGGCGTGCGCAGCTTTAGCCGGCGGCGCGCTTCGTCCAGCCCGAAGATCGCGGCGGCAGCGTGGTAGAGCGTGAGTGTCGACTCGAACTCCGAGCCGGTGACGGTGTAGTCGATGCGTGCGACGCGCTCCCGCAGGTTCAGCCGCTTGCTCTGCGAGTCCGGCGGCGCCAGCAGACGCGTGACGCGCCGGCGCAGATCGGCGGCGCGGGTAAGGTACGGTTCCGCTTCCGGCTGGCCTTCCACGCGCGGTCCGTGCAGCGCGAAGACGCCGGGCTGCGCCGGGACGGCGCGAAGGATCTCCGGTGCCCGCTCCGGCGCAAACGCGACCGATCGCTCGAACTGAAATCGCGCACCCACACCAGGATTGTATCGAGCGCGCGCGACCTTCGATATCCTCGCCGGGGTTCACTGCTGCCCGCCGCCCGATTTGTCAGTCGCGCTTGTAGGTGCAGGGTCCGCTCGTCCACGCCACCGTATCCGGCGTGAGGACCTTGAAGCTGTTGGTGCGCATCTGCATGACCACGGTGACCAGATTGGGCTGCACCTTGTAGCTCACCGGAAGACTGACGTTGTGCCCGGCTACGGTTAGAGTCTGCGTGGTATCCGTGAACTGGTAGTGGGTCGGACAACCTGCGGCGCCATCGGCGGAGGCTTGGGTGGTCGAGGTCCACTCGCCGATCAGGGGATTGACGGGCTTGCTCTTGCAGCCCGCCAGGATGGCCAGCAGCGCCAACGACAGCGGCAGCAGACGTCGTTTCATCTTCATCATGTGGGGACTGCGTATGGTTCGGTCGGTGTGCATATCGAATCGGGCAAATTGAATTTAACTTAAGCGCGGCCGATCGCGCGAGAGGGGTTGTTCGCGCGGCGTACGCGGTCAGGGCGGTTTAGCTCCCGGCGATGGTCATGCCCTCGATGCGCAGGGTGGGCGCGGCCGACGAGCTGCGGAACACCAGGTCGTTGCCGATGGCGGAGATGTTGCGGTACATGTCCTTCAGGTTCCCGGCAATAGTGATCTCTTCCACCGGGTACGCGAGTTCGCCGTTCTCGATCCACAGGCCGGCAGCGCCCTGCGAGTAGTCGCCCGTGACCAGGTTGACGCCGAAGCCCATGGTCTCGGTGACGTAGAGGCCCTGGCGGACGTCGCCGATGATCTCCTCGGGCGTGAGCGTACCGGGCTGAAGAAAGAAGTTGCCCGCGCCGATGCCGGGGTTTGATGCCAGCGAGCGCGAGGCGTTGCCGGTGGAAGCCATGCCCAGCTTGCGCGCGGTGTAGGTGTTGGTGACATAGTTCTTGAGGATGCCGTTTTCGACCAGCACGGTGCGGCGCGTCGGCAGCCCCTCGCCGTCGAAGGGACTGGTCCCGAAGCCTCCGGTTCTGATGCCGCCTTCATGATCGAAGACCAGCGTGCCGTCGTCGATTACGGTGATGTTCTCGCCCGCGACCTGTTGGCCCAGCATGTCGGCGAAGAATGTGGCATGGCGATAGATGGCATCGCCGTTGGCCGCGTCGAAGATGTTCCCGATGATCCCGCGCGCAATCTCGGGTGAGAAGACCACCGGGGCCTGCTGCGTTGGAACTCGCCGCGCGCCTAACCGGCGCAGCGCCCGCCGTGCCGCTTCGTGGCCGATGGCAACCGGGTCCTCCAGCAGGCGCGTGGTGCGCGCGGAGGAGTACCAGTAGTTGCGCTGCATGGCGCCGTTTTCGTCGTGCGCGATGGGCTGCGCGGAGAACCCGCAATAGCTGCGGCGGTATTCTCCGGTAAACCCGCGCGAGTTCATCATGATCTTGTGCGAGGTGGCCGTATCGAAGTCGCCGCCGCCGGAGTTCTGAATGCGGGTATCGAAGGCCATGGCCGCGGCCTCCACTTCGCGCGCAATGCGGATGCGGTCGGCGGGCGGCTGTTGATTGACATCGTCGAAGTAGAGATGCTGCGCTGCGGGATCATGCTGGCCGAAGGCCACGGGCTCGGGCAGTCCGGCGAACGGATCTTCGCTGGTGATGCGCGCGAGCGTCACGGCGCCCGAGACCAGCCGGTCGATGCTCTCTGGCGAGAAGTCCGACGACGACGTCGATGCGGTGCGCTGAGCGGGATTCGATCCAAGGCCGGAGGCGATAAAGACGCGCAGGCCAACCGCGCGCGAGCCCGACTCCTTCAAGGTTTCAACGTGGCCCAGGCGGACCCGGGCGTTGAACTCGTCGCCCTCGTAGACGACGGCTTCAGCGTCGGTCGCTCCGGCGCGGAGGGCGCGAGCGAGCACGTCGGCGGCGAGTTGCTTCAAGTCGGAAGCGGTGATGGTTTCAGTCGGCAAAGTTGGATCCTCAGTGGTTGGGGCCGGGATGTGCCCTGTCGCAATGCTATCTGATGGAGCGGGAGCGGCGATGACATCACCACCGTCACGCAGCCCGCATTGTCGATGGATGCTTGAAGCGGGAGTTTACTCCGCCAGCCAGGCCTCAGCCTCTTCGATGGTGCGGAAGAGGCGAAGCTGATCCTTATGTGCGTTGATGCCGCGGTAGATCTGCAACATCCGTCCGAAGTCGTAAGTGTCGCGGCTCGGCGCAATCAGAGCTCTCCGCGCCTTCGCACTAAACACGGCATCCATCGCCAGCTTGCCCGTGTCGCTCGCCGAGATGGCGATCCGGGTTACGTCGCGGCCGTCGTAGATTTGATCGAAGTCCGGAGAGAAGTTGGGATCGCTCAGAAACTTGCGGCGGGTCGCCATGGCTTCGTCATACGTAACCACGCCCCACGCGCGGCATCGCACCAGGCGACGGTCCAGGTCGAGCTCGCAGTCGCACGGCATAGGCGGAATCATATGGGAATCTGTCGAACTTTGCCGTCAATTTTCCCTTATATTCTTACCTTGCTGCGCGCTAGGCCGGTTCAATGCGCAGCGTCCAGGCATGGTCGCAGGGGCGGTTGGAAGCCTGCTGGAGCGATTCCGGGATGGCGAAAGTGGTGCCGCGGGCTGCATCGAAGGTCCACGCGATCGGCGCGGGCGAGCCGAGCAGCGTTACGCGCGAGCCTTCCCTCGGCCGCACATTCGTCAGCCTAATCTCGCGGCCGGGCCACTCGGTCAGGATGGCGTAGGTGAAGCGGCGGTCCTTCGTCCGGGTATAACGGACCTGTTCGCCTTCGGACCAGACTGTGCCTTCGCGTGCGCGGGTAGCGTAGATGGCTTCGCCGTTGACGCGCAGCCACGCGCCCGCCTCCTTCATCTGGCGGATGGCCTCGGGGTGGAAGTCGCCCCGTGCGCTGGGGCCGACGCCGATCATCAGGCCGCCGCCCTTGGCCACAGTGTCGGCGAGGTTGGCCACAATCCACTGCGTGCCCTTGTACTTGGCCGGGTCCGGCTCGTAGGAGAAGTCGGTGCCGAGCGGGTAGATGGTGAACCAGGGCTTGTCGGACGTGGGGGTGGTACCGGGAATCACGCGCTCGGGAGTGTAGTAATCGCCATAATTGCCGATGCCGCGGTTGCGCAGCATCACGTTCGGTTGCAGCTCGCGCAACTTCAGCACGGTCTTGCGCAGCTCGGGCCACAACCCGGGCGAGAGCCACATATCCAGGCACACCATGTCGATGGTGCCATAGTTGCTCAGCAACTCGACCAGCTGGGCACGATGGCGAGCCATCATGCGCGTGGCCTCCGCGGGCGTTGGGTCGGGAACGATGACGATGCGGCCGGCCAGGTCCTTGCGGGTCATGTCGATGTCGTGCGCAGTCTGGAGCTGCGCAGAGGATGGGACCTGCAACGGATGCGTGACGTAGGGGCGGAAGTCGGCGTCGTACCAGTCGGGGTGGGAAAAGTAGAGATCGATCTTGATGCCGCGCCGGTGCGCAGCGTCGGTCAACTCCTTCACCACATCGCGGCGGAAGGGCGTCTCCATGATGGAATAGGCGAGGTCGCACGCCTCCATGCGCGGGCCGCCCGCCGCCGTCCAGTTGGCGCGGCTGCGCACGCGGGTCTTGGTGTCGAACATCGAAAAGCCTTCGTGGTGCTTGGAGGTGAAGGCAAACATCTTCATCCCCGCCTGCTGGAAGGTGTCCATCCATTGATTGGCGTCGAAAGCGGTGGGGTTCCAGGTTTTATAGAGCGACATGTACTGCTGGCGGTCCGCGAAGGACATCGGCAGGTACGGCCACGACTCCGCGCCGCGATGCCAGATGGAGTAGATACCCCAGTGGATGCGCACGCCGAACTTCATGTCCTGAAACGCCTCGTAAGCCGCGCCGGGAGCGTTGTGGTACTCGGCGATGGGGGTGGTTTCGATGTAGGAGTCGCCGTGCAGGACGCTCGCCGGGAAGCCGTGGGGATTCGGTTGCGGAGCGCCGGAATCCTGCGCGGGCAGGGCTGCGGTGGCTGCGAGGGCTGCGCTGGCGGCGACGAACTCTCTGCGATTCATGGGTCTCTCCCGCGCCTGTTTGGAGGCGCTCACGATCGGGAAAAGCATAGACCAGCGAGAGATCGGCTGAACAGAGGCGCGCAGAAATGTCCGCTCGCTATTGGAGTGCGTGGGAGATAAGACTGCGCATGGCGCGGATTGGGACCATTGCTTTGCGGAGCAGCAGCGGTCTTCAGAAGGTGAGGATCCCCCGGTTTCGCTAAGGGCACGGCTTCAGCCGTGCCGCAAATGCCGCAAAATCAAAACGGCTTGAGCCGCTCAGGTCACTGTCAGCGGGTACCCCGAAATGTGCGGAAGCGCCTCCAGCCTCGCCTGCGTGACGCACACCGCTAGCTGGCGGGGTCGTAGTCGTCGGCCGTGATAATCTGCAGGCCGGGCGCGGCAGCTCGGTCGGGCTGGGGTTGATCGATCAACACGATGGTGCGCGCGGCGCCGCCGGGATAGCTCTCCTGGCTGCCGGTAAAGGCTGGTGAGCTGACCGCGGGAACGGCCCCGCTGGGGAACGCCACGATCGAGTAGGTGCCGTTGGGAACGTTGATGTAGCCGGTGTTGCCGCCGAAGCCGACACCCGCGGCAATGGGCGCGATGCCGGTGAGCCCTGCGCCCGGCGGCAGCAGGTAAAGGTCGACCGCGCCGGCCCGCGTGGCCTGGCCCAGGAAGCGCAACGCCACCTGGCCTGCAGGCGCGGGCGTCGACTGATCCTTCAGCACGCTCATCTGCAGGTCGGCCGCGATGTTTCCGGCCAGCACCGTGTACTCGGTGCCCGCGGCGAAGGCTCCGTGTACCTGCGCCAGTTGCTGCTGCGTGCCCGCGAGGTAGGCCGTGTGGACAGTGGCTCCGGGAGCGGTGGGGATATAGGAGCTGACGGTGCCAAAGCCGACGTTATACAGGCTGGCCTGCGAATTCTGATAGATGTCCAGGTTGGGCGCATCGGGCGAGGCGTCGATCACGCGCACCTGGGTAAACGGCTGGCTGCCGGTGATGCTCTGGCAGCCGGAAAGTGCGGTAGCCAGGATGGCGAGCGCAGTCGCCCGGCGAGCGCTTGCGGCGAGTTGGAGTCGGTTCCGATGCATGGCCGAATAGTTCGGAAGTGAACGAACACTACCCCGATCGTATGGACGGCAAAACGGCAGTTACGATTACTTTACTTTATTTCCATCGCCTGGGTGACGCCGGAGAACCTCGAAAGGCGACCGGCGCAGGCAGGTGGGCGAGTCCGTCCGATCAATCACTTGCCCCCACCGGCAAGGACGGTCGTCGTCCCGGATCCACCATGGTTTTCGAGGACGAGCACGTCCGGCAGCCGGGTGCGGGTGTTCACTGCCATGTCGCCGGTAAACATCTGGAAGCATCCCCGGCCGCGCGCCTTGGCGCGGTACATGGCGGCGTCGACGCGTCGCAGCAGAACCTCGGCATCCACCGCCTCATCCTGCACCGTGCACACTCCAACGCTGACCGACAGCGGCAGTTGGAACTTTCCGAATTCAATCGGCTCGGCCAGCGCGGCCACAATCTTGCCGGCAATCTGCTCGGCTTCGCGCGGGTTGGAGAGGTCGTTGAGCAGAACGATGAATTCGTCGCCTCCCATGCGGGCTACGCTGTCGGTCTTGCGGATGGTCGCGCGAATCCGCTGTGCCGTCACCTGCAGGACATGGTCGCCCGCGTCGTGCCCGAAGTAATCGTTGATCTCCTTGAATTTGTCCAGGTCGAGCATCAGCAGCGCGAGGCTCTTGTGGAAGCGCTGAGCGCGGTCGAGAGCGTTCTGCAGCCGGTCGTTCAGCAGAGTCCGCGTGGCCAGCCCGGTCAGAGCGTCGTGATGGGCCATGTGGCGATAGAGTTCCCGGCTCTGGCGCAGTTCGCGGGTCCTCTCCTCAACTCGCCGCCGCAGAACGACGACCCAGACGAACCCGGCCACGGTGATGGCCAGGGTGAACAGCAGCGCGAAGCTAATGCGGTCGGCGGTCCACCATGAGGGGGTGGCCAGAACCAGAAGGTCGTGTGAGTTACGCAGCAGAATCCAGAAGCGCGAGGCTTGCGCAAAGCCCAAGCTGTTCACCATGCTGGTGTCGTCTACCTCAACCGAGCAGATGCCCGTGATGCGCAGGTTGCTTCCAACCGGGATTGCGCCGACCGCTGGATCGGAGCCCGAGGCGGGCAAAAACACACGGAAGATGGACTTGCCCGAGGACACGATCAGTGCGGTGTCGTTGGCTGCAAGGTCCCGCCCGATCAGCCGCCCATCGATTTGCACCAGCTCGGAGTCGTGGTTCCCCTCGAGCGCCTGTTCGGCTGTTACGGGAACGGCTGCGATCTCGGCCCGGCCGGGAATTGGCCGGAAAACCGCGTCCGAAAGGGCAGGTTTGAATCCCGCCAGCGTGGTGAATCCGACCAGGTCGACCGCCGCGCCGGGATCGAGCGGAGTGCTCTGGTTGGTTTGCGCGCACAGGCCTTCGCTGGCGTCTTCGATGCAGAGGGTGCGGCCTGGCCAATTCAGCGTGACGTTGCCGCGCACATGCACGCGATGCGGCCACAAACTGGAGGGGTCGAATCGTAGCAGGCTGTTGATGGGTTTCAGCGGCCGGGCAAAAGCGTCGCCTGAATCCGGCGCGACGACCACCACCGTCTCCAGGCCGGGAAAAAAAAGACGCGCGCCAGTCAATTGGCGGTTCTGGTTGAAGATCGGCCCTGCGTTGCCGCGGAGGTGGACCCAGCGGTCCACCAGGTGCTGGTAATCGACGCCGGGGCGCCGGACCGTGGTGGCGGCTATGCTGCCGCCATCCATGGCAATCTTCAAAGTGATGTTGGTCTCCGATTCGAGGACCGAGTGGACCACGCCTTCGATCGCCACCCACTGCCCGTCCTCGGCGCCGGTCAGCAGCGTCAGCAACGACACCACGTTCGCGTCGTCCGGCAGATGCGCAGGACGGATGACGCTGATACGGGCCTGGTCAATGATGGGCGCGAAGTCACCCGGCGCGCTTACGCCGGTGACATCGACCAGCGTGCCAGGGTCGGGCTGTGGACCCGCCCAGGTGCTTCCCCGCAGAACCGCCGCGTACATGCCGCCGCTGCCGTCGTGTAGGAAAAAGGCGTCGCGGCGCGCGTCAAGATGGGTGTCATGATAAGTGACGACGGCGCGGACATGGATGGGATAGCCGCGGCCGGCTTCCTCGGGGGTGAGACCGTGCGCGTCGCGCAGAGTGGTAATCGTGCGCAGGGCGGGCCGACTGCTGTTCGGTAGTGTGTTTGGCGAGGCGGGATCCCGTTCAGCCGGACTTCGCCCGCAAGCGAAGCTCGCAATCAATACCAACGTCAGAACAGCAAGGATCGTCTGTCGCCGCGAATTGGATAAACACTGCGGCACATAATCAGCATCGGCTCATTCACCGGGGCCGTTAATCCCACCTTAGTTGGATAAGCCCGCAGGCACGCGCACGCCGTAAATATCAGACGCAACGGCCATTAGGCCACTCCCAACCCCTGCGAGCCGGCAATACGCAGCGTGTACGGCATCCCGGCGATGGGCGCGGCCGCCGGTAGGCTGACCACCAGCGCGTCCGCCGTCTGCTGGAACTTCACCGGCTGCGGCGACGGCCCCAGCAGTGTCACCTGTTCGACCTTGGCCGAGGAGGTCGAAAGTGACTTGATGGTGGCGCTGCCCGCCGCCGGATAGCGGTAGCCGAAGGCATACAGCTTGCCGTCTACCGTGGTAAAGCGGAAGCTGGCTTCCGTGATCTGCACCCGCGGCGCGGGGCCGTCCTTGATGGCGTTGGACTGGTCGGCGGTCGACCCTCCCTTCCAGTCCGGCGGGCACTCGGCTGGCGTGCCGGGGCCTTCGCCCGGGATGCGCCAGGGGCGCGCATCGTAAATACCTTCCCCATTGGCCTTCAGCCACTCCCCAATGCCGAGCAGGATCCTCTGCTGCTCGTCGGGGATGCTGCCATCGCCGCGCGGCGAGATGTTCAACATCAGGTTGCCGCCCGTGCTGGCGTGCTCGATCAGCTCCGCCATAATCGCCGCAGCGCTGCGGTAGCTCTCCGGGCGCGGCGATTCCGTATAACCCCAGGTGCTCCCAATCGCGTCGTCGGACTGCCACGGATAGGGGTAGATCCACTTGGGCGCGCGCTGCTGCTTCTCGAAGTCCTGCACCGAACCCGCCAGAAAGGCCCAGTCCTTGGTGCCGAAGGTGACCTCCTTGCCCCACTTCAGCGCGGAGTTGAAATAGTAGACCGCCGCGCGCAGTTTGATCGGGTCGTACACGCGTGGGTTCACGCCGTTGTCGAAGTAGATAAGCTGCGGCTCGTACTTGTCGATCAGCTCCTGCACGCGCGCCAGCCAGTCTTCCTGGAACACCTGCGACGCGCCACCGTCGTTCATGTCGCCGGGGATGGGCGGTCCGTAAAAGCCCGCATAGCGCGGGTCGAACTGGTCGTTGGCCAGGCCCTCTTTGGGATAGGCAAACGTATGGTGCTCCATGCGGTGGGTCGAAAGCCCGAAGACCAGGCCCTGCTTCTTCACCGCGGCGGCCAACTCGCCCGTCAGATCGCGCTTGGGGCCCATCTTGCCCGCGCACCACGGAGTGATGTCGGAGTTCCACATCGCAAATCCGTCGTGATGCTCGGCCACCGGCACCACGTACTTCGCGCCGGCGGACTTGAACAGCGACGCCCAGTCTTCCGGGTGGTAGTTCTTCACCGTGAACAGCGGGATGAAGTCCTTGTATCCAAACTTGTCGGGCGGCCCATAGTGCTGGGTGTGCCACTCCACGTCCGAGGTGTACATGTGCCGGATGTACCACTCGTTGATGCGCGCCGGAATGGAGTAAAGCCCCCAGTGGATGAAGATGCCGAACTTGGCCGGATTGAACCACGCCGGCGTGTGGTGCAGCTCGCGAATCGACGCCCAGGTAGGTTTGAACGGGCCGTCGGGCTCGGGCTTGGGCTTGGCATAGGCGTCGGGCGCGCCCGCCGGTGCTCCGGTCTGCGCATGCAGGCCGCGGGGAAGAAGGGTGGACGCTGCAGTGAGCAGCGAGGTTTGCGTAAGGAAGCGGCGGCGGCTGAAAGGCATGTTTGAAAAGACTACGCTCGCTGCCGAAAAGTTTCCAAGCCGCCGCAATCGGGTACCCGTAGTCGACCGGCCTTATCGCGCCAAGGACCGATTCAGAGCCGCAGCTGCGCGTACCAGCGCCTTGAACGCCTTCTCGTCGATTGCTTCGCCCTCATGGAAATCGATCGCGCGCCGGACGTTGCCCTCAAGGCTCGAGTTGAAGAGTTTCGCCGGGTCCTTCAGCGCGGCGCCCTTGGCAAACGTCACCTTCACCACACTCTTGTAGCTCTCTCCCGTGCAGATCATTCCGCCGTCGTACCAGACCGGAACTCCCCTCCACTTCCACTCCTCCACGACCTCCGGAACAGCCTCGTGGATGAGAGCGCGGAGCTGGGCGAGCGTCTTGCCTCTCCAGTCGCCCAACTCCTTGATCCTCGCGTCGATCAGCCGCGAAGGCGATTCGCCCTTCGCCGCTGCGGTTTTTTTCCCAACTGCCGCACTCGGTGTTGTCGCTTTTGCTTTCATGCTCACTCCAATCCCGCAGCCACCTGCTCCAGCTTGCCCAGGAAGCTCTGCCATCCATACGACGCGCCCTTGTAGTACGGGCTGTCGGTCGACGGGAAGCCGGACTGCTCCAGGCGCAGGTGTGTGCCCGCCGCCGTCGGCGTCAGCGTGAAGGTAACCACGCTCGTCATCCCCATCGTCGCCCACGTGTACGAGAGCAGCCGCTGCGATTCCACCGTCACGACCTCGCCGTCGATCACCCCGTCCCAGCCCGGCACCGGTGTGGAGCGCAGCTTGAACGCGCGCCCCACCGCCGGCTCAAAATCGTTCTTCATCAGCCACTGCTCAATCAGATTGCTCTGGGTGATCGCGCGCCAGATTTTTTCCGGCGGATGCGGCAATTCGCGTTCAATGACCAGCGTGTGGGTTGCGGCAGCAGAATCGGTCATGGTTCCATCCTTTGCAGCAGATTTTCAAGACGGTCGAAGCGGTCGTTCCAGAAAGCGCCGTACAGGCTCATCCAGTCAAGCAGCGGAGCGAGAGCCTGCGGCCGCGCGCTGTAGTGCGTCTCCCGGCCGGCGCGGCGATGCCGCACCAGCTTCGCGCGCTTCAGCACCACCAGGTGCTTGGAGACGGCCGGCTGCGAGATGCCAGCCGGGCCCGTCAAAGCATGCACCGTCTGCTCGCCATCCCTCGCCAGCCGCTCGAAGAGCGCCCGTCGGGTGGGGTCGGCAAGTGCCCGGAAGAGATGGTCGGCCGCAGCAGGCATGCCCAGAAACATAACCAAACGGTTATGCTTTGTCAACCCCCAAATTCGGGGGCCGAACCTGCCCTGAGCTCGTCGAAGGGTTCGACGCACTTGCCCATGGGTTGCGCCGCGCGCACCGTCTCATCTGAAGGCCAGCTGAAAAAAGCTTCTTCGTTAAGGGCACGGCTTCAGCCGTGCCGTAAACGTCAGAGAATCAGAGGGGGCTTTTGCCCCTGCGGTCACAGCCCGCGGGCCGCAACGCGTTTTTCAGCGCTTCCTGCTCTCCAATCGCAGCGCGAACTTTTCTCCCTCCCTCCCGCGCCATCTGCGCTACCCTTATCCCGCTTCTGTTTGCACCGCAGAGATCCTTTCAGGAGTTTCGCCATGGCTGTTTCCTCCGCATTGCGCCGCCTGCTGGCAGCCGCCGCTTTCTCGACGCTCATCTTCCCCGCGCTCGCCGTCAGCCCTTCGCCCCAGACCACCCAGACGCCGCCTCAGACCATCGCGGAGAAGATCGCCGCGTCCAAAGAACTGCTCGACATCAACACCGCAACCCCCGCCCAGTTGAAGGCCCTCCCCGGCATGGGCGATGCCTATGTCGCTCGCGTCATCGCCGGCCGGCCGTACACGGCGAAGAACCAACTGACCACGCGCGGCATCCTCCCGGCGGACGAGTACGAGAAGATCAAGCCGCTGATTATCGCCCACCGGCCCAAGTAGACGGAAAATCGCTGGAACAAGCTCGCCCGAGCTTGCGTAGCGGTGTGCAGCTTCAGGCTCCAACCGCAGAGGTGTTCCATGTCTACCCTCGTTGATTGCCCGCTGAATCGGTGCAAGTCGGTTTTAGTCATTCTGGCGCTGTCCATTCTCTCGCTGGTGAATGGAGGGATCAGCCATGCGCAATCGGCCGCACCGGCAGCGACCGCACCGCTGGAGTTTGATGCGGCGACCATCAAGTTGGTCAAGGAGCCCGATCCGGGCCGACTGCAGGACCGGACCGACGGTCGCCGGTATTCCACCCGCTACACCAGCTTGCGCGACCTCATCATGATGGCCTACGGACTGGACCCGCGCCAGATCGTGGGTGGGCCGCCTTGGGCCGTGGGAGAGGAATACGATATCGACGCGGTGGCCGCCGAGGGAGTGCCCGCTGCCGGCAACTGGAACGTCATGCTGCAGAAGCTGTTGGCCGACCGCTTCCAGCTCACCTTCCACCACGAGCAACGCGAGATGCCGGTGTATGCGCTGACGGTTGCGAAAGGGGGCCCGAAGCTGAAGACAGCCGATCCCAGCGAACCACACGGTTCGGGATGCCAGCATCTCGGCGTGTGCAGCTTCCAGAACGATCCGCTCCAGCATTTTGCTCGATGGCTGCAACTCGTCATGGACAAGCCCGTCGTCGATAAGACCGGGCTTGCGGGGAATTTCGACTTCAGCCTGACCTGGACGCCCGATGAGTCGCAGTTCACCAGCATGGGCATCCACGTGCCGCCGCCAATGGACAATCCCAACGCCTCGCCGGGATTGTTTACCGCCCTGCAAGAGCAACTCGGTCTCAAGCTGGAGCCCGGGAAGACCTCGGCCGAAGTCCTCGTCATCGACCACGTCGAACGGCCATCGGAGAATTAGAACTCGCTGATCCTCGCCAAATCGAGGGGGTCGCGTGTCAAGCCCACCGGTGAAAATCGCCCCATCCACATCCCAATGGGGAATATTTCGGACGCGATTTACACAGCCTGCTCCGCACGTCAGCGCCCAATTGTTGTCCCATCGGCATTTAGCGATTCGAGGCCAAATTGTTCCACGAGGAACAATTTTGGCTGTAACCCTTTGAAAACTCGTTCAAACCGTCGAAAAACGCGCCCTAGCCCTTCGCCGCCTGCTGCGCAAATATTTCTCGCAGCGTGTCGCCGGCCGAGGTGAGATTGGCCGTCCACATCTCCACGTACTCGCGCGAGAGCACCACGCCGTCGGCTCCGGCGGCAAACGCTGCCTCGAGCGCATGCTTCACGTCGTCGGGATGGGTGCGTTTGTCGGTCGCTGCGGGACCGGCGCCGAGCACGGGCACGTCAATGTCGATGCCGGGATAAATCTTCGTCTCTCCAGCGACGCCGATCAGCGCGCGCTTTGTCTCCTTGGCAACATAGTCAGGCGAGAGGCCGGACTGTGCGAGCTTATCGAACGGGGCTTCGTTGTAGTTCATCATTTTGTAGTAAAGCGCGAGGAAATCCTCAGGTTTGGCGTCGTGGAAGACGCCGCGGCTGAGGCCGGTGAGCCAGGTGGCCAGGCGCGGGCCGCCGGCGTTGTTGTAGGTGGCGATCTTGAAAAAGTCGGCGAAGTTGCGGCGCTTGGTGTAGTCCTCCTCGGCGCGATAAAACGGGCTGAAGGTCATCGCCTGCATCAGATGGAAGCCGAAGGGCTTGGCCGGCGCGATGGATTTTGCCAGGCCGTAGAGCTCGGCCTGCGCGCCCTGGAAGCTGTCGGTCCAGAGGGTCTCCCAGGAGAGGACTTCGGGATACTTGAGCAGAAGACGCCAGAAGGTGGAGAAGTAGCCGTCGGGCACCTGCTCCGGGGTGGAGCGGAAGAGTTGGCCGATCTCGCGGTATCCGGTCTTGGCGCGATCGACGGAGATGCCGAGGTCGCGGGCCTTGGCCAGGCAGAACCGGCAGAAGCAGGTGGCGTTGCCGCCGCCCGAGAGCAGGCCGTTGAGCGGGCCCTCGCGCTCGCAGCCCCAGGCGATGCCGTCGACGAGTTCGGGATAACCGATCAGCAGCGATTCGATTTTGCCGCTGAGATAGGCGCGGAAGTCGGGATTGTTGAAGCAGGGATTGGTGGTGCTGCGGCCGTTGAGATCGACCTCGCCGAGTTCGGCGTAGCCGGGTGCGGTGCGGGCGAGCGTGGGCGAGGGGTTGTTCAGGTCCCAGGCGAAAAAGTCCATACCGCGGGCTTTGGCCTTGGGCGCGACCGCCTCAATTACGTTGAACTTGCCGTAGCAGCTGACGCGGAAATCCTTGAGAGATGTGTTGGTGAAGAACTTGGGGTCGTAGTCGTAGAGCGCGCCGGCATTGACGCCGGTGTTGGCGGCGGAGAGCGGGGTGCCGTGATCGGGGAAGCCCGCGCCCTGGCGCAGGCGCTGCTCGCCATAGGCAAACGTGTACGCCCAGACGGTATTGACCTCGCCCTTTTTCTGGATGTTGTCGAGCACCTGGTCGACGCCCTCGTCGACCCAGGCGAAGCCGCGCACCTGGATGCCGACGAAGTTCTTGCGGCTTTGCACGGGTGCGACGCGGCGGCGCGGTTGCGCAGCAGCTCTGGCCGGAGCGGCGGGCTGAGGCGCTCCCGGAGATGTGGTCTGCGCGCTGACTTTCTGCGCGAAGAACGCGGCGGTCGCGGAAGCGAGGCGGAGGAAGCTGCGGCGGTCGAGCGGAGAGTTCATGGG
>Ga0181520_10007543_pt1 | contig 15959 bp, 13 predicted proteins | sample PEATcosm2014_Bin_29_FD_132451 | JGI IMG/M metagenome (GOLD analysis project Ga0181520, IMG submission 132451) | Peatland microbial communities from MTU Mesocosm Facility, Houghton, MI, USA - PEATcosm2014_Bin02_30_metaG | ecosystem: Environmental > Terrestrial > Soil > Wetlands > Peat | place...
AGGCGCCCGCCGCTCTCTTCAATCATCTGTTTGGCTTGGTCGCGCGAATAGGTAGGCAGGGTGCCGGTCAGCACGAATTGCTTTCCCGCCAGCTTGCCGCCCCTCACGTGGCTTTGTTCCTGCTTAAACTGCAGACCGGCCTTGCGGAGCTTCTCGATAACCTCGCGGTTGCGTTTCTCATGAAAGAATTCCTGAATGGCCTCCGCCACGCGCGGCCCCACTTCCTCCGCTTCCGTCAACTCCTCCGGTGTCGCATTGGCGAGTTTATCGAGCGAGCCAAAGTGATTCGCCAGCAATTGTCCAGTGCGTTCGCCCACAAAGCGAATCCCAAGGGCAAAGATCACGCGCGCGAGTTCCGCCTGCTTGCTGCGTTCGATTTCATCGATCAGGTTCTGCGCGGACTTCGACCCCATGCGCTCGAGATCCGCGAGTTGCTGGTGCGTAAGGTCGTAGAGATCAGCCACATCATGCACCATGCCCTTGTCCACGAGCTGGTCTACCAGCGCCTCACCCAGTCCGTCGATATGCATGGCACGCCGTCCCGCGAAATAGAGCAGCGATTCTTTCAGTTTGGCGGGGCAGGCTGTGTTGACACAGCGGTAGGCCACTTCGCCTTCGGCCCGATGGACTTCCTCGCCGCACACCGGGCACTTCTTGGGCATCTCGAAAGCGCGCCCGTCCTCCGCGTGTTTCACCACCTTTACAACCTGAGGAATCACCTCCCCGGCACGCTGAATCAGGACGGTGTCACCGATCCTCACCCCCAGGCGTTCGATCTCGTCCATGTTGTGGAGCGTCGCGTGGCTCACGGTCACACCGCCCACGTCCACAGGTTCAAGGTCGGCCACGGGTGTGAGCGTGCCCGTGCGGCCCACCTGGGCGCGGATGTCCATGACGCGCGTTGTTGCCTGGCGTGCGGGATACTTATAGGCCACGGCCCAGCGCGGCGACTTCGCTGTTGTCCCCAATTCCTGCCATAGCCGCGTATCGTTAACCTTAATAACGATACCGTCGATCTCGTAGTCCAGACTCTCTCGCTTGTTTTCCCACTCCTGGATGTATGCCAGCAGATCGTCAAAGGCCCGGCAGCGCCGCCAATGGGGATTGACCTTGAATCCCATTTTTGCAAGAGTTTCAAGCGCGTGAGCATGCTCGCCTGCAAGTTCGGCGCCTTGCACCTGGATGTAGTAGACAAACATGTCGAGCTTGCGTTCCGCCACGATCCGCGGATCAAGTTGCCGGATGGAGCCGGCGGCGGAATTGCGCGGGTTGGCAAACTTTGGTTCGCCCGCTGCCTCCCGCTGGGCGTTGGTCTGTTCGAACGCCTTGTGGCTCATGATGACTTCGCCGCGCACTTCAAATTGCGCCGGGTGACCGATGAGGGCCAACTTTTTCGCTTCAAGCCGCAACGGTACGGAACGGATGGTCCGGATGTTGAAGGTTACGTCTTCTCCCACCCTACCGTCACCCCGCGTAACGCCCCGAGCCAGTTTGCCATCCTGATAGGTGAGAGCCATGGAAAGGCCGTCCAACTTCAGTTCCGCCACGTACTCCACATGGTCGCGTCCGGCCAACTCGCGGACGCGCCGGTCAAAGTCGCGCAGGTCGTCAACCGAATAGGTGTTGTCGAGGCTCATCATGGGCGCGGTGTGGCGTACTTTTGGAAGTTCTGCGGCGGGTGCGCCACCAACGCGCTGCGTCGGCGAGTCCGGCGTGACAAGATCGGGATGCTCGAGTTCGAGTTCCTTCAAGCGCTGCATCAACTTATCGAATTCGAAGTCCGAGATCTGCGGATCGTCGAGCACGTAGTAGCGGTGCTCGTGGTCGCGGATTTCGTCCCGAAGCTTGGCAATTTCCTTTTCGATGTTTTTGGCCACGGTCTTCGTTATCTCCCCTCCCACCACGGCACAGACGTCTCGGCAATTATACCGTGGGTGCAAGCGCGCGGCGTGTCCTGGATTCCAGATTTAGGAGCGACAACGATTACACAAAGGGACTGGACGACAGTAATCAACAATCCGTCACCACAAGGCGCCCTCGCCCGCCGCCTCGCTCCTCAATGCCAGATGGCCCCGGCCAACCGCAATTCCATTGGGGATTGGAAACCGGTTTGGCGGCCAATTATCGAGTTTGCCCAATCTTGACAGGGTCGCGATGCGGCTGGTAGTGTTATTGAGGGAAGGTGGAATTCCGAGGAGTATCGGGCCGTGAAGCAGCAAATTATTTTTGTGGCATTACTGATTGGGTTGACGGCACTGGTGGCTCCCGTTGCCGCGCAAAAGGGCGGTAGGGGGACTTCCTCCGAGCCTGAAAGCACGCCCATGGGCATACAACACACGGGCCCCAATGCGGGAAGCAAGTATGCCGATTTTCTTTACGGCGTCGTTAAAGAACTGAACAAGGATGACATGGTCCTTACCAAGACCAAGCTTGGGGCGGATCAGACATTCAAGTTCACCAAGAAAACCAAGTTCATCAGTGACGGAAAAACCAGTACGCTCGAAGCCCTGAAATTGGGCGCCGAGGTGTGGGTGGATGCTGACCAGGACAAGAAAACCGGCGACTTTATTGTTAAGAAGGTTGTCACCGGGGTCTTCATCATGTAGCCCTTATGAGAACCCACCGGTATATTTCAGCTCGACAGTAACCTGAAAAGATTACGCTTGCTAGTAAGGGTCAATTCCCTTCCGCAGCCGCTGGCTCCCCGTTGAAAAAAGGCACGCTCATTTATAATCCGGTTGCGGGGCGGCGTCCGGCCAAGCGGGAGCGCGAAATCCGCACAGCCGTCGATGTGCTGCGCCAGACGGGGCTGGAGGTTCAGTTGGCGCCCACGTCGAGGCCCGCAATGGCGCACGAACTGGCACAGGCCGCGGTCGCAAGCGGTGTTGACGTCGTCCTGGCTTGCGGTGGAGACGGGACCATCAACGAGGTCATCAATGGCCTTGCCCCGAGCCAGATACCCCTCGGCATTTTACCCGGCGGCACGGCAAATATTCTTGCCCACGAATTGCGTCTTCCTCTCAATCCCGTCCGCGCCGCTCGCGAACTTGCGCACTGGACACCTCGCCGCATCGCCCTGGGGCGCTCTCGTTGGGGGGTAGGATCTGAGAATGGCGCCCAAGTCGGCTGCCGGTATTACATCAGCGTCGCGGGGATCGGATATGACGCTGAGATTGTGTACAAGCTTTCCTCCTGGATGAAGACAAATTTCGGGGTAGCGGGCTACGTAATGGAAGCTCTCCGCCAACTGATGGCCTACTCCTTTCCAAGATTCTCCTGCCGCCTGGACGGTCGAGTACGACAGGGCACTTTCGCGGTGATTCATCGCACCCGGCTCTACGCCGGATGGCTGCATCTGGCGCCATCGGCGGATCTGTTTGCGCCGCACTTTGCCGTGTGCTCATTTCCCAGCCGCAGCCGCCTGCGTTATCTCCTCTATGCGACGGCTGTGTTGTTGCGCCAGCATTTGCGGTTGAGCGGCGTCTCCCTTGACCAATGCACCGAGGTGGTCTGTACGTCCGCTGACGCCTCCGCCACCATTCATTTCGAGCTCGATGGCGAATTGGCGGGGACGATTCCCGCGACCTTCGAAATTGTGCCCGACGCACTGACCCTGCTGGTACCGTAAGGCAGTAGACAGCATACGGTAAACAGGAATCCGTCGGAGGCGGAGTTCAGCCGTCTACCCATGTGGTATTCTGACTCCCGTTCTCGCTATGGATAACCTGACTCACACCCTGACCGCAGTCGCCATCAGCCAGACGGGGCTGAACCGCAAGACGCGGTTTGCCACGCTGACGCTGATCCTGGCGGCAAATGCCCCGGACATTGATGTGCTGTCCGGCCTGAAGGGCAGCGTCACCTACCTCGAATACCATCGCGGGATTGCTCATTCACTACTAGGAATTACCTGCCTGGCATTTATCATCTCGGGTCTAATCTACTGGATGGGAAGGAAGGTCCAGACCAAGCCGGGTCTTCCCCTCAACAGCCGGTGGTTGCTGATTGCAGCGCTTTTGGGAACAGGCAGCCATCTGTTGCTCGATTTCACCAACGCCTACGGCGTGCGGCCTTTCCTGCCCTTCAGCGGACGATGGTATGCGTGGGATATCATGCCAATCATCGATCCACTTTTGCTCGCTGTGTTGACCCTGGGCTTGGCAGTTCCGTGGCTGCTGCGCCTGGTATCGGAAGAAGTTGGGGTGGGCAAGGGGCACTTAGTGCCAGGCGCGGTTTTTTGCTTGGCCGCGATGGTGGCGCTCTGGGGAGTTCGCGATTTCGCCCACCGGCGCGCGCTGAGCATCCTTGACAGTCATACTTACGCCGGCGAGGACCCCGAGCGATTCGGCGCGTTCCCAGTGGCGCTGAATCCTTTTACGTGGACGGGCGTAGTCGAGACTGAAACCGCCTTCCATGTTGGAAGCTTGAACGCTCTGGATGGAAGTGGCGTGCCGGATGAAATGGAGGCGCTCGATAAGCCGCAGCCTTCGCCCGCACTCGCGGCTGCGATGAAAACGCACGCCGGAAAAGTCTTTCTGGATTTTGCGCGCTTCCCCTGGGCGCAAATGGATGAGAGCGAGGAAGGTTATCATGTCAGCATCAGCGATCTGCGGTTTTACCGTCCCCCGGCCGCGCCTCGGAGTTTTACCCTGGATGTAGAGCTGGACAAAAACCTCCGGACCCTCTCGGATGCCTTCTACTTCGCGGGCCCGCGACGGGACTGAAAGAGGACTCAGGCACGAGATCCTGGATTGAAGTCCTTATTACCGTTTCTCCCGCGTCATTGAATCCCAGACATCAGGGGTTCACCGTGGCTCGGTATCCTTGGCTCCGGGTCCGGGATCATGAGTTTTCCGGCTCAGCCACCTTTGCAGCAGCGCCAAACTAACAATAACAATCACGATGGCCAGCGAGGCTCTGCCCAAGTTGTGGCGCATGTAATCCTCCGCCTGAACGCCATAGTGCGCGCCAAGCCAGGCGTCGGCGGCAAACCGCAGCCCTCGTCCCACCAACAACGCTAGGCCGAAATTCAGCGCATTGACACGTAGCAGGCCGGCCGTAAGGACAAAGACCTTATAGGGCGCTGGAGGGGGAAGTATCGACGCCACTAGAACGGCCACGAAATCGTTGCGCTCAAGCCATCGCTGGGCCTGAGCAACAGCCTGGGGTGTGGTCTTGCGGAAGAAGAACTTGCCTCCTCCGCGAGCGATTCCGTAGAGCAGATACGCACCGCAGACCGAGCCCAGCGTGCTCGCGAGCGCATAAAGAGGCCACCAAGCAGGCCGTTTGCTCGCCATCACAATCAGCGCCAGATCATTTACAACAGGAAACGGGATCAGCGACGAGTCCAGAAACGACATCGCGAAAAGTCCCCACGCTCCGTAGAGGACAAGAAGTTGGCCAAGTTTTGCGCTCAAGGACTTCAACATGATTTCGCTCGCGAGCCTTCGTGAAGGCGCTCATTCTATGCGGTCGCGATGCGAAGCGCAATCCGCTTGACGGACGCGCCGCCCGGACTTAGCATGAAAGATTGCCATCTTCTCGAAATTCCTCACTGTAGGTTACAGGGCGAATGATCGACCGGATTACGGTTCGGGGCGCGCGCCAGCACAACCTGAAGAACATCAGCGTCGAGATTCCACGCAATACCTTGACGGTGGTCACGGGGCTGAGCGGGTCGGGCAAGTCGAGCCTGGCGTTTGATGTGATATATGCGGAGGGACAGCGGCGTTACGTGCAGACTCTCTCCGCCTACGCGCGCCAATTTCTGGACCAACTCGAGCGGCCCGACGTGGACACCGTCGAGGGCCTCAGCCCGGCGATTTCCATCGAGCAGAAGACCACCAGCCGCAGTCCGCGCTCGACCGTGGGCACCATAACTGAAATCTACGATTACCTGCGGCTGCTTTACTCCTCCATCGGCGTCGCCCACTGCCACCGCTGTGGGCGCCAGATCTCCCGCCAAACTACGGAACAGATCGTGGCGTCGATCATGGCCCCCCATCAGGGGGACAGCGCTAACGGCGAAGGCGAACGGGTAATGATCCTGGCGCCCATCGTGCGAGGACGTAAGGGGGAGTTCCGCAAGCTCTTCGAACAACTTGCTGCGGATGGCTTCCTCCGCGTGCGCGTCGACAAGCAACTCCGCCAACTGGATGAAGAGATCAAGCTCGACCGGCGCAAGAATCACACCATCGAGGCCGTGATCGACCGCCTGCTGTTGAAGCCCGGAATCGAAAGCCGCCTGGCAGCTTCAATCGAGACTGCCATGAAGCTCGCCAAAGGAATTGTGGAAGTGGCGATCGTGAATGGCGAAGAGCGCCTTTACTCACAGGAGTGGGCATGCGTGGATTGCGGCATGAGCATACCTGCCCTTGAGCCACGGTCGTTCTCCTTTAACAGCGTCTATGGCGCATGCCCGGCATGTCGAGGGTTGGGCAACCAATATACGTTTGACCCTGCCAAGGTCATTGTGGACTGGTCGCGGCCGTTGCTGGAAGGTGGACTCGGCCCCGGCGCGGGATCAGGCTTCCTTCAACGCAGCCTGATGCGCGCCGCCGAGCAGATTGGCTTCGACCTGAAGACTCCCTTTGAGCACCTGCCCCGCAAAATCCAAAACCTGCTGCTCTACGGGAAAAACTCGGAGGATGCCCCTGCCTCAACGGTGTTTTCCGGCATCCTGCCGCTGCTCGATCGTTGGTACAACGAAGCAAGTTCGGAAAGTTATCGTGAGTGGTACAGCCACTATATGTCGGCCGTGCCGTGCCCCAAGTGTCAGGGCAAACGCCTGAAGCCGGAAAGCCTTGCCGTGAAGGTAATGAATCTTTCCATTGCCGACCTCACGGCCCTACCGGTGACGGGAACAAAGGCGGCGCTGGCGGGAATCGAGCTTACCCCGCGCGAAGAGCTCGTGGCGCGCCGTATTGTGAACGAGATCGCCGAACGCTTGGAATTTCTCGACGCCGTGGGGCTCGGGTATTTGAGCCTCGACCGTTCGGCGTCCTCGCTTTCCAGCGGCGAAAGCCAGCGCATACGCCTTGCCACGCAAATCGGCTCAAAGCTTCGCGGCGTCCTGTATGTGCTGGATGAGCCCAGCATCGGGCTCCACCCGCGCGACAACCAGCGGCTGCTCGAAACGCTCGAGCAATTGCGTGATATGTCGAACACGGTGCTGGTGGTCGAGCATGATGAGGAAACGATTCGCCGCGCCGATTATGTAATCGATTTGGGCCCCGGTGCGGGCAAGCAAGGCGGGCATGTTGTGGCAGCGGGGACTCCGGACGATATCGCCTCCACGCCGGAATCGCTAACCGGGCAGTACCTGTCGGGCGAACTGCGTATCCCCGTTCCCGCCAAGCGGCGGGCCGCCAATGGGAAGTTCCTCGCGGTGCTGGGGGCGCGAGCCAACAATTTGAAGAATATCGATGTCTCGTTTCCACTGGGATTGCTGACGGTGGTAACAGGCGTGTCGGGCTCGGGGAAGTCGACGCTCGTCAACGATATCCTGCATCGTGCGATTGCGAAGAAACTCTACCGCGCCATCGAAGACCCCGGTGCGCACCGCGCTATCACAGGGTTGGAGCACATCGACAAGATCATCGTGATCGACCAGTCGCCGATCGGCCGGACGCCGCGCTCCAATCCCGCCACCTACACGGGCGTCTTCACGCCCATTCGCGAGCTGTTTGCCATGCTGCCGGAGTCGCGCGAGCGCGGCTATCGCGCTGGCCGTTTCAGCTTCAACGTGAAAGGCGGGAGGTGCGAAGCGTGTCAGGGGGAGGGGCTGCGGCGCATCGAGATGAATTTCCTTCCCGACGTCTTTGTGACCTGCGAAGTGTGCCGCGGCCGGCGCTATAACTCCGAGACGCTGGCAGCGAAATACAAGGGCGCATCCATCGCTGACCTGCTGGAAATGACGGCGAAGGACGCGCTGCCGCTGCTCGAAAACATTCCGCAAATCCGCCTGAAGCTGCAAACACTCGTGGACGTGGGCCTGGGGTACATTCATCTGGGGCAGCCGGCAACCACGCTTTCCGGAGGCGAGGCGCAGCGCATCAAGCTGGGCCGTGAACTCAGTCGCCGCCAGACAGGCCGCACGGTTTACATTCTGGACGAACCTACCACCGGCTTGCACTTTGCAGATGTCAAGCAGCTCTTGGAGGTGCTTAACCGTCTCACCGACCTCGGCAACACGGTTATCGTTATCGAGCACCACCTCGACGTGGTGAAACAAGCCGATTGGGTCATCGATCTGGGGCCGGAAGGCGGCGAGGGGGGCGGCCGCATCGTGGCGCAAGGAACGCCCGAAGAAGTTGCGCGCACGAAGAAGTCCTACACAGGCCAGGCGCTGGTCCCGCTGCTGAATGGCACGCGGTGACGCGTGATTTGACAGTTCTTCCACAGGCACCGTATGCTTCCATTATGGTTCCAGTTTGGAGTTGGGGGGCAGCGTGGCCACATTGACGATCAAGAATGTTCCCGAGAAACTGCACAAGCGCCTCAAGGAGAGTGCCGCACTTCACCGGCGCAGCATCAACAGCGAGGCCATCTCCTGCTTGGAAAAGGTTCTCGGGGCCCATCGCGTAGACCCGCAGGAATTCTTGGCAGACGTCGATGCGATGCGGAAACGCATGTCCTACGTGAATCTCACTGAGGAGTTCCTGCGCGCGGCTAAGAACGAAGGACGCCCTTGATCGTTGCTGACACGAACCTCATCGCATACTTTCTGATCAAAAGCGGCTTCACGCCCGACGCTCGCGCGGTGTATCAAAAAGATCCTGAATGGATCGCCCCGGTGCTCTGGCGGTCTGAGTTCCGCAACGTACTGACCCAATCGTTACGCCGCGGGTTTCTGAGCTTGGACGAAATTCTGGGCATTATGCAGCGCGCCGAAGGATTGATGAAAGACAACGACTATCATATGGACTCTTCGCGGGTTCTCCGGCTGGCTGCCAGTTCAAGTTGCGCGGCTTACGATTGTGAATTCGTGGCCTTAGCCCTCGATCTGGGCCTGCCGCTGGTGACGACGGACCGCGCGCTGATCAAGAAGTTTGAACCCGCTGTTGTCTCTATGAAAACTTTCTGCTCATGAGGCGGCGTGAACGGCATGCAGCCGTCAGGCGAGCACCGCCTCTGCCCTAGGGTGAGTATGCCGGGTGATCCGGACGACATTTTGATGGAATCACGGGAGGTGTCGGCGGAAACTCATCCGCCCCACATTTTGCCGCCACCGTCCGCCCCGTCACTCGCGCCGCGAGATATTTGGGAATTCCGTGATCTCCTGTTGTTCCTGGTCTTCGTCCCTTTCGCTCTGTTGGTGTCGAAGATTGTCATGTTGCTCGGGTATGCGGCGTTACGGCCTTTCGCGCGGTGGCGCATGCCGGTGGATTTGGTGCAGGCCGACACCCTCTTCTTGCTGGTCCAGCAGTGCTTTTTCTACGTATTCATTTTGGGATTTCTTTTTCTACTCGCCAGGTTCCAACATCAGCAGCCTCTCTGGAAATCCTTGGGATGGAAGAGCCCCTCGGCGCGGCTGGTGGCGAGCTACCTTGCGGGTGGCGGCGAACTCGCCATCGCCGCCAGCCTGGTGTTGCTGCTGCTCCCGGATTCGCAGGGATTCCCGCTGGAGAAGTTGTTCGATTCCCGGACTGCATCCTTCGCCATCGGCGCATTCGCCATCACCGTCGCTCCCGTCATTGAGGAACTCGTGTTCCGCGGCCTGTTGTTCGCCATTTTTGAGCGCGCGGCGGGAATGCGCTTTGCCGTAGTCTCGACCGCGGTTCTCTTTGCCGGCCTGCACGTACCCGAATATTGGCACGCCTGGAATCACATGGTCATGATTCTGATCGTGGGCTTGGTGTTCTCCTTGGCCCGTGGCGTAACCGGCAGTCTCGCTCCCAGCATCATCCTTCACATCGGGTACAACTGCCTCATCATGGCCGGGCTCTTCTTTTCCACCGAACATTTTCGTATTGCGACCGGCATGTGGGCGCGATAGAACGTGGGTGAATAGGATCGATTTGATGGATGGCGGGCGCCGAACGCCCAGCGGTTACCGGGGCGTTTTCATTGTGAAGGTAGGCGCAAACGTACGTGCGGTTGTGCGCGGGGGCTCGGTCCCGCGAATTCGCCAATGCTCGTAGGCAAAAAGGAGAGCTGATGCCAGGTCTCGGCGCGGTCGTCATTACCGGAGCATCGACAGGGATTGGTGAAGCCTGCGCGGTGCACCTTGATAAACTTGGATATCGCGTTTTTGCGGGAATTCGCAAAGCCGCGGATGGCCAATCCCTGCGGAGCCGCGCGTCCGAGAGGCTGGTTCCTGTTCGCCTGGACATCAGCGACGAAACGGAAATTCGCGAGGCCGCCCGCAAGGTCGTCGAGGCCGTGGGCGACGAAGGCTTGGCAGGACTCGTCAACAATGCCGGTATCGTCGTGGGGGGAATGCTGGAATTCCTGCCGGTCGACGAACTTCGCCGGCAATTGGAGATCAACGTTATCGGCCAAATCGCGGTCACGCAAGCCTTCCTACCCAGTCTGCGCAAGGGCCGGGGCCGCATTGTGAACATCGGATCATTGAGCGGGCTGATCTCCAGCCCATTTTCCGGGGCATATTGCGCCTCCAAGTTTGCGCTGGAGGCTGTGACGGACGCCTTGCGCATGGAGTTGCGGCCGTGGAACATTCACGTTTCGATTGTGGAGCCGGGATTCATCGATACGCCCATCCTGAAGAAATCTCTACCGAGTGAGGAGACTCTCAGGGCGCAGCTTCCCGCCGAAGCCCTTCAATTGTACGGCACCACGCTGAACGCTGCTCTTGCCGGAATCAAACGTGAAGCCGCCAAGGCCGTGTCAACTGAAGTGGTGGTGAAGGCCGTCGTCCACGCGCTCGGCGCCCGACGTCCCCGTACGCGCTACGCGGTAGGCCCCACTTCGGGCCTCGCGGTCCGTCTCGGTCGAGCTCTCCCCGACCGCTGGCGCGACGCTCTGATTACCCGGCAGTTGGGATTGAAGTAGAGATGGCGAGAGACGATGCTAGTCCTGGTCGCTACCAACACCGCTGCTTGTCGGACCAAGCAAGCTTTGAAACGGTTGATGATCATCGTCTAAAACGATAACCCAGTTGAAGTCTGTCGATGCTCGTACAGCCTGCTTGGCGGATGCAGGGTCGCGATGGTGGCGGCGCGACTCGAAATCTGCTAGAAAGGTTGAGGGCTTTTTCTGTGACCCATAACAACCTATTCTAAAGGAGACGAGAAATGGCGAACGACTTGACCCTGGAAGCCGCGGAGCGGATTGTGTCCGCGGCCAAGAGTAAGGCGGCGGAACTCAACACCAAGATGGATATCGCCGTGGTGGACGCGGGCGGTAATCTCAAGGCCTTCGTGCGTATGGACGGCGCCTGGCTCGGCAGCGTTGACATCGCCCAGCGCAAAGCACGCACCGCCCGTTGGTTCGATATGAATACCGGTGAGATTGGCAAGCTCTCGCAGCCCGGCGGGCCGCTCTTCGGGATCGAGCACTCGAATGGCGGGCTCATCACCTTCCCCGGGGGTGTGCCACTCAAAACCGCGAAAGGCGAAGTGGTTGGCGCTATCGGCGTAAGCGGTAGCACCGTGGAAAACGATCACGCCGTCGCGGCGGCTGGGGCTGCTGCGCTCTAGGACTAACTCCGGTCGGCCAATGAAGAGAACACTGATTTGGAGGCGCGTGCGCTGTACCACATCCCAAGACTGCCGCGCGCCTTTTCCGCCATTCTCATTGCGGGACAGCACAGATGGAACTGCAACCCTGTATTGACGAGCTGTTCTTGAAAAGCGCCGAGGCTTACGGCCCCGAGGACTTCAGCGTCTTTGACGAATTCAAGGCTGGACTGAACGAAGGCCGCATTCGCGCGGCGGAACCGGATGCGAGTTCGCCCTCCGGCTGGAGCGTGAATGGCTGGGTCAAGAAAGGAATCCTGCTGGGATTCCGCCTGGGGCGCGTGGTCTCCATGCCGCCGGCCGGCCTTCAGTTCCGCGACAAGCACACCTACCCTTTAAAGGAGCTTCCGCGCGACCAGAACATTCGTGTGGTGCCCGGTGGCTCGTCGATCCGCGACGGCTGCTACATCGCGAAGAACGTGACCTGCATGCCGCCGATGTATGTCAACGCCGGCGCTTACGTGGACGAAGGAACCATGATCGACTCGCACGCGCTGGTGGGTTCCTGCGCGCAGGTTGGAAAGCGCGTCCACATCAGCGCCGCGGCACAAATCGGCGGCGTGCTGGAGCCGATCGGCGCGCTGCCCGTGATCATTGAGGACGACGCGCTGGTGGGCGGCAATTGTGGAGTGTACGAAGGCACGATTGTGGGCCAAGGCGCCGTGCTCGCCGCCGGAACCATCATCACCGGCTCCACTCCTGTCTACGACCTGGTGCGCGACACCGTGCATCGCCGCGAGGGTGACTCTCCGTTGAAGATTCCAGAGGGCGCGGTGGTGGTTCCCGGCGCGCGTGCCGTCACCAAGGGCCGGGGCAAAGAATTGGGGATCTCTCTCTATACACCTGTCATCATCAAGTACCGCGACGAAAAAACCGACCAAGCCGTCAGGTTAGAGGATCTGCTCCGGTAATAAGACCCCGAAAAAAGGAGTTGACGGGGAAATTCCAGCGTGCTACTTTTACCTACCGACTGGTCGGTATCAGGGCCCAGCCGGTAACTGAGAGCGCATTTATGCCTAAGCTTGTTTCTGGTTCCGAAATTCTCCTCGAAAGCCTGAAGCGCCAGAAGGTGGATGTGTTTTTTGGCCTCCCGGGGGGCGCTGTCCTGCCGCTTTATGACGCCCTTTACAGTGCGGGCATTCGCCACCTGTTGGTGCGGCACGAGCAGGCTGCGGCCTTCGCTGCCGACGGCTACGCGCGGGTCACGGGCAAGCCCGGGGTCTGCTTGGGAACGTCCGGCCCGGGCGCCACCAACCTCATTACTGGCTTGACCTCGGCAATGATGGATTCGATCCCGATCGTTGCGCTCACGGGGCAAGTCCCCGCCGCGTTGATTGGGAAGGACGGTTTTCAGGAAGCCGACACCATCGGCATCAGTCTCCCTTGCACCAAGCAGTCCTTTGCCGTTCGCTCGGCCGCGGACATCCCCCGCATCATCGATCGCGCCTTCCGGACTGCGATCTCGGGACGGCCGGGCCCGGTGCTGATTGATCTTCCCAAAAGCGTGCTCATGGAAATGGCCGAGCCCAACTACCCGTCCACTCTGGGTGCGACCCAACCTGAGCGCAAGCGCGAGTTCGTGGATGCCGACATCGAGCGCGCCGCCGACATGATCCTGGAAGCCCGCCGCGCGGTGTTTTACGTTGGCGGCGGCGTGGTTGCCTCCGACGCCTGGCGGGAACTGCGCGAGTTGGCGGAGTTGACGCATATCCCGGTCACGACAACTTTGATGGGCCTTGGCGCTTTCCCTTCCCACCATCCACTGTCGCTCGGGATGCTGGGCATGCACGGCTCGTACTCCACCAATATGGCGATCTGCAGCAGCGACCTCCTGGTGGCCATCGGCGCGCGCTTTGACGACCGGGTCACGGGCCGGCTGAACGGCTTCGCCACCGGCGCCAAGAAAATCCAATTCGACGTTGATCCTTCTGAGATCAATAAAAACGTGCATGTGGATTTGTCCCTGGTCGGCGACGCGCGAGAAGCGCTGACGGCCCTGATTGACGTTTTGAAAAGCCGTAAGGCGGCTTCCGCGCCTGCGCGCCACCAGTGGCTGCAGCGCATCGAATCCTGGCGCGGCGAGCATCCGCTCACTTACGACCGGTACGCAAACTCGGTGAAGCCCCAGATGGTCATCGAGGCCGTCGGCCAACGCGCCGCCGAGGACGCCATCATTTCCGTGGATGTGGGCCAGCACCAGATGTGGACCGCGCAGTTCTACAACTTCACGCGGCCGCGGACGTGGCTTTCTTCCAGCGGACTGGGCTCGATGGGCTACGGCTTCCCCGCCGCCATGGGCGCGCAGATGGCCTTCCCCGACCGCCAGGTGATTGCCTTCGTCGGCGACGGCGGCTTCCAGATGACCCTGAACGATCTGGCCACGGTGGTGCAATACCGCGTGCCCGTGAAAATCGTCATCATCAATAACCGCGCTCTCGGTATGGTGCGCCAGTGGCAGTAGATTTTCTTCGAAAAACGCTATTGCGATATCGACCTCGACTTTGCTCCGGACTTCGTGAAGCTGGCGGATGCTTATGGCATTCAGGGCGCGCGCGTCGAACACCGCACCGACGTCCCTGATGCCATCGAGGATTTCTTGAGCGATCGCGAACCGCGCTTGCTCGACGTTTGGGTCGACCCGGCGGAGAACGTCTATCCCATCGTCCCCCCCGGAGCGGCGCTCGCGGAAATGGTCGTTGAGCCGCCGCGCGTGCAGTTGGAAGAAGAAGCGCTGGACGATCTGTGGGCAGTGTAAGAAGGATTTAGGATTCAGGATCTTGGATTTAGGGCTGAATCCTAGATCCTGAATCCTTGTCTGCCACTTGAACCCTGAAACCTGGAGTTTTTCCATGCAATGGCTTATCACGCTTGAAACCGAGCAGGACCTGATTGTGACTTGCCGCCTCATGAACGTCTTTCGCCGCAAGGGCATGAAGATCACGACTCTGGCGATGGCGGACAGGCCTCATGGCTTCTCCATGATGGCCGTGCTCAACTCGCCCGAGTCCGACATCGACCATCTCTTTAATTTCTTGCGCGGGATGGAAGGCGTGGAGCGCGTCTCCTATTACCAGCATCAGACCTCCGCCGACGCTTCCTTTGTGTTCATCGACGCCGACGCGGACACGACGCGCGTGGCCGATGTCCTGAATACATTTCCGGGATCGAAGCTGATCTTCGCCAGTCACGGAAAATATCTCCTCGAGGTTCCCGCGGAGAGCCGGCGGCAACCCGCCGCGCCGGCCTTCGGGGCACCGGAGTTCCTTCCCTTCGCCTGCGTGAAATCCACCCGGAACGCGCCAAGCGCGCAGATGGTCCGAGCGCAAGCGTGACAGTTGAGGAGCCGGAACCGAAACTGGAAGCTGGAAACTCGAAACTTGAAAATCGAAACGATGCTTGCGATTTTCCAGTTTCCAGTTTCGGTTCTGCCACCTGCTCTTGGTATATAATTCTGTTTTCCAAATTCAATCATCGAAAAGGATTCAAGATTTATGGCTAAAGTTTATTACGAGAAAGATGGTGACCTGAAAAACCTGGCGGGGAAGACGGTGGCCATTATCGGCTACGGCAGCCAGGGGCACGCGCACGCGTTGAACTTGCGCGACAGCGGTGTGAAAGTAATCGTCGGCTTGCAGCCCAACAGCGCTTCGCGCGCCAAGGTACAAGCGCAGAATCTGGAAGTCTACGATCCGGCGGAAGCCACCAAGCGCGCCGACGTGATCATGCTCCTGGTGCCCGACCAGTCGGCGGCGAAGCTCTACAACGAGTCCATCGGACCCCACCTCACGGCCGGCAAAACGCTGGCGTTTGCTCACGGCTTCAATATTCATTTCAAATTCATCACTCCGCCCAAGGATGTCGACGTCATCATGATCGCGCCCAAGTGCCCCGGGCATCGCCTGCGCGAGCTCTTTACCGAAGGCGTCGGCGTGCCTTCGCTTCTGGCGGTCGAGCAGGACGCGACCGGCCACGCGGAGGCCACGGGCCTTGCGTACGCCAAGGGAATCGGCTCGCTGAAGGCGGGGGTTATCGGCACGACCTTCAAGGAAGAGACGGAGACGGATCTCTTCGGCGAACAGTCGGTGCTTTGCGGCGGCGTGTCCGCGCTCATTACCACCGGGTTCGAGACTTTGGTCGAAGCTGGTTACCAGCCGGAGATTGCCTATTTCGAATGCCTGCACGAGCTCAAGCTGATCGTCGACCTTATCTACCAGGGCGGCATCAAGTACATGCGCTACTCGGTGAGCGACACGGCCGAAT
>Ga0181520_10007544_pt1 | contig 15959 bp, 10 predicted proteins | sample PEATcosm2014_Bin_29_FD_132451 | JGI IMG/M metagenome (GOLD analysis project Ga0181520, IMG submission 132451) | Peatland microbial communities from MTU Mesocosm Facility, Houghton, MI, USA - PEATcosm2014_Bin02_30_metaG | ecosystem: Environmental > Terrestrial > Soil > Wetlands > Peat | place...
GACCCGAGAACAAGTTGCCCACGGCGAAAAGGCTTGGAAGTCGGCCCAGGACCTCAGTGCCAAGGTCTGGCTGGCATGGCGTGGCGAATATCTGTACGTGGCGGCAGACGTGACCGACGATCGCCACGTGCAGAAGGAACGCGGCAGGGACATGTGGCGCGGCGATCATGTGGAACTCTACCTGGATGCCACGCCCGACACGGAGCCGCAGCGGACCGCCTGGGGACAGGGGCAGATCTGCGTCGGATTCAGCCCGGGAAACCTGCAGCGCACGGGCGATCCCTTAACCGACATTCCGCCCGAGGCCGCCGTGTTCACTCCCGAGGGCGGCTCGGTCGAGGGCGTGCTCGTGGCGGCACAGAAAACGGAGAAGGGCTACGTGCTGGAGGCGGCCGTACCCTGGGTGCTTGTGGCACGCCTGGCCAAGGTTCCGGAGCTGAAGCCCGCGATCGGCATGTCGCTCAATTTCGAGGTGGGCATCTCCGACACCGACGGCCCGGAGTCCGCTCAGGAAAAGCTGATGACCATTCTCACCACCCCCTGGAACCATGTGCGTGATCGGCTCATGGCCGCGGCCCTGGCGCCTTCGGACGGCAAGGCGCCCGCCGTGGTTCGCGGCATGGACGTGGCCAAAAGGGCGACAATCGCGATGAAACAGAAGCAGCAGCTTCGCTTCCAAACGCCGCTGCCCCCGAAAGGCAAGGAGGCCATCCTGGTGCTTAAGGCTCGGCTGGACACGCCTCAACCGGCCGGATGGAACGGTGCCATGCGATTGCTGTTGAACGGCCAAAAGGTCGATCCCGGGCGGCTCATGAACCGGCAGCGGGCCGAAACTTGCGCGAGCGGCCAAACGATGAATGCTTCGGCGCAAGACGTCTTCAATGTCTGTTACGCCCCCGACTTCCACGCGATCGAGAGGAGTTCCCAGTATGCCTTGCGGAACGGCGCCAAACCCTGTCTTTTCGAGTTGCGGGTAACCGATTTGCTGCGTGCGGGCGACAACACGCTGGTCATCGAGAACACCGTCAGGCCAGAAATCAATCGCACGCTGGTGGTGGCCGACATCCGTTTGGAGACCCGCACGCCGGTCAGACCCAAAGTGAAACGGCCGGCGCCGACCGGCCCGCTGGCGGCGGTCGTGCCGGAGCGCGAGCATAAGGTTCCCTATCGGCTCGCGCGTCTGCCCAAGGCTGCCTTGGAGCTGTCGCTAGGGAGCGAAACGTTCCGCATCCAGTCGGAATTCTCCACGCCGCGGCCGGCGTGGGTGAAGGGCTCCAACCGCTACTTCGACCATCAGCGGAAGATCGAGTCGCGGGATGATGCGATCGTCGTACGCGACACGTTCACCAACCTGACCCAGGAGAATCTGCCGCTGATGCAGCGACATCGCGTGCGCATGCCCGGGCTCAAAAAGGTCTGGCTGGCCGGACTGTCGCCGGCAGGACGGGGCAGTTCGTCGTCCGCTCCGGGCAATCCCACGACGTACGGCGCCACCGCGCAGGCCGGCGTCGGATTGATCGCCATCGACGACGTCTCGCAGGTCCACGCGAGCAACTTCAGCGGCGAAGACTTTGTCGGTCTGGCCGATAACCAATGCGTGCTGAAGCCCGGCGCCAAGCACACCGCCGAGTGGGCGATTCTGCCTACGGTGCGGCCGGATTACTGGGCGATGGTCAACGCCGTGCGGCGGCTGCGCGACGTCAACTTCAAGCTGGACGGCTCGTTCGCCTTCCTGCGGGCGGATCCCCGGCAAGTCATTGCCCACTGGAGCGACCGGCAGTTCGTCGATTTCATCCGCTTCAAGGACGCCCGTTTCATCAACGACACTTATGAATGGCCCAGCTACAAAGGCCGCTGGCCCCACGGCACGGCCTGGCAGACAATCGACTGGTCCTACCTCCGCGGCCAGATGGCCCGGCTGCGGACGCTGGCCCCCGCCACGAAGCATCTGCTGTACTTCCACTGCTTTCTGGACGTCCTGGACGAAGCGCCCGAGAAGTACGCCGACGCCCGACTGTTGCGCGTCGACGGCACGCAGACCGATTACGGCCAGTTCTACAACCGCATTTTCGTCCCCACGACGACCAACCGCTTCGGCCGCGACATCGCCAAGAATGTCGATATGATCCTCGCGCCGCTGCCGCAGGGCTTCGGCTGCGACGGCGTGTACTGGGACGAGTTCGAGTACAGCCGGTACCAGTACCATTACGACGATTTCAGCCGTCCGACGGGCTTGCCCTGGGATGGCGTGAGCGCCGACATCGATCCGCAGAGCATGAAGATCAGCCGGCTGAAAAGCTCGGTGACGCTCATCTCGCAGCCCTTCCGCCTGGCGCTAGCCAAGCGGATCATGCAGCACAACATATTGATCGGCAATGGTCAACCGCACACACAGACCATGACCAAGCTGCATTTTCCCCGCTTCGTGGAGACGGGCAGTATCTCGAACTGCGCACTGGCGGGTCTCTACTCGCCCATCGCCTTAGGCGATAATCTGACCGAGCGGAGCGAAGTGGACGCGTACCACATGATGCTCCGGGCGTTGGACTTCGGCTGCGTCTATTACTGGTACGACGACCTTACCGTGATCCCCACGCACGTGCAACTGACGCACTACATGTTCCCCATCACGCCCGTGGAACTCCACGAGGGCTACATCGTCGGCCAGGAGCGGATCATTACCAACCGCAGCGGGCTATTCGGTTGGGGCGACAGCTCCCGGCACGAGGTGTACGTGTTCGACGACCGGGGGCGCGAGGTGCCGAGTTTCAAGGCCGCCACGGTGGTCCGCGACGGCATGACGCTGACCGAACTCCGCCTGCCCGAGGATTACAGCGCGGCAATTGTGCGGCGGTGATCGCGATCGCCGAAGCAAACCTCCTCCTCAAGGTTGGTCACCGCTGCGGGCTGGCCCGAGGCCGTCCGATCAATAACCACCGGCTCTAGCGGTGGTCACTGGCTGGCGGACGGCTTCGCCAAGGAACCGATGTCGATGTTCGGGATCCGGACCGCCTGCGCCTCCTGACCCGACGGTCCGTCCACGGCGGCAGATACCCATCCTACTCCATCCCCTTCCCCCGAACCGCAGAACTCCGCGCTTTCACCCTGCCGCCCTGTAGACCGTCCGCCCGCCGACCTTCAGTAGCACGACCTGCCCCGTGGTCACCAGCGCCCGTAGCAAGTCGTCCAGGATTCGGGGAGGGAGTCGGAGGATTCGGGCTAGGTCGTCCCTCGACACGCCCGTGGCGGACCGGGCGACGAGCGTCGCCAGCCTCTCGGCGGCGACGGCTTCCCGGTCGCGGTTCACCAGCCAGTCGTGGAAGGGTTGCACGGGATATTTATGACGTCGGCGGTCGATTCTGTGTCCCCGTCGCTATGATAGTTCATGACGCGCCGCTACCTCGCCTTCGATGTGGAAACGGCAGAGATCCCCACTGGGCACTGGAGAACCATCGCGTCGCCGATGCCACGTCGACCTCTTCCGAACGTCACAGGTTCACGGTGATCCATTGGGGATCGGACGCCGCCGACATCCAGCGGGTCCACACGCCACCGACCGACGCCCCACCGGCACGGCAGCCGGTGGGGACGTCTATTCTTCAACAATACGGCCCGGCCAGACCTAGCTCGTGGTAGCAACTACGAAGCAAGCATCAGCTGTTATTGTTATTCTGACTGAAGTCCTGGGTGATATAGACCTCGTAGTACATCGACACGTCCAGCGCTGTGACCGCCTGGGCAAGCGTGTTCTCCTTGATCAATGGACATGAGGGAACGGTGGAGGACTTCATTGTCAAATCGGCCATGCTCCAAGACCAGGTGGCTATCATCTGCTCGAATCAAGCCCGTGGGGCCGGGACAATGATTGGGGGGTGGCCGCCCCGCATCCTTGCCTCCTGCCCGGAGCCGAAGGAAGACTACATTACCGGCGTGATCAACCTGCAAAAGGTGCGACAGGCCCGGCAGCACAGTCGGAACCTTCAGCAGCGGCGGCCTGAGCTTTACGGTGAACTCGTCAAACCCGTGTCCTACGACATCTTCACTGCCGCTCCGCTTCTGGAAGCAAGCGACGAGGGAGAGGAAGGCGAGCCGACACGATGAATGATTCCAGCAGGCAAGGTATCTGCATCTGTGAGTTTCAGCCGCTAGACAAGGAAGCGTTCCGGCGGCTGAACCAGGCATGGATTACTCGATACGTCTCTTCATGGAAGAAAAAGACTGCCAGTTATTCGATGACCCAGAAGAGCAGATCATCGCCAACGGCAGCGTGCTTGTCATCGCCGAACCGGCCTGGGTGGTATTCTATGGCGAATCGAGCTTGCCAGCCAGCCGTACAATCAGTTCCCGTATCTCGCCGACGTGTGCAGAGGAAGCCCTGCCGGGACCGAGATAGAGAGCTTCCACTTCCGCCGGCAGTGGGAACTGCGCGGCCATCTTCTGATAGACCTCCCGGATTCGCGGCGAATCGAGGAAGGACCACCATCCTTCCAGCAACGCTCCCGATACCGCGTACGGGCCGTAGCCGTTGTTCTTGCCGATACCTTTGTACTCCCAGCGGTACACGCCGTTGCGGCCGTCCATGAAGTTAGTCATGCGGTAGCCGGGAAATTCCGGGCTCGGCGGCACGAGCACCTTTTCGTAAAACTGCTTCTCCAGACCGCGTTTCAAACTTTCGTAGTAGCGGCGATCGGTCGACCCGCGGGGGTACGCCTGGGCAAAGCTCGTCAGCCACATCGGCATGCGGTGGCTATGCGACGAATCCTCCGCAACGTCGGGCACTTTGCGGGGCTGGAGTCTGGGGGCCAATGCCGGATTGCCGGCATAGACAAAGTCGGGGTGATCGGCCCACACGCCGGGCTGGAACACCCATCTCCCTTGGTTATCGTACACGACGCGCCGCTGGAAGACCTCCTTCGCCACGGCCAATACATCGTCAATCAATTCGGTTTCGGCTTTGGCGCGTTTTCGGCCCGTGACCAACTCGTTGTGACGCAACTCCGCTGCCAGGGCCAGCAAGAACAAGTCCCGATCGTCAATGGCGCGGTAGTAGCTCCGCGGAGCGGAATCGACTTGCAGTCGCCATAGCACGCTGTCGCGTATCCCCGTAAACTTCTTCCCGTTCCACTTGGGCCAAGGTTGGTCTTTCCAAAGCCTGCCCACCTCTTCCATGAGGAGATTCTCTAGCCCGGCGGGAATCAAGTCCACCCGGCCTGCCTGGTTGGCCAGCACCAGGAACCGACTGCACAGGTACAGATACTGCTCGCGCACCAGCACATTATCCACAAAGTTTGTCTTTCCGTCTTCCATGAATCGCGTGAAGTGCTCGCCCATTTCTTTCTGCCATTGGGTTTCTCCCTTCTGGAACGCCGCATGAAGGGGAACCATGAGCGAGTGCCCCGCGTAGTAAGCCGCGTAGGTCCGCCAGAGGTCCTTTCGCAAGTACGGCGTAACGGCCTGACGCCAGAGTTGTCGGTCGCGCTTGTCGATTTGCCTTGCAGCCGCTTGTGGCAGCGTTGCAGCAACGACCGACGGCGGCCACAGAATACTGATTGCCGTAAGAAGGCCAAAGATGCTAATCCGGATTGTCAGGTTCATTTCCTCCGGCATTTGCGATTTGAATCGGGATACACCTGATCCTTCATCGGCGTTCGCCAGCACGAGTTGGGCACATTGCTTGATGCTGAGACGCCTTGCGACCCTTTATGTCTCCGACTGCCTCTGGCTGGAGCGACCAGTGGCCGGGTGGGACTTATAGCCACAAGAAACCAACACCTTTCTACGACGCACTGAATGATCCGGGTTAACGCCCAACGGTGGGTTCTTCGAGAACAGCCACCTCGTTCCAATCATCTACAACCACCTTGACCTGCCAGCCGTCGCCCTGACGTTGCATCTTGAAGCCGTGGGGCACTTCCCGGCCCTTGAGGTCAAAGCGATGGCAAGCGGGGGCCTCCTTATTTGGCCACCGATAGGTTCCCGATATACAGGCAATCGTCCGCTCCTGGCCCACCAGCCAACCGGAGTGCAGTTCCATGGGCGTGAAGGGGAACATGTGGTTCACCGGTCCGTAATCTCCCGCCCCCGGTCCCTTATCAGGGATATAGCAGGTGTAATAGTAGTACAGCACGCCGTTGCGCAAGGCGGTGATCACCGCCTTGGTAATCAGTTCGGCCCAGTGCTCTTCACCCCTTTTGCCCCACCGAACCGGGCGCAGCCCCAGAATAATCGGGCTGGCTAAGTGTCCTTTGACTTGGTAACGGCACGTGGGCGGTTTGCCCTTCAAGAAGGTCAACGGATCGAAGTCGTCGTTCTCCATCTCGGCGAAGCGGAACGCCGGTAGGCTCTGGGTTTCGCGGACGCACGGGAAGCTGTTGACGACCACTTTGCCGCCCTTGCGAAGAATGTATTTGAGCACCTCCGCCCGGGCAGTCGCCCCGACCAACCCGCAGTCCGTATATCTTCGCACTAGCTGGCCGGTCTTCTCGTCGATATCCACGGTGTGGCCGTCCCACTTGTCCATAGTCCGGCGGTCCCACCTCTCCATTGCCACCCAACCCATTGAAAACTGATCGATGTAGATCCCGTTGCAGCCAACCTGATCCATGAGGAAATCGATCTGCTCAAAATACATCTTGTATCGATAATTGCCTTCGACAAGGTAGAGCATCAGGTTAATGAAAGGCTCTTTCGCGTAGTAGGTGTCGACAAGCATTCGCCCGTCGGCCGTTCGCAGCACTGAACCAGCGTAAGGATTGCTCTCCAGAATGGCCGTCTGTTCCTTGGTCAGCGTCAGGCCGTACTTGCCGCCTCGGTGCCCCTCGCTGACCGGCAAGACCTGCCCACCGTCCACGGCTCGTTTATCGACCGCCACGAGGTTGTTCTCCAGCTTGCCCAGCACGATCAGCTTCGGGTCGTCCTTGCGGAGCTTCGTGACCCGCGGGCCCCACTGGGCCCTGTATTGCTCGCGGGTGATCCCCGCGCCCGTGTTGTAATCGATCCACGGGCCGATGTTTATGATGCGCGTCTTCCGCTTTTTCTCCAGCTTGTCGAAAGCAAACGGCCCGAGAACCGTGAAGTTCACTTTCCAATCCCGCCGAACCTCGTTAATGAAGGCCCAGTAATCCCGGTGCGGTCGGGGATAGATGGTCCACTCGAACTTATAAGCCTTGTGGCCGTCGAGCCCGAAATGGCCGACCGTCAGATCGAAAACGTTAGTGCGTCGGGAAAGGACCAATTGAAGGCGGTGGACATTGTCCTCGGCGACAATTCCCAGACTGCTGTACCCTTGGGCGACAAATGCAGTAGGATTCTCCGCCGTGCCGGTCACCGGTGCGTACTGATTCTCTCGGCCGCCGAGGAAATAGGTCCCCGGTCGGGGGAAACCGGAGATCGCCAGACTGTTGCAGATCCGCACGCCAATGGGGGAGGCCGTTTTGTTCGTGAACTGATCGGCAACCCGCAGCTTGCCCTTATGCAGTGACAAGGTCCGGACGACCTGATAGTGCTGCGACTGGCCCTCGATGCGGATGGTCTTTTCGTCAACTTTGCGGATGCAGGGTTTCCAACCGTTCTCGCCGGCCAGCATATCGGGATCGAAGCGATTACACCCGATGGTTGGCCCCGGGCAGGAGAACGAGGACGCGATGAAATACCGATCTCCCTTCATATCGATGCGAATTCCGGCCGATTCCGTGACGATCGCGGCAAACCCATCGGCGGCGATTCGCGCTTTCTCTTTCTCGCCCTGGTATTGGATCAGACTGGCCTTCTGGTGCCGTTTGACGAGGTCCTCCGAGAGATAACCGACGCAAAGCCCTTTGATGGTCATGTGATCGAGCTTGGCCCCAGCTCCCAAGTACTTCTTGAGACACGTGTTGGAGAGGTCAATGCGGTTGGGCCGTGCTGACTCCATGCGTCCATCAGCGCCGATCTCGACAAAGTGGACTTCATCGGAGATGTCCAAGACGTACCAATAAGGCTCGTCTCGCGGCTGGATGACCCGGTCGTCCAGAACATCGCCCGGACCGACAAACGTAAGGAGCGCATGATCCCCGAGACTTTGCCCCCACCAATCGTGCCGATCCACCTTGGTTTCACAGAACTGTCCGCGGTTGATCAGGCGGTTCTCGCCCGTGGCTAGCAAGGGCCCGAGTGTGCGTCCGTTTATGGTGATCGCCAGATATGGGTTCCAACCAGCCGGCTTGGGGTAGTCCAGATAGGCCTTCAGCCGCAGGCAGACCCGTTTGCCGTCGCGGTGTTGGAACGCGGGCAGGTCGAGCGAATGGGCCGTTGCCTGCTTGCCGATGGGCACAACGATCTTGTCTTTCGCGGCGTAGACAGCCTCGATCGGCCACTGCTGAGCGTTCAACGTTCCCGTAAAGAGAAGCTCCAGAAACAGCGCTGCCAGCAACGCATGGGGACATGGCCCGTGCATGCTTGTAATACGTAGATTCACGGTGTTTTCCTCCCAGATGAACGCCGGTTCGCCCCGTCAAATGAGTCCGATCGTATTCTATTCTGGTTCACTTCACGAACTCAAGGCAGGATGCCCCACAGCTTGCTGCGGGAAGCTTAACTTTCACGTCGCGCAGACTTCGCACGGGTTTGCCGGCGGCGTCGGACAGTTCGGCCACCAGCGCGTAGTCGCCCGGCTCCTTCGGCCACGCCGCGCTGAAGGCGAGTATCTTTTGACCAAAAGGAGCAATCTTGTCGGATTGCGCTTGGGTGGCCAGCTCCTGATCGCCCCGCAGGAGGCGAAGCCGCACGGCGCCTTGCCAGGGCCGATCGAGATCGTTGATGACGAACACTTGGACTTGGCGCTGGCTGCCGGCGGGGACCTCTTCCGCCCAGAAATCGAGCATCAATCCCACGGGATCGAAGGCGTCGCGCATGTACTGTTCGAAGAGCGGCTCGAAGACCAGATTCTTGACGTCGATGAAGTCGTCGCAGGTTGCGCCGCCCTCCGGACGCGGCTTGAAGCTGGGCCGCGAGTAGCCAAGGGCGCAAAAGTACAGTACGCCCGCCACCTCGCGGTGACATCGCCAAAACTCGGTCAGCGCCGCCATGTAGCGGGCGTGAAGCATGCGTCGCTGCTCAGTCGTCGAGTTCTTTCCGAGCAGGGCCTCATAAACTTTGTAGTCGACCGACGTGGGAGTGCCGTCGCGATTGAGCCACAACCAATCGTATTCGTTGATGATCTTCGCCGTGGGAAACTTCTGTTGCGGGGCGGTGTGAAACCTGGGTGTTGCCGACGTCCTCTCCAAGTCGCTCAGGCGAAAGGTCTTCTTTCCGTAATAGGCCCCGCTGAACAGGTACGGATGAAACTCGACGCAGTCCGTGAGACTCTGCGGCTCGCCATAGCCGTTCTCCCACGGGCGCTCGGAGAGGTCCAAGTGGCGCACGGCCTGGATCGCCTTGCCGGACTCCCGCGTGACGCTTTCGTTCTGCCCATCCCAAATCACCACGCAGGGATGGTTCCATCGTTCGCGCATCCACTCGATGTACTCCGGGACAATTTTCTCGGCCTTGGGCTTGTCCGGATAGCCTCCGCCGGGCTCCGCGGGAACGCCGCCGCTTGTCCAAATCGGAAACTCGTCTTGAATCAGGATGCCTTCCTCGTCGGCAATGTCGTACCAGAGCTCGGGCGGGAAGCCGATGCAGTAGCGCAGCGCATTCCAGTGCATAGTCTTGAATTTGTGATGCAGCCGCCGCACCCAATCGGGCTGCCAGGGGAGGTCGCCACGCGCGGCATCCTCGAAGAAGCGGAGGATGGTGACGTTACTGCCGCGGAGGAAATAGGGTTTGCCGTTGAGCATTGCCCGCTTGCTCACGGGATCGAAACGGAAGGATCGCATGCCGAAACGGGTTTTGGCGGCGTCGCTTCCCGTAGCGACGTTCACTTCGTAAAGAAATGGCTTTTCAGGCGACCACAGCCGGCAGCGCGGCAGCGGAATGGTAACGTCCAGCTTCGTCGGCTGGCCCGCCGCAACGTGCATCGGCGCGGCCTTGACGGCGCCGACCGGCCTGCCGCCTGCCGCCTCGCTGACCTGTACGTTCGCGATGAAGTCACAGGGCTCGCCGTCGGCGCGAATCTCGGCGACGACCCGCACGGCCTTGTTCGGCACATCAGGCACCGTCTGCACGTTTACCACGTAGGGGGCGCCGGTAAGAATCAGCTCGACTGCATCGTAGATGCCGGGGATGTAGCGATACTTCTCGAAATCCCAACCAGTCGGCATGCCTTCCGGCAGCGACTCGCGGTTAGCACCCACGCCGACGACGAGCTCATTTGATTGACCATTGCCCCTGAGGCAAGGCTTGACATCCAGCAAGACGGGGGTGAAGCAGGGCAAATGTTTGTCCACCAGGCGACCATTCAGGAAAACCTGCGTGCCGTACTTGGCCTTATGGATTTTCAGGATAGCCACTGCCGGCACAGGGCCGTCGATGCGGAACGTGCGGCGGTACCAAAAGGCCTGGCGGAGATGGCTCTTCTTCCCCACTTCCGCGAAGGCCGGCTGCGCCATGTCGGCCAATCCCGGCACGGCGACGGTGTGAGCGAATGCCGGCGGCGGGCACTGCGTGCCTCCTTGCTCAATATCCCAAGTCCCGTCGAGGTTGACGACCTGCCGGGGCGGAACAGGCATTAGCGAGGCCGATACCCACGGGCCGCTTAGCGTGATCATGAAGAGGGTCAAGACGGCTGTCAGGAGTCCACAAATTCGCATGGGGAAGCCTCACTGAAAGCACTGCTGGTCGGCGTAGGGGGAAGGTGCCGGGGCGGGGGTAGGTGGGCCTGCAAACCGGCGAAAGGCACAACGGGTCGCAGATTGCGGCACAGCCCATTATACCAGGAGCTATTCCTTGATCGAATCCTGCACGTCATCGGTCATCTCCCGAAGCTCTCCTTGATGGCTTTCAGGTCCTGCGTGCCATCGCTTCCCGAAGCAGCCACCCCAAGGCAACCCGGGCCGCACTTCGCCGCCATTCCCGTCCGTGAACCGAGGCTCCCGATCGGCAAGCACAAGGGGAGGACGCTCGCCGTGGTGCTACAAGAGGAGCCGTCGTACCTCTGCTGGTTCGTCGAGACGGTCGAAGGGTGCGAGGACATCAAGCAGGCGATCCTCGCCCTGCCGGGCTTCCGGGAGGAACAGGCGAAGCATTACGAGCGGAAGCGACGCAAGGAGGCGAGCGTGCAGAAGCTGGCGGCGGGGACCGTCGGCCGGGCATTGGGCGCCGAGGGGCCGACGCGGCAGGGAACGGGCGACCTCTACGAGCGGCTGTTCCGTTCGTGGAACTAGCCCAGCCCTTCGAGAACATCGGCGATGCGCCCAAGGCACGTCGAGAGTCAGTAATCCCTAGGCTTGGCGCCCTCTAATGCAGATTCAATCGTGAGGCATCCTTTTTCCTGTCGCCTCATCGGTTCGGACTGGTTGGCGAGGATGCACCCACAATCAGTCGCCAGGAAACTGATGAGCGCAGACTCCAACAACAAAGCGCCTTCGTCGGTCAGGTTGTCCCTTACGACCTTGACCCTGAACGTGCTCGCTGATTCTCTCAGCAGCTGGCAGTATGCCGTCCTGCCGTCGCACGTGTGTCGTTGCCATGCACGGTTGCCTGCCCCCATGCCGATATAGAACGGCAGTACCTCTCCGTCCTTGAACCACGCATAAACGTATCTTCCTTTCGGGAGATTGCTAGGCCCATTGGCAGGCGCGGTTCCGCAGGTTGTCCACCCCGGTCAGCAGTTGCGAGCGGGTCGGCGTGCAGACGGGGGCCACGTGAAAGTCGGTCAAGCGAACGCTCTCGTCGTGCAGCCTGTCCAAGTTGGGCGTCCTCAGGATCGGGTTGCCGTGACAAGAGGGATCGCCATAGCCCTGGTCGTTGGTGAGCACGATCAGCACGTTCGGGCGCGTCGCTGAATCGGCTGCCGCCGTTGTCGTCACGGCTCCGGACAGGGCCAGGACAAGACCGATTGCCGCCGGCATCCGGGAGCGATTCTCGTTCACGGGTTTTCCCTTTCCGGTCGGCGATCTTCCCATTCGGCGTCGACTTACTGCCGCAGGTAGCGGGTGCGGTCGCCCGACTCGAAACGTTTGAGGAACCGGGCTATGATCTCGTCGAACAGCGCCGGCGGCATGTCGGCCGGCCCTTGGTCGTCACCAAAACCGTCGGTGATTCCTTGTGCTATGCCGTACCGTTCCACCGCGATGGCGTTCCAAGTCCGGTTTTTTACCGGATGCCAGTTGCAGCTCCACAGGCAATTGCGATAGTTCGGCAGCAGCCCCGGCGGCCAGGCATCCGGCTTGCACCAACTGTCCTGGTAGGTGCCGTGGGAAACCAACGCGTAGGGAGCCGTATCCTTGCCGAGGCCGACCATGTCGAGATCGTCGGAGGTGAGGAAGACCAAGTCCGGGTTGACTTTGTGCCATGTCTGAACGCGCCGGGTCAAAGCGGCGACCAACCGCATCATCGCCCGATCGAGGTAGGCCAGGCGGCCGCCCGTGCCGGACATGGCCCGCCGCCGCGTGGCCAGAAACGTTTCGTCCCAGACCAGGCCGTCGAATTCGCGTCCGAATTCGTTCAGCAAGGCGTCCTCGTACCCCATGAACCAGTCCTGTACCCCAGGAAGGGTAGGATCCAGGCAGAAGTTCTTGGGACCCGGCGCGTCGGGCCGATGCTCCCAGTTGCCGCAATAGACTGCCTTCCCGTGCTCGTCTTTCAGGCACCAGTCCTTGCGGAAGTCGGGCGATGCGTCGTGATAGGTCATGCCGTCGGCAAAGTAGAGGAGCACGCGAAAGCCGTGATCCTTGACAAACTTGATCCGCTTGTGGATCTCGCCCGGGTTCATCGGCACCTTCCGGGCATGCCCGTCGTATGAGACCCATTGCGGGTCGAGGCGGTGGGTTTTGGCGTTGTAGCCGTATCGGCCCAGGTAGTCGTAATAGCCGTGCAGGGCCACGACCACCGCCTTGCGATGCTCTACGGGAATCCGTTCGGCCAGTTTTTCCACGTCCCGGTAGATCCCCTTGCCTTGCTTGGCTATGTAGTCGAAGTGGGTCAGTTGGATATCATGGATCCAAGGCGCCCCCGGCTCGATGTCGGGAATCGTCTCATAATAGGTGCGTAGCGTCCCGTCCACGCCGCCGTGATGAAGCGCGCAAACCGCCGTGCGCTGCTCCCGGTCGAGCGGAACCATCGAGCCAAGATACGTGGTTGAGAGCTTGACAGTCAGCTTGCCTGCTGGGGCCTTCCCCGGGGTTACGGTGAACTGGGAGCCAACGTATGGGTCGGTGGCCAGCGCCAAACCGCCGGCCGCGCCGGGCGACCGACTGAGGCCGATCACCGGCATGGCCAACTCCTTCCCCTCGGTCTGCGATCCGCGGCCGAGTATGTAGTGGCCAGCCAACGTCGGCCCCGCCGCAAGCGGCAGCGTCTGGACGACGCCGTTGCGCAGCGGCAGCACGCAGGCATTGATCGGCTTTCCGGCAACGGTCACGCTTTCGCTGATCGAAAGATCCAGACAGAGCGGCGGATCGAACCGCAGATCGCTCCGCCGCGTGAGCACACTGTGCCCGCCGCCCTCGTGGAGTTCGACTCTTGCGCCGTACTTCCCCCGGTACCGGACGCCGCGATCGTCGATCGCCAGTTCGTAGTCGAGTTTTCCTTGGCCCTTTTCCAACTCGCAGGAAATCAGCTTGACCAGGCAGGAGACGGGCTCATTGGCCGACCGTTTGCCATGGACGGTGAGCACTGGGGCGTGGAATTCCAGCGTCGACTCGTCCGCGTGCCAGACCAGGTTCCGCTCGGCCTTGCAGCCTGCCAGTTCCAGCGGCACCTGGCCGGCGGCCATGTCGGCGAACAGGATAAGCATCATGGCCGAAAACGTTCGCAGCGTGGCCCCGACCGCTTGTCCGAGTCCGTGCCGGAGATTACGGTGTGCCGAGCAACTGGTGGGTTCGTGCATGGTAGCGACGTGACGGCAAAAGGGTTTTTCGCGTAGGCCCGCTCGGATTCGGTCCGAGCGGCAGAAGCCCCTTCGGGCGATTTTCAAGGCGTGGGAGTCTATTCATGTTAGCAGCACGGATCGCGACTATCCAGTTGGCGGACCGGCTCCCAATCCGGGATCGAGTCCCTCGGGTGGAGCAGGACTTCCTTCTATCTGCCGTTAGCAAGGCGTGGTCCCCTGTCGCCTGCAACGTGGATGGACATGAACGGTACTTGTGGCTCTGCCTCGGCCTGATGGTCGTCGAGACCGCGGTCGGGCTGCTCGGCTGGTACTGGCACGTCCGCGCCATTCTCTGAAGTCCCGTGAACGATCCTTGAGACAAGCTCCTCTACAGCTCGCCGGTCTTCGCCCCGCTCCTGTTCGCCGATCTTGCGATCCTGGCGATGCTCGGGCTTTGGGGACTGCTGTGCCAGAGAGCTTGCTGATCGGGAACCTCACGGCGAGCCTGGCGACGAGGCGGCTTCCCCTCCCGACAAGGTTCCGGGACAGGAACGTTCGTCTTGCCCACAGGCGAACGTGCCGCTTCCCCGACAGCGTTTACCTGTCGCATACAAAGAGATCACGCAACGATCACAGAAGAATTCCTTGCGACAGTACTACGTTACGAAAGGGAAGGCGGGACTTCACGACGAACAACAACCTGAAGCCCGGGCGGGGTCTCGCCTTCCCAGCGGAACCGCCCGGGCTTCCTTGTTTCGGAAGCGCGCATCGTCGACAAAGGTGACGAAGCCGAAGGATGACCACGAACACCGAACGTCGGAAGCGAATGCGTGCCGAAGCCAAGTGGCTCCTGACCCTGGTCGGCGAGGACTGGGGGATCAGGGTGCTGCCCGCCGGCGCGGACGAGCTACGTCCCGTCCACGCCAACGTCAACAAGCGGTTCGAGGCGGTCATCGGCTCCCGGCGGACGGGGCGGCAGGTCGCCTCGGGCAAGGGCATGTTCGACGAGCTGCTGAATGTCCCCTGGGAGGAATCGGTCCAAGACGAAGCCCCAGTTCGCCGCACCTGGCTGCAACGCCTCTCCCAGCGCCGGATCATGCGGCATTTCGAGGGCGCGCCCCGGGAGTTCATGATCGGGGGCGAGACCGTCGTCAAGCCCGAGACCTTCTACTTCACGGGCAGGAGGACGAGGAAGGGCGAGACCTGCCGCACGCTCCTGATGCTCGACGTGGACGCCCACAAGGTCGGGAACCTCGAAAACGCCATGGAGTTCGCCCGGCGCCTGAAGGACGGGTTCCTGCCCGACTGCTACGTCGAGACGAGCACCAACGGCAAGGGCGCCCACGTGTTCCTCATAATCGACAAGACCGACTGGGCGGACGCCGACTACAACGGCGTGCTCCGCGAGCTTGACCGATGGCTCAAGGCGGTGCTCGCCGAGACCGGGATCGTGCTGGACACCGTGGAGGTGAAGGGCAGTTGTGCCACGGTCTCGTGGAAGGACGGCATGCCCAAGCACACGGCGGGGCTGCTCGCCAAGCTGCCCAGGGAGTGGGAACGGTTCGACGAGCTGCGGCGGAGCCCCGTCTACACCGCCCATCAGCTTCTGGCATTGGTGCACGATAACCCGATCGAGGCGAAGGAGCTTGCTCCCAAGGTGCAGAAGATGCGCCAGTCGGGGAGCATTCCTTGTCACGGGATCGTTCCCGAGAGGATCGAAAGCTGGATCGACGTGGCGAAGCGGTTGTTGCCTGTGGCTGCCCATGTAGGCGACAACGTTAACAACCGCCTGGTCGTGACCGCCGAGGACGTGGGAATCTTCTGCGCCTTGCTGGAGTTCGTCGGCAAGCACATGAACGGCGATAGTACTTTGCCCTGGGCGAGGACCAAGAAGCTCGAACCAGAAGACACCCAAATCTTCGGCTTTACAAGAATCGGGCGGCGTGCCCATAATAGGCATGTTGGCCTTGCTGAAGCTGGCCGAATGGTGGGAATCTCGCGTCAGTTTGGC
>Ga0181520_10007545_pt1 | contig 15958 bp, 10 predicted proteins | sample PEATcosm2014_Bin_29_FD_132451 | JGI IMG/M metagenome (GOLD analysis project Ga0181520, IMG submission 132451) | Peatland microbial communities from MTU Mesocosm Facility, Houghton, MI, USA - PEATcosm2014_Bin02_30_metaG | ecosystem: Environmental > Terrestrial > Soil > Wetlands > Peat | place...
CGAAGAAAGGACGCAAGCAACTTGGCCGGTGCCTCGCCGTTCCCGTTGGTCTTGCCGATTCCGTGAAGGCGAAAGATGATCGCCAGACGGCGCTCGTCCAAGGCAGCAGCAAGGCGCTCTGTGACAAAGAGCAGGTCGCGCTTCATCAGCCGGACGGGAACCGCATCGCTGGTTGCTTTCAAGACGCGGAGGCCGGTCGCCTGGGCAATGGCCTCTTCGCGGCGGCGCTTCTCCTGCTCTGCCTTGAATACCGCGTCCGTAGCGGGCCGTTCTTTACGGGCGTGGTGAATTGGACAATCGGGATTCGCGCACACCTTGTGAATGGTGCCGATGTCGCTGCCTTCTGTAATGATGGCAGTGGTAGCGAACTTGCACACCTTGAACTCCGGGCGCTGGGCATCTTCCTTTCTTGAGGGCTTGTCGTCGCGGATTGCGATGTATTTGTTGCGTGGTAAAACTGGGCTGCCTTCCTTCTGCCCGCCGTATGCTGTGCTGATCTGCACAAGGCTGGGTTTCGCTGCGACGGTCTTCGCAACGTGGGCCGCAAGTTTTGCGTTGTAGCAACGGGGATCGGTGCAACGGTCACCCTGCTTGCCGAGGTCGTCGCCGAAGAGCAGTTTGTTGTGGCCGGTGCGCTTGGGGCAGTCGGCACAACTGCCCGCCGTGGAAACAAGCTGCGCGTCGCGCTTGTCGAAGGGCGCGTCTTTCAGGATGAGCAATACATTCGTCTCAATCCAGAAGTGCAGGTTGCGCACGGGCAGAAGAATCCGCGCCGGACTCTGACCGCCGTTGTAGGCTTCCTTGAAGCAAGCTGAGAGTGCCTGTTGTTGCTGGTCGGCGGGCAGCTTGGCCAGTAGGAGCGCATGGCCCACGCCGATTTCGTTGGCGTAGAAAGCATCGACCACAGCGGGCACAAGGTCAGCCAATTTCAACCTTGAGGCCACAAACGAAGGGTGCTTGCCAACCTTCGCCGCGATTTGCTCGATGCTGTACTTCGGCTCCTCCAGAGCCAAGAGTCGAGCGAAGCCTTCGACCTCTTCCATCGGGTGAATCTCGGCGCGAATCAGGTTTTCGACAAGTTGCGCCTCCAATACTTCGGCGTCGCTCATCTGCTTGATGCGCACAGGTACGGTGACGGCTTCGGCCATCTGCGCGGCGCGGTAACGCCGCGCACCGGCTACGATCTCGAAGCCGTTTTCAGTGAGTGGCCGGACAAGCAAGGGCGAGAGCACCCCCTGGCTGCGAATGCTGGCGGCAAGTTCTCGAAGACTAACATCGTTAAAGACGCGGCGGGGATTGGTCTTCGACTCGTTGAGCAGAGCGAGCGGAAGCTCGCGGTATTCGGTGGCATTGATAACGGTCGTTTCCATGATTCATTGCTCCTTTCGAGCGGTTGAAGGGTGAGGGCGCGCGGAGCGGGGACACGTCGGGCGTGGGTCCGCTCCGCAGAGAGCGGACTAGCCGCGAATCGACTTGTCCGTAAAGGCTTCGAGGAATCCTTGGTCGCGGATGTTCCTGTCCCACTGCCGCGCAAAGGTTTCATGCTGCCGATGGAGGTCGGGCACGAAAACATAGTTTTCGCCGTCCCGATAGCGCGAATACTGCTCGACGCTGAGATAGTCATTCCGAAAATAGAAACTCGATAATGACAAACCGCAGAGCGGCGGTTTCGACAACTCGAAGCACATCTCCGGGTCGCGCATCAGGTCGCCGTTCTGTTCGCCGTAGTGCGCGATGGAGACTGCTGGCAATCCGGTCGGCCCTGGCTCCGGCGTGGCCTCGATGACAAGGGCCATGTAAGGCGGATTCTCAATCTTGAGGTAGAGCGTGGGCCGGTAGCCTCCGGCCCGCTCCAGAATGCGAAGGATGGTTTTCATTACGCCACCTCCGCCATTTCGTCCTGCGTTTTTGGCATAGTGACAGAAACGGCGGACAGTCTGCCGCTCGGCTCTCCGGTGATGGCATCGAGAATGACCGCCGATGTGCGCTGGATAACTTCAAGGCTTTCGGCCAGCAATGCGGCATTTCCTGCGTACATCTGGATGTAGTCCGAAGAAGCTCGGCCCATCTCAAGGCCGATAGCCTGGCCCACGATGAAAGCGACGGCCTCGGCCTCCGTCTCGCGCACGGTGGCGGTGGTTATGGTTCGGCGGTCACTTTTATGCAAAAGTTCATGCGCCGTTTCGTGGACCAAACAAACAAGATCCTCGGCGGGTGACTGGCCGGGAAGAATGGCAATCTTTCCGCCGTAGCTGACGCCAAGAGCGGGAGCAATGTTCTCGTTGTATTCGAGGGCGATATTCTGCGAATCGAGAAAGGCAATCAGCCGGTCGCGGTGTTCACCCACTTCGCCGGTGATGTTGTGCTCGAACTCGGGCAGGTCTGCGCCTTCGGTCTGCGCCACATCGAAGACGTAGACCGCGCGGAAGCCAATCAGCACAGGCGTAGGCTTGCCGTTGTTGTCCTGCGCTTGGTTGTGGCCAGCGTCGTCTTTCCCGTGCCGGTGTCCAACCATCGGGGCGAGAATCTGGATACCCTTTTCGCCGCGCTTTACAAACCGGCCCAACTCCTTCCACGTGTGGAACCCTGCGACTCTGGTCGCCGTTGGGCGCTGTCTCGCAATGCTCAAAATGTTTCCGAAAGAGTAACTGTGAAAACGGGCCATCGCCGCTAGATACGCGGTCAGTGTCTCGCTCTTGCCTGCTTCAAGCTGCTGGAGCAGGTAATCCACGGCCTGTTTGATGAGTTGCTGAGTGGGGTTGTCGCGCTGCGTGGTGCGCTGCTGGTAAGGGGATTCGCTGCGGAGCGCCGCATTGTTGCTGTGCGGCGCGGTGGTGGTGTTTCTGTTGGTGCTGGTGGCTGCGTACGTCATGATGTTCGGCTCCTTCGGAGTGGGATTTGCCGTTTTTCAGCCCTGGGAGGGCTAAAAAAAGACATTCGTTTCATGACTGGCGAATTGGGCGCAGAGAGGCGCTGTCAACTCCCGAAGCCCGAAGGGGCGCGGAAGCGAGCACGGCGGTTTTTGCCGCGCGGAGCTGCACAAGCGGAGTTGACAGAAGGAGCCGAACGGAGCCTAGAGTTCGCCGGGAAATGAATGTCGAACCGGTGGTCCAGCCGAAGGCTGCACCGCATTGCTTTTCAGGGGCGGCGTTGCGGGCAGGAGACAGGCCCGCTGGGATGGGTGATGGAAGACGCCGGTACCCTAGGCGGCTGGAATCAGGGAAGGTGCTCCTTCCCCCTGGCAGGAAGCATGTATGCCCTTGACTGAATATTCACTGGAGGCTATAGTAAGGATCGAGACTCAGATCCGGTCGAAAGACGATGACGTGGGAAGTTGAATACACCGACGAGTTTGGCGACTGGTACGAAGACCTCACGGAGTCAGAGCAGGATAGCATTGACCGAAATGTCTATCTTTTGGAACAGTTCGGCCCGACACTTCCAGATCGGTACAGCAAGCCGGTTGTCACTTCTCGGTACTCACACATGCGGGAACTGAGGGTGCAGCACGGTGGAGAACCAATTCGTGTGCTGTATGCTTTCGATCCACGCCGGGTAGCCCTGCTACTCCTCGGTGGCAATAAGACCGGGGATGACCGATGGTACGAGAAAGTTGTGCCGAGAGCAGACGAGCTCTATGAGCAACATCTGCGAGAACTAGCCGACCGAGATCGGTAAATTACAGTTCTTCGGAACTGTGCCTATGCAGAGGGAGATATGGGGAATAAATGGACCACCCTTCGGGCGAAGATGACGCCTGAACGCAGGGAGGCAAATCGCCTTGCAGCGCAGCAGATGATCGCAGCGATGCCGTTAGAGGAACTGAGAGAGGCACGCAATATCACGCAGACGCATCTGGCTTCACTTCTGCAGATTACGCAAGCCTCGGTTTCCAAGATGGAGAAACGCACGGATATGTATGTGAGTACCTTGCGTTCTTTCGTACAGGCAATGGGCGGCGAACTGGAGATCCGAGCTATTTTCCCGGAAGGGACGGTTCGCATAGAACAATTCGCAACACTCGCCGCAGGCGGCGAGCACGCAATTCAGGCTGCCGGTTCACACAAATGAGCCAATAGAAGTTCCAGGCGGAACCGGCAAGGAAGGTGAAGATGCCAGTTCCGCAATCGCGTACCCAATGGGCCGAGAGGCAAGCAGAAGAGCTGCTTTCGGTATCCTTCATTGCTGAGTTCGTTCTGCGCAGTCCGCAGATGATCGACGGCACGCAGAAGGAAGTCGCCGACCTTTTGATTCTCTACAAGGACGGCAACCTGCTCGTATCGCAAAAGGCTCAAGAGGACCCTCTGAGCCGGAACCAACAAAAAAATGAACTCTGGGTTTTGAAGGCTGCCAAGAACGGCGTCGGTCAGCTTTGCGGGGCACTGCGCCCTTCAACCAAGGCCATATGGTGCGAGCACCCGCGCCGCGGACGGGTCGATTTTTCAACCGGTCTTCCCGCGATGTCCCACGGCATCGTAACGGTCGAAACATTTCGGCCTGTGGAACTCGAAGGGGCAGCCGCCGATTTGCCGCTTGTCCAGGGCGGCACGCCGCTCACCTACATTTCGCTCAGCGACTTGGTGAATATCGTGCTGCAACTGAGGACCGTACCCGAGTTGCTGCGCTATCTCGATGCGCGCAGAGAACTGCCAGATGCGGCGCTGCGGCTGATTGGCGACGAACAACCAATCTTTGAGTTTTATCTGCTCCATGGAACGCTCCAGGAGTGCCGGGGGCGCGAGCACGCCAAGGCGGTTGTCGAAGCCGCATCGGAGCAGGTGGACGAGATTGTGGAGTGGATGGCCGAGTATCAGCATTTCAGCAGCCTCCTGGAGCACGTTGGCCATGAGCTGGCAACGAGGTCCGCGACCTGCCTCGATGGGCTCTCGCAGGATCTGCTCAAGCATTTCGTCTCATCGGACGGCCGGCAGAATTACCTCCTCATGCAGGAGGTCATCGCCGATCTGCCTCTGCGGGAACGTGCTGAGCTGGGCCGGCAATTCGACAAAGTTATCCGGCACGTGCAAGCGCAGGCACACGGGTACGCGCAGGCGACGGCGCGCGTCGATTCGCGACCAGACTGGATTTTTGTCTTCGGTGCGTCAAAGACGTGGGAACGGGCGAGCCTGCTAGCCAGCGTGGAACGGGTGATGGGTGCCGCGCTAGCACACTACCAGAAGCGGCGCTGCTTGATGATCATCGATCGCGACGGTGAAGGGTCTGAGGTTGCGATGAGTTGTCCGGGCCTGGAGTTCACACCGACCGAGGCCGATGCGCTGAACGGCGCGAGGTTGTTTGGAGGTCTCCGTGTAGCGTCGGTTCCACTGGAAGGTTTTTGAATCGGGCCATGAATCTCCGGCCCCCTAGATTGAGGTCTTTTTATGCGGATTGCAGAATGTATTTTCTGTGGCGTAGCACTAAAGCCATCCCAGTTCGAGAACCCCAAGTCTCGTACCGATGAGCACGTGTACGCTCGATGGTATCGAGATAATGTCGTCAACCAGAAGATCAAAATGTTCACCTCGGACGGGGCCACGGCCACGATGCATCGTCAGCCGCCTCTTGAAGCGTTAGTCAACAGCGCGGTCTGCCGAGAGTGCAACGGGGGTTGGATGTCGGATCTTGAAGTTGAAGTCGATCCTATTTTTGAGAAGTTGACGAAAGGAACGGACATAAGCTTTCTGACTCGAAAAGAGGTAGAGATTCTGGCGCGCTGGACAGGCAAGACAGCGATCGTCCTGGGCTATGTGACGCCGATGCCTGCAATTGTCCCGGAGTTCATTCGCAGAACATTTCTCCCGGGGAATACTGCTCCGCCGCACGTGCGCCTGTTTTACAGTTTCATCAAGGCCGATTTGACGCTGGAGGGAGGCTATTTGCAGTTGGGCTATGGAGCGGAGGTCCCGGTGATTGGCAGCCAAGGAGGTTCGGGGCATCGCTTTACGCTTTGCCTTTTCAATCACTGTTTTACCGTTGATTTTCCCCCGATTCTTGTCGGCGTTCGATACGACCTGCGAGAGAGCTGCAGCGCTCAAATATGGCCGAGCTTCGTGGCTGCGGGCACCGCAGAGCTATCCATGCCCACACCGGTACCCATTGGGGATGTGCTGCTCGCCATCTGCAAACGGGTTCAAATGGGATTCGACATCAACGAATTGCATGTGTAGGTGCTCAATGCCCAGTTGCTACCACCATCGGGTTCCTGTGGAGGACTTGTGCGAGAACCATTGGATCTTGACCTTACATTGATCGCCGGCGCGAAACGCAGTGAACCGTTAATGCTGCCATGGCCGCAGGACGGAGTTCCCGCCGGGTGGCTCTCGATGGCGACGCACGAAGCGTGGCGAGAGTTTGTGTTGTCGCTCAGTTTACCGGCAGGGATCCCCGATATCGTGATGGCCAAGTTTCAGCGGGCCCAGATGTTGTACTTCCTGGCGTGGCTCTATCCCGATCTCATCAAAGCAGGCGAATTGGTGGGGCTTACAACACTCGAACTGGCAGTGCGCGATTGCTACGGAAACAAGGTCCAAGGGAGGGGCAAGAGTAAACCTACGTTCGCTGCGCTGCTCGGATATATGCCCAACGACGGGCTCACAGACGAGAAGATTCCGATGGTGCGGCGCTCCGGCGGTACAGCGATAGGATTCGTAACCGGAGAGTGTAAACCGTCGCTCGCGGAGCGCAGGAATCTCTTGGCGCATGGGGACCCATTCGATGGGTTCCCTTGTGGCGGTCTGCTGGAACTGGTACGAGACCTCATCGTGTATGCCTACAGGGCTTCAATTCCAACACACCACGAGAACGGATAGGCAATGCAGCAGATGGTTCAACTTTTGGATGCCGAGGTGATTTCGTGGCTCGACGATTGTGCTGCTCCGGCAGATTCACTGGATATTTTCACCACGGTGATGCGAGTCAGTATTCGACTGCACGAACGTGGCGATGACGAAGCCGAGATCGGCAACGTTATTCGCATTCTCGCGCCGCTCGATTTCTATACCTGTCCTCCGCATGAAAATTGCTGGAATTCGTATTTTGCGCCGCGTCGGAAAGCTTCCGATCAAGAGACTGAGTATCCGCGCCTAGCCGATCTGACCGTCGCTGATGTCGAAGAGTGGATTCGTCTCGCGACAACCTTGACACGCCCGTTGGTTCGCGCGCGGTTCGCCGATACCGTCTGGGAATTGGGCAGGCGCCTGGGAAGTCAACGGCGTGATTTGTATCGTTTTGGACGACTGGCCGGGGAGATGTACCTGAAGGCCGCGTCGATTGATGCAACTCCGGCGAATTTCATGATGATGTTCGAAGCCGTGACGAGAGCCGTCTCGCTTGGAATCGAGCTTCGTGTTCCTGAGCTTGTAGAGGCCGGATTTGAGCGCATGGTTTCGTATGCAGATTCCGTAGATGTCAAGCACATTGGCCTGTGGACTGCTCCTTTTGATCGGCTGCTCAAGCTCAAGGGATTAAGTGAGGCCAAGCGACAGCGCATCCTGGATCAATATGAGGCCCGTTTCCGCGCGACGGTCGACAGCCGGGATTTGTTCCGAATCATGATGACAGGCCCTCGACTGGCCAAGTATTTCCACGATCACCAGGCATACGGGAAAGCGCGAGCGATCACTCTTTTTTACGGCGTCGCCGTCCTTGAAATATCCGCCGGCCTCGACCCGTCGCTGGCCGTTTCGCATATGGGCGACATCCTAGAGGCGTACCGGCAGATGGGTTTGCGTAGTGAAGCGGAAGAGGTTCGTTTGGCTATGGAGGCGAAGGGAAAAGACGTCATCGCTTCCATGAAATGGCGCAGGGTTGAAATCAAACTGGATGGTGACGAGATTGAGCGATCAATCGGGCGAGCCCTGGATGTCTCAAGTCCGCTGGTGGCACTTTACCGGCTTGCAAGGTATTGCTCGCCCAGTGCGGGGACGATCAGAAAAAGCATAGAAAGCGGGATATTTGTGGCCCCGCAGCTTGTTCCGACAGCCATTATTGGCGATAACGGGCTCGCGGTAAAGCACGTTGGTACATACGACCAAGACAAGGAGAGCCAGATAATCATGGCGATGGCACAGGAGATGAACTTGACATCGGGAGTATTGATCGGCGGTTTAGAAGAATGGAAGAAGAAATTCGATCTCGGTGGTATCCCTGATACCCCAAGCATTATAGATTCGATGCTGATTCCAACTGACCGTGTGCCTCTTTATCAGGAGGGACTTCGAGCCTTCGAAGCTGGGGATTACGTGAAGTGCATTCACGTACTGATTCCACAGATCGAAAACAGCCTTAGGGAATTGTTGAAGATGTTTGATGTTCCTACTACAAAGACGGACGAGGACGGCGGGTATGAGCTGAAGAATATGAACGATGTGCTTCACGATCCGACAGCGAAAGAGGCTCTGGACGAGGAATTGTGGTACTTTTTGAAGTCGCTTTATACCGATAAGAGCGGGATGAATCTGCGCAATCTCGTCGCTCATGGGATTGCCCCTGCGGGAGCATTTCATCGTGGAACGGCGGCTCTCGTCGTTCAGAGCGTGGTGTTTCTCGCTGTGGTGCGAGATGAAGCCATATCCTTGGAAGGCGACCGAGCCGAAGGTTCTTCCGCGACGCTCAACCATGGGGACGGCACAGTCGTAGCGGCCAAGAATATAGTTGAGAAGAACCAAGGAGACATAACGGCAGCTTCAATTTCTCCGACGCTTGATGGAGCAAGTTCACAGGAGGTATGAGCGAATGAGTAGCCCGGCGTCTACTGGCAGTTCTGGTCCGCACTTCGAGGCAGAGGTCGGTGCTGCTTATCTCCTGTCCATGCTCTTGGAACTTGACGCGCGCGGGTTGCCAGGTTGTCAAATTGAGAGCATCCAGTTGCAGCGCGGGCAGGAGGGTTATCCACTGGACGATGTGATCATTCATGGTCGAGATCGAACCGGGAATGCTGCAACCATGGAGATTCAAGTCAAGCGGACCATCACGTTTGCGCCTTCTGACAAGGTTTTTCGGGAGGTGCTCGAACAGGTCAAAAATGCGAGCGGTAAATCCGGCTTCTGGACCAGTAATCATCAGTTGGCGGTAGCCCTTGCCCGCACCAGTCAGAGAATCGATACGGCCTATCAGGATGTTCTGAGTTGGGCGCGGAATATGGAAGATGCGACTAGCTTCTATGCCCGCCTCAACCAGCCAGGAAAAGCCAGTGATCCGATGCGGAGTTTCGTATCTACTTTTCGCGAAAACCTCAAAGTGGCCGGAGGACCACATGATGACGAGACAGTATGGAAGCTTCTTCGGCGATTCCAGATACTGGTGTTCGACTTTACAGCGAAAGGTTCGGCTTCCCTGGAGCTGATGAATGAGCGCGCGCTGCGCGCATTGGATGGTGGAAGCCTCGATGAGGCGCGAAATCTTTGGTCGCGCCTCGTCTCGCTGTCACTTGAAATCGCGGAACATGGCGGGCATCGCGACAGAGGATCGCTCCTTGGCGATCTCGCCACCTTTCGATTGGCGGCCAGCCATAACAATCGCAAGGCGCTTGCGGCTATCGCCGAGGAATCGCGTTTGGCTTTGTCGGACATCAACGACAATGTCTCGTGCGTTCGCCTGATGCGCCAGCATCGCGTGGATATGGTGCGCGATGCGATGGGTCGGAGCCGTTATGTTGAGATTCGCGGTGAGGCTGGTGTCGGAAAATCGGGGATACTGCGCCGCCTTGCGGAAGACCTCTCGGCGGAAGCTGAGGTAATGGTTTTGAGCCCGAACCGCGTGGTGGAGCGGGGATGGCTCTGCTTGCGAGCGGCCGCCGAATATGACGGGAGCGGGCGCAATTTGATGAACGACCTCTCTCTGAGTGGCGCGGCAATCGTATTTGTTGACAACCTCGACTTTTTCGCTCCAGAGGAACAGACGACCGTGAAAGATCTGGTGCGGTTCGCCTCTGAGGTTCCCAACATATGGGTTATCGTTACAGCGCGCGTGGAATTTCGACACTCTGAACCAAACTGGCTTCCCAAGGAGGCATTGACGCGCCTTGGCCAGACCGATGCGGTGCTGATTGAAGAACTCGACGACGAGGAGATAACGGAAATCCAACAAGGTGCTCAGAGGCTCTCTTTGCTGCTAGCGGATTCGCATCCTGCGCGTAGCATTGTGCGAAATCTTTACTGGCTCTCCCGTTTGGCTGATCGCAAAGAAGATGAAATCTGGCCGGCCACCGAAGCAGATATGGCAAAGCAGTGGTGGGACCTTGCCGATGGAGCGGGAGGCGCGGGACTGCGGGAACGCGCCCGGATCCTGCGACGACTAGCCGAACACTCGTTAAGTTCGCGACAACCGTACAACGCCGAAGCAGAGGATGTCGAGGCGCTGAATCATCTTGTCGCCAGTGGAAGTCTGCGCGACTTCGGAAATGACCGGGTAACTTTCCGGCACGATGTTCTACGGGAATGGGCGATTGCAAACCTGGTGTTTGCAGAACGCGGATTTGGCCCGGCGTTTCAACTCGCTGAGCGCGCCGCCCCGGACATGGCGCGCGGGGTAGAGCTTGCTGCGCGGATGGCGCTGGAGATGCCAGATGGGGTCCAGCGTTGGCAAGAAATATTGACATCGCTCTCATATGCACACGAAAGCTGGCGCAGAGCCGTACTTCTCGCGCTGGTCCGGTCAGAGCTTTCCATAAAGATTCTCGCGATTGTCGATCTGGTATTGCTCGAAAATGATGCGCTGCTCTTCAAGGACTTAGCGCGGTACGTCATTGCAGTGGAGTTTGAATCGGCCGGAGAACGAATGCGGGCGCGTGGGCTCAAGCTGGAGGGGGTTCCTTCGAGCTGGCAGGTTCCGAGAAACACCTCTTGCGCGCATTTGGTCGGCTGGCTGCTGTTGGTGTCGGCTAACCTTCCGCCCTCGGCGATTCCAGATGCGGTCAAAGTTTACTCTGCGTATCTGATGGGGACATTGGGCAATGACGCATTTGCTTCACTGATTCTCCCATATCTCTACCAATGGCTTCAGGCGATTGAAACCGACCGCGAGAGCAATCCATACGGGTTCACGGAACGCATATTTGGCAACGCTGTTCCGGGGCATCAGCTCGAAGTAATGGAGGCCGAACTGAGAACAGCGTTCGTCTCCTTTTGTCATCGCGCTCCAGAGTTAGCTTCCAGTTATTTGGAGTCCTTTCGGGGGCGGCACCATGCCGATGAGACGAGAATCAGCATCCTTCAATTCAGAGGTACACTTGCGCAGGCTGCACCGAAGCAACTGGCAGATTTCACCATTGACACGCTTATTGGAGATGGAGAACGAAAGGATCGTCGCCACTCCGGGGCTCGTCCCGAGAGGCCTTTCGAATTCATCGATCTTAAGTTTCTACCGGCGTCACCTTCTCAGGGGCCATTTCTCGATCTCCTGCTTCACAGTCCCGAAGAAGGAGTGCGGCTCGTACGGCGAATCCTTACATACGCGGTCCAGTTCTATCGAGGTGATAAAGGCGACGATCATGCCATCATTGTCTATTTCAATGAGGATGGGACGAGCTTTCCCTGGGGCGAATTTTACTCCTGGTCGCGGGACAACGGTAGTGCTCCCTCTCTAGTTACATCTGCGTTGATGGCTTTGGAGGCGTGGGGTCACAAACGAGTCGAGGACGGTGACACGACAGAAGACGTGGTCGCACAGATTGTTGGTGATCCGGCAATGTCGACTGCAGCCCTCTTAGTGGCCGTGGATGTCGTGCTTTCTCACGGCCCTCATTCTATCGCGGCTGCGATCCCACTTGTGGCATGTCCCGAGCTCTTGTGTCTGGATAGACTCAGGCCGGTCCACGATAATTTGAAGCTTCCGGATTTTTTAGGCTTAAAGGGACTTCAGCAGGAACCGATGGGGCGGGCGACGCTTGATAGCCTCAGTCAACGTGATTCGCGCAAGATGAGCCTTTATGATGTGCTCTGCCGTTTACCGTTTGGCCCTCCAGATGTCCATGAGAAAGTGCGAGCCTTAGTGTTGCGGGCCGTAGAGAGACTCGGACCTCCGGGCGAGAAGTCAGATCTTCGCGATCCGAGACTGATGGCGCTTCACGCCCTTAATGTTCTCAATCGGGACAACTGGAAAGAGGTGAATTTCACAGACTCGGAAGGCCAGGAGCAAACGGCGCTCCAATATCAATCGCCAGAAGCCGAACAAAAACAATTGGAACCGATACAAACAGAAGCATCGCCGCGATTGGAGGAGAGCAATCTACGTCTGGAGATTTTGAATTCGCTTTATGCAAAGCAGGCTCCTACTCCGGAGTTTCTAGCAAAGGCAATTTCTTGGGCCGATCGGCACATGCTTGTTTTCGACAGTCGTCCGGAGTTTGACTGGAACGGAGAATACCTTGCGAACGTTGAAGCCATTGTGAGTGCGGCAACGCTGGTTGCGCGTTACGGGACCGATGAGCAACTTACTGAGTACGACGCCTGGATGCGCGGAATCTTCGTGCGCGCCCATGATGGCGATTCCGATGCAGTATATCTAATGCGTGAAGGATTGCGATTCAATCCGCGCGCCGTAGCGTTTGTTGGCCAAACGTTGCTGCTCCAGCGGGATCCGAGAGATCAAGATACCAGACAACTTTTGGATTTTGCTTCCGTGGATGGTTACGCATCGGCTCATGGGTTTGGCGTTGCCTTAGGGACACTGGAGCAAATTAATCCGCTTCTTATTCCGGCGGTGGTGCGCTGCGCATTCGATGCGTCCGTTAAATCTGATCTTCCATGGGGCCTTTCCGAGGAGAAGAAGAACAAACACAAGGCGGCCGATCAAGAGAGAGTTCAGAAACGGATTGACTGTGAGCTGGCTTGGTTGGGAGCGCCGAATTCGGAACCGCCATGGCCTGAATTTCCCATTCGAAAGATAAGATCACGCGATCATGGCAGGCACGTTGAAAGAGATTATGCACGAGAGGCCGCCGAGTACCATTCTGTCAAGCTACGGGTGGATTATCACAGGGCGGCATTGTGGCTCAAGCAAGCCCGCCCCATTTTTGATCCCAATAGCGAACCGTGGCTTCGTCCGCTTGTATTGGCGTATCGAGAATGGACGCTCCAAGCAAATGGCTTCGGAGAAGAGAAAGCGGAGCAGTACGACGGTCAGCCAGACGAATGGAACGAGGTGTACTTCGAGCTGGCCGCCAAGTGCGTCTCTGGTTTGAACGAAGACACTTTGAGCGAGAGCCTTCAGAATCTTTTCGCTGGCCTACCGGATGAATCTCTCTGTGACACTCTCCCGCTTTTCTTGCGCAGCGCCGATCAATCGTTCTTCGAGACCAACCTAGTATCGACCGGGCAGTTGCTTCAGATTCGAGCTTTCCTGGTTGCCCAGCTCTCCGAAACCAAAGTCTTCGCTCGAAATCGGGATCGGGACGAAGCCAGGGCCGAAACGCACCTTGCGCGCGCGCTCGGGCCGATCTGCTTCAACGACTTCAACAGCCCGTTTCCTTCAAAATGCTATCTTCCGAGTTCGTTCATTCCGCGGACGGATCCATTTTTGCCCCTTCTCGAAGCATTCGTTGGAGAATACAGGTCGCCGTTTCTGGCGACGATGTATTTGAACTTCATTGAGGTTGCGCCGCGCTCTGAGCAACTGTCGTTCATCCTCGGATGCGCGGAGAAGTGGCTCGAACGCTTCCCCGAGAGCAATCGATTTTGGATCGAAATGGGGTTTGGGGGGAGAGTTGCCGCGATTCTTATCGCAATTTTCCAGGCATCGCCGGAGGCATTCCAACCCGAGTCGCTACGCCGCCGCATTGACAAATTCATCCCGCATCTCGTCGGACTCGGGGTCGGACAAGCTCACGAATTGGAGAAACTGCTGTATCAGGTCGAGCGCTAGGCAAGCGCTAATGCATCTGAGCCGCACGCGGTCTTCTAGCTCGACGGGATCAGACTGGCTTCAAGAACTCAGCCTCAAGATTTGAGACAAGCCGAGTCCTGTAGTCGTGAAAATCGGGCGGTAATGGCTGCAATGCCCGTTTGTGATTTGAGAGATCAGAGACATACCCGTTATACCGAGCCGACACGGACTTTCCGAATCCGGCCTTTTCAAACGGGGAGTTTGGTTCACCAAGGACTGCGCCCCGCAACAGTTCGGCGACCTTCAGCAGCACTTTATCCCGTGAGCACAAGACAGTGAGCTCGTTCTCCTTCGCTTGAGTTTTGATCCTCTCAAACCAAGCGGTCACATAAACCAAATCCCACGCCGCGTTTTCTACCCCGCGTAGCGCCTTCCTGCGGTCTGCTGATCGAATGTTTTTGAAAATATCTTTCGGAGGGTTGTGAGACAGTGCCTGTGTCGCGAGGAGGACCGACGGCGCGCTGAAGTGCCAGCAAGAGTATATCCAGTCGAGGAGCTCTAACATCTTTTCATCGGATCGTCCTCCCGCCATGGCGATCAGGGCCATCTTCAGAGCAATCGGGTAGACGAAACCATAAAATCGCAACTTCATCGCTGGATTAAAGGTTTTGGCGGCTTCAGTCCGAAGGCGTTTGGCGGGAATGCGACGGTCGAATCTCTGCGCATAGCCACGAGCAAGCAAAACCCAATTCCCGGGATGAATTTCGTCCGACTTATGAAAGATTTCAAGGTCGCGTTTCCATGCCCGGTGAGCACCGGAGGCTGATCCCTCATACAGAGCGAGATTAGGCTCAATCTGGGCATTGGCACACGAGGCAAATGCCATTATGGCCGCTGCGCATTGGGTATTGGCCGTCACGGGGCGTCCCTTTGCCAGTGCGACAACCTGCGAATATAGGTTTCTGTCGAATAGGAACATCGTTTCCGTTTGGGATTTCGCGTACTGGACAATGTACGTTTCGACGGAATAAGCATCGGCACCTACAAACGATGGTACAAAGCAGTTGCAGTCACGAAGGATGTTTTCAACTGCTCTAAGATCCTCTGGCCGAAGAGGACTGTGGTACATGAGCTGATCGTCGTCCAGAATTATGATGCTCATTCCGCTGGAATCCTATTGTTTTCGTATGTGAACTCGTTATCAAAAATGTAGCACCGCCTCTGCGCGAGGCGCAATAAATCAACACTGGGATACCGATTTAACCTGCATTGAGCGCCAAACCCTGATTTATGAAAGTGCGTTGGTCGCCGAGTGTGAGCGCAGATGTTTTGCTCACGTCTCGACCGAGAGACTCCACAAGGTTTGAGACGTCATTCGTGAAAATTTGCGCGTCCTGTGAGGCGCGGGAAACGGAGACGTAGGCAAATCGGGTGTTGATGAGTTCCGGGTGGACATTGGTGCCCATGTTGACCAGAACGCGCTCCGAAGTTAGTCCTTGCGAACTGTGCGAGGTCACCGCGTAGCCGTGATCGAAGTGCCGCATTTCTGCCGGATCGAAGGTGACCGCCCTGTCTTTGCCGCCGTCCATGCGCACGGTCATTTCGCCGTGCTCGCCGATCTTCTGCACAGTGCCAAGGTCGCGATTGGCGACGCCAAGTTCGCGATTTGGCGCGGTGAATTGCAGACGGTCGCCAACGGCAAATTCGCGCTCGATCTCGCGGTAAGTGGAGATGCCGTGCAGCCGCGCCGGATCGTAGGTGATCTGCTGGCCGTCCGGTTTCTCGACTGTCAGCAGGTTTGATTTCGGATCGGTCGAAACCACTCGCGCGTAGCTGTGCTGCTCGATGCCGAGGGTCTTGCTGCCACGCTGGTAGTGGAGCACGTCGCCAATCTCATAGCGTGCAGCCCAGGCACGATCAGCGCCGGTCATATCGGAACGCGGCGCAAGCACGCGCATTGCGTGGTTTTCGGATTCGACGATGCCGCGCTCCTGCAACTCGAAGCGAACCGCCTGATTGATCGTGCGGCGTGAAGCATTGTCGGGTGAAACGATGATGGTATTGGCCGGATTGTCGGCATAGTTCCGGGCAATCGAAGCGATACGTTTCTCTGGATCGGCAATCTCCGTGACACGCC
>Ga0181520_10007548_pt1 | contig 15951 bp, 11 predicted proteins | sample PEATcosm2014_Bin_29_FD_132451 | JGI IMG/M metagenome (GOLD analysis project Ga0181520, IMG submission 132451) | Peatland microbial communities from MTU Mesocosm Facility, Houghton, MI, USA - PEATcosm2014_Bin02_30_metaG | ecosystem: Environmental > Terrestrial > Soil > Wetlands > Peat | place...
AACAAAATCGGAGCCAGCACCGCCAAAGGACCGGCGGCCAGTGCGCTCAACACCAGTCCGCCCGCTACTACCAGCGGCAGGAACAACCACGGCACAAAAACCAATACCGGCAATCCAAGCAACAGGCAGGCGGCGGTGTAATTCGCCAGGTGTTCCAGACCGAGCGGCTGCCAGATCTCCTGCGCGAACAGGTCGCCAGTGGCGAAGCCGTAGATTTCCATGCCCACCAGCGCCGCCGCCAGCGCGGCCAGCAGCCAGCCCAACCACGCGCGTCCGGCGGGCTGGTCGCTGCCGTTTTCCAGCCGGCCCCTCCGGAAGATGAAGCCGCGCAGCACCACGAAATTCCCGAAAAACAAAATCGTCTCGACGATCAGCTTGGCGGGCACCGCGCCGATACCCAGCCAGGCGACCAACCCGCGAATCCCGGCGTAGGATGCCGCGCCGCTTGCCAGCAGCAGCCCCAGGTATTTCGGCAACACTTGCCGGTGGCTCCGCTGGCTGTGAAAGACGGGCCGCCGCACGGCTCCGTACTGAAACGCCGCCGCCAGCGCGCGGCTGAGGGCCTGCGAGCCCAGTATGTGGCCGGTCGAATGATAGGCGAAATAGAAAATCAGATTGTCGAGCGCCGCCGTGATCAGGGACACCGAAGCGAACCGCAGCAGCACGAAGTAGATCTTCATCGAATCGACGACGGGGCTGAAATGCGACTGCGGATTCCCGGCTTGGTAAATGGTGCGGATGGGCTGCTCGACGATGCGCACCTGAGCGCGGTGCGCGGCCATCAGCATTTCCAACTCGAACTCGTAGCCGTTGGCCGCGATGGAGAGCAATTGCGCCGCGAGCGCCGCCGGAACGCCGCGCAGGCCGGTCTGCGTGTCGGCCAGCTTGCTTCCGATGGCGGCGCGCAGCACGCCGCGGGTCAGCAGGTTGCCGAAACGGCTGCGCCACGGGACCTCGCCCGAAAAAGTGCGCGCGCCCAGCACCAGCGCATCCGGCTCCGCCAGCAGAGTTTCGGCGATGCGGAGGATGTCCGCGGCGTCGTGCTGGCCGTCGGCATCGGCGGTGACCACGCCCGTCAGGCCGGGAAACGTGGCCAATGCATACCGTATCCCGCTCTTAAGCGCCGCGCCCTTGCCCTGGTTGCCGGCGTGCCGAACCAGGTGGACTCCGGGGAGCGCGGAGGATTGCGCAAACAAATCCCCGTACGCGGCGCCGCTGCCGTCGTCGACCAGAACAATGGCAGTAACCGCCCTTGCGGCCAGGGCCCGCACCAGATCGAGCAACTCGGCGCCGGGACGGTAAGCCGGTATGATCACCGCGTAAGCAATGCCGTCCGTCATGTCGTGCGCGGGAGTGCTGCCATAAGCGCCAGTGTGGCTCTCCTTATTAAAGCATTCGAGCACCCGACCGCGCGCACCTGCTTGGCTCCGGTCCGGTCAGCGGGGATCAGCCGCCTTCATTGGGCCGTCCGGTTCAAGCGGAGCGCGATGCCGTCCTGAAACGCGGGCGTCTGTAAGGTCAATGGGCCGCCGCGGTGACGGAACTTTTCCGCTCGCTCGACGCTGCCGGTCTGGGTGTTGATCCAGTCTCCGGAGTACGCGCCAGCAGGCAGATCGAGCGTCACCGCAATCGGACCGCTCCCGTCGAAATACATCGCGTACAGGCGCCCCGGAACCGACAGAGCGCGCGCGTAAGCGCCCGCGGCATGTCGGACCACGGTGGTGTCCGGCGCCAGATCCACCAGCGGCAGAGAGCGGAGAAACTCGCTCAAGATGCGAAGCTGGCGGCGCAGTTGGGGGCTGCCGCCGCCGGGACCGTTGGCCTCGGTGTCGCTGCCATCTTCATGCCCGGCCGTGAAGGAGTAATCCAGGTTGTCGAACACGCTTCCGCCCGCCAGCAGGAAATTCCACGCCTGCCGCCGGTACACCGCATCCGCGTTGCCGCGAAAGCCCGTCTCGTCGCAGGATAGGGCCACGCCCAGGCCGTAGTTCAGCGCCACCGCGGCCGGGTAAGCATAGTGAAAGTTGATGATGCTCACGCCGGGCGCCACGGCGCGCACCGGGAAACCGAAGTTGCTGTAGTTCTGCGCGACCAGGTGCTTGTTCGGCAGCGTCGCCTCTTCGCTCGCAATCCACCCCGCCACCTGGGCCTGCCAGGCCATCGACGCCTGGTCGGCCACGTCGATCGAGTTCGGGTACCGGTCGCGATCCGGCAGCGTCAGGTACGGGTTCACCACGTCGGCCAGCACCGTGCGGTCCGACCACGGTTCGTTCTGGATCTCGAAAATCACGTTGTCGAACCCGTTGGCTTCGTGTACCAGTTTGCGCGTGTACCGTTCCTGGTGCGCCAGAATATTGCCATTGTCCAGCGTGTGGAGTTTTTTCCAATCGATGCCGCTGGTCGCGTTCACGTTGCTAGCCGGGTTGAACGGGCTCAGCCCCCAGTGCGCCTCCACATAGTGCGAAGTAAACAGCGTCACTTCCACCACAATGCCGAGCCGCGACGCCTCGGCGAGAAAATCGTGGAACCGTGCAAAGTATTCCGGATTCCAGCGTTCGAGGTCGAACTTGTTTCCGCCTCCCGCGTATCCAGGCGTATCGCTGCGCGCCCACGGCGCAATGAACCGCCCCGGGCCGGGCGCCAGGTTGTTGCGATGAATCCCGAACGACACCGCGGGCACTTCCACGTAGGTGCCGCCGAAGATGCGCGTGTAGTTCATACCATCCGACGCAAGCGCCGCCAGGTAGCGTTTGTAGTCGATTTCGCCGTTGATTACGCTGCCGTAGTGTTCGCCGCTCGAGACCAGCGCGACCGCGCTCGCGCGAAAAAGAAAGTAGTGTGGATTCTTCGGATGGAGCCGGATCGGCTCCGTTGCCGCCAACCGGAAAAGAACCGCGCCCAACAGCGCCGCCGTTTTGAGAGTGCGCATCATGACCCGAAAATTATATCCTGATGACTGACATGCCTGTCGTCATCTCCATGCTTCGCGCCGTCAACGTTGGCGGCCACAACAAGATCAAGATGGACGCGCTGCGCGATCTCTGCGCGTCTCTCAAGCTGCGCGACCCGCAAACGTACGTGCAAAGCGGCAACGTGGTTTTCTTCGCCGAAGATCGGGATCTCGTGGCGCTGGGCCGCCGGATCGAGCAGGCCATCGAGCGCAAGTTCGGCATTCGCCCGGATGTCATCCTCCGCACGGCTGCCGAACTGAGAGACGTGATTGCGAGAAACCCCTTCGCATCGCGCCCCGGCATCGAGCCCGGCAAGCTCCTGGTTACCTTCCTCGCCCGCCATCCCAGCGCCGAAGTGCGATCCAAGCTTCTCGCCATCAAAACCGATCCCGAGGAACTGCGCATCGATGGCCGCGAGCTGTACACCTATTTCCCCAATGGCATGGGCCGACCGAAGCTGTCCTGGCCGCTGGTGGAACGCACGCTGGCCATACCCGGAACCGGCCGGAACTGGAACACCGTCAACAGACTACTCGAAATGGCCGAGAGCCAGGAGGCAATTGCGAAAGAAGAATGAGGGCCACGGAGGAACACGGGTAAACGCTGATAAGGTTCGTGTTTTTGTGCGTGTTCATCTGTGTTCATCGGCGGCTCAAAATCGGAGTACCCGGGAACATCTCGATCCTCGCCGGTGTCTACAGGTAGATGTTGCGTTCTGTCCTCGTAATTTCGCTCGCGGCGCTGCTGGTCATTGGGTGCATGGCCCAGGCGCCTCGGATGCCGGACCTCGAGGCCCAGCGCTCGGCAATGCACAAACTCAGTTTCCTGATTGGAAAGTGGACGGGTGAGGCTTACGTTCATCGCCGGCCGGGTGAGACGGTCGAACTGGTCCAGACCGAGGAGACCCAATACAAGCTCGATGGGCTGGTCCTCATGATCGAAGGCGTCGGGCGGGTGAAATCGGATGACAAGCTCGCTCTCCAGGCGCTTGGTATGATTTCCTACGACGACGAGAAAGCGGCGTACACGATGCGCGCTTTCAATGACGGCCGCTGGCTGGAGACGGAGATCAAACTGGCCGAAGGCGGACAGGGAATCACCTGGGGATTCTCCTTTGGCGAGATCAGGACCAGCTCGGTGCTGCGCATCAACGAAAAGGGTGAGTGGACGGAACTCGCCGAAATCACCATCGGTTCCCAGCCGCCGCGAAAGCTCATGGAGCTGACCGTGAGGCGACAGAAGTGACGCGGCGCACCGACGGCGTTGCAGCCTTCCTCTACAACTGGTCCTCCACCAGGAACTGCTCGTACTTGCCATCGGCCAGCAGGTAAATGTTCAGCGACAGCGTTTTCCTGGCGAACCGGGCGCGATAGCCGCGGTGGATCATGCCGCCGCGCGGGCCCTCGGAAACCGCGGTTACCGACTGCAACTTTCCCAGCGCCCCGAGCGATGTCTTGCAATCGCGCAGCGCGGCTTCGCCGAAATAACCGTTGGCGTTTTCGGTGAACAGCGCGCGGTCGATCTTGCCTTTTTGCAATGCCGCCAAGATGGCCCGCACCTGGGCGGTGTCTTTGTCCAAGAACCCCTTCCGCTCGGGAACGAAAACCAGCGTGGCGATCTGCCGCGACAGCGGTCCCACCATGTTGACCACATCCTGGTTCGAAAGCACCACGACCGCGCCTTGGCGCGTCGGGAAAACGGTATTGGAAGAGATGAACCCGGAGACCTCTCCGCTGTGCTCGAACGCGGGCATATCATCGATCTCGCCCACCGCCAGGCCCAGCGCATAGTGCGTCGAGTCGCCGTTCGTCAGTTTGACTTCGCGCGTCAGCTCGTCCCACGAGCGCGTTGAAAGAATCTTACGGCCGAGAAACGCAATGTCCCACTTCGCCAGGTCCGTGGGCGTCATCGCCAGTTCGCCGGCACCGTAATACCAACCGGCGGCTTCGCGCCGGGTCGGCCGTGGCGGTCCCACCGCGTAGCGCGTGTACGCGGTGGCATCGGCCGGCTGCCCCGGCGGCCAAGCGGAAGCCGACTGCATGTCGAGCGGCGCGAAGATTTTCTCGCGCAGGAATTCCACCAGCGAACGGCCCGAGACCTTCTCGAAGATTTGGGCGGCCAACACGAAATTCGTGTTGCTGTACTGCCATTTCGTACCGGGGTCGAAATCGAGCGGTTTCTTGGCCCAGTGCTCAAGCACCGCTTCCGGCGTGGTCGGCCGCGTCCATTCCGGAATGATGTAGTCCTGCGGCGCGTAGTCTTCATAGCCGGATGTGTGCGACAGCAGTTGCCGGATGGTGACTTCGCCCGCCCGTGTCAGGCTGGGAAAATATTGCGAGACGTGGTCGTCCAGCGAGAGCTTGCCTTGCTCCTCCAGCATCAGCAGCGCGGCGGCAGTGAACTGCTTGGAGATCGACCCCACTGCGTAGCGCGTCTCGACGCTCGCCGCGCGCCCCGCCGCCAGATCCGCCGTGCCGAACGCCTTGGCATAAACCAGTTTGCCGTCCTCGACCACGGCCACTGAAACGCTCGGCGCGCCAGCCAGCTTGAGCGTGGACGAGATCTTCTCGTTTAGCCTCTTTTCCAGATCCGCGGGCAACTGCGCGAACAGTGTGCACGTCGAGAGAGCGGCCAGCGCGAGGCATCGGATGCGTCTCATGGGTCCATCATAGTGCCATTCGCGCTTCAGGGGGAAACTTCGAGCGTGCCCGTACGATCGACCCGAAGCCGCCGGAAGCCGTTGCAATGTCTACATTTACCTCTTTCACGATAGGCATACACTAATATGCTATAGTAATCATTACATGGATTTTATTGACAATGTGCAGTAACGCAGACAATAATGTCTACTTAAACAGTATAGTCTTGCGGGCGTCGGCCCAGTTCATTTTCGAGGAGCGATTGATCAACATGTTTCACCGCCGGTTCTTGGGAGCTCGCGCGAAAGGCCGCGCGTCGCGAGCGTTCTTTCCTTCCCCTGTTGCGCGCGGCGCGATGTGGTCCGTTGTGGCGTTGGCAATCCTGTCCGCACCTATATCGGCGCAGACCCCAGACACGCCACCTGCCGCGCAGACCACCGACCAGAAGTTGGAACAACTACAGCAGAAGGTCGACGAACTCGATCAGGCAGTGAAAGTCGCCCAGCGCAAGCAGGAACTGGCCGAAGAGGCCGCCGCCGAGAAGGCGAAGACTGAGGCAACCGTTACCGCCGATACCAGCGGTTTCACCATTCAGTCTCCGGGCGGCAATTATCGGCTGAAGATCGGCGCCGATTTGCAGGTGGACAATCGCACCTATCTCGGCACTGGCGCTGGGTCGGACATCGATACGTTGGTCCTGCGCCGCGCGCGGCCCACCTTTTTCGGCACCATCTATCAAAACATCGACTTCATGTTCCGCCCCGATTTCGGCCAGGGCACGACCGCCATCTACGACGCCTATGTGCAGCTCAACTACCTTCCGTGGGCCAACCTGCGGGTAGGCAAATTCAAGCCGCCCGTAGGGTTGGAGCGTCTGCAATCCGACGATGACACCACTTTCAACGAGCGCGGCCTGCCTTCGGACCTGGGCCCGCAACGCGACATCGGATACCAGCTCTCGGCCAGCCTTTTCAAAAAGCGGGTGAACTATGCGGTGGGCGTCTTCAATGGCGTGCCGGACGCCTCCATCGGCACCGATGCGGCCGTCAGCGACCACCGCGATTACGCCGCCCGCGTGTTTCTGACTCCCTTCCTGCCTGAGGAAGGCTTGCTGAGCGGTCTGGGCTTCGGACTCGGCGCCTCGGGCGGCAACACGGATGGAGAAGCCCTGCCGGCCTTCAAGACATTTGGGCAACAGACCTTCTTCACCTTCGTTTCGGGCGTCACCGCGGCCGGCCACCGGACCCGCCTCGATCCGCAGGCTTACTACTATCTCGGAGCATTCGGCCTGCTGACCGAGTATGCGCTCAACGAGGAAGGCTTCCAGAAAAGCGGGGTGCGCCGCGAAATCGCCTTCCGCGCTTACCAGGTGGAGGTGTCCTACATTCTTACTGGCGAGAAAAAGAGCTTCTTGAGTCCCACACCCAAGAAATCCTTCGATCCCTTGCATGGTGGCTGGGGAGCTTGGGAATTGGCCGCCCGCGTGGGCGACTGGGAAGCCGAGAAGGGTATCTACAACTACGGTCTGGCGAGCGATACCACCTCGCCGCGTCACTTGTATGAATGGGTGGGTGGTGTGAACTGCTATCTGAATCGCCTGTTCAAAGTCGCCGCCGACTATGGAAAGACCGACTTCGGCGGCGGCGCGCTGAATTCGAATAAGCTGCCGGAAAGGATTATCCTCCTGCGGTTTCAGGTCAATTTCATCTGACGAACTGAAACGGGAGACCCACTGATGAAGCTGACTAATTCTTGCACCCGCGCTGCGGTGGCTCTGCTCGCCGGCTCCGCATTGCTCGCTGGTCCTGTGAAGCTGCTCAACGTTTCGTACGATCCGACGCGCGAGCTGTACCAGGACATTAACGCCGCATTCGCCAAACAGTGGAAGGCGAAGACCGGAACAGAGGTCGAGATCAGCCAATCGCACGGCGGATCGAGCAAGCAGGCGCGGTCGGTGATCGACGGATTGCAGGCGGACGTTGTCACCCTCGGGCTGGCCTACGATATCGATTCGATTGCCGAGTACGCGCACCTGCTGCCGGCCAACTGGCAGACGCGCCTGCCGAACAACAGCACGCCCTACACATCCACCATCGTTTTTCTGGTTCGCCACGGCAACCCCAAGCACATCAGAGATTGGGACGACCTGGTGCGGCCGGGAGTGTCGGTGATCGCGCCCAACCCGAAAAGCTCCGGCGGCGCGCGCTGGGCCTACCTGGCGGCCTGGGGCTATGCGCTCAAGAAGAACAATGGCGACGACAAAAAGGCGCAGGAGTTCGTGACGCGCCTCTACAAGAATGTTCCGGTGCTCGATTCCGGCGCGCGCGGTTCCACCACCACCTTCGCGCAGCGCGGCATCGGCGACGTGCTGCTGGATTGGGAGAATGAAGCGTTTCTGGCCTTGGACGAGCTGGGCAAGGATAAGGTGGAGGTGGTGACGCCCTCAGTCAGCATTCTGGCCGAACCGCCGGTTACGGTGGTCGACCGCGTCGCCGCCAAACACGGCACTACGCAGGTAGCCAAGGCGTATCTCGAGTTCTTATACACCGCGGAGGGCCAGGAGATCGGCGCGCGCCATTACTATCGCCCGCGCTCGCCCGAGGTTGCCGCTAAATACGCCGGCCGATTTGCTAAAGTGCAGCTTTTCACTATCGATGAAGTCTTCGGCGGTTGGCAGAAGGCGCAGAAGCGTCACTTCAACGATGGTGGCGTATTCGATCAGATCTACCTGCCGGGGAGATGAGAGGCCAGTGGAATGAAGTTGGTCTTCGATCCGGCGAGAGAAGAAAAGCCGAGACGACTCTCGGCTCAGCAGGCTTGACAGCCCCGGATGGTGCACGGGCAAGCCGCGCCATAGGTGCGTAGATGTCGATATCGTTTAAGAAACCGAGCATCCTGCCGGGCTTCTGGCCCGCGTTCAGCTACACCATCCTCTACTTGAGCCTGATCGTGCTGATTCCGCTCAGCGCGGTCTTCCTCAAATCGCTGACCTCGAGCTGGTCCCATCTTTGGCACGTGGTCACCTCGCCCGAAGTGGTGGCCTCGTACCGGCTGAGCTTCGGCGCGTCCCTGGTGGCCGGCATGATCAGCGTGGTGGTCGGGTTCTTGGTGGCATGGGTGCTGGTGCGCTATCAGTTTCCCGGCAAGGCGCTGGCCGATGCCCTGGTGGACCTGCCCTTCGCGCTGCCCACCGCGGTGGCGGGCATCGCGCTCACCAGTCTCTACACCGAAAACGGCTGGCTGGGCCGCTACCTGGCGCCGCTCGGCATCAAGGTGGCCTTCACTCCGTTGGGCGTGGTGGTGGCGCTTACCTTCATCGGGCTGCCGTTCGTGGTGCGCGCCGTGCAGCCGGTGCTGGCGGACGCCGACGCGGAACTGGAGGAGGCCGCTGCCAGCCTGGGCGCCAACCGCTGGCAGGTATTCCGGCTGGCGATCTTGCCGGTGGTGCGGCCCGCCTTACTCACCGGTTTCGCGCTCGCCTTCGCCCGCGCCCTGGGCGAATACGGATCGGTCATCTTCATTGCCGGCAACATGCCGATGAAAACCGAAATCACCCCGCTGCTGATCGTGACGAAGCTTGAACAGTACGATTACGCCGGCGCCACCGCGATTGCAGCGGTGATGCTTACGGCTTCGTTCCTGATGCTGCTGGCGATCAACGCGCTCGAAAGGCGCACCCGCAAATTCATGGTGATGGGTTAATACGATGGCGACGGTGGCATTGGACCTTGCGCAGAAACCAACTCCCGCGATCCCGCGGAACATCCGGCACGATCCGCCGCTGGTGCGCTGGGGGCTCACCCTGTTGGCCCTGCTGGCGTTGGGCGTGTTCATCGTGCTGCCGCTGGTAGCCGTCTTCGTGCAAGCGTTCGCCAAAGGTCTGCCGGTTTATCTGGCCGCCATTCGCGAGCCGGATACGCTTTCCGCCATTCGCCTGTCGCTATTGGCCGCCGGCATCTCGGTTCCGCTCAACCTGGTCTTCGGCGTGGCCGCGGCCTGGACCGTCGCCAGGTTCCAGTTCAAGGGCAAGAGCGTCCTGGTGACGTTGATCGACATTCCTTTCGCCGTTTCGCCGGTGGTCTCCGGTTTGGTCTTCGTGCTCATGTTCGGCGCCCAGGGGTGGTTCGGATCGTGGCTGGGCGATCACGATATCCGTATCATCTTTGCCGTGCCGGGCATCATCCTCGCCACCACTTTCGTCACTTTTCCCTTCGTGGCCCGCGAGCTGATCCCGCTCATGCAGTCGCAGGGCAGCGATGAGGAAGAGGCCGCCCTCACTCTGGGCGCCAGCGGCTGGCAGATGTTCTTCAAAATCACGCTTCCTAATATCAGGTGGGGCCTGCTGTACGGCGTCGTGTTGTGCACGGCTCGCGCGCTGGGCGAGTTCGGCGCGGTATCGGTGGTATCCGGGCACATACGCGGCCAGACCAATACGCTGCCGCTGCACGTCGAGATCCTGTATAACGAGTACAATTATTCCGGCGCGTTTGCCGTGGCGTCTCTGCTCAGCGTGATCGCGGTGATCACCCTGACGCTCAAGAAGTTTCTCGAATGGAAGACCAGGGAAGGGGCAAAATGAGCATCGAAGTCAGCCACATCCGCAAGTCCTACGGCGCGTTCGAAGCCTTGCAGGATGTCAGCCTGCGCATCGAGAAGGGCGAACTGGTGGCGCTGCTCGGGCCATCGGGTTCGGGAAAAACCACGCTGCTGCGCATCATCGCCGGCCTCGAAGTGCCCGACAGCGGCTCCATCCGTCTCAACGACGAGGACGCCACCAACTCCACCGCCCGCGAGCGTCAGGTGGGATTCGTCTTCCAGCATTACGCCCTGTTCCGCCATTTGACCGTCGCGGAAAACGTGGCATTCGGGCTGCGCCTGCGCCCGCGCGCTACCCGCCCCTCGGAGCAAGACATCCGCGAGCGCGTGCGCAAGCTGCTCGATCTGATTCAGCTCGACTGGCTGGGCGACCGCTATCCGAACCAGTTATCCGGCGGCCAGCGGCAGCGCGTCGCGCTCGCCCGCGCCCTCGCCGTCGAGCCGCGCGTATTGCTGCTCGACGAACCGTTCGGCGCGCTCGATGCCAAGGTGCGCAAGGAGCTCCGCCGCTGGCTGCGGCGCCTGCATGACGAGCTGCACATCGCCAGCGTCTTCGTCACTCACGACCAGGAGGAGGCGCTCGAAGTCGCCGATCGCATCGCGATCATGGATCACGGCAAGATCGTGCAGATGGGCACCCCGGCCGAGGTCTACGACAACCCCGCCAGCGCATTCGTCTACCAGTTCCTGGGCGACGTCAACCTGTTTCATGGAAGAGCGGAGAGCGCGGAGGCATCGGTTTCCTACGTGCGCCCGTATGAACTGGAGATTACGCCGCAGTCGGAGACCAGCCACGGCGCCGTCCTGGCCAAGGTACGCCACATCGCCGCGGCCGGTCCGGCCGTCCGCCTCGAGCTGCTGCGCGAAGATACCGGCCACGCCCTGGAAGCCGAAATCACCCGCGACCGTTACCGCCAATTGCGCCTCAGCATCGGCGACACCGTCGGTGTCACCGCCCGAAACGTCCGCGTCTTCGCCAAATAGCGGGCAGGCCTTGACCGGCCGCCCGGCGCGTCCACGTTGCATCTCCGGCGGCGCATCTGCGAAACTTGTCTCAGCATGCTTGCGCGGCTCTGGCTGCCTCTGCTGGGTGTGGCTCCGTTTGCCTTGGCGCAAAACGCGGATCTACCCGCGCACGAGGTGCTCAACTACAGCATCGAATGGCGTCTGATCACGGCCGGCAAAGTGCGGCTCGAGTGGCAGCAGGCGCGCGCCTCCTCGCAGGTCAATCTCAAAGTGGAATCGATTGGCCTGGTTTCCAAATTGTTCCACGTGGAAGATTCCTACCAGGCGAATCTCAACCAGGACGGCTGTGCCGAATCCACCTTGCTTTATTCGCAGGAAGGCAACCGGCAGCGCGAGACGCGCGTCACCTTCGACGATCACAAGGCCAGCTACCTGGAGCGCGACCGCGCCAAGAACGCGGTGCTGCTGACCAAGGACATCGAAATCCCTTCCTGCGTGCACGACGTGGCCGGCGGCTTGTATTTTCTGCGCACCTTGAACCTGGAACCGGGCCACAGCGTCAACGTGGCCGTGAGCGATGGCAAGAGGAGCGTGATGGCCAAAGTGGAAGCGCAGCAGCGTGAGGATGTCAAGACTCCCGAAGGTGTGTTCCACACCATCCGCTATGAGGCCTACCTGTTCTACGACGTTCTCTACAGGCGTCCCGCTCACCTCAACATCTGGCTGACCGACGATCGCCGCAAGCTGCCAGTCGAGATCCGCGTACGCATGCAATTCGCCATCGGCACTATCGCGCTGCTGCTCGAAAAACACGAATAGGGACACGCGCCATCCCATAAACGGACAGTCGGCCGCGTCGAGCTTACCAGTTTTCAATAAGTTACCCATGGCGACACAGTTGCCTAACCAGCCACAAGCCTATGCAACTCTGGCAGGACATCCGCTACGGCGCGCGCACGCTGCGCAAATCGCCCGGGTTTTCGCTGACCGCCATCGCCACCCTGGCGCTGGGGATCGGCGCCACCACGGCCAACTTCAGCGTCTGCGACGCCATGCTGTGGAAACCCTTGCCGCTGCCGAATTTAAGCCGGCTGGCGATGGTACTGCAAAGAATTCCCGACAATCCGAACGAGTGGGAGTGGATGAGCCCCGCCGATTTGGGGGACATCCGCCGGCAGCAATCCGTTTTTGAGGACGTCGCCGCATGGGATGACTCTCTGAGCAACCTAGCCGGCAACGGCGCCGCGCCGGAGCGCGTGGCCAACTACATGGTGACGCCCAATTTCTTCGCGCTGGTGGGAGCCCGGCCGGCTCTGGGCCGCACCTTCGCGCCCGAGGAAGACCCGCCAGGCCACGAGCATATGGCGGTTTTGAGCGACGCGCTCTGGAGACGCCGCTTCGCCGCCGATCCGACAATCGTCGGCCGCGATATCCGCATTGACGATGAAGACTACCGCGTGATCGGCGTGATGCCGAAAAAGTTCGTATTCCCGATGACGTCCGAGTTGTGGACGCCGCTCAAACTGACGGCTGCCGACCGCGTCGCACGAGGCGACCATTTCCTAGCCGTGATGGGCCTCTTGAAGCCGGGCCGCACCGTGGGCCAGGCCGAAGCGGAAATGGAGACCATCGCAGGGCGGCTCGCGCTCCAATACCCCGATACGAATCACGGCCGCCGCTTTTTTTCAATGGGCGCCCACGATTACCTGATCGGCACTTACACCCATCAATACTCGCTGATGATGTTCGTCTCCGTGCTGTTCGTGCTGCTGATCGCCTGCGCGAATGTGGCCAACCTGCAATTCGCGCGCGCCCTCGGCCGCTCGCGCGAGGTAGCCGTGCGCGCTGCGCTGGGGGCCGGGCGCTGGCGCCTGATCGCCCAGTACCTCACCGAAAGCCTCACGCTTTCGCTGGGGGGCGCGGGCCTCGGTTTGTTGATCGCCAGTTGGGACATTCAGGCTATCCTCGCCGGAATGCCGGCCGACATCGCGAAATACATCCCCGGGTGGTACGACATCCGGATCGATCAACGCACCCTGTTGTTCACGCTGCTCGCAGCCGTGGCCAGCGGTGTCCTGGCCGGCCTGGTGCCCGCCTGGCAAGGCACGCGGTCCAATCTGCATGAGGCACTGAAGGAAGGCGGACGCACCGCGTCGTCCGGCCGCGGACGCGCCCGCTTGCGCGGCTTCCTGGTGGCGGCCGAAATCGCGCTCTCGGTGGTCCTGCTGGTTGGCGCCAGCCTGATGATCCGCGGCACCGGGGCTCTGCTCAACAGTAGCCAATGCTTCGAGCCGGCCACGCTGCTCACCCTGCGCTTGTCGATCACCGAGAACCGCTACCCCAAGGACAGCCAGCGCGCTGAATTCTACCGTCAAGTGATCGAGCGTGCCAGTGCCGTCCCGGGTGTCCGCACCGCTTTCGCGGTGAAATCCATGCCATATAGCGGCCACGCCACCGGTCGTGGGTTCGCCATCGAGAATCGCGTCCCCGAGCCCGGCAACCGGCCCGGAGCCCTGTTCCAGGCCGTGACGCCGAATTATTTCTCCGCCATGCACGTCCCGCTTCTCCGGGGCCGCTTCCTCAGTCCGGCCGACGGGCCCGACAACCCGCGCGTCGCGGTGATCAGCGAACACACCGTCCGGCGTTGGTGGCCGGGCGAGCCCGCGCCCCTCGGCAAGCGCTTCCGGTTCGATTCGGCGGCCGGCGGCGGCCCGTGGATCACCATCGTCGGCATTGCCGCAGACGTGCCGCACAATCCGTTCGAACGCAGCCCAGGTGAAGTGATCTATGTCCCGCTGGAACAATTTCCGCAGGAGCACACGGATTTCGGCGTGCGCACGGCCGGCAATCCAAGTTTCTTCGAGTCCGCGGTAGTGAAAGCCATCCATTCGGTGGATCCGGAGGAGCCGATCGCGGAGGTGCTTCCCTTCGAGGACCTGGCCAAGCATCAGACGCTCGGGTTGATTTACGTGGCCGTCATCATGGGATTCTACGGTTTGGTTGCGCTGATTCTTTCCGCCGTCGGCGTCTATGGCGTGATGAGCTATCTGGTATCGCAGCAGACTCACGATATCGGCGTGCGGGTGGCCCTGGGCGCGTCGCGGCCGAACGTTCTCGGCATGGTTTTTCGCCGCGGCATGGTTACCGTTGTCGGCGGCATGGCCGTAGGGCTAATCGCGGCTTACGCCGTGGCGCGCCTGCTGGCGCTGCTGATTTTTGGCGTGCCTTCCAGCGACCCCATTACCTTCCTGGGAATTCCGCTGGTGCTGCTCATAGCCGCCGCGCTGGCCATCTACGTCCCCGCGCGCCGCGCGATTAGCATCGACCCGATGGTAGCTTTGCGGTACGAGTAGATCGTGACGCGCGCACTCTTGCGCGCAGGGTCGAGACTCGTCTCGACCTTTCTTGGTCCACGACGTGAAGCAACGTCGAGACGCATCTCGACGCAGCAGGCCGGACGGCCCGCGCCACGGGGCTACTACAATATTGATTGATGATCGCCTCCATCAATCCCGCGACGGGAGAAATCCTGCGGACGTTCGAAGCCGTCACTGCGGTTGAGGTCGAGGCCACCCTCGCCCGCGCCGATGCGGCCTGGCATTCTTACCGCCGCACTTCGTTCGCCGCGCGCGCCGGATGGCTCACCGAAGCCGCCCGAATTCTCGAAAATGAACAGGACCGCCTGGGCCGCCTGATGACGCTCGAAATGGGCAAGCCCATCGCCGCCGCGCGCGCCGAAGCGGCCAAATGCGCGCTGGCTTGCCGCTATTACGCCGAGCACGGCGAACGCCTGCTGGCGGACGAACCTATCGACGCCGGAGCCGGCCGCGCCTTCATCCGCTACCAGCCGATCGGCGCCGTGCTCGCCGTGATGCCCTGGAATTTCCCTTTCTGGCAGGTGTTCCGTTTCGCCGCGCCGGCGCTCATGGCGGGCGACGTGGGACTGCTCAAGCATGCCTCCAACGTGCCGCAGTGCGCGCTGGCCATCGAAGATATCATCCGCCGCGCCGGCTTTCCCGCGGATGTTTTCCAGACGCTGCTGATCGGCGCAGCGGCGGTGGAAGGCATTCTCAACGACCGCCGGGTGAAGGCTGCCACGCTTACCGGCAGCGAACCGGCCGGCATCGCGGTGGCCGCGCAGGCCGGCCGCCAGATCAAGAAGACCATCCTCGAATTGGGCGGCAGCGATCCATTCATAGTGATGCCCAGCGCCGATCTCGATCGCGCGGTGAAGACCGCCGTTCAAGCGCGCGTTCTCAACAATGGCCAATCCTGCATCGCCGCCAAGCGGTTCATCATCGACGCCCGCGTCGCCGATGAATTCGAGCGCCGCTTCGTGGCCGGCATGGCGGCGCTGCGCGTCGGCGACCCCATGGACGAAGCCACCGAGGTCGGCCCGCTGGCCACGCCCGCCATTGTCGAAGAGCTTGACGCCCAAGTGAGCCGTTCGGTCGCGATGGGGGCCAGTCTCCTCACCGGCGGCCACCGCCTCAACCGCCCTGGCAATTTCTATGCGCCCACTGTGCTGGCCGGTGTTCCCGAGGATGCGCCGGCATACGGCGAAGAACTGTTTGGACCGGTGGCCGCGATCTTCCGCGCCCGCGATATCGACGATGCGATCCGGCTCGCCAACGATACCGCATTCGGTCTCGGCGCCAGCGCCTGGACGGCCGACCCAGCCGAGCAGGAGCGCTTCATCGACGAGATCGAATCCGGCATGGTCTTCATTAATGGCATGGTAGCGTCCGACCCGCGCCTCCCGTTCGGCGGAATCAAACGTTCCGGCTATGGCCGCGAGC
>Ga0181520_10007551_pt1 | contig 15946 bp, 13 predicted proteins | sample PEATcosm2014_Bin_29_FD_132451 | JGI IMG/M metagenome (GOLD analysis project Ga0181520, IMG submission 132451) | Peatland microbial communities from MTU Mesocosm Facility, Houghton, MI, USA - PEATcosm2014_Bin02_30_metaG | ecosystem: Environmental > Terrestrial > Soil > Wetlands > Peat | place...
CAAGCTCGTAAGACAGCTTGGCGGCGAAATCGTCGGACTGGCCTTTGCCGTGGAGCTGGACTTCCTGAAAGGCGCTGAACGCTTCAAGGACTACGACGTCTTCAGCCTGTTGCACTACGACGAATAGCAGCGACCAATTTTACAAAATGCAGGTCAGGACGCCTCTTCCGGCGAATCGTTCACTGCGCCTTCCGCCGTTTCTTCGATGAACATCTGCGCGTCGGCAAAGCGGTAGCCCACGTAAACATCGGTGAGCAGGTAGAGGGGCTTTGAGGGATCATCTTCAATCTTCTTGCGCAACTGGCGAACGAAGGTGCGCAGATACTCGACTTCTTCGCGACAGTCGGCGCCCCAGACTGCGGTCAGCAATCTGGCGTAGGTAATCACGCGTCCGGCTCGGCTCATCAGGCAGTGGAGAATCTCGAACTCTTTGCGCGTGAGGTGCACTGGATTGCCGCGTTTGGTGACGATGCGGCGTACCGGCTCGAGTCGCAGTTCGCCAATCTCGATGGGCGCGTCTTCAGCGCGCGCCGGAGCCTGCACGCGGCGAATCGCCGTGCGGATGCGGGCAATCAGCTCGCGGGTGCTGAATGGTTTGGTCACATAGTCGTCGGCCCCCAGTTCCAGCGCCACAACTTTCTCCTCTTCCGCATCGCGCACCGTGAGCATGAGGATAGGCATTCGCGGCGCCAACGCCCTCATGCGGCGCAGAGTTTCGATTCCGCCGATGCCGGGCATATTCACATCGAGCAGAACCACGTCGAAGGCGCCCGAACGCAGCATCTGGAGCGCCTCTTCGCCGCGCGAAGCCTCAACCACCTGGAAGCCAAGTTCAACCAGCGGCGGCCGAAGCGCTCTGCGTATTGCCGATTCGTCGTCAACCAGTAGAATGCGTATGACAGTTTGCATCATCAGGAAATCCTCTTGCGCGCGGTGGCAGGAATGGCCGCAAAAAACGTGGTCCCCTCCGTCTCATCGCTGGTGACCCAGACTGAACCGCCATGGATGAGCGCGACACGCTTGGCAACCGAAAGGCCGATTCCGGTGCCCGCGGAGCGATTGGAGTAGGTAGTGGCGCGATAGTAGCGATCGAAAATTCGCTCCCGGTCGTTAATGGGAATCACCGGACCGAAGCTACGCACTGAAAAGACAATCTCTGCGCGCGATTTCACGGCGCGAATAGTGATCGTGCTGCCGAAGACCGAGTATTTGCAGGCATTGTCGATGTATTGCGTCAGCAGCATGACCATCAACTGGCGGTCGCACTCGAAAACCAGGCGCTCGTCGGGAATCTCGAGGTCCACCTTCGCGCTCGCCAGCCGGTCGCTGAGACTGGCCACGACCTCTTCAACCAACGGCGCTACGCCAACCGGGACGGCGTGAATGGAAACCTCGCCGGCATCGAGGCGCGCCGTGGTCAGCAGGCGCGTAGTCAAGTTGCCAAGCAGGCCGGATTGCTCATCGATTAGAGCCACGAGTTCCGCCTGCGCCGCTGATAGATGACCCATCTCACTAAGGCCCGTCGAGGCCGCGCGGATGGCTGTCAACGGCGTCTTGTAAGCGTGCGCCAGGCTATCAAGAACAGCGGAGCGCAACTGCTCTGTGCGACGCTCGGTCTCCATGCGGCTTTCGTTAGCGAAGGCCCGATAGCGGTCAAAGGCGAGAGCCATCAGCGCAACGATGGCATTGTTGATCAGAGGGCTGGTGTCGCCGCGCACCACCAGGCTTCCCACCGGCGCAGAGCCCAGCCGGATTACGCGGCGGCTAAGTCCGCTCGCGACATCATCGTCCGAGGTCGCAAAGGTATACACATTCTGCGCCAGTTCCCGCGGGTCCGCCTTCCAATACCCGGCCGGATAAACCTGGTGCAGCTCCGCATCAAATACCGCGACGGCCTCCAGCGCGAAGATTTCATAAACCAGCTCGGCCAACTGTGGCCCTGGCTCCAGGTGAAGATTCATTTCCTGTGTGCGCCGTGTGAACTCGTAGAGGTGCCGCGCCTGCCTGCGCCAGTACACAGCTTTGCGGGCATTTTTTCTGGCGCGCACCCATAGCATGATGACGAGCAGCGCAATCAGCGCCAGGGCCAGCAACAAAGCGGCGCTGGCCGGAATGGAACTCACAGGGATGAATCTCGACACCAAGCGATCACCCACCATTTCATCAGCAAAGAGATGACAGTTTATCCACGGCGCACGGCCCACCGATGCGGTCCACGTCTAAGAGAAGTTTCTCGCCGGACAAGCCTGAGATGCGGTGAAACTTGAGTGGATTTTAGCAGGTTATTCATTTTTCCCCGAGCCGGAACCCGTCCTGAGCCTGAGAAATCATTTCTGCGTTCCTTTGAATTTCCTTATGGTTCTATTGAGTTACTGGCCGCAGCCCTGGCTTTTTTGATAATTGGATCATTTCTCCGGCGCAGATGTTGAGTACTCCGGCACGGCGCGACACGACTTCTTTCTGCTATCCTCATTGGTTCCTTATGTGCCGTTTGCATTACTAGTGTTAATCCGTAACCACCGGACTAGCTCACGGCGCGGTGCGCAGCTACGGTGCAGATTCCGATACGGGGAATCCGCGTAGCAGCTTTGTCCGCACCCTGAATCAGGAGCGGTACGGTGGTTGCGCCAAACAATGTGAGGAATTTTGCCTTCATATCCGGGCTGAATTCACTCCAGTTGATACGACCAAATTCATTTTCTGGAGGAACAGTGCCGATGTACATGAACCTGAGCCGCATCCTTAATACGATCGCCGGAACCGCCATGGCAATCGCCGTGGCAGTTGGCGCGCAAACACCAACCACCCCCACTCCAGCAGCGACTCCCGCCCCGGCAGCGGCCTCCGCTCCGCTCTCCACATTCGTTCTCACGGGCCCGCTGCAATGGCTGCCGCCGGCGACCTTCGATGCCGGACCGTTGGGCAAGCTTTCGGTCAATGGCATCGTGACCGGTTTCGCGCAGTTCCAGAACAATTCCGTGCCGGGAGATGATAATGCGCAGGCCACTCTGAGCAATGGACAAATCTTCATTCAAAGAGCCGATGGGAAGCTTCAGTGGTTCGTCCAGGCGGGCGTTTACTCCATGCCGACTCTCAGCGTGCCGTTTGTTAACGCCCAAAATACCGTGAGCAATTTCTACGGGCCTGTTCCTGTCGCCTATCTGAAGTGGCAGGCGGCTAAAAACACCCAGTTCCTTATTGGCTCTCTTCCCACTCTGATGGGCGCCGAGTCCACGTTTACTTACCAGAACTTCAACATCGAGCGAGGCATCGTTTGGAACCAGGAGAACGCCATCAATCGCGGCATTCAGGTGAATCAAACCATGGGTAAGTACCTGTCCGCCGCGATCAGTTGGAACGACGGGTACTATTCCAACCGCTACTCGTGGCTCTCGGGCTCGGCAACCCTGACGAAGGGGCCTCATAGCCTTGTGTACGACGGGATGGGGAACCTCGGACAGACCGTCTATCAAACGGCAGCCACACCGGTGCAGAACAACAGCTATATGCACGCGGTGATCTATACGTACACCAAGGGCCCATGGATTATTTCGCCGTACTTCCAGTACAGCAAGCTGCCGACCAACGCGAAGGTAGGCGTGCCTAAGGGTACATCCGCAACCGGCGGCGCGTTCAACCTGAGCTACGCCTTTAAGAGGGGCTTCTCGCTTCCGGCGCGCGTGGAATACCTCACTAGTTCGGGGAGTGGCGTCGACGGATCGGTCAACTTGTTGGGCTTTGGAGCGGGCAGCGGTGGCGTCACTTTTACTGCGACGCCGACCTACCAAAAAGGAGGTATGTTCGTTCGCAGCGATCTTGCATGGGTGCACGCGACGAACTACACGCCGGGATTAGTTTTTGGCAAAACAGGAACGGATGCGGACCAATTCCGAGCCGTACTTGAATTCGGCTTCATCTTCGGCAAAAACATTACCGAGAAATAGCGGGGCCGCTGCGTCAACTCCGCAGAGCGGTGGAAAGCTGAATCGCCATCAAAGCTTTGTTACTGCTGCGCGCGCTGATGACTGAATCGCCGATAGCCATTGGGTTAATGGCGTTCTTCGGACCTAAGCGCTGAAGCTACTCCAACTCGCAACTCCGTCCAGCCCATCGCATCCGGGCAAAAGCGAAACCGTGTTTCCATTCGCCTGCCGGAAGCAACTTCGCGGCCCCTGAACGCTCGCGCGCATTTTTGTTTTCTTCATTTCATCCTTATCTCTCCGGCTCTAGCATTCAGCTAACTCATACCGTCTTTCCCTGCCGCCCGGGATTCGAGTCAGCCCGCGGCCACTCCAAGGGGGGAGTTGGTTTGACGCTTAAGTACCTTCTCGCCGGGCCTTGAGGTCCGCTTAGCGCCAGGCTTCTTCTGCCCTGCTCATACGCTGTTGCACAGACTGAAGTAACTTTCATGAAGGAGGACGACGATGAAGCGCATCGACGCAGTGATCAGGCCAGAGAGGCTGGATCAGGTAAAGGCACTACTTTCCGAAATCGAGATACTGGGTGCGACCGCGGCGGAAGTCAGAGGCTTTGGCCGGCAACGCGGCCACACCGAAATGTACAGAGGCACAGAATATTCAGTCGATTTTCTCCCCAAGATTCTACTCACCATCGTTGCAGCTGATGAACGCGTGCCCAAGATCGTAGACGCGATCATCCAAGGCGCCCGGACCGGAAAACTGGGAGACGGAAAGATCTTCGTTACCCCGGTCGATGAGGCAATACGCATTCGGACCGGCGAGCGGGGACCAGTCGCCCTTTGAGAAGGGTCACCGCGAGGAAGTCTGGCGCAGTCCACGAGTTCATTTGCCATTCACTACACAAAAAGAGGAGAGACAATATGAGACAGCCAATTGCGAGGCACTCTCTGCGCCGTTCGTTCTTGCCAGGCGCAACCATGATTCTGCTGCTTGCGGGAATGTTTGCAGTGGGCTCGACACTCTGCTTTGCCGACGGCCCCAAGCCGGATCCGGCTGGTATCGCCACTGGAGATAGAACCAGCGTGCAGGATGCCGCCGGCAATCTCCTGGTTCCCGCGACGCCAGATCCGACCGCCCCAGACTTCGCTGCACAGAAGAAGGCATACGACGACTTCCAGGCGCAAATGGCCAAGGAACCGATTGCCGCCAAACTGGCCGACTCTCTGGGTCATGTTCGCATCTCCACCAACTTCTCATGGACGCTGCTCACCGGGTATCTGGTTCTGTTCATGCAAGCGGGCTTTGCTCTGCTCACCTGCGGCTTGGTGCGCAAAAAGAATGCGGCTCATCTGATGATGCTGAATTTTGCCGCATTTGTCTTCGCGTTGCTTGCTTATTACGCCGTCGGCTACGCCTTCCAGTTCGGGGCCGTGGCCATCAACGCGGCCCCCACTAACCTGGGAGGAACACCCACGCTCAACGCATTTCTGCTGGGGCACGGCAGTTGGGGCTTTCTGGGCGGCAAAGGGTTTTTCCTCAGTGGGCCGGGGTACGACGCCGGCAGCCTTTGCTTGACGCTTTTCGAGTTCGTGTTCATGGAAACAGCCGGCTATATCATCGTGGGCGCCGTCTGCGAGCGAATCACCTTTGGGGCGTTTATCCTTTGCGAGCTCTTTATCGGTGGAATCCTCTATCCCGTCTTCGGATGCTGGGTATGGGGCGGCGGCTGGATGTCGCAACTGGGAACGACGATGCACCTTGGCCACGGTTATGTGGACTTTGCCGGATCAACTGTGGTCCATGCGGTTGGCGGGTTCTGCGCAATGGCGCTGGCCGTCATTCTCGGTCCGCGTCTGGGCAAGTATGGCCCGGACGGCAAGCCGCGGGCTTTTCCAGCGCACAATATCGTCTTTGTCGTAACCGGAACTTTTATCCTCCTGTTTGGATGGATGGGATTCAATCCGGGCTCCACACTGGGAGCAACCGATCTGCGCATCTCAGTCATCGCCATGAATACCAACCTCGCGGCAGTATCAGGCTCGGCTGCTTCTCTGGTGCTTTGGTACCTCATCTTCAAGAAGCCGGATATCACCATGGCCTGCAATGGGATGCTGGCCGGTCTAGTCGCCATCACCGCTCCCTGCGCTTTCGTATCTCCCAATTCGGCGGTTCTGATTGGAGTTCTGGCCGGCCTGCTGGTTTGCGGCGGCGTTCTTTTCAATGAACGGATACTCAAAGTGGATGATCCTTGCGGAGCAATCTCCGTGCATGGCTACTGTGGCTGGCTGGGTGCTGTCTCGGTTGGCATATTCGCCGACGGCGCATACGGTTCAGGATGGAATGGAGTAGGCGCCACAAGCTACCTTGGGCAGGCAGGCCAGGGAGTAACTGGGCTGCTTCATGGAGACTTCAGCCAGTTCGAGTGTCAGTTGATGGGAGCAACCCTCTGCGCCGTGTGGGCCTTTGGTGCAACCTACGGGGTTTTCTGGGTCGTGAACAAGGTCAAATCCATGCGCGTTTCGGCGGAGGTCGAGTTGGAGGGCCTTGACGTCCCTGAATTTGGCATCCCCGCCTATCCTGAAGATGCGCTGGTCAGTTTCAGTCATAAATAAGGAAAGCCAAATGGAGCGTCCTTTTCACGCTGCCAAAGCTGATATCCACTCGCTTTGGCAGCCGGAAAGGCCACAGAGCACCTTTTCGCTGCTACCCCAATGCGGTCAGGCCGCGCACAGTAAAGGCCTTCTTTTCCACCGATTTCCAGAAAATCTTCATAGGTTCTTTATGCGGCGAATTCTACGATTAAAGCGAATGTTTCAAACATTAATCTGCGCCCAAAAAGGAGACCCATGTCCACCGACTATCGAAATTTCCTAGCTCTGTCTTACGAGGAGTTGGAAGCGAAGAACCTGGAAGCAAAAGCCGAACGTGCCAGCCGCGTATCGACAGACGAGATTCGTGAAAAGCGGCTGAAGTACCTTACCGACGAGAAGCGCATCAAGGCTGTGACTGTGCTGTTCACCGACCTCGAGGGCCGCCTGCACTTGCTCGATTATGACAAGAAGTTTCTGCTCAGCGCGCACGAAAACCTCACTTTTGACGGCTCCTCAATTCGCGGCTTCACCGCGCAGAAAGAGAGCGATCTGCGGCTCGGTATTGACTGGAGCGCCTTCTACTGGGTTCCGGCAGATGTCTTCGGCAACGGCAAGGTGTTGGTCTTCGGCAACGTCATCGACAAGGACGGAACGCCTTACTCGGGCGATCTGCGCGGCGTGCTCAAGAACTACTCAGAATCGTTATTCAAAGAGAAGGCCTACACGCTCAATGCAGCCACGGAAATTGAAGGCTTTCTCTTTGCCGGCAAAGACGCCGAGCGCACCTATCACGAGACAGGCAAATTCGAATTCATCAACACTGGCGGATATTATCACTCGTTGCCGCTTGATCCTTTGCGTCAGTTCATCGACACCTCCGCAGAGGTGCAGCGCGCTATGGGCTTCCAGAACGAAAAGGACCACCCCGAAGTCGCGCCCAGCCAGTTTGAAATCAATTACAGCTACTCTGAGGTGGTGGCCGCAGGCGATCAAATCCAGCTTTATAAGCTGCTCTGCCGCCAGATTGCCAACAACATGGGCTACACGGCGTGTTTCCTGCCCAAGCCTGTGGTCGGTGTCAACGGCAGCGGCATGCACACCAACGTCTCTGTTTCCAAGGGCAAGACTAATCTCTTCTGGGACGAAAAAGGCGAGGAGCAGCTCTCCACTTTTGGCTGGAGCTTTCTCGATCGCATCCTAACCCGCGCGCTTGACCTTTGCCTGGTTTTCAACTCCAGCGTCAACGCTTATCGCCGTCTTGACCCGCACTTCGAAGCGCCCAACCAGATTCGCGCTTCAGCAGTTGACCGGGGAGCCATGGTGCGCGTTCCCATCGGCAACCATCGCTCCATGCGCACCGAAGTTCGCGCAGTGGCGCCGGACGCCAACCCCTACCTGGCGCTCTACGGCATCTTCAAGACCGGACTCGACGGCGAGATCTCCAGCGCCAAGGATTTGCGAGCCGGCGGACGCTACCTGCCGGATAACATTCAGACGGCTATCGAGGACTTCAAGGACTCGGCCTGGATCGCGAAGATTCTCGGCGGAGACGTGCAGGGCCGCTATGCCGAACTGAAGCAGGCCGCCGCTGACCGCAGTCCGCGCGCGCTGGGAACCTTTGTCAAAGGCTCTGAAGTGCAATACCACCACGAGGTCTACAACCAGTCGCTATGGAACTTCTTCTAGCACCGCAGTTGCAGATTTCACAGCGTAAGAATCGCGCAGAAAGCAGTGAAGGCGAAGCCGGAATCGGCTTCGCCTTCACTGTTTAGTTATGCCTGATTCACTTTGCCAGCGGCACGCGCAAATCCCCGCCGGTCATCTCTTTTGGCAGACCCAGCGAGAGAATATTCAGCAAGGTTGGCGAGATGTCGCGCAGTGATCCGTCCGGGCGCAGGCGATAGCGGTTGGCTTCTTCGGCCACATAGATGAGTGGCACAGGGTTGGTGGTGTGCGCCGTGTGCGGGTTGCCGGTTACCAGGTCCACCATCTGCTCGGCGTTGCCGTGGTCGGCGGTAATCAGCCAACTGCCGTTCTTCTCGCGGATGGCTTTGTAGACGCGGCCCAATTGCGCGTCGATGGCCTCGATGGCCTTGATGGTCGGCGCCAATTTGCCGGAGTGTCCCACCATGTCGGCGTTGGCGAAGTTGGCGACGACGAGATCAAAGGTCGTATCGTTGATGGCCTTCACAATCGCATCCCCGATGGCCTCAGCTCTCATCTCCGGAGCCAGATCGTAGGTGGCTACTTTCAACGATGGAATCAGCACGCGATCCTCGCCAGGGAAGGGCGTCTCGATGCCGCCGTTGAAAAAGTACGTCACGTGGGCAAACTTCTCTGTCTCGGCCACGCGCAAATTGCGCAGATGGTGCTGGGCGAGCACGTTGGCCAAAATATTATCCAGCGACTCGGGCGGGATGATGACCGGCAGTTCGTAGAGCTTGTCATACTGCGTCATGCAAAGGTAGTAGAGATTTTTCGGGATTTCGCTGCGGGGAATCGTAGCGTCAAGCGCCTCCCAGCCGTCCAAATCGCGTCCGCCCTGCTTGTTCAGGCCGCTCTCGCGCGTGAGCACGCGGGTAATCTCGCGGGCGCGGTCAGCGCGGAAGTTGAAGTTGATGCAAACATCCTCGTCGCGAATCTGCCCGACCGGCTTGCCAGCAGCATCGACTATCACAAACGGGATCAAAAACTCGTCCGTAATCCCATTGTTGTAATTCTCTTTGATGCGCGCTACTGCATCGGTGTATGCGCCCCCCTCTGCCTTGCCGTTGACCATGGCGTCGAAGGCCTTGCGCTCGCGCTCCCAACGTTTATCGCGATCCATTGCGTAGTAGCGGCCGTTGATGGTGGCTACTTTGCCCACGCCGTACTCGCGCATCTTCTGTTCCAGTTGCGCGATGTAGCCCGCGCCGGAGTTGGGCGGGGTGTCGCGGCCGTCCATGAAGGCGTGAACGAAGACGCGAGTCAAACCATACTCGCGCGCCGTGCGTAGCAAGGCGTAAAGGTGCTCCTGGTGGGAGTGAACGCCGCCGTCTGAAACCAGCCCGAAGAGATGCAGTTGCCGTCCGCCCTCGCGCGCCCGCACGATGGCTCGCGCAATAGCCGGATCTTTCTGGAATTCACCGGCAGCGATGGCTGCGTCAATGCGCGTGATGTCCATCTGCACAATGCGCCCTGCGCCGATGTTCAGGTGGCCTACCTCGCTGTTGCCCATCTGCCCATCAGGCAAGCCGACAAAGTGATCCGATGCCTGGATCAGCGTATTGGGGTACTCGCGCAGCAGCTTGTCGTAGGTGGGTTTCTTGGCCAGCGCAATGGCGTTGTTGGCGGTTTCGGCGCGATAGCCCCATCCGTCAAGGATGGTCAGAACGAGGGGACGCTTGTAAGTAGACACGTAGGAAAGCACCTCAGAACGAATCGAAGTTCTCTTGTTTAGAATAACCCGCCAAGCTGCTGGAGCACCGCACTATGCAAAGGGAGGAAGCCATGGCTTCCTCCCTTCACGTCAATCAAGCGTCCGAGCGTCAATCGTTGTAGTTCAATCCTTCGATGCCAAGGAAAACCGCGCCGCCGCCCAGCTCTTCTTCAATTCGCAGTAACTGGTTGTACTTGGCGATGCGATCGGTGCGGCTCACTGAACCGGTCTTGATCTGCCCCACTCCGGTGGCCACGGCGAGATCCGCGATGAATGTGTCTTCGCTTTCGCCTGAACGGTGCGAGATCACCGAGGTGTAGCCGTAGCGGCGGCCCAGGTCGATGGCCTCCAGAGTTTCGGTGATGGTGCCGATCTGGTTGAGCTTGATGAGAATGGAGTTGGCCACGCCCTCTTCAATGCCGCGCTGCAACCGCTTGATATTGGTGACGAAGATGTCATCGCCGACCAACTGAATGCGGCTGCCGAGTTTGTCGGTCAGAATTTTCCAGCCCGCCCAGTCGTCCTCGGCCAAGCCGTCCTCCAGCGAAACGATGGGATACTGGCGGGTCCAGTTGTCGTAGAAAGCCACCATCTCCTCGCTGGAAAGCTCGCGCTTGTCGCTCTTCTTGAAGACATACTTGCCGGTTTCCTTGTTGTAGAACTCGCTGGAAGCGGGATCGAGCGCAATCGAAATCTGCTCGCCGGGCCTGTAGCCTGCCGCCTCGATGGCCTCGAGGATGAGTTCAATGGCTTCGGCGTTGGACTTCAGCGAAGGAGCAAAGCCTCCCTCGTCACCCACAGCGGTGTTGTAGCCTTTCTTCTTGAGCACGCTGCGGAGCGTGTGAAAGGTCTCGGCCGACCAGCGCAGAGCCTCGGAAAAACTCTCCGCGCCCACCGGCATGATCATGAACTCCTGAAAGTCCACATTGCTGTCGGCGTGGGCTCCGCCGTTGAGCACGTTCAGCATGGGCGTAGGCAGCACAGAGGCGTTCACTCCGCCAAGATAGCGGTAGAGCGGAATCTCCAGCGTCTGCGCCACGGCTCGCGCTGCGGCCATGGAGACGGCAAGGATGGCGTTGGCGCCCAGCTTGCCCTTGTTCGGAGTGCCGTCGAGCGCGATCATGCTCTGGTCAATCAGTCTTTGATTGGAGGCGTCCATGCCCTCCAACTCGGGCGCAATGACGGTCTCCACGTTGGCCACGGCCTGCAAAACGCCTTTGCCTCCGTAGTGGCTCTTGTCGCCGTCGCGCAACTCCACAGCCTCATGCTCGCCGGTGGAAGCGCCCGACGGCACGATAGCGCGGCCCAGAGCGCCGCTTTCCAGGATTACGTCAGCTTCCACGGTGGGATTGCCGCGCGAGTCCAGAACTTCGCGGGCACGGATGGAAACAATCTCAGTCATATCGGACCTCACAATGCGGTGCTGTAGCCGGTCGTTCAGTTGCGGACGGCGATCGACGGCAAGAGTTTCTCCAGCGGCGCTTTGAATCGTGCTCAGAAGCTGCTGCTCGTTTGCCATTTTGCCTCCGTCCAACGCTAAAAAGGCTGCTGTCATCAAGAATCTTAGCAAATCGGCCCCGGGCGGACGAATTCATTGCGGTTATGTGGGCCTTCTAGTTTCCAGCATGTGAAATGTGCCGGAAGGGTTGCCTTGGTTGATTCGTACCATCCAAGGCACCGCCGGGCTGCCGCCAGACCAACGGCCGTTGAACTGCGTTAGCCTTAGGTTAAGCGGATTGGCGCGTGGACCGCGGGTCACGCGCGCAACTCTTCTCGTTGAGCGGGGTTTGAACTCATTGGGAGTTCTCTGTTTGCGCCTTGGGAAAAAGGAGACTTATATGAACCGGCCGATTCTTGTGTGCGCCTTGTTGTTTCTGACAACTGCCGCTCTGGGAGCGCAGGATGCAAGCCAGTCAAGCCCCTACCAGGGAACCTCGAATCCTCCGCCGGACGACACCATCGTCACCTCCGGCACGCCCCAGGCCAAGCCGCCAGCCGGGCATCCAGCCTCGCCAGCCATCATGCCTGCCGCGGAACAAGCGCCTCCTTCTACCGCTGCCGTCGGGAACGATGCTGACCCCAATGGCGGAACGGTGGCGGTTCAGCAGAGCGCTCCCGCGCCGCAGCAGCCGGCTCTCACCCAACGCTCCTATGACGCTGACCCGGACGGCGGCATCGTCCATCCGCGAGCGCTGCGCCCCGGTGAACTTCCCGAAGGCACCAACATTCGCATTCGACTGATGGATGGGCTATCGACCGTAAGCAGCGAAAAAGGCGAAGCATTCCGCGGCCGTGTGGCCACGGATGTGCTGCTCGGCGAAAAGGTAGTGATTCCCGCCGGTTCGGAAATCGATGGCCGGGTCGTTCAGGTTTCCAGTGGTCATGCGGGCGGCCACGGTTCCATGCATCTGCGGCCGGAGACGGTGACTCTGCCCGACGGCACGCGCTACCAATTGCAGGCCGCGATTACCGGAACCCCCGGTTCCAGAACCAAGGTTGGGAACGAAGGCACTATCCTGCCTGACTCGAGATTGAAGCGCGACGGCATCGAATACGGCGGAGCAGTGGGAGCCGGCGCGACCACGGGAGCGATCCTTGGTGGTCCGGTGGGTGCTTTGGCAGGCAGCATGGTCGGAGCCGGCGTCATCTCGGTTCACCTACTGGTGAGCCACCCCCAGGCAACGCTGGATCCAGGCACTGCACTGATGCTCACCCTGACCGAACCGCTGCAAATGGCCCCGATAAACGCCGCTGCAGCCAGAGAAAACCAATAAATCCGGCCTGAAATTCCTCCGGCCTGCTACACTCCCTCTTGTGTTTTGGGAGGACTTTGTGATGGCCGAAATTCAGACCGTTGGAGTGGTAGGTGCGGGAACGATGGGCTCCGGCATCGCCCATGTTTTTGCCCGCGCGGGCTTTCGCGTGCTGCTGTGCGACGTGGAGCAGTGCTTCCTGAGTCGAGCCGTCGCGCAAATTCGCACCAACCTGGGCCGCGAAGCCGCAAAGGGCAAGCTGCCCGAGGCCGAGATCGAGCCCACTCTTGCCCGCATCCAGACCACGCTGGACCGCGAGGCGCTTGCCGGCGCCGACATTGCCGTTGAAGCCGCATCAGAGCGCTTTGAAGTGAAGGCGGAACTCTTCCGCTCGCTCGACCGCATCCTGCCGGAAGCCGCTATCCTGGCGACCAACACCTCGTCGATTTCGATTACCAAACTGGCTGCCCGGACTCACCGGCCAAAGCAGGTAATCGGGATGCACTTTTTCAATCCCGTGCCGGTTATGACGCTGGTGGAGGTGGTGCGCGGCCTGGCCACCTGCGATGAAACCTTCGCCACCGTTCATGCCCTGGCCGTCAAGCTAGGCAAAACACCGGTCGAGGTCAACGACGCACCGGGCTTCGTCTCCAACCGCGTGCTGATGCCGCTGATCAACGAAGCGGCCTTTGCCGTAATGGAGGGCGTGGCCACGCCGGAAGCCGTGGACCAGGTCTTCAAGCTGGGCATGGCTCATCCCATGGGTCCGCTCACCCTGGCCGATTTCATCGGCCTCGATGTCTGCGTGGACATTCTGCGCGTGCTGCAGGAAGGCTTCGGCGACCCGAAATACCGGCCTTGTCCCCTGTTGGTACGCATGGTGGATGCCGGCTGGCTGGGCCGCAAATCAGGACGCGGCTTCTATGCCTATGAAAAGTAGGGACTTGACCAACGAATTCGAGCCTGATATGGGAATGTGTTTTCCTTACTAGACGTAAGGAAATGGGATTATACTTGTGTTTGAGGGTTTCCAATGGCTACCGCTGCAGTTACTTCCAAAGGACAGATCACCATCCCGGCCGAAGTACGAGAGGATCTCGGATTGAAGGTGGGAGACCGGGTCTCGTTCATCAAGGGCGAAAACGGTGAATACATTATGAAGGCCAAGACCGGCTCGCTCATGGACCTCAAAGGGTTTATCCACTGGACTGGTAAACCCGTGACCATTGAGAAAATGAATGAGACGATTGCAAGGGGCTGGGCGGGCCAACTCACCTTCGATGATTGAGATTCAAGCAATGACTGGACTAGACACCAACGTACTTGTGCGATTTTTCGCCGGGGATGATCAGCCCCAGTGCCAGCGTGCGGAAGGACTCCTTCAAAAACTTTCGCCCGCAGAGCCTGGTTTTGTTTCCCTTGTTTCCCTCGTCGAACTTGTTTGGGTACTCCGCAGCCAATACCGACTGCCTAAAACACAACTCATCGCGTGTATTGAGACTTTACTCAATTCGCCGGAACTGGTGTTGGAGAGCCAGACTGCAATAGTGCAGTCTCTTCGCAGATTCGCCAGCGCGAAGGGTGATTTCGCCGACTGCCTCATCGAGCGGTCTTGCCATGCAGCCGGTTGCACGGAGACAGTCACATTTGACGTGGATGCCTCCAGATTTTCGGGAATGAAGTTGCTCTGAATTTGCCAATCTGATCTTAAACCGGCGGCAATGCATCCACCACGGGCACGCCTGCGGGCGCTTTAAAGCGGAAAGCTTCCGCGGGAACGGGCGCATTGGGTTGCTCACCGGTGAAGGTGAAGCGGGTCAGCGCGCCGTCGGGCTCTTCGATCTCGATGCCGGTAATCGTTCCATCCGCAGTCACCGTGAGAGCCAGCCGCGCTACTCGCTTTTCTTGTCCCTTGGGCTGTCCAGTGAGCGTGAAGCGGCCCCCGGCTGCCGGCGCAAGCGTCAGGTTGTTCAATTCCCTTTCCAATTGTGTGTGGCCGAGCAAAAAACGCAGTGGCGAGCGCAGATCGTCCAGCTCTTTGGCGGAGATGCGCTGAACCTGAGAGTCGCCGAGCGAGTAGAACCAGGCGAACTTGCCATCGAGCAGGAAAAGTTTGCCGGCAGGCTCGCTGTACTCCCACTTCATGCGGCCCGGCTTCAAGAGCAGCAGCATCCCGCTCTCGGTGCGGCGAATGCCCATGCCCTCGTAGCTTTCCGTGAAGCCGGACTTTAGCGAATGCAGTTGGTTGTAATGGCTATCTACCTTTTGCGCCAGATCGTGCGCAGAGGGCAGGCGCTGTTGAGCGCAAAGGATGGTCGGAAGCAGCGAGGCGGCAACTAACAAGCCGCACCTCATGAATTTGCCCGCGCTCATTGGACCAGTTCGGCGCAGTTGACGCCACCCGCGGGATCCTGTTTAAGTACGCCGCCCTCGTCGCTGCAGAAGCCCAGGTCTCCGGTCTTGCCCACAGCTTCCGGCACTGCCGTCAGGGTGTACCCATCCACCCGTTCCGAGCCATTCAGCGCATTCTTCGCGCAATTGGTGATGGTGAAGATGTAGCCGTCCTTGTTGCCCTTGGCCAACTCATCGGGCAGCATCTCGGAGCCTGTGGCCGAGGGTGGCTTGCCCGGATCACCGCCCAGATACTGCAGGTTGCAGGCAAATCCATGGCTAGGGTAATTCGTCGAGTACATCATCTCCGCTTGCTGAATGGTCTGCATCGACTTCTTCGCGGAGAGCTCGCGGGAGTGCTTCATGACGCTGCGGTAGGTAGGAAAGCCGATCAGCATGAGGACCGTAATAATCGCCATGACGATGAGTAATTCCATCAATGTAAAGCCGTTGGGCTGCAACGAGCGGCGAGCGCGAAAGTTCGAGTTCTTGCAATTCATGGGATTCCAATTCCTTTGGGAGCAGCCGAAATACTCCGGCCCGTTCGAGAAAATCCTACAACGTATGGACGCTAAAGGGAAATGACACGCTCAAAAACAGGGAATAGGGAATAGGGAGCAGGGAATAGAAAAACGCATCCGGCGTGTGAACTTCGTCGCGATTGTGGAGTTTCCTTCTGGGCTTTGCAGAGGATGTCCTTGGCTGATCGCCACCGCACTTGCTCCCGATTCCCTATTCCCTGTTCCCTATTCCCTGCTCTTAACACGCCAGCTTCGCCCGCCTCAGCTTGACACCATCCAGGCGCCCCAGCAAGGTTACTGCGATTCGTGCAGGATCAAAGAGGCGCTGCGCCATGGCCTGCACCTGAGCCGC
>Ga0181520_10007556_pt1 | contig 15940 bp, 18 predicted proteins | sample PEATcosm2014_Bin_29_FD_132451 | JGI IMG/M metagenome (GOLD analysis project Ga0181520, IMG submission 132451) | Peatland microbial communities from MTU Mesocosm Facility, Houghton, MI, USA - PEATcosm2014_Bin02_30_metaG | ecosystem: Environmental > Terrestrial > Soil > Wetlands > Peat | place...
GCGAATTGGGTAGCCCGAAGCTGACGCGTCTATCACTATGGGCTGGCCGGGTTTCCATCCGTCGACGGTGACGCCGAAGACGATCTGCGAGCGCGGGCTGTCGTCGATTTGGTTGCGTGGCTCGTCGGTCGGGTCGGTCGAGAGACACAGCAAAAGGCGGCCGTCAAGCGGCTGCGCACTCAGTTCCTTGTGGAAGGTCACGGAAAACGACTGCGCAAAGGCGGCGGCGGAGAAGAGCAGGGCTAGCGCTACGGCGATGCGTTTCATGCTGGTTACTATATCGCTCTGCGAGAGAATTGGTCGAGGTTCTTTCTTTTTCTCCGGCTATTTGGTAGGCCACCTATCCTCTCATTCCGGTCTAATTGAATGGCTCTTAATTCCTCCTCCGTTATAGATCGTGCTATAAAGCAATGGTTGAATCTGAATTCTCAGGCCATAGGCCAAGCTCTGGATTCAACATTTGATTGCGAAGATATGGCCCTCAGTAGCGTAGTCGAGCAGCTTTTTGTCGCGGGTGATGAGTCGATAACCGTGAAGGCGCGCTGTAGCTGCGATAATCTGAACGGCCGGATCACTGGGCGGAGTTCCTGGCAACGCAGTGGAATGGATCAGCAACTTAGGTGTTAAGTCTGCAAGCCGTACACCCGGCATCGAAAGTGCAGTTTCAAACCACGCTTCGGGCGAGAGCGTTAGCGGTAGCTTCCCTTTGGCGACCAAAGTGCCAATCTCCCACGCTGTAAACGGAGAAAGATAAACTCCTGCATGGGTTACGCGGGCGTTTCGGATGGCGGCCCGGCTTGGAGGTGAGATTGGTTCTCCGCTCATCAGCCAGATGAGAGCGCATGTGTCGAGAAGAACGGGGGCAGGCGACTCCGTCACGCCCGTTTTCCTATCTCTTTCAGCGCGTCCCAAGTCACGCCCGTGCTTTCTGCCACGTCAACCCCTGGAAGTAACTTCACCGTTCCCCGCATTGCGCCCCATAGGTCGAAGTCGTCGCTCTCGCCGTCCAGGAGCGGAACAACGGCGGCAATTGGGCGATTATGCTTGAGCAGAACGATGCGGCCGGTCTTGCCCTGAGCTACATCGTCAATTAACCCGAGACACTGTGCTTTAAAGGCCGTTACGCCGATCGATGTCTTGTTGGCTGAGACTTCGGGCACGATCTCCTCGTGATATGGACTATTATATATAGTCCATATTGCAATCGCAAGGCCCGTCGTCCTGCAGACCCTACTTCTGCCAAGTGTCGAACGGCTGCTTCTCGGTGATCTTTGGACGTTCTTCAGACTGCAACTCCCGAGAAACCTGCTCGACCTCACGGAAGACTCGAAGCAGATTGCCGCCGAGGATCTTCCGGCAGTCTTCGGCTGAATAGCCACGCGCCATCAGCGCTTCGGTGATCTTGGGCAAGTCGGCGGCAGAGTTGATTCCTTCAGGTAACTGGCCATTGATGCCGTCGAAGTCCGAGCCAAGGCCGACGTGATCGATGCCTGCCACCTTGGCGACGTGATCGATGTGATCGATCAGCGCCGAGAGCGGCGGGCGGGGGACGCGGTTGGCAAATTCGCGATGTACCTTCTCGATTTCAGCATTTGAAAGCTCCTTCCCGTCCGCCTTGGCCTTGTCTTTGAGACCTTGAACCGCCTTCTCCACCTCCGGCTCCATGGCCTTTTGGGCGTCGCAGTAGGTCTGCGAGATGAACCCGGAGTAGAAGTTGACCTGGACAACCCCGCCTTTGGAGTTTGGGCCGCCTCCGTATTGCGCGATCGCCCTGAGCATCTCATCGGTCATATTGCGTGAGCTATCGCAGAGCGCTCGTGCTGCCGAGTGGGAAGCGATAACGGGGGCGCGGCTGATTCTCAGCGTTTCATAGAATGTTCTGTCGGAGACATGCGAAATGTCCACCATCATTCCGAGGCGATTCATTTCGTAGATCACGTCTTTGCCAAACTCCGTCAGGCCCTCTTTGGTGTGTGGCACCGACTTGTCGTCGATGTCGCCGGAGCTGTCGGCCCAGCCGTTGGAGTTGGCCCAGGTGAGGGTCATGTAGCGCACGCCGAGGGCATAGTATTGTCGAAGCAGCGGGATCGAGTTCTCAATCGCATGGCCGCCTTCGATTCCCATCAGGACGGCAAGCCGATGATTCCGATGAGCTTCTTCGATGCCGCCGGGGGTGGCGACGAACTCCAGTTCCTTGGGATGCCGGGCGACTTGTTGTTTCACCGAATCGATCAACTCCAGCGTCCGGCGAGCATACTGGCCTTCGTAAACGGTGGGCTCGGCCAGGATCGCAAAAAACTCGGCCCCGAGGTTGCCCTTGTGGATCGATTCGAGATTAATTTCGCCTTCACCGAGCGGGTCGGAGAGGTCAAAGTGCTCATCCACAAAGCGTTGCGGGGTGTCGGCGTGGGTGTCGATGACCAGAGAAGAGCGGTGAACCCATTCGGGACTTTGCGTTTTGGTTGTCATTTTGTGGGCGGGATTGGCCCGGGTCTGGGCGCATATCAGCACCGGAAAGGCAAGCAACACGATCGGGAGGGATGCGCGGATCAGCATAGGCTTGGAAAGAGTCTATACCTGAAAAGCGGGGAACAAGGAAAAGGGAAAAGGGGGAAAGGGAACTTCGGACCCGCTCAAAAGAGAGTCATAAATCCACCCTCGATTCAAATGCCGTTAACATTGGCAGTTGAGAATCGTATGCGGCAGTTCATCTGCAAGGGAGATCTCCGTGAAAAAGATTTTGGTTGCCGTTTTATTGTCCATGTTGGCCTTGAGTGTCGCGCAAGCTCAGAAATTGACTGCGGCGGGCGCCACTTTCCCCTATCCGATCTATTCAAAATGGTTTAGCGAGTACAGCGCTGCTCACCCCGGTGTTGAGATCAACTATCAGTCGATTGGCTCGGGAGGCGGCATCCGCCAGGTGACGACAGGCTTGGTGGACTTTGGCGCCTCGGACATGCCGATGACCGACGATGCACTGAGCACTTCGAAGGTCAAACTGATCCATATTCCCACCGTTTTGGGCGCTGTTGTGCCGATCTTCAACGTTCCGGGCGTCGACAATATCAAATTCAGCGGCGACGTACTGGCTGACATCTTCCTCGGTAAGATCTCCAACTGGAACGATGGGCGCATCGCAAAGGACAATCCCGGCGTCAAGCTGACGGACCAGAAGATCATCGTCGTTCATCGCTCTGACGGCAGCGGCACCAGCTTCATCTGGACCGACTACCTGAGCAAGGTGAGCAAGGAATGGGCCAGCGGTCCAGGCAAAGGCTCATCACCCAGCTGGCCGGTCGGCGTGGGCGGCAAAGGCAATGAGGGAGTCGCCGGACTGGTGCGCCAATTGCCCGGAGCGGTCGGCTACGTAGAGTTGATTTATGCCCTGCAAAACAAGATCAGCTTCGGAGAAGTGAAAAACACGGCAGGCAACTGGGAAAGAGCCTCCATCGAGGGTGTTACCGAGGCAGCGGCCAGCATCAAGCAGATGCCTGCCGATTATCGCATCTCGATCACCGACGCTCCCGGCGCCAACTCGTATCCCATCTCCAGCTTCACCTATCTGCTGATCCCGGTTCACCCGGCTGATGCGGCCAAGGGCAAGGTCATCAAGGACCTGCTGAGCTGGATCGTCAATTCCGGTGAGAGCGAAGTTTCCGCCCTCTCTTATGCCCCGCTGCCCAAGAATGTGGCGGAAAAGGTGTTGAAGACCGTCTATTCACTCCAATAAAACCAGTAAAAACTGACGGGGACTGTCCGGCCATTCACCGGCAGTCCCCGTTTGCTGTGGCTCAATTCCGTTCCATAACGGCTAGTGCTACGATGGCCGCGGAGGGAGCGGAATGAGGAACAAGGCCGGGATTTTCGCGGTTTTCTTGCTGCTTCTGCCTGGCGCCGCACGTGCCGGGAATACCTTTGACGGCAAATGGCTCACCACCGTATCCTGCGATGCGTTCAGGGATGCGCTGGGCTTCTCTTACCGGTTCGTCGCCGTGGTCAAGGATGGGAACTTCCGGGGTTTGCATGGCGCAGAACGCGAGCCCGGCTACCTGCTGATCGAAGGCAAGATCGCCGATGACGGTACGACGAAGTTGTACGCTACAGACAAAACCGGCTCGAAGGAATACGTCCCAGGACGCGACACTCCCAGGGGCACCGAGTACGGATATCACATTAAAGCGACCTTTAACGGTGCCGAAGTATCCGGCACTCGCGTAGAAGGCCGTCCCTCCACATTGGAATTTGTGAAGCAAGAAGCGCACTAGAGCGACCGGCTTTTTTGGACGAAGGCCGCCGCGTCGGTCCGAGTCGAAACCGACCTCTATTTGCCGGCCACGTTTTGCCGAAGAAATGCGACAACTTTCGTGACCGAATCATTGGCCGCATCCGGATCGTACTTGATAAAAGCCCTGCGGCCTTCCGCGGCGGGATCGGTGTAGCTGAAGGAAGGACCGCTGCGATTGAAGTCGTGTGTGGCGCCTGGGTATTCTACGGTCATGAGATCGAATTTGAATTTCTTCATCATCATCTGCTTGAGTTCGGGAACCGCTTTGCCTTCACCGTAAGAATCCTCAGTTCCGTACAGAACAAGGATTGGAGCTCCGGTGATGCCGCCATGTTCGAACTTGGAGATGAGCGGCTTGGAAACAGGATAGAAGGCCAGATGGGCTATGAATCCCTTTTCATTTCCGATCCACTCCTTGCGGTTTTCTTCGATGGCGGTTCTCATCGTAATGCCGCCGCCCATCGAGAAGCCCATGATGCCGATGCGCGTCGAGTCGATGGCGGAGTTTTTGCGTAGTTCCCTCAGTGCGGCAAAGGCCATGGGAACAAAGGTCTCAATTGTTGGCCGATCCATGGGCGAGGTAAAGATTCCAGTTTTGAAATCCACCTCGAAGATCGCGATGCCGGCATTGAGCACAGGCTCCCGATAGAGCCGGCCCACTTGATTGATGCCCGAGGTTCCGTGAACCATGACGATGGCGGGGACGGGACCGGAAACGTTGTCGGGAAGGTAAAGAGTTCCAGACAAGGTGTAGGGCTGGCTCTTGTCGAGTGAGGAAAACTCGATCTTGGTGGGCGCTGAAGCTGCATGAAGAGTTAGGACGGAGAATGTTAGAAGAGCCGTTGCAACGTAACCAAGGAATCTTAACGAACGCATTACGCCACTCCTTTCGGGCGGTTCGGTACTGCGGGAGGGAATGCGCTTCTACCCTGGATCGGCTTCAGTCACGGCGTTATCCGATCGTTCCCCGACCGGGGAGCAAAGCGCTCAGAGAGATTCTATTTTCGGCACTGGCTCCCTAGAATCATACAGCTCACAGGACAGATTGCAAGGCGAAAAGAATGTTGATGCGTGGCGCAATCTCCGGTTTGTTTGAATGCTAAGTCAGTGAGGAGCACGAGGTGTAACAAGAAGCTGAACTCGGAGGCGACGTGGATGGTCTCATTTGGAAGGCGGATTCGCTGCCGCCGGTGGTATTGCCTGACCAACCCCATGCGCTCGGATTCATCGAGAGCGAGCCAAGCATCTGAGATGATGTGCTCGTTGGGGTCGTACCGCAACAACGCCATCTATTTCTCTCCGCGTGATGAGTTCCGGTACTCCTTTTTGAGCAAAGGTGCATTCATTGACGGGTAATCGCCAAATCCGCCGACAAACCTCTCCGCCCAGGCGGACTCCAAACCTATTTCGGATGCATTCGTCTCCCAACTTTCCCCGGCCCTTGCCGGGGTCTGCCCACGACCGCCCTCAGGTTGAGATTGGCATTGGCGACGAGTGGCCGGTTTAACCGGGCACAACTCCATGAATTGCTGATTATTCCGAAGAACATTCCTTTGGCTAAAGGCTTCGCATCAATGCGCAGATCGCATTCCGGTTTGATGTGATATGCATCACAGATCGCAGCCTTCGCCGGTTCGATACTTGAAGACCGTACTCAGGAGGTCTGTCCGTGAATAGTCTCAGTGCGCGTATCCTCGGTCTCACCCTGTTGGTTTTTCTCGTTTTGGCAATTGCCGTCCAACCTGCCATTGCCCAGCAGGATCAAGCCAAGCACATTTTCCATCGGCTGATTCCAGCCGGGGACACCTGTGCCAGCTGCCACAAAGTGATTTATGACCAATGGACAGCCAGCCCGCATGGCGCCAATGGTGTCGAATGCACCGGATGCCATGGCGAGACAACATCGCGGGACTTCGCGGGCACACCTGCGTTAAGCACCTGCGACACCTGTCACACCGATCAGGTGGCACAACTGAAGTCTGATCCATTCATGAAAGGCAAGACGTGTGTGAGCTGTCATCAAGCACATACTTTCGTGGAGCACAAGAAGGCGGCCCCGGCGGCCAAGTGATCACAATTTCCAAGGGTGGCATTCTATAACTGCTTGCCTGTGCATCCGCACTCACCGGCCTGGAAGCGTGTCGTCTCACACCAAGGGAATAAACGATCGGTTGTCTATCTTCGATTCCCTTTTCGTGTCGAAATCGTGCTCCTAGTCCATACGTGAAGGACGCCATTGAGGATCGTTGCTGTATGCGTCGGCAACTCTTCCCTTACGTGATTTGGATCACGCTGGCTCCGAGCAGCCGGTCAACCGGAATGAGCGCTTGCGATCAGTTTTTCGGGATTTAGAGATGTGATACGACTTTTCGCGGTAACCCTGTCGCAGTGGAACGTCTAGTATTTACGAGCCGTCGCAAGCAACTTGTACGCGCCGTGAGTTTCCACTTGAGTAGCCACGACCGATGAAATCGCAGTAGGTTGCTCTACGCATCTTTGGCCAAGCGGGCCTGCCGTATATGCGAATCAATCTATTCGCAACGTAGTAATCGGATCGACCTGCGTGGCTGCGATGGCCGGAATTAGGGATGCGACGACGGTCACGGCGATGAGCAACATCGTCGAGCCACAGAAGGTTGCCGCGTCGTGGGCCCCGACTTTGAACAGCACGCTCGACAAAGTCTGCGACATGCCGAGTGCCAGAGTGAGCCCGGCGATGGTTCCTGGCAGAACCATTCTCATGGCGCTCGCGAGCACCATCCGGACGATATCTCCCTTGCTCGCGCCCAACGCCATGCGGATGCCAACCTCCGGTTTCCTCTGCACCATTAAAAAAGAAGTCACCCCATACAATCCGATGATCGCCAGGACAAGGCCGATGCACGCAAAGTAACCTACGAGCAGCATCTCAAAACGAGGCTGATCCGCCAGTTTTGCTATGCGCTCTTGCAATGTACCCTGTTCGATGGGCAGCGTAGGATCGAGCGCGGCGACTTGTTCTCGCATCCAGCGCTCCTCGCTTGCAGCCGGCAAGCCCGACTTCACCAGCACTACTGCCCCTCGATCCCAATCTTCCGGCCGATTTCTTCGCAGCCGATAGTACTCGGGTTCTTCGCCCGCTGCCAACCCGCCATTCTTTACGTCTCCAGCAACACCTACGACGGTGTACGGAGGATCTTGGTCGGCTGGCGCACCGCTTGCCAGATGCACCTGCCGTCCGACCGAGTCTTGTCCTGGAAACATCCGCTCCGCGAGCGAACGGCTTATCACGACATACCGGTTGGCCGATGCAAGCTCGTTATCCGTGAATCCACTACCTTCGATCAAAGGAATATTCAGCGTCCGAAAATATTCCGGTGTAACCCAGCGCCACGCCACATTACCGCCGGTGCCGGACGTATACCGCGGTTGTCCCTCTATGCGTAGCGAGGCAAAGATCTGATCATGGTGATAGCCGCCTGGCGGCAGCGAGTCACTCAGCGCCAAGGCATTGACTCCGGGACCCCAGCGCAGATTGTGCTGAAGTTGTTCGTAAAATGCCATCTGTCGTTCCGGCGTGGGATATGCCGTCTGGCCCAGAGAAAGCGTCGCCGTCACAACGTTCTCGTCATTCATTCCGAGATTCTGGCGCTGTAGGTTCCAAAAACTGCGGGTCAGCAGCGCCCCACCAGCCAGCAAAACCAGACTGGCTGCGATCTGCGCGGTGACCAGGACCTGCCGCAATCGCGCACGCCGCATACCCAACCTGCTGTGGCTCGTCAAAACACTCGCCGGAGTCCGGCTCAAGCCATTCATTAATCCGAATGCGAACGTGAACAACAGACCTATCGAGAGAGTGAACACCAAAACCCGCGTGTCAATCTTGGCGGCACTTAGAAATGGCATGCCGTCCGGAGCGATCGCGACGAACACATGCAGCAGTCCTTCCGCCAACAACAACGCTGCCAGAACGCCAGTTGCTGCCAACACGAGAGACTCGAGAATCGCCACCTGCAGCAAGCGCAATCGACTCGCACCGAGCGCGATGCGGACAGCGGTTTCGTGCTGACGGCCTGCCCCTCGTGCCGTCAGCAAACTGGCGACGTTGGCACAAGCAATCAATAATACCGCCATCACCAATCCGAGAAGGATCCATGCAACTCGATGCACATCGTGGAACTGACGATCGCGCAGCGGCCGCACCGCGTAATGCACTTCTTTTCTGAAAGGCGCCGGCGCCAATCGCAGAGAGTACTCAAATAGTGGTTCGAGTTGTGCCTTCGCTTGCTCTGGAGTCACTCCGGCTTTCAGCCGTGCAAATGCCCACAAAGGACGGCCTGGATCTGCTCTGCGCTGGGCCGCCACATCCAATGACTCGGGCAACAGCACATCCGCAGCTTGCAGTCTCGGCATTTCAAAGTTCTGCGGAAGCACACCGACAATTTCCGTCGCATTTCCGTCAATGCGGATGATCTTGCCTGCAATGGTTGGGTCCCGATTGAATCTGGTTCGCCACAATGCATAGGAAATCAATGCGACCTTCGGCGCGTTGGGGCGATCTTCGCTGGGCAGAAAGTTACGCCCGACAACAGGTGTAACCCCGAGGGTTGGCAGAAAATTGTTCTCAACGTTCGCGCAATCGAGCCGTATTGCGTTTAACTCAGTCAAATCGCACGGCTCCACGCCGGTCTCCGACGTCATCGCGACAAACGGTTTCTGGTTGTCCTGCCACTCGTAGTACGAACCGCCCAGCATGAATTCTTGCGGCTCAATGGGCGCCACTAGGCCCACAGAAACCAGTCGGCCAGTATCGCCATACGGCAATGGTCGAAACAGAATCTTGTCTACAACGGTGAAAACAGCAGAGCACGAGCCGATTCCTAGCATAAGAGTGACTACGACTGCGATCGAATAAATCGGATTATGCAGGGTTCCACGCAGCACGTATCTGAAATCCTGCGCGGCGATTCCGGCCCACCAACCAGGACGCTGTTGCTCGCATCTTTCACGAGCTGCGTCAACACTGCCAAACTCGATCAGGGCCTGCCGCCGTGCCTCCGGCTCCGATATTCCCGCTGTTTTCTTAGCGGCAATAAGCTGTTCCAGGTGAAACTGGATCTCGTCGTCGAGTTCTTTGCGGCTCTTACGGAACAAAAAATAGCGAAGCCAGGTCGAGAACTCAACGATCATGAAGGCACCTCCACCGTGTTACCGAGAATCAGACCAATGGCAGTCGAAAGTCGATCCCAGGATGCGCGTTCTGCTTCGAGTTGCTTTCTACCAGCGGCAGTCAACTTGTAGAACTTCGCACGCCGATTGCTTTCCGAATTGCCCCATTCCGATTTAATCCACCCTTTGTATTCCAATCGATACAGAGCTGGGTAAAGTGAGCCCTGGCTAACCTGGAGCACAGCACACGAAACCTGCTGGATGCGCTGAGCGATGCCCCACCCATGCATTGGTTCAAGTGCAAGCGTCTGTAGGATCAGCAGATCCAGCGTCCCTTGGAGCAAATCTGTCGGCGTTGGCATACGCTCCCCTCGATACTCGACAATAGGCTCCCATTTCTCTTGTCGATTGTCAAGGGGAGTGGTGGATAAGGGATCGAGACTTGCTCGTCGTGCTTTAGGCGGAAATTTCCGACGCGATGAATGGACCGATCGGGTCGCCGTTTCTCTGCTCACTCGGACAGGGCGAGGCGTTCATCCAGCCCATCTTGCGTTCAAATCGCGCGTTGCGGGTAGTCTGCCGCCAATGGGGAAGTAGCCGTGAGATGGATCACGCCGACTTCAGGATGGCCGGTAAGAACGGGCAAAACCAACTCGGATACACAACCGCGGTCACGGCCCATGTCCGATCACACTCCCAACACGCCGACCAAGACACGGGGACGGCCTTTCAGTAAGGTGTTTTACCCACCCACTGACCGCCTTTGCACTCAGGATATCCAGCGGATAGACGTTGCAGTTCGTCGTTCTCGTACATTGCTATGTAATCATCGATAACCCACCGGTTATTCTCCAGAATCGCGGTTACAACACCTTCATAGTGGTCATACGAAGGGGGAAGGCCAAGGTCGGGGCTGTAGGTCTGCTCCGTGGTGAATCTGAGTTCAGCGTCGACGCGGTTTTCTCCGAGAGCTCTACTGCTAAGAATTCGAAAAATGCGTGGAGTTGCTGCGTCATTGGGACCCGTGAACAAACCTTCCTCTAACCAAGGTGTCGCAGGCTTGTATGTATTGGCGCGAAGAATCTTGCCGTAGCGCCGGTAATAATCTTCGTCACAGGATTCGAGGCTGGCTAGCTGCTGAGCAAGTCGTTTGCTGAGAAGTGGCCAGAGTGCCTTCTTTGCGCGTCCATAAGGGATCCCGAGCTGTTGGTATCTGGTGATGTTGGTGTAGAAGACGCGCACTGCGTTGAGCGCGGCTTGGGGGGCATTATTGCGCACCTGAAGAGGTTTGAGAACGCATGCTTCTATGCAAAACACCAGTTTTGTCGAATGGAGGGGGCCCGTTGGAGCCTTGGCCTGACCTGCAAACGGAGCGAAAATCTCTGGAGGCTCCATAGAGAATTTGGCGGTGAGCGAGTATTGACCAGGCTTGTCGAAGGCAAACCCCGTTCCATCTTTCAGCGAAATGATCCTGTTCGCAGAGATTTCCTTATATTGCCCCAGCACAGCGAAATCTGAAGGTGAGAATCCCTTGGTACCGGCTCGCGCCTCGCCCTGCCACGGTACTTCGTTGCCGTCAGGACCAATCACTTTGAAACTCACAAACTCATTGTCTTGCAGGCGACCGACCAAAATCGGTTGTTCCGACCGGCTATAAAGCTGGAGGACGATTACTACGCTTTCACCCAGCGAGAAGAGCTGCTTTGAAGGAAGAGTATAGAAATACAGTTCGGGAGTTTCGACTGACGGCCCTGGGGCCTGCCCCCAAGTGCTTTGCGAGGAGACCAACAAATAGGAATACGAAAGCAGAAACACTGAAGCCTTCACGATCCAGCGGTTTGGCTTGCGCATGCTGATATTAGACACCACAAACGGGCTTCAACTCCTGAGTCGTCGCCATTCCGAAGAGAGCCCGTTTCTCGCCAAATGTCTGAGCCCTTCATCCACTCGGAGGCCGGATAAAACGGAAATCAGTCGAGAAGGCGACTTGAACTTATCGGTAGCGCCTGGCGATCATTGCTGTTTTGGAATCAGGGCCTTCAGAATCGGCTCGTTCCATTTGTTGCTTTGCACGTCGTAGACCACGAAGTCGGCATCGAACTGCCAGTAGGCCCAGCTGAAACCGCGATCTTCGGCTGTCTTGCGGATGAAGGAATCCCAGCGGACGCGACTCTCCAAGGGGACCTTGTCGTAGGAGCCGAATTCGCCCAGCAAGATAGGCCGATGATGCTCCTGACTCCACTGCGCGACGCCGTCGAAATCGCGCTCGACTGTGAGCTGCTCTTCTGTCTTGCCCCAGGCGATGTCATGGCCGGCGCGGATGGATTCTTCAGCCCAGGGTGCGCCCTGATGGGTAAAAGCAAGGGGCTCATAGTAATGGAAGGTGACGATGATGTGGCCGTCGTCGCCGGGCAGAGCGAGATCTTTCAGCGCGGCACGGCTGTTCCAAACACCGGGTCCGATGACAATGTTACGGGTTGGATTGGTTTTGCGGACGACTTCGAGCAATTCGAGCAACAGGCCGTTCCACTCCTGGTTGGAGATGAGGCCGTGAGGTTCGTTGAGCAGTTCAAAGGTGACGCTGCCGGGAGTGTCTCTATAGCGGGGTGCGACCTGCCGCCAGAAAGAGAGCAGCTTGGGCTTGCACTCGACATAGCTCGTTTCGCCGCAGTAATTGAAGTCATGCTCGTCGAGAATGACCTGCAGATGCGCATCGGTTGCGTTGGCGACGACCCAGTCGAGCATGCGGAACCAGGAATCGGGCAGCTCGTTCTCTGCCGTCATGTACTGGAAAGCCTGCAGGTTGACGCGCACGGTGGCGAATCCGGCGTCATGAATCTTGCGGAAGTATTCCTTTTTAAATCGACCCTTGGAGAAATCGGCCCAGATGGGGTCGTAGCCCAGCACATTCACTCCGCGCGCCATGAATTTTGATTGCGCAAAGGGGTCGATGGTGGCAAAGCCGACTGGCAGCCTGACCTCGGGGGCAAGAGATTGTGCGTGGATGGCGGCAGCCAGCCCAGCTAGAAGATACAAGGCAGAAGACAGCCGCGCCAAGCGGGCCAAACAAATGCGAGACAACATGATCGATCCACTCCGATGCCTGAGGTAAGTGCGGAAAGGCGTCCCCCAATTGTATTAGGTGACAGATGCTCTTCGCAGCGACTCCTAATCTACAGCACCTGGAAACGAGGGAGCCGAACTGCCCCTTAAGGCGATTTAGCTCGACGGCATTTCATTGTCGCCAACAGCCCATTCCGCTCACTCAGGGTCAATTCTAGAAAGGAAATCGGGACACGGCTCGATTAGTAACGAAATGCGCCGCAGGCTCCATGATCGGTGTTGTGCCTGGTTTGTAACGAGATAACCGGCCCAAATCTGCTTGCTCCTTGATGTTAAGCGAAGCTGTTTAGAATCAAGCAGTTTGGCCGGTTATCTTCGACATAACTGATCCAATCTGTGCACGAGCCCATAAATTACTCATTTCACTTGAGTTTTCGACGCGGAGGCATCATGATTGGTCAGTTATGTCAGCAATCCGGAAACTGCACCACTGGCGAATGTAGGGGAACTTTAAGTCTTTCCGTCCACCGAAAGGCGGTCTCAGCCTTCGAGGTGCTGCTCGATCAACCGGTCAACGAGCGTGGCGAGTTCCTCACCTGTCCGCGGGAGGATGAACTCCGACATCGCCTCATCCCAGTCGAGTTTGAAGCTCGTGGATAGCGCCGAGATCCAAATCTGGCGCACCGGCGTGTTGGGCGTAATGACAAACTTGCCGGCCGGCGTCTCAAAGACGACGTTGAGGACGCCGCCCTGTTCCTCGACCTCAAATCCGGCTTCGGATTCATCTTCGCGGGCAAAAAGATGCTGTTTGAGCGAGCCAAGAGCGTCTTCGGCGACGCGGCGAAACTCCAGTTCATCGAGCATGGTGCCAGTGTAGCAAGTGTCGTGAACAGTGGTCAGTCGTCCGTGATCAGTGCTCACTCCGGTTCTTTTCGGGATTTCTTGGTTTTTTCACTGAATTCTACCCAGTTCTTCATGGTCGCCATCAGATACTCGGCATGGCACTCAATTATTTGGTGAGGGGAGCGGGACTATGCGCAGCTCATGGGGACTGCTCGGAGTTCTCATTCTTGCGCAAGGGACAGGCTGTCTTCAGGCTCAGCAGCCTAGGCTGCCGATGCCGACTGTCCAGTTGGTGCGCGAAGTCGTCTACAACGAACTTCACGATCACGACCGGCATGGTTACTGGCGCTTCTGGATCGAGCGCCGATTGCAAAGTGAGACCCGTCTGGAAGAGCAGGTGGAGACCGCCGAGGGGCCTGTGACGCGCGTCGACCTCAGCAACGGCCATCCGTTGGACGTTGCGGGCCGGCTTGCGGAAGACAACCGCCTAACTGACCTTTTGAGTTCTCCTTCGGAGCAGGCCAGGTATCGCCAGCAGTACGCGGACGACGAGAAGCGGATCGGCCTCATTGTCGCACTGTTGCCCGATGCGTTTATCTATGAGTACGCCGGGGAGCAGGATGGCTGCTACCGGTTGCGCTTTCGGCCCAATCCGAACTACCCGGCCCGCTCGATCGAGGCCCGCATCTTCCATGCGATGAGCGGAGAACTGTGGGTCAGTGAGCGCTACAAGCGGCTGGCCCGGCTCGACGGTCATCTCGAAGAGAACGTGGACTTTGGCTACGGCATCCTGGGGCGGCTCTATAAGGGCGGGTGGTTCCGGTTGCAACGGACCCGGGTCAGCCCCACCGACTGGAAGACTGAGCAGCTCGAGGTCCACATGAACGGCCGGGCCATGCTCTTCAAGACAATCGCCCGCGAGACCGGCGAGCACCGCGGAGGCTTTGTAGCCGTTCCCGCGGGGATGAGCCTTGCTCAGGGAGTTTCGATGCTCGATCAGTCTCAAGCGGATGGCGTCGTGGCTTCGGCGGCGAGCCTTGACATGAGCCGCCAGACAGTACGAATCATGAACATAATTCAGAAATGAGCTAAAGTTCTTGAGTTTCAGGCCGATAGGCGTTTCAGAGGAGAATCTCTCAAAAAGATTGCACTCCACATGGAGATCAGCCCAATCTCGGTCGCTCGCATCGCACCGATGATCCGGTCCAAGCAGACCGATCTCGGGCTGACGGATGTCTTCGAGATCGATCGCTCGTCCCGGAATGGCGACGAGACCTATTCCCCCGGTGGCGACAAGGCCGCAAGCGGTTTTGAGGACGACGAGAAGACGGCCGACGATCGGGCCGAATCCGAATCTGAGCCCGACGATAAGCCGGATGCCAACGAGATCTCGGACGGTGGGACAGGCGAGATCAGCATCTTTGCTTGAATAGCCAGTTGACCGATCCGTGCGAGATCTCATTGGCATTCGATGCTAGTCGGTCTGCTTGCTCGTCGTGGTCTCGGCTTGGTTTCGAGATTCAGCGCCACTGCCGCGCGAATGAGATTCTTCAAAGCCGCCTCATCGATCTTGTCGCCTTCGTGGAAGTCGATGGCGCGCCGGACACTTCCGTCGAGGCTGGAGTTGAATACGCCCGAAGGATCCTCCAATGCGGCTCCCTTGGCGAATGTCAGCTTGACAGAGCTCTTGTACGTCTCGCCGGTGCAGATGATCGCGTCGTGGGACCAAACCGGCGTCCCCTGGGGCTTAGAAGGCTTCTTCCACTTGCGCTCCTCGACGATTTCGGGGTCGGCTTGCTTGATCAAGGCGCGGAGGCGGGAAAGCATCTCTCCGCGCCAGTCGGCGAGCTCGTCGATTCTCGCGTCTATGAGTCGAGGTGCAGATTCGACTCCCTGGGAACCGCTGATTTTCATACTCGCATGCTCCTTCTGACTGTCATCGACAAGGAATAAGGATTCGACGGATTCCCAGAAAGCGTTGGCCGGGAACACGCCGGACTCAGAGCCTATCCGTAAGTTGGTAACGCCAGGTCGGCTGTCCTGTGGGTCTCCAGAACCACAGGCGACGTTTGGCGGCGTGGACGCCGGGTGAACAGCCGGTCTGAAGACACCGCGCCCTATTGCTTTCTCAACTTGCGGATAACTTCCTACACTACCGCAATTCTGCGAGGACCCCTTCCAGGGCTCCGAAGAACTTCTGCCAGCCGTACTTTGCACCTTGATAGGCGGCCTGCTGATCGGCAGTGAAGCCGGACTGTTCCATACGGACGCGGGTGCCACTCTCCGATGGAGTCAACGTCCAGAGCACGACCCATTGGAGCCCGCCTGCGGCTTCGCCTCCCCCGACACCCCAAAGATAAGAGAGGCGTTGAAACGGCTCGACCGTCACAACTTCGCAATCGACAACACCATTCCAGTTTGGCATGGGGTCGGCGCGGAACTGGAACTTCCGTCCGACCAGCGGCTCGAAGTCGTTCTTCATCATCCATTGGGCGAGCAATTGACCCTCAGTGAGGGCTCGCCAAATTTTTTCAGGTGAATGCGGCATCTCCCGTTCAATGACGAGAGAGCGTGTGGGGTCGGAACTCTCGCGTTCTGCAA
>Ga0181520_10007558_pt1 | contig 15939 bp, 7 predicted proteins | sample PEATcosm2014_Bin_29_FD_132451 | JGI IMG/M metagenome (GOLD analysis project Ga0181520, IMG submission 132451) | Peatland microbial communities from MTU Mesocosm Facility, Houghton, MI, USA - PEATcosm2014_Bin02_30_metaG | ecosystem: Environmental > Terrestrial > Soil > Wetlands > Peat | place...
GGCACCAGTCAGCAGTTCAGCGCAACTGTAACTGGCACCACAAATGGTCAGGTCACCTGGAGCGTCAGTGGCAAAGGTTGCACCGGCCTGGCCTGCGGCGGCGTCACCTCGACAGGTTTCTACATAGCTCCAACGAAGGTTCCCAATCCCGCCGAAGTAACTGTGACAGCGACCTCCGTGGTCGATACCAGCAAGTCAGGCAGCGCCACTGTGACCGTTCTTCCGCCGGTCGGCGTGACAGTGTCGCCGGCGTCGGTACAGGTGGTGACCAGCGGTTCTCAGCAATTTACGGCGACCGTCACCGGCACAACGAATGAGAGCGTCACTTGGAGCTTGGCGGGAAGTGGTTGCAGCGGAAGCGCGTGCGGCACAATCACTTCCTATGGTCTCTATACTGCGCCGGCAAAGATTCCAAGCCCGGCGAGAGTGGCGGTTAGAGCGACTTCGCAGGCCGATGCCACAAAATCGGGAAAAGCCTTTGCAACGATTATCGCGCCAGTCCAGGTGACCATTTCTCCCGCTAATGCAGTTGTGGCTGTGAGCAACCAGCTGCAGTTCCGCGCAACGGTTGCCGGCAGCACCAATGCCGCCATCGATTGGAGCATCAGCGGATCGGCCTGCTCCGGGTCCACCTGTGGCACCATCACTTCCGGCGGCTTATATACTGCTCCGGCTACCGTGCCGCAACTGGCGACCATCGTCGTGAAGGCCAGTGCTCAAATCGAAGTGTCGCAGTCAGCGTCCGCCATCGTAAACATCGTCGCTAACCAGAACGCCAAAATGCAAGGCCAGTACGCTTTCCAATTCACAGGCTTCGACAGCAACGGGGTCTATCAGTCTACCGGCTCCTTCACTGCCGATGGAAATGGAAATGTCACGGAGGGCACAGAAGACATAAACAACACGGATGGTCCCGCGACGGATGTCCCGCTTACCGGCACCTATCAGATAGGTGCTGACAATCGCGGCACGCTTACATTCTCCAGCGCGACCGGGCGTCGAACCTTCGGCTTCGCACTCAACTCCGCGGACATCAATGGCAGATTCATCGAGCTCGACGATTCCGGCATTCGCGGTTCGGGCATCCTTGAACAACAGGATCCAACCGCGTTCACCTCAGGCGCGCTCAATGGCCCCTATGTTCTAAGCCTGGTGGGCAAAGACGGCGCCGCGAAACGCATTGGTGCGCTGGTCATTTTTGACTTGGACGGCGCGGGTGGCATTGCGGGCGGCACCATGGATATCAACGACGGTGGCAAGGTCCCGCCGACATTCGCTTCCCTCCAAGGTAACTATCAAGTTGCCGGCACGGGGCGCGGTATTTTGAATCTGGCTATCCCAGGTTTTGCAGACGGCGGGATGCATTTCTCCTTCTATGTTATATCCGCCACAAAGTTGCTGCTCATTTCCACCGACCCCCTGAGTTCCAGCATTCCAATCTTCAGTGGGCCGGCGGAATTGCAAATTGGTGCTCCCTACCTGACGTCATCGTTCCATGGACCCACGGTGTTCAGCCTTGGCGGAGAGACTGGGAACATTGCACAAGTCACCGTTGGGCAAATTTCTTTCGACGGCGTTGCGCAGCCTCTTGTTCAGTTTGATCAGAATACTGGTGGCACTGTGAGCACCGCGAACGTGCTCACTGGAGCCTACAGTGTCGGACTCAACGGGAGTGGCACGTTGAACCTGGATGACTCGAACGGCTTCACGGAAGTGTGGGACATATACGCCATCGCACCAAATCGAGCCTATTTGATGGACGTTTCCTCGCCTGAGGTAGGCATGGGTGAGTTGGATCCGCAAACGCTTCAGGCTCCCCTCGGGAGCTTTGACGTCGCGGGCACGTATGTGTTTGGGTCGGGAGAGCCACTCGTGAATACAGCGACGCTCCATTCCGGTGTGAGCAACTTCGACGGTACTATTAATCTGATCGGGATGGAGGACATCAGCTTTGCCTCTTCCCAGTCCGTGGATAGGCTCTTAAAGGGCATCTATAGCGTATCCAGGTCCTTGAACGACGGTAGAGGAGTTATGAACCTGACCACACTAGGCCCACCCGTCACGACCTTTGGGCTGTGGGTGACAAGTCAATCGGAAGCATTAGCAATCGAAATCGACTCGTCAACGACTCAACCGGTGGTCCTGCACCTTGAACAATGATCATGAGCATCGGGTTTGGCTCGCAAGGATCCTGCCCTCGATTCGATCGCCATTGCGACTCGGGCACCCGCCGGGCTACAGCGGTTTCGTAATTGGTATACCCCGAAGCCCGTCCCCTCCAGTGGCGTTTTCTTCAAGAAGACGCCACTTCACCCGATGCGAGAAATGGCATGTAGATTGTGGAACCGGCCGAGTGGCTTCTTCCTCATGATGAAGCCACCTCGAACGCCGTCAGCAGGGGCTTGAGTCACTCGGCTTTCGCCCTGGCCCACCGGTGTAGATCGCTCTTTCCGCCGGGAGGCGGTGGTTCCCCCCCATCAAGTCAACAAACTCAACGCGGGCTGTAGCCCCGGAGCAACGCTCTTCAGGCTATTCGCTTGACTCTTGCCCTCTTGCCACAGCCTGTTCAGGAGGGGCATTTTCGGTTCTTATGCGAAAGGAAGCAAGTGTAACTCAAGAACGAACCTGCATTTCTTGCCAACACCCAGAAATCGTAGCGCCAGCCTCCTGACCGGCTGTACTGAGGGCCTCCCGGCCCTCAGAGACCTCGCTCGATCCTGAGTTCCGGGCGGCTGGCTGGACCCTCTGTGAGGAATGTTGGTTGGAAGGACCCAATCTTCCAGTTGTGCTTTTCGTATTGACCTTGCCTTCCTAACTCTTATCAGCGTGCCCTCGGTCTCCGGCGATTACTGTTGCTGCTCCAGAGCCTTCATGGCATCGGTCGCGTCCGGGTAGCCGTGAGCACTGGATTTCTGGTACCAGGCCATCGCTTCATCCCTGTTCTTCGCGGCACCCAAGCCCTTTTCATATAGGTATCCAACCTTATATTCAGCTTCCGGACGTCCCTGCTTGGCCGCTTCAAGATACCATTTCATCGCATTGGTATAGCTTTGCGCGACCCCTAGCCCTTGCTCATACATCTCACCCAGCCTGAACTGAGCTTCGGGGCGGCCCTGTCCCGCGGCCTTCTCATACCATTGCGCGGCCGTAGCGTAGTCCCTGGTCGTTCCACGGCCCTGATCGAACATCACCCCAAGCCGGTACTGTGCATCCTTGTACCCCTGCTTTGCCGCGAGGGTGTACCACTTGATCGCCTCCGCAGGATTCTGCGGAGACTGCGCAACATCGTACATGCCTCCGAGCCGGTACTGACCATCCGCGTATCCCTGGTCTGCCGCGAGCCGGAACCATTTCATCGCTTCCCGGATGTTCCGAGGCACTGCGAGGGCATACCGCATCCCCAGTTGAACCTGGGCGGCTGGGTCGCCTGCAGATGCCTTCTGCGAGAGATCGGAGACATCGCCCTGGGCGAAACAGAATGGCCATGCAACCATCGCAATTGCAAGCGGGAGTAAAGCTGTAAGTCGCTTCATCTTGTTTCCTCGACTCTGTTGCCAGCACCTCAAGAAAAGCCAGCAGGACATCCGTCCTATGAATGCTTCGACGTCGATCCATTATTGCTCAAAATGCAGGATTGTTGGCTGAGGAGTGATCGAATCGATATTCAGGCCGACAAACTCCGAGTCGCTGGTCACCCACACCGCAATCGTATTGCCGGCCGGTGAAGTCAGCAGAATCACCCCTCTGCCGTTATTCGAAACACTCGATACCGAATAGGTTCCGTTCAGCGCCTGGCCAGGCGTCAGCGCCGAAGTTTGACTCATATCTTCCGTCCCGGTGACTGCGCCGAGCCCTTGAATGCTGCTTCCCCCGTCAAAACTCGCGTCGCCTGAATAGAGTGGCGTCGTTTGCACGATCGGTTCACCCGATCCAAACAGATAAGTGCCGAGTATGTCCGGATTCGAGAAAGGCGACACAGCAACTTGCGCCTTCATTTCACCCACTGAAACTGCACCCGTCGACGCATCCATGATGTAGGCCGTGTTGGGCGAGATTGCGTACAGATACCACACCGTCGAACTGCCATCGGAGCGATCGAGGTTGAGCGTGCCGCGCCCATTCAGCTCTACGTCATACGCGCCGGTCAATTGCCCGCCAACCGTCACCACGCCGCCGTTATTCTGATCGAAGGTCACTGCAACGGAAGAACCCCCGCTGAAGACGAAATCGCCGACTGTGTCGTCGGGCGCAATACCGTTTGTGCCGCTGAACGCGAACACCGATCCGCCCTTGAACGATGCGGTCGTAAAGGGAGCCCCGGTTTGCAACTCCGCCGGTCCACTGAAAATCGGGTTCTCAAAGCTGAGCGGATCCACAGATACCAGCAATAACTTGTTTGCCGATACAACATAGAAGGCAAAGTCAAACACTCCGCCTTCGAACCCGGGGATGTCGAGCGTCGCGGTGCCACGCCCCGTCGAATCGACGGCGTAGGTTCCAGAGAACGTCGCGAAGGTCGGCGAAATGGAGCCGCCGTCGTTCACATCCAGGCTGCTACCCGAGATAAATGAGCTGCCATCCGTGAAGATAAGCCCGAGAGCGCCGATGCGCATCCCGAAAAAGTCCATGCCCGTAAGGTTGAGAACATAGCCGCCTGCCAAGGCATCGGCGCTGAAGGCCGTTGGATCCTGAAGCTCGAGCACACCCGAGCCGCGGATTCCGGATTGATCGAAGGAGATCAGCCGCCCTTTGTTTCCCATCAGGTTGAGCGCAAACCGGAACGTTTGCGTTCCCAGCGAGTTCTGGATGGTCATCACGCCGCGACTGTCTCCGCCCATCTGATAGGTTCCGGAAATGGACAAACTCGTGGCGGGCCCTGCCGTACTGTTCACGTCTTCGAGACCGGACACAAGGTTGCCGTTGCCGTCGGCCGTGAAGGATCCTGCCGCCTCGTAGATGCCGTTGCTGTCAAAGCCCGTGAATGAGAACGCGTATTGGCCGGCGAACTTCGAGTTATTCGTGCGGACAACAGTTACGGATGCTGACGCGGATGAAGTGGAGAGAGCCGTTGACGTGGCGGTGACGATAACCGTAGCCTGGGATGGAACCGCGCCTGGAGCTGTATATAACCCGCTAGCGGAAATTGTGCCGCAGGTGGACCCGGAGCAACCAGGTCCGCTGACGCTCCAGGTAACAGCGGTGTTCGTTGTACCGGTAACAACATCGGCGAACTGCTGTTGGCCGTTCACCGTGACAACGGCGCTGGTTGGCGAGATTGTGACACCGATGGAGGAGACGATTGTAACGGTGGCTGAAGCAGATGTTTGACCATCCGCCTCGGAAGTTGCCGTTACCGTAACCAACGCGGGACTTGGCACTACAGGAGGCGCCGTATAAAGCCCCGCAGACGACACCGTACCACACGCCGGCCCGGAGCAGCCTGACCCAGTTACACTCCAGGTTACGCTGTGATTTACGTTGCCGGTAACCGTGGCGGTGAATTGTCGCGCGGCGCCAACCATCACCTGCGCGGAGCTTGGCGATATGCTCACGGCAATCTCTTGCGTAATTGTCACCATCGCCGAACTCGATTTGGTTGGGTCGGCGGCAGACTTGGCCGTAACAGTGACAAATGATGGATTTGGCGGGATAGCAGGCGCGGTATAAAGCCCGCTCGCAGTTATCGTTCCGCATGCGGCCCCTGCGCAGGTGTAGCCGCTCACGCTCCAGACAACAGCCGTGTTGCTGGACCCTGTTACCGTGGCCGAGAACTGCTGTTGGGCGCCGACGTTCACCTGCGCAGTGGCCGGCGAGACTGTGACGGCAACCTGCCCAGCCGTCACGATGGTCACCTGGGTTGATCCCGATTGCGCCGGATCGGAGAGAGACGTTGCAGTTACTGTAACTACTGCAGGACTTGGCGCGGTCGCCGGAGCTGTGTAAAGTCCGGTCGAGTTAATGTAGCCACATGTGATACCAGAGCATCCCGAGCCAGAGACGCTCCAGATTACCACGCCGGTCCCAGGGCCGCTTGCGGCGAACTGTATCTTTGCACCGGGCGCAACTGTCGGCAAGCTGGGAGTTACCGTAATGCCGGACTGAACCACCACCGTCGCCGATGCCGTCTTGGTAGGATCTGCCGCAGAAGTCGCGGTCACAGTCACTTGAGGCGGAGCAGGTACAGCGATGGGCGCTGTGTAAAGCCCACTTGTTGAAATCGTTCCGCAGGCCACGCCGCTGCATCCAGCGCCCGAGACGGTCCACGACACAGCGGTTTTCGTCGTGCCAGTCACGGTTGCCGTAAACTGCTGGCTGACCCCAGTAACGACCTGGGCCGAGGTCGGCGTAATGGTCACTGCGACAGGCCGGATAATTGTTACCGAAGCCTTGGCGTTCTTTGTCGTATCCGCCGCGGATGTGGCAGTCACGGTTATCAAGGCTGGACTTGGGACGGCGGACGGCGCAGTGAAAAGTCCGCTGGTTGAGATTGTCCCGCAGGCCGCGCCAGCGCAGCCGCTCCCTGAAACGCTCCACGATACGGCGGTGTTCGTCGTGCCGGTCACGGTCACCACAAATTGCTGCTTGCCTCCAGTTACGACCTGGACGGCCGCTGGAGCCACCGCAACCACAATCGGCGGAATGATTGTTACTGAAGCTTTGCCCGATTTTGTGGAATCTGCCGCTGACGTAGCAGTTACAGAGACCAGGGCTGGACTCGGCACAATCGCTGGGGCGGTGTAGAGTCCGCTAGTTGAGATTGTTCCACAGGCCGCACCGCTGCAGCCGCTGCCGGCCACGGTCCACGACACGGTGGTGTTCGCCGTGCCGGTTACCGTTGCTGTGAATTGCTGCCTGTTTCCCGCGTGGACCTGAACTGTTGCGGGAGCGACCGTCACTGCGATAGCCGGGATAACTGTGACCGATGCTTTCGCGGATTTTGTGGCATCTGCCGCCGCCGTAGCAGTTACAGTTACCAGAGCGGGGCTTGGCACAGCAGATGGTGCAGCGTAAAGCCCGCCCGTCGAGATTGTTCCGCAGGCCGCGCCAGTGCATCCGCTTCCGGCCACGGTCCACGATACCGCAGTGTTCGTCGCGCCGGTAACAGTCGCCGTGAATTGCTGCTTGCTTCCGGCGTGGACCTGAACTGTTGCGGGAGCGACAGTTACTGATACCGGGGAGACAATTGTTACAGAGGCTGTGGCGGATTTTGTGCTATCAGCCGCTGAGGTGGCCGTGATCGTCACTTGTGCAGGCTTGGGAGTCGCAGCGGGTGCGGTATACAGGCCCGTTGTGGAAATCGATCCGCAAGTTGATCCGGAACAGCCCGTTCCCGCAACGGTCCAGTGGACCGACGTGTTAGTGCTGCCCGTGATCGTAGCAGAGAACTGCTGCTTCCCTGCCCAGGTCACTTGGGCAGTCGATGGCGTGACGGCGACAGATACGGATTCAATGGCAACGGTAGCCGAAGCAGACTGTGACGGAGCAGACACAGAAGTGGCCTTAACCGTAACTTGTGCTGGCTTGGGAGTTACACTCGGTGCGGTGTACAGCCCCGTAGTGGTAATCGATCCGCAGGCCGATCCGGAGCAGCCTGTTCCTGTAACAGTCCACTGCACTGACGCATTGGTGCTGCCAGCGACCGCGGCGGAAAACTGTCGCTTCTGGCCTAGGCTGAGCTTGGCTGTCGATGGCGAGACGGAAACAGATACGGATGACTCGGGCACGATGACAATCGCTGCCGACACAGATTTTGTGGGAGCAGCCGCGGAGGTCGCCGTGACGGTGACCTTGGCGGGCTTGGGAAGGACGGCTGGCGCAGTATAAACGCCACCTGAAGTGATTGTGCCACATGTAGCTCCGGCGCAACCTGCGCCGGACACTTTCCAGGTTACCGCGGTATTCGAGCTGCCACTAACAACGGCGGAGAACTGTTGCCGTCCACTCTGTGCAATCGTCGAAGCCGCGGGGAAGATTGTCAGTCCAATGCTTTCAGCGGCTCCGCTCGCCATGCTAACGGCCTGGATTGCGGTAAGTTGTGATTGAACGCGAGGTTGAATCTCCGCCAACAAAGGAGAGACTCCTTGCGACGCGAGACCCATTCCCGCGCAAATGGATGTTATCAGAAGAATCCGCGTGATTGCCTGCGCGCTTTTCATGTGCCGTCTCTCGAGGCTGCATCGTCCGTTTGCATTTGAGCCCCGCGCAACGCAATCGTAGACGCAGAGATATCTGAGCTGAGTTACTTTCTTGAAATCTCCTGATGCCGGGCTGTTACCGCATTCAACTGCTGATTGACAATGTCCTTCAGTGCCGCGTAATCAACGACACCGCTGATGAAATGCCCATTGACAAAGAAACTTGGAGTGCCCGTCAATCCAAGACTTTTGGCTTCTTCAAAATCCTTTTTGACCGCGCCAGCCTCTGCCCCGCTGTCGAGGCACGTATCGAAGCGATCCCCATCCAGCTTGAGCACACGGGCGTGTTCTTTCAATGCATCCACCTCTACCTGCCTGCTGTAAAAGAGGACGTCGTGATACTCCCAGAACTTACCCTGTTCGCCAGCGCAGCGGGATGCCTCCGCCGCCTTTTCTGAGCCGTGGTGCATCGGCAATGGAAAATCCTTGAAGATGACAGTAAGATTGTCCTTAAACTCCTTCTTGAGCTGCTGAAGTTGGGGAGTTACCTTCTGGCAATAAGGGCACTGGTAATCGGCAAACTCCACAAGAACCACCGGCGCATTCTCCGCGCCCCGAGCGTAGGCATTGGTAACATTTACGTGCGCTGAAGGTGGCATCAACAAGATATTGATCTTTGCTTCCTTGCGCAGGTTCTCCACATAGGCGGCGCGAGCTTTGGTGCGGCGCAGTTCGCGAATGTGTTGCAGGACATCGTCGCGAACCGACTGGTAGGTCTCCTGTGTGTCGAGCCCTTCGTAGTAGACCTCAAGCTGGTCTTCAGTTGGGTCCTTCACTCCCTTGTAGACTTCCGTGTCCAGAAGTTGTTCCAGCGAAATGCCGCGTTTGCGCGCCTCATCTGCTAGCAGCCGATTGTCGATCAATTCTTCAAGCGCCTTGCGCTCGTTGAGGTAATACTGATACTCGGCTTGGAGAAGTTTTCCGCCTTCGTCTTGCTTAAGATCGCCGAGTGTAAGATCGGCGCCGCTGACCCTGGCGACCACCTGAAGATACTCAGGTGCTGCCTGTCCAAACATACCGATTGCTGTAGCAAGAGTTATTGCCAGGATCAGCGGGCTTGCAAGGTGCGCAGTTCTCATCGCATCTTCCTTCTTCACTTTGAAAAATCGATTGACAGGTTGTGCCAGGGCGGGGGATGGCAGGTGTCCCTGGCACGGAGACCGTTTTGTAGAACCCGGCATGCCGTAACTTCCGATCGTGTACATGCCTAGGAGGTTAGAGCTTCAGTCGTTGCCAGGATTATTCTCGCAATTGCACATTCCATGTCCGCTGCCCAGTATGCCGATGAATGCGCACTGTGCCTGCAGGTTGGCAAGCTCGGTTGCGCCGAGGGTCGAGTCTGAGGATTCAGTTTCGGTAATTGGGTAGGCGGTGCCAACGGCGTTCTGAATGTGAGTTACCCATACACGTAGGTTCGCTTTGGGGCTGACATTGGCTGTCGGATCGCAAGGCGCGTTGTTTACAGCGGCGGAGACGACCTTGATCACGCCCGTGGTCGAGATCACGCCGGTAAGCGGGTTCGCCGTCAGGTCGCGTTTTACCGACAGCGTCCGCAGGCCGTTGTGGGTTTCAACGCATCCGCAGCACTCAGTCAGCTGCTGGTCGGCGTCAAACACGTAAATCATCGCGCAGAGGTTCCCATAGGTCAAGCCTGGATTGTCGATCCGGACTGTCGCATCGGGCGCTGCGGCTACATTGTTTGAGAAATAGTTGACTTTGAATACATCGGTTGAGCTTCCAATTGTCTGTGCTGAGGCCAAGCCAGCGCCGATTGTAATCAGGCCAGCGATTGCCAGGGCAACGGAAAGCGCCTTACATGCTGTACGTGTCATTCGGAGTCCTCCTTAGCGCAATCGCAGCTTTCGGTGATAATAGCTGGCAGCGCTCAGTGCCCAACTGTAAACAGTATTCGGTGGTTTGCAATTACCCACTTGACCTACTCCATTCAGCGCGCCCAGGGTAGCTACTCCTTAAGTGCTAGTCAGGTGTTAGGCGCAGTTTGTTAACCTATATTGACTAATGCTTGCGCAGCGCTCACTCATCATTTCAGCCACAGGTACCTCCCACACTGTCGAGATAGGGAAAGGCTTTCTACGGTTGCGGCGATTGGTCGTCGAGCACCTGAAGCTGGTGCTTTTGCAACTCATCCAGTATCTGGCCCGGAGTCTTCTGGGCCGCTGCCGCAGCCTGTTGAAGATTGAAGCCGGGTGGAATGCCGGGAACGGTGGTTGCGCCAGGAATGGCCGCGACGGGCGGGGGCTGGATTACCTCGGGGGGTCCTTCATTTCTGAACCCCGCAGCTCCGTACGCAACCGGACCTTCAGCTTGTTCTGTCACAGGTTCGTTCGCTTGTTGAGTTACTCCGGTGGGAGCCCCGTGCCTCTGCGCGCTCAGAATTAGCCCGGTAACAATCCGCGGGTCCGCGGATGAGGTCTTGATGATGTAGTTGAATCCCGATCCGTACAAGAGTTCCATCAGCGCTTCGCGTAAAGGGGATGGTCCCACATGATCGAAAACCCGGTCACCCATGCCTTGCGGCGGAAACTCCACTGCTATTCCTGTGCGCGCACGAATCGCCTCGATCACATCTCCCAGCCGCGTGTTTTGCGCGTTTACCGTGAGATTGCCGTCGGCGTAGGATACGGTTGGAGTGTCCGGGTTCTCTTTCTGGACGGCAGCAGGTTGTGGCTGCGGAGACGGCTCAGCCGAAGTTGCTGGCGCCGCCCCATTTTTTGGCCTTGGGCAAGACACCGCTTCTTGCTGAGCTTCCGCACTGGAGCGTTGAAGTTCCGGAAGACCAACGTCCTTGGTTTTTAACTCCGAACTGTCTTGAGAAGAAGGCTGTTCTTCCGCATAACTATCTCCAACACTTGAGGATCGGGGTCCGGCCGTTGCAAGTGAGAGCCGATGCAGGTCGCTATGTTTGACCCCGTCGCATATCTCGGGTTTGGAGCCTTCCTGTGCTCGACCGGCAGAAGGGTTCTCACTTTGTCCTGAGATAGCCGGTGCCGGCGCAATAAGTGCGACAAGTGCCGCAAGCAAAAGCAAGTGCTCATGGCCGATCCGCATACGACCGGAACCATGACCGGGCTCTGCGCGGCCATCATCGCGAGACAACGGTAACACCGGGATGAACATAGGGTCCCCCTGCGGACTTCATTCGACCACCCCGGTTGAGTGATCGCAATCGCACATTTGGGCTAGTCAGACGGGGTTAGGAATATTGAATAAACTGGCTGACAGAAGCGCCGCGGCCCCCAAAGAGGAGTGTACGGGCTAGCCTGTTTCACTCATTTCAGACCATTTATTCGCGTGGTTGTAACAGGAAGTGGCGCGGTGTGCGCGAAGATGGAGTCCGGAGCCGGGCGATTTGCCGGCGACGATTGTCCACTCGGTTCCTTTTCGTGGGCGGCCCGGCGCTCGATCTGACCATGCGCTTGCAATCCCTGTTTGCGGTTCCTCAGAATTCCGCTGACGGCTTGGTTGGTTTAGCGGTGCCGACACTCGGCTTTGCCTTTCAAGTGGACGAGACTACCTACCAGCTGATTTTTCGCCCGTCGCTCAACAGGTCGGATGCGAACAGAAGCGGAGTCGCCTTTGCGCATCAACACTCAGTGTTCCCAGCATTTCCTGGATAAGGTCGTCTTTGCAGTTTCCGGGCCGGTCTCAGCACCGAACCGAAGATATTGGAAACCTGCAAGAGCGTCTGCAGATCCTAAGTCGCGTTTACTTCCAATAGGCGAGCCCGATTGGAGCAGTCGATTTCCCTTGACAGGTCCGGAACACCATGGAAAACTGCGAGAGCAGTTGGGCCTGCTCTTTCTGCGAGTTCAATTGGGCGTGGCCTTAGTTTTTTTCAGGCAAGCCCGTCGAATCTCCTAAATTCTAGGTATTTTCCCATAGCGTGGGCTGCAGACAAGGCTGGCAGGGGATTGGATGGCGATTCGGTTCGCTCCTTTTTCGGATTTTTCGAACTCGGGGATTCGCTCAATCACACGGGGCTTGGAAGTGCAAAGGGGATAGGGTCTCTCCAACACAGAATCAACAGTTTACAAACGCACATTGGTTTGATCGCTGTTGGCAATAGATGCAAAAGCCCCTGCTCGCTGCGCACTTCTTAAGGAAGCGGGGGGTGAGAACTGTGACGATGGCATGCGCCATGCCTGGCTTCATGTTGTTGAACGAAGCGCTGCAACCTATTGCCTTCAATTCCGAGGCAGTCCATATATTGGCATTTCCCACCCGGCCCGACCGGATTCAACAGACAAATGTATTTCTGAATGACAGAATCAGGTCCAGCCTGGTTGACCGGCGGAAAGATGCCGATTTGGCATTTGTGAAGATATACCGGTCGGGGCGACGTCAATATATATGTCGCGCATTCCAGATCGATGGGAACGGACAATCGGACTCACTTTGGAAAACGGCCTTGCTTCTGGAGCGCCAATCCTCCTCGGTTACAGAGTTGAGTAATGTTCTGGGCCAGTATGATCTGACTCCGCGCGAACTGGAAGTGGTTGCGCTCTTGGTCGAGGGCCTCACAAGCAAGGAGATTGCGAACCGGATGAAGATCAGCCCCAACACCGTCAAAGCATTTCTGCGACTGGTGATGGTGAAGATGGATGTGTCCACACGGTCGGGGATTGTGGGAAAAATCATTGGACCGAATTCCAGGGAACGCTCATAAGTCGGCTCCGCAGTTTTGTTTGGCGCGTGTTACCCCGTTATAATCAGTGGATTATAGATATTTGGCCGCATCTCCTCGTGTCGCTGCGCTTGTTCGAAAAGCAGGAATACGCCTGAAACCAACCAGTTACCCGCCCAAAAGCCGCTCAACATTTCTTGTTGAACTAATTCCTCTGTGGAGTTTACCCCGTGGTGATCATGGAGTAATCATGGCAACTGGTGAAACGCATCAGCCATTCCGAGCGGCGCCGTGAGGCCAGGTTTCCGCACAGCCTTGAGGTGATGGTCAGGCAACTGCCACAACTCGGCTCAACGGAGAATCCAGATGTCGAAGTGGTTCCGGGGCGCGTCCAGAACATCAGTCAAGGCGGGGTGTGCGTGGTCACGCCTTCCCCGATCGAGACGTCGTCAGTTCTCCGCTGCGAGATCGCAATCGGCGATGTACCGCTGCGCGTTCCCACTCTCATGCGGGTTCGCTGGACTCGGAAGCACAATGGGATCCCCGAGAGTTTCATCTCAGGACTTGAGTCTCTCCTATAGACCTGTCCCATCCGGCTGGAACCCGTCGGATCCCATCCAATCCCCAAGACAATTAGCCGGAAAGTATTAGCCCTAATCGATTAGTGCAGCCGCCTTAGCGCGAAACGCCTAAACAGCATGGAGACTTGTGCGGGTCCCACCCTATCCCTACACTCATCCTCGCGGATAGACTAACCCATCTGAATTAGCCATCCCCAAGGAGCTTCAAGTGATGCTTCGCCTGATGGACAGAACGCCCGGTTTCGTTGGGTCTCGATGCCTGATAGCACTTATTCTTCTGAGCCCAGTCCTGGTTGGGTGCGGCGGATCGGTTACGAAGTCGAATAGCTCACCGCAACTCACGACCTTGGCAATTTCTCCGCAGAATTCAACGATTGCTTTGGGACAGACTGCGCAGTTCAAGGCAGTTGGGGAATTCAGCGACGGGTCCTCGGCAGATGAGACTCAGGCGGCTGTATGGACAAGCAGCAACGGCGGCGTTGCCAGCATTGCTTCCACGGGTCTTGCCACTTCCCTATCCATTGGGCAATCCACACTGACGGCCAGTGTCGGCGCGATAAGTGGGTCAACAACTCTTTCTGTCTCCAAATCTTCCATTGTGTCCATCGCGGTTGATCCATCCGCGCCATCCATTCCGCTCGGAGCGACAGCGCAACTGAAGGCGACTGCTACTTATTCCGACCACAGCACACAGGATGTTACGAGCACCGTAACCTGGGCGACTTCGGAACCGAATGTCGCGGCTGTCAGTTCCAGTGGATTGGCCACTTCGAAATCCGCCGGTGTAACCTCGATTACCGCAACCTCGGGGTCCGCGAATGCGTCCTGCCAGCTAACGGTCCAGCCGCCGGCGCTGGCTTCCATTGCGGTCGACGCAAGCCGCTCGACGATTCCGCTGGGGGACACGGCGCAGCTCACAGCGTTGGGCACTTACACCGATGGCAGTACGCAGGATCTGACAAAGTCCGTTACCTGGTCAAGCGCTTCAACGGCTGTCATCAGCGTCAGCAGCAACGGCGTCGCCAACGCCAAGAAGCTGGGCACCACAGTTGTAACGGCTGCTAGCGGCGGGATCAGCGGCAGCATATCCCTGACCGTCTCTCCGGCGGCCCTCACCTCCATCACCATCGCACCCGCGAATCCAACCATCCCGCTGACGGCGAGCCTCCAATTGATGGCGACGGGGGCATTTACAGACGGAAGCACCCAAAACCTCACCAACTCCGTGACATGGGAGGCAGTCAATGCCGCGATTGTCAGCGTGAGCAGCACAGGCGGTGCAACTGCCCTTGAGGATGGCTCGACGGTTGTGGATGCCACCTTGACTGGCATTACCGGTTCGACCACAATCACCGTACAGCCCATTGCCGCGGTCAGCTACTTTACCGTGGGAAAGGCCAATTCCGACACTACCCTTCGCATTACAAATCCCGGCGGCACTGCCGAGAACCTTTGCGCAATGGTGTATGTTTTCGACCAGGATCAGCAAATGGCTGAATGTTGTGGCTGCCGGATTTCGCGCGACGGTCTGCGCGCGCTGTCCGTCAACAAGAACCTCACCGCCAATCTTCTGACTGACACTCCAACCGTTACCGGGACTGTGATGCTGGTGACGGCAGATTACACCAGCAATCCATCCTGCAATGCTGCCTCGATAACTCCAACCGGCATGGGAATTGCCTGGGCTACACACTTGCAGGCACTTGCGTCGAAAGTGGCCGTAACCTCGGAAGAAGGTCTCTCACAAACCCCATTGGGTGCAGCCCAATCGTCCGCCTTGCAAGCCCAATGCTTGTTCATTCAGCAACTTGGCAGTGGGCGTGGGGTCTGCAGTTGCGGCACCGGTGATTGAAGATCACTCCAGATCCTCTCTGGCTCTGGCGCCATCGATCATCATTGACCTTCGGACGGAAAGCTAGCGCGCTTCAAAAAATGACTCAGCAGTGAAGACACTCCAACTGCCGGCCACGCGGAGGAATAGTGCTCAGAAATGGCCACAATTTCGGAGCATTTAGAGGGGAGGACCAACGTCGGAGCATTTTTGAGGATGATAAGAAGAGTCGCGAAGCGATGTAAGTCTATGAAAATATTCTGGTGGACGCGGTAGGAATCGAACCTACAACCTGTCGGTTAAGAGCCGAATGCTCTGCCAGTTGAGCTACGCGTCCGGGCCATCTTGATAAACCGTGCGGCAGCGGTTTGCACACGGTCTGAGCAGACAAGAACCTCCTGCTGCCACTTGAAAAATATAACACATTCACGCACTGTTTCCAAAGGTCGCCAATGTCCCGGCCGCTTGGCTCGCTACTGCCCCCCCAAGACCTGGCAGCTCGAGCCGTAGATCCCATTTGGTGCAGGAAAAAGTAGGTGAATGTGGAACGCCCTAGAGCATTTATAATTTAAGTATTTACATTTATGTGATAATATTCCTGCCGGGAGAGAGGGGGCAGGATGCAATCGTATTCGCAAGATTTGCGTGAGCGGGTATTGTGGGCACTGGATCGCGGCGAGAGGCCGA
>Ga0181520_10007559_pt1 | contig 15939 bp, 11 predicted proteins | sample PEATcosm2014_Bin_29_FD_132451 | JGI IMG/M metagenome (GOLD analysis project Ga0181520, IMG submission 132451) | Peatland microbial communities from MTU Mesocosm Facility, Houghton, MI, USA - PEATcosm2014_Bin02_30_metaG | ecosystem: Environmental > Terrestrial > Soil > Wetlands > Peat | place...
AAACGGAAATGGAGAGCATCGTCAAGACGCTCACCCTGCTCTGCGAGGCGCAGGAGGCCATCGACCGCCTCAAGCCGGGTAGCGAACGCCCGGCGGTCGATGCCGTGACGAGCGCGTCTCCCCACGCGTGGCAGACCGGCGACCGCTTCCTCACGCTGCGCGAGTTGCTGCGCGGCATTCGCGTCGGCAACGGCGGCTACTGCTTCGTGCTCGATTCCAAGGGCACGTTCCAGGTGCATCCGACGCTCGAGAAGCAAAACATCTTCAACATGGACTCGGGCCGGTCGATCAACTTGCAGCGCATCCGCGACGAGGCGATGCTGTTGCCGCCCGGACACGTGAAATCGTTCGTGTATCCGTGGCCGGACGAACAAACCGGCAAGCCGAAGACCAAGCTCGCCAAGGTCGGCTATTTCAAGCCGTATGACTGGATCATCGTCGTCTCGACGTTCGAAGCCGACGCCCTCGCGCCGTTCTACACGAACGTCAAATACGTGCTCGGGTTTCTGCTCGCGACCTTGGTCGCGACGACCGCGCTGGCCGTCTTGCTGTCGCGATACCTGATCAAACCGATCATTCAATTGACGCGGGCGACCGCGGCGCTGGCCCAGGGCGACTTCAGCGTGAAACTGCCCGTCGGCGGCGAGGACGAAATCGGCGCCATGTCGCGCGCCTTCGGCGTCATGGTGCGGCGGCTCAGCGAGGCGCACGGCGACCTGGTCGAGTGGAGCCGGACGCTGGAGGCGAAGGTCAAGCAGCGGACCGAGGAACTGGAAAAAGCGCACGAGCGGATGTTGATGCACGAGAAGATGGCGTCGCTCGGCAAGCTGTCGGCGATGGTGGCGCACGAGATCAACAATCCGCTCTCGGGCGTGCTCAGTTACGTCAAGCTGACCGAGAAACTGCTCGGCCGCGAAGCGTTGCCGCCCGCGAGCGCCGAGAAAATCCACCAATATCTCGAACTCTCGGCGGGCGAGATCAAGCGCTGCGGCGAGATCGTGAAGAACCTGCTGATGTTCTCGAAGCAATCGTTTGGCGAGTTCAAGAACGACAATTTGAATTTGATCATCGACAAGAGCATCGCCCTGATCAAGCACAGCGCGGAGATGAAGAACGTCGCGATCCAAAAGGAGAGCGATCCGCGCGCCGACGACCGGCTGTACTGCGATTCGAGCGGCATCCAGCAGATGCTGGTGGCGCTGATGGTCAACGGCTTGGACGCGATGGAAAAGGGCGGCAAGCTAATCATTCAGACCGATTGCACGTCGCCGGCGACGATCGCGATCAAGGTCACCGACACCGGCAAAGGCATCCCGGAGGATATCCTGCCGCACATTTTCGAGCCGTTTTTCTCGCACAAAGAGTCGAAAAAAAGCATCGGCATGGGCTTGTCCGTGGTCTACGGCATCGTCCAGTCGCACGCCGGGTCGGTCAACGTCGAGTCGAAAGTCGGCGTTGGGACGACGTTCACGATCGTCATTTCCCGCGACAAGGCGAAAGAACCCGCGGTCGCCGCCAGCGCGCCGCCGGCCCCGCCCGCCTAAAGGAGAAGGTCGATGAATCCGCAAGAGATCGGCATTTTGATCGTGGACGACGAGTTTTCCGTCCGCGATTCGCTGTGCAGTTGGTTCCAGGCCGACGGCTACCGCGTCGACACGGCGGCCGACGCGGCCGAGGCGCTGCAGAAATTGCAAAACGAGCAATGGAACATCGTGCTGCTCGACATCAAAATGCCGGGCATGGACGGGATCGAGCTGCAACGGCATATCAAGAAAATCAGCCCGCACATCATCACGATTATCATCACGGCCTTCGCGTCGGTGGACACGGCGATTCAGGCCCTCAAAGACGGCGCGTTCGACTATATCACCAAACCGATCGACCCGGACGAGCTCAGCCACCTGGTGCGCAACGCGATCGAACGCATGCGGCTGCTGTCGGAAAACCTGGCGTTGAAAGAGCGCGTCAACGAGTTGATATCGGCGGACGAGATCGTCGGCGACACCCTGGCGATCAAGAACGTCGTCAAGATGATCCAGGAGGTCGCGAACACCGACGCCACGGTCATGGTGCGCGGCGAGTCGGGCACAGGCAAAGAACTGGTCGCCCGCGCCATCCACAAGAACAGCAACCGCCGCTATTTCCCGATGATTTCGATCAACTGCGGCGCCTACCCGGAGGGCCTGCTGGAAAGCGAGTTGTTCGGCCACGAAAAGGGCGCGTTCACCGGCGCGCAGTTCGCCCGCAAGGGCAAGCTGGAAATGGCCGACAAGGGCACGATTTTCTTCGACGAAATCGGCGACATCACGCCCAAGATGCAGATGGATCTGCTGCGCGTCATCGAGATGAAGCGCTTCTATCGGCTCGGCGGCAACAAGGAAATCGGCACGGATTTCCGCATCATCAGCGCCACCAACCGCAACCTGGAAGACATGGCCAAATCCGGCGCGTTTCGCGAAGACCTCTACTATCGCCTCAATGTTTTCACCATTTACCTGCCGGCCCTGCGGGAGCGGAAAGATGATATTCCGCTGCTCTCGCACTACCTGCTGAAAAAGTACGCGCTGTCGATGACCAAGCAGTTCGAGGGCTTCACGACCAAGGCGATGGAGAAGATGTCGCGCTATCACTGGCCGGGCAACGTCCGCGAGCTGCGCAACGTCATCGAGCGGGCGATGGTCGTCGCCAAGGCGCCGATGATCGACGAGGGCGATCTGTCGTTCCCCTCGGCCGCCGAGGAAGAGCCGGCGCCGGAGCGCGCGCTGCTGTCGCTGAAGGACCTGGAGAAAATTCACATTCAAAAAGTGCTCGAAAGCCTGGATTGGAACATTTCCCGCGCCGCCGACGTGCTCGAGATCGACCGCGTCACGCTGTACAACAAGATCAAGAAATACGGTTTGCGCGATCTGGAAGAATAAGGCCGGATGCCCTGCATTTATCTCATGCCGGCCGGCGGCGTCGGCGCTTCGGTCCTGGAGGCGGTCGCGCCGGCCGTCGCCCGCACCTTCCTGCTCGACGTGCAGATCGGGCCGCGCCTCGCCGACATCGGGTTCGCCTACGACGGCGTCCGCAGTCAATATCACGTTTCCAAGCTGCTGCTCGAACTGATCAAGAACCCGCCGCCGGACGCCGCGAAAATCCTCGGCGTCGCCGACGTCGATCTCTTCCTGCCCATCTTCACTTTTGTCTTCGGCCAGGCGCAGCTCAACGGTTTGGGCGCGATCTTCTCGGCGCATCGCCTGCGCCACGAGTTTTACGGTCTGCCTCCGGAACCCGTCGTGTTCGCCGAACGCCTGCGCAAGGAAGCCGTGCATGAACTCGGCCACGCCTTCGGCCTGGTCCACTGCCTCGATCCGGCTTGCGTGATGCGTTCCTCGACCTACGTCGAAGACGTCGACTTCAAAGGGCTGGAGTTCTGCTATACCTGCCGGCGGCAGCTCAACGAACGGTTGAAATCGCGGTAACGAGACCGGAACCGCGAAGGAAATGAATGAACTGGTCTAAACCGCGAATGCACGCGAATGCACGCGAATAAGAGCCGGCAGACGCATGCCCAGCCGCGATCGTTCACACGGCGTTGAATCCGTTCGGCATAAACAGGCGCCGTGTTTTGTTAAAGCATTCTCTATATTTGTTCACGACCGTTCACAAAAATCCAAAACCTAGGCGCATGAACAATATCCAATTAGAAAAAGGGGGCGGGCCGAAGCCCACCCCCTAAGAACCGACGTTGCGCAGGCGTCAGTGATCCACGTCCGGGAAGTCGGGCAAGCGGTACAGCACCGGCATGCGGTTGACGATCCATTTGGGGAAGCGGCTGATGCGCCGGCAAGGTATGTCCGCCATGGTTAGCCGCGCTGCTACGCGCCGCGGCAACGGAAGCGGAACACATAATTCGACGCTGGTTTGCCCCATTCCGATTATCTGCGCCTTAATTCGAGCGTTTACGCTAGGCGGTTCCGGCCCTCGGCTCTGGCTGGCAGACTTCGTTCGCGATGGCGTGTGGTCCATTGCCTTGAGAGGCGCAACCGCAACCAACGTTCCGATATCATTCTGGCGCATCGCAGACCGCCTCGCCTCCTCCACACTGGCCTTCCGCTTGTTGACAGTCTTGGCCTGCGATCCATGTGCCTTGGTTGATCGCGCAAGCAATCGCCGAGTATCCGTCCCAACATTCGTCGCCTTTTACGCAACAAGCGCCGTTCACGGCCCAACCGCACGGGTTCGATTCGCAGACACCGTTGACCGGCGCAAAGATCTTGAGATACGCTTGCAGTGCAGCGCACTCCACCAAGGAAGCGTCAATACAGCCGCCGACGCTGCAACAGGCGACGGCGGTTCCCCACTCGCACGGGTTGCTCGCGCAAGTCGCGCCGGCATGCCAGGTCGTCGATCCCGCGGTCAAAATACCAAAGTCACAGCCGCCGTTGTTGCAATCAGTTTCCGTGTCCTGGCAACAGAAGCCAAACGCATCGCAGCAAGCCCCCCAGCTATCATCGTTGTCATTGTCATTGTCATTGTCATCGTCGTTGTCGTTGTCGTCGTTATCGTCATCGTCGTCGGCCGGGACCTGCGCGCAGCAGTAGTTATCGCAAACCCAACCTTCGCCAAGCGTATTGATGCACGTCGCCGAATTTTGGCAAGGAAGAGCGCAATCGCACTGCGTCGAATCGTCGTTGTCGTCGTTGTTGTCATCGTCGTCATCATCGTCGTTTGTCTTTTGATACGCCTTGCTTTGCGAATGAGAAAGATCGACGCAGGAGGCTCCAAGCAACAACACAGCTAGGAGCCCGAGGGCCGTGATGACGACTGCCGTTCGCCCTTGGCTCGAATTTCTTCCCCACATGAATCACACCCCACCGCACGGTTTAGGCCTTCGCGTCGTGTCGCGAGCCGCTAGGGGCCGTAGTACAGGATCGTCCCGCCGTCGCCCACGGCGAAAACATCGGACGGCGACGTTCCCCAGACGCAATACAAGAATTCCGACGTGCCGCTGATCATCGCCGACCAGGATGAGCCGTTGTAATGGATGATCGTGCCGGAGTTACCAACGGCGAACACGTCCGATCCGGAACTTCCCCAAATAAACTGCATCCACTGAGTCGTGCCGCTCGACATCGTCGTCCACGAGGAACCGTTGTAGTGCAAAATCTCGCCGGATCCGCTGGGATTTGCCATAGTGCCGACCGCAGAGAATACGTTCGACGAAGAGGTCCCCCATAGGTTGTTGGACTCCACTCCTGTGCCACTCGACATCTCCGACCAGGATGTTCCGTCGTAGTGATATAATGCGGTCGAGCCAGCGACGAACACGTCTGAGGGAGCGCTTCCCCAAACGCCGTTTAAATTCGCCGGCTGGAGAGACGTCATCATCCACCACGTCGAGCCGTTATAGTTCCAAATATCGGCGCCTGCAGACGTATTTCCGACTGCGAACACGTTCGAGTCAGAGCTTCCCCAGACACCGTTGGATTCGTATCCGGTTTCTGTTGCCATCGTCGACCACGAGGAGCCGTCGTAGTGATGAAACCCTCCGCTGCCGTCGACCGTGAACACATCCGAGGCGGTGAATCCCCATACGCCGGTCAGACCCGCGTTCGTCCCGCTCGTCATCGAAGTCCACGAGGAGGCTTTGTATTGCAGGATCGTGCCCGAGTCGCCGACAGCAAACACTTCCGAGTCAGCGCTTCCCCAAACGCCGTGCAAATTCGCCGACGTGCCGCTCGTCATCGGCGACCATGAAAGCGCGTGGCATTGCTGCGAGTCGCACATTTTGCTTGCGCCGCAATTCACGCACGCCGCGCCGCCGCTGCCGCAGTTGACGCCCGTGGTTCCCCCATAGCAGGCGCCCCCGGCGCAGCAACCCGCCGCGCAATTGTTGGCATTGCACGTCTCGTCGCCGGTTGCGCCGCAAAGCACGAACGCGGTGCTTGGATCATCAACGCCAGCAGATTTCACGTCGCGCCACGTCGAGCCTAGTTCAAAACCGCCCGCAGGGTTGATTAGTTGGGCGTCGTTCGGCGCCGCTGCGGTCGAGCAATACGGGCCCCAGAAACCCCAGGAATCGGACGCGGCCGTCGCCGCACAGACAAGCCAATAGGTTCCCGCCGCCAGCGTCGGCGGCGACACGGGCGTAAACACGAAACTGGAGTCCCAGGTGTTGCCGGCATCCAAATCGTAGGTGGAGACAAGCTTAACGTTTGCGCCGGCGGGCGCCGAGGTTTCATACCACAGGGGCGTCCCGCCGCCGTTCGGGACGCCTGCTGGCACGCCGCTCGCATCCGCGTAGATCCAGCAATCAATGGTGGTCGCTGCCGCGAGCGTCGAGAACGATCCGCTGCTGTCGGCCCATCCGTCGCCCCAAATAGCTAATCCCTGGACTTGCCAAGATTGGCCGCTCGGTACCACGAAATCATCGGCCGTGTAACTCGTGTAGCCCCTGGGGTCGGATGAAAAAACGACAGAAAGAATCGCGCTTGCGGTCGGGCCCGTATTGACATCGTTATGACCCAGCACTGCGGTGGCCCCACACAGGGGAACGCACAGGCCGTTTTGGCAGTAATCTGTCGCTACGCACGGGAGGCAGTCCTCCCCGTTCGCGCCGCAAAACGCGGCGGCCGTGCCGGGCATGCACACGGCCCCGGCGCAACAACCGGTGGAGCAGGTCGTGGCGTTGCATTCGCATTGGCCGCCGGTGTCGGGGTTGGTGACGGCGCAGACCGCGCCCGGACCGCACGAAGCGCAGGCCGCGCCGCCCGCGCCGCAGACGTCGGCGGTCTGGTCGGCGTAAGAGGTGCAGGCCGAGCCGTTGCAGCAACCGGTCGGACAACTAATTGCGTTGCATGCATCGTTGTCATTGTTGTCATCGTCGTCGTTGTAGACGCTCGATTCCGTGCCGCACAGGGTGTAGGCAGTCGTGGTGTCCCCGCTGGAGAGGCCGAGTTCGCTGATCGGGATCCAGGTCGTGCCGATGCCAAAGCCGCCCGGCGGGTTGATGATGTCTGCCGTGCCCACCTTCGCGGTCGACAAGAACGGACCCCACGGGCCAGGAGCGTACGTCGCCGACGCTGCGTTGCACTCGAGCCAGTACGTGCCGGCGGTGAGGGTCGGCGGGCTCGTGACCGCCATCGCGAAGCTCGACAGCCAGGTAGCGCCGCTGAGCGGGTCATACGTATCATAAAGCGTGATGGCCGCCGAATCCGGAGCACTCGACTGAGTCCAGGTCGGCGTCCCGGCGCCGCCCGGCGTTCCGCTCGGCTGGCCGGATGCATCCGCGTAAATGTAGCAACCGAGCGATGTCACGTTGGCCAACGTCGAGAACACGCCCGGAGGGGTCGTCGCGCTCCACGTCCAGCCGTCGCCCGGAATGTACACGGTGTCGATGGTCCAGGACGCGCCGGTCGGAACGACGAAGCTCTGGGCCACATACGCGGTCAGGCCCGAGCCGTCCGTCGCGAACGATTCGCAAATGATCGAGCCGGCGTCAGACGACGGGTCGGGAGCGTTCGCCGCAAGTTGCGTGTCGCTTCCGCAAGTGAAGGCCGAATCGTCGTTGTCGTCGTTGTCGTCGTTGTCGTCGTTGTCGTCGTCGTTGTCGTCGTTGTCGTCGTTGTCGTCGTCGTCGTCGACGGTGTCGTCGTCAACCGGCGGCGAGGTGTCGTCGTCAACCTGCGGCGAGGTGTCGTCGTTGTCGTCGCTGTCGTCGTTGTCGTCGTCGTCGTCGTCGGTCGGCGAGGTGTCGTCGTCGACGGTGGGCGACACGTCGTCATCGTCGTCGTCCGTCGAGACGTCGTCGTCGTTGTCGTCATCATCGTCTGTCTTTTGATACGCCTTGCTTTGCGAGTGGGAAAGATCGAGGCACGAGGCGCCAAAAGCCAACACAGCCAAGAGCCCGATGGTCGTGATGACAACTGCCTTTCGCGTTTCGTTCGACCTATTGCCTGACACGCCGCCCTCCCTACCAAGCGATGGCCAAAGCAAGATGCTGTCGACCAGCCGCTGGCCCATAGATAAACGCCGCCTTAATGTCTCTGTCGCTGTAGACGAACAGTGGAATTGCCGCGATCAACGAGGCCCCGCCGATACTGAAGGCCGCCCCGAGAACGGCTTCGTCCGTAGGCACATCACGAGCCGCGGCATTCGCAACCTTCTTGGACGGCGTGTTCTTAAACAACTGGTAATTATACGCCAGTACGGCAGAAAACCCGATGCCGGTCCCGATGCCGGCGATGGCAATGCCCGTGCAGGCCCAGGCTGCCGCGCGCATCGATTGACGCGACGATGCAGGTTGAGGGCCTTTTGCCGTCGGGACCGTACCCGACCCGTCGGCTGGCGGCGCCGCAAGGGCGGCCACCCTTGCAGAAACCGAGTCTTGGTCCGCGGGTGGCTGCGCAGCGCTCGTCGCGCCGGCCAACACGGCCATCACCCGCGTCGTTTCGCCCTCGCTGATCTCAACCCAATCAGACCACAATTTATCTCCCGCGCGAATCTCAACCCGGCGACGGCCAAGGGCAACCTTGAATTTGCCGGGCGAGCGCCCCACTTCAACCCCGTCCACCCAGACTTCGGCCTCGATGGCATTGCCGTTGCCGTCCTGAGCGGAAACAGAAAATGCGCCGCTTGCGGCCGGCGTCACTGGAACCGTTCCGGTTTCCGGCGCGGCCTCGGCGGCCGGGGCTCGGGCGAGGATCTTGTCGAAAAGCACCGCCTCGGCGTCCCGAAATGCCTCTTCCAAATCCCGGCGTGTCGCCCCTTCCGCGGGCTCGGCGGCGAGCTGCTCCCCGCGGCCAACGTCAATTGCCCGGAGCTTCGCTCCGAACCGCCCGGCGGCCCCAGCAATTTCACCGGTGATGATAAATTGCGCGCCGATTCGCCGTCCCATTTCGACCTCGCAAGCCAGCACCCCGCCGCACTTGCTCACGTCGGCCCCATCGGGCGCTCTTCCGACGATCTCCTGCCGCGACATGACGGAAAACCCGCGCGCGCCCAACGTCGAGACGGCGGCGTCGCGAATCTCGTCAGTCAGCACACGGCCGTCCTCGTCGCCGCCCCCCGCCCCACGCGACAGATCCAGCACCGCGACCTTCGATGCGGCCGCGGCCGTCGCCACGAGTACCGCGGAAAACATGAGAGTCGCAACAACAACGAAACCGCATTTTCTCATTTCGATCCGCATTCCCAATTGTCCTCCGTCAAACACATTTTCCGGTTTTACAATGCGTGCCCCCACCGCACGCCACGCACGGCGCCCCGTCCGTGCCGCAGGAATCGTCGTTCGGCGAAGATACGCACGTCGTGCCGCCGCAACATCCGGCGGAGCAATTCGTACAGCGTGGACTGGGGTCATCCTCGCATTTCTTGCCTTCATGCCAAGGGAACGATCCGCACCCTTCTTTCTCCGTGTCGCTGCAAGAGGCCAACGCGCAGCAAGCGCCGGTCGGCGGCGGGGTGCTGTTGTCGTCATCATCATTGTGGTCGTTGTCGTCGTCCGGTTTATGGCTGTCGTCGTCGTCCGGTTTGTGGCTGTCGTCATCGTCGTCCGGCGAGGTGTCGTCGTCGGCGAGAATTCCGGAACCGCCGTCCCCAAGGCAAGCGGCCAGCGAAAGCAGCGCGATGGTCAAAAGCATCAGTAACGCCCCCAAGAAAACTTTTTTCATCGCCTTACTCCTGGACTTCCGGCTCTGGCCCGCGCTTTCCGCGCGGCCGCAATCAGGAAACGACCCTATACCGCACCTCCCGAAAGATCTTTTCGCCCTCCGGCGCCTCTGCGAGTTTCTGGCGAATCTCCGCTTGCAGGGCCCGATGCTCTTCACGGCCGAGCGCTAGCACGGCTTCCGTCGCGGTTCTTTTATCTGGCCAAATCGGCTTTTTCGCCGCGATGAGTTCGAACCGGTTCTCGCCGGCCGCCACCGGCCGCCACCGGACGGGAAACGCCGCGCCGGGCAAAACGTGGGTCATGCCGCCCAGCAGAAAACCGTCGCGGGCGTAGCAATTGGGGAACATGACCTGTGCGTCGCCATCGCTCTCGCGGTTGAGAATGATCAGATAAACCGACCAGTTCGATTTGACGCACAGGTGCAATTCACGTCCCACCGGAACGGTGTAAACCGAAGTTCCCGAGTTCTGCACGCTGTCGTGGGGCGTCGCCCCGTCGACGGACGACGACAGCCAAACCTGCATTTCGATGCCGGCGGCCGGCGCAAGCGAGCCGCGCGCCGGCGTCGGCGGCAGCGACGGCGCCGCCGGGCCGTCGTCGGCCACGTACGCCCGCAGCGGCGGGATGACGTTGGCTTCCAGGTTCTTTATGGTCGACTTAAAATACGGCGTCTTCGACCCGGCCGGCGCTATCGGCAACGAAAACGGCCCGGGCGCCGGCGCGGCTTTGGCTTTCATCTCTTCGACGATTTCGCAATATTGATTCAAGGCCATTTCGAAATTGGCCTGGTGGATGGCCAACGCCGCTTTGAAATTGTCCCGGGTTTTCTTGAAGTGATTCGCCGCGGCTTTGGCGGTTTCCTGTTGCACGTAAGTCGCGCCCTTTTCCAGCCCCTCGCTCATTCGGCGGCGCGATTCTCTTCGATATTGAAAAACGGTCGTGCCCAATGTGATGATCAGGGCCGGCGGCAAGCTGAACTTAAAAAATTCTGCGCGCAACCTGAAATCGCCGCCGCCAACGACGTAGGTGAATATGAAACTCAACGTAAACAACTGACCGATGATATATTGCAAGTTGGCCCTAATGACACTCCAGAATCCGATCTTGTCAATTCGGTAAGCCAAGGCGGGCGTCTCCAACGGTGGCACGGAAAACGCGAAACGAGGCCGGAGTTTGATGCCCGCGGGAATGCCTTTCTTCTTCGCGAAGGCTTCTGCCTGCTGCAACTGACCGGAAAGATCCTTTTGCAGACACGAGTTGATGCGGTCGGCCGTTTCCGTGAACTGCCGTCTCACCAAGCGATCGAGCGCCGCGGCAACCTGTCGCCGCGTTGCCTCTTCCGGGCTCAACAGCACGACGCCTGGCTCGCCGCGCTGTACCGTTCGCAATTCCTTGACTGTATGGAGCACGTTTTCTTCAATTTGCAGGTCGCGTCGCGTCATTTCCATGACGCACAGCGCGATCTTGTCCTTGAATTTCGCGACGATTTTCTTGAGCAGCGGCGGCATGGCCGTCAATTCCGCCAGGTCGTTCGCGGCCGTTGACGCCGGCGGGTCCGGAGCAGCCGCCAGCGGCGTCTGCTCCCGCAAGTCGGCGATGACCTGCTCGGCGGCGGCCAGCGCCATCCGATAGAGCCCGATTTTGTTCGCCGGCGAACTATCGGCGGCGCCGGCCATTTTCACCGCTTGCAATTCCGACAAAATCGTGCGCGTGCGCTGGGGCAGGCACGCGTCCAACCGCAAAGCCAGCAGAGCGCCTAGCGCGCCCACGGGCTCGAGTTTCATCACTGGCGGCTTCGTCATCGCCAACGCAGCATCGCTTTTCTACCGGCCACGGCGGTGACCGCCGCCGGGATGAGGCGGCGGGTTTGGATGGTGAGCGGGCGGCGCAGGGTGATGCTGTGGCGCAGGGCCCGGCGGATGCGAACCTGGCCCTCCACCGTGGGCAGGACCGGCGAGATGCGAGTGATCCGGCTGGTGACCAGGGTCAGGATGGTGGCCGCCCGCGAACGGATGCCCGTGGTCGACGGCGTGGTCGATGGCGTGGTCAACGGCATCGCCAAGAGCGTGATCCAGCGCGACGCCGGCGCCGCCAAGGGCGTGATCGACAGCCGAACTCAAGGCTGCCGTAGCCGCGTTTTCAAGGTGTTCCGCCAACGGGCCGCCGGCGTCGGCGACAACCAGGTGCGCCTGTGCGGCGAGTTGCTGCTGCGCGGCGAGCAACTCGTTATGGAGATTTTGCGCCAGGCTCGCCAAGTGTTCGTGCGCGGCGTTTCCGGCATCGTGCAGGTCGGCGCTGATTTGCGAAACTGCCGCCCCGAGCGACGCATGCGCCTCGTGAACCGCCCGCTCCAGTTCGGCCAGATGGGTCTGGCCAGCCGTTTCGAGTTGGTGGTTCCACGTCGAAAACACTTGTTGCAATTGCTCGTGATGATGCGCGACGGCTTGCTCCAACTGTTGCGCATGGTTTTCAAATTGCTGCGCCAAGTGTGCGACGGCTTGCTGGCCGTGGGCCTCGATCTGGTGCATTGTCGTTTCCGAAATAGAGCGCAGGTGTTCCTGCAACGACTGCGCCTGCTGCGCCAGCAGGTCATGGGCTTGGTCGCCGTGGGTTTTGATCTGCGCGACGATTTCCTGGGAGTGTTGTTCGGCCGCGTGAACGGCTTGTTGGATATGACCGATCTGCTCGTGCGCCGAGGACGCTGCGGCGCCGGCGGCGACCGCCCCGCCGCCTACCACCGCGGCAGAGCCAAGGCCCGCGCCGAGTTTGATCTTGTTCAGGATGCCGTCGGCCATAGCGCTGATCTCGTTCCACTTCGCGTAAAATTGCTCGATTTGCACTTTATCGATGTCCATCGTCTGCCCTCCCTGTTTCGCGTTCTGCCGTCAACGACGTCTCACCATTTTCTGATCAGATGATCGACGAGATGGCCGACCCCGGCTTCGACCGCGCGCCCCGAAAGATCCTGCAGCACGTCGCCGGCCCCGGCCGTGGACTGCGCGACAACCTGCTGTTGCGCGGACGACAACGCGCTCTGGGCGCTTTCCGCCAGTTGCGTCAGGCGGTCGTGCTCGGCCGCCGCCGCGGCCTGCAAGTTGTTGTGCGCCTCGGAAACCATCGCCCCGATCGTTTCCTGCGCATGATGGATCGCCTGTTCAATCGTTTCGAGATGATGCTGGCTCTGCGTTTCCAACTGCTGAATCATTTGCGCAGAGACTTGTTGCAATTGTTCATGGTGATGCGCGATGGTCTGCTCCAATTGTTGCACGTGCGTCTCGAATTGGTGCGTGACCTGATTGGCCAACTGGTTGCCGTGCGCGTTGATCTGGTGGAGCGTGGTTTCGGAAACGGACTGCAGGTGCTCTTGCAACGACTGCGCGTGCTGAACCAGCGCCTGGTGCGTTTCGTCACCGTGCGTCTTGACCTGGGCGATCATCTCCTGCGAATGCTGCTCCGCGGCGTGGACGGCGTCGTGAACCTGCCCGACTTGGTGGTGCGCCACGGCTGCCGTGGCGCCGGTCGCGACCGCTCCGCCGCCCGCGAGGGCCGCCGCGCCGACGCCGGCGCCTTGCTTGATCTTCTTCAGGATTGCGTCCCCCAGCGCGCTGAACTCGTTGTACTTCGACAGGAAGTTCTCAATCTGCTCTTTGTCGAGTTCCATTGCTCATCCCTCTCCCTTTTGCCCGATCAAAAGGCAAAAGAAACCATGAGATCGAGGACCTCATGGCCGGTTGCAATCTTCGGCGGGGTACTGTCCCCGTACAAACTCTTGTTGTTCTGAGCTAGCGACGCGCCAACAGGAAATTGATGTTCGAAACTGGCGTCGATTGCAAATATCTTGTACTGACCGCCAATTCCGGCGGTGAGGCGAGTGCCGCTCGAAAGCGCCGGGGCAAACAACAGGCTGTTTGCGAACTGCGAGCCGTAATTAGCGCCTAGGCGCAAGGCCAAGGGACGAATCGGGTTGTACTGCACGCCGCCCGCGAGTGTGGTTTGTGGCGACCAGTGGAGCGGGAGAGCCAAATATGCCTCGTTCGAGCCCCGACTCGAGTTGAGCGTGAAGTCGGTTCGCAAATAATGATAATTCCAATCAATCCATCCGACGTCCAGGCCCAATAGCACGGTGCTGCCGATTTCGGCAGCAACGCCGCCGCCGATACGGAAAGGCAACGGCAGCGAGAATCCCGCCGGTGGTGAGACACGAATTGATTCGGGAACCGTGGCCAGGGAAAAATCGTGGTTCAGGCCGGTGATCGTCAAATTGCGCATGAATTTGAACGAGTAAATCGGGGTGGTTGCGGCAAGCCCGAAGCGCAACCATCTCAACGGCATGAACAGCAAACCCTCCGTCAACCCAAGACTGGGCGTGTTCGGGCTGTAGCCGGTGTCGGCTTCGACAGAGTAAAGACCGCTGACCGGTGGCGATCGCTTTGGGAGCGTGACGTATTTGTCCGCCATGACCGTTCGAAAACCCATGTTCGCCATTTCCAAGTACGGCGACAGGCCGATGCCCAACCACTCGACCGGCTGATATGCGACCACAGGCGCGATTCGGTAAGCGTCATAACGAGAATAGAGGCTGTAATCAGATGTGAGATCGGTTCGGAAAAAATGCCTCGCGGTCGTGAAGATGCCGCCTCCGAGGACAACTGGCGCCGTCTCCTTGCCGAACCGATGACAATACGCCGCATTCGGACCTCCTCCGTACAACTCGGGAGTCCCCGTGTGCTCGCCGTTGTCGCGCTGTAACGTCGGATTTTCAAACGTCAAGAATCCACTGATGTCTATGCGGTTGCCCACCTGCATCACCAGACCGGCGGGGTTCACAGCGATAGCCATGGCGTCCGTCGGGTTGCCGATCATCACGCCGCCCAGGCCGTGGGACCGGGCGCCGAAAGCGATGGGCAGAAAACCGTCCTCGCCACGGGCGGCCGTCGCCGTCGCCGCGACCAAGCAAACAGTAAAGAGGACTGTCGAAAAATGTTTCATATTTGCCCTCCGGGACTATGACCCGTCCCCAGTGACAACCGTCTTCTTTTTCGCCGACGCGGGCGGCTGCTCAGAATTTGCTGGCGGCGATTCGGGCGCTTTCGGGACCGGCAATATCGGCGCGGCGACGGTCTGGGCGGCGGGCAACGGCGCCGGAGCCCTCTTCAAAGGCTTTGGGTGCACGGGACCGGCGACCGCGGCCTGTTTCTCGGCGTTGTCTCCAACATTTCCGGCGGCGGCTGGCGCAGGCGCGGCGGGTGCAGGCGCGGCAGCCTCCGCATCGGTCGCCGGCGACGGCGGAATTGCCAACACGGCTGGAGCCTCGGGCGCGGACGCCTCAGTCAGCGTGCGCCCGGACAACCGGTAATAAACGCTTACGGCGACAACAATCAACAACGCCGCGGCCATCGTCAGGAAGAATCCGATGGCGATCTTCGTTCCGAGCGGCCGCGCGGGCTTCGTCGGCGCGGCTCGCCGCTTGGCCATGGCGGCCATCATTGACGGTGTGATGACTCGCTGCTGTTTCGCCGTCGCAGGTCCAACTTCCCGCGGGACAATCTGGACCCCATCCCAACGGCCAGTGATGACTCGCTGCTGGTTCGCCGTCGCAGGTCCAACAGCCTGTACCTGTTTCGCATTTGCCTGCGTCGGAGCGGGCGCCGGCTGCGGGAACACAATAGGCGGTTCAGGTTTCGCCGCCGCCGGAACGGGCGTCGGTTGCGGGAACACGATGGGCGGTTCGAGCTTCGTCGCTATCGGAACGGGGGCCGGTTGCGGGAACACGGTGGTCTGTTCGAGATTCGTCGCTATCGGAAAGGGCGCCGGTTGCGGGAACGCGATCGTCGGTTCAGTTTTCGTCGCCGGAGGCGGGAGCGCGGGGAATGCCAAGACGGGCGGCGGTTCAGGTTTTGCCGCCGGAGGCGGGAGCGCGGGGAATGCCAAGACGGGCGGCGGTTCAGGTTTTGCCGCCGGAGGCGGGAGCGCGGGCTGTAAAAATATGGGCGGCGGTTCAGGCTTCGCAGTCGCCGGAGCGGGCGCCCGCTGCAAGAACTCGATGGGCGGTTCAGGTTCCGCCGCCGGGGGCGTGGGGGCGGGGAGTGCGAACACGATGGGCGGTTCAAGCTTCGTCGCTATCGGAACGGGCGCCGGCTGCGCGAACACGGGCGCTGGTTCCGGTTTCGCCGCCGCCGGGGGCGGGAGCGCGGGCTGCGCGAACACGAGCGGCGGTTCCGGTTTCGCCGCCGCCGGGGGCGGGAGCGCGGGCTGCGCGAACACGAGCGGCGGTTCCGGTTTCA
>Ga0181520_10007560_pt1 | contig 15937 bp, 9 predicted proteins | sample PEATcosm2014_Bin_29_FD_132451 | JGI IMG/M metagenome (GOLD analysis project Ga0181520, IMG submission 132451) | Peatland microbial communities from MTU Mesocosm Facility, Houghton, MI, USA - PEATcosm2014_Bin02_30_metaG | ecosystem: Environmental > Terrestrial > Soil > Wetlands > Peat | place...
AGAACCGTGGTCGTCCTCGCGCCGCAACGCCAGCAAGTCGTGGACATGGAAGGCGCGGGATTCCCGTCGCCAACGACGGTCGCCAATTTTCTGCTCAAGGGTGAATTGTCTGCAGGTGCCGTCGTGGTCGTGGATGAGGCTGGTCAAATCGGCGGTCGCCAGATGCACCAGTTGTTGCGGCTGGCGCGTGAACGCCATGCACGGGTGATTCTGTCTGGTGATACGCGCCAGCACGGCGCGGTCGAGGCGTCCGATGCGCTGCTAGCCATTGAGCGGTATTCCGGCGTCAAGCCAGTTGAGTTGCACACGATTCGACGGCAGAACCCGGCACTGGCTCGCAATCAGAGCGAGCGTTCACGCATCAAGCAATATCGCAAAGCCGTGGAAGCGGCGGCGGCTGGCAAGCTGGTGGAGTCATTTAAACGGCTCGACCAGATGGGGGCGATTGTTGCGTGTGGCCTGGATGAACAGGCCGACAAGCTGGCGGATGAATACCTCCGGCTGGCGGCGCAAAAAGCGTCTTCCGTGGTGGTGTCGCAAACCTGGACGGAAGTTCACCGGGTTAATTCAAAGGTGCGCGACGCGCTTAAAGGCAAAGGATTGCTTGGCGCAAATGACGTGACGGTTCAGGCATTGGAAAAACTGGATTTAACCAGCGCGCAGAAACGCGATGAGCGGTTTTATCCGAAGGATGCGGTGATTGTGTTCAACCAGAAAGTGCGCCAGGCCGGGCCGGGGGCAACCGGGAAATTGATGGGCATCGTCAAGGCCGGCGTTCTGGCCGAAGTGAATGGCCGTTGCGTCATCGTTGCCAACAAGGTGCTGGATAAAATTACCGTCAGTCTGCCGCGTGACATTCCAGTTGCAGAAGGTGAGCGGCTGCATCTCAAGGCCAATCGCAAACTGGCTTCCGGCGCACATGTCACAAACGGCGAGTTGGTGACGGTGAAATCCGTCCGCGCCGATGGCAGGATCGAACTGGCCGACGGCCGGGTTTTGGAGAAAAGCTTCCGCGAGTTCCTTCCCGGCTACGCCGTCACGTCCTACGGTTCGCAGGGCAAGACCGTGGATCATGTGCTTTTTTCCGATTCCACCGTCAAGGCCGCAACCAATGCCCAGCAATGGTATGTCACCATTTCACGCGGTCGGCGCGGTATCCGCATTTTCACACCGGATAAAACTCAACTGCGTGAGAATCTGGTTCGTTCCGGTCACCGACCGTTGGCACTGGAACTGGCGCCGGGCTTTCGCCCGCGCCACGGCAACCGGCTTTGGGACCGGCTGCATGGCTGTCTCCTCCGTTTCGGCCAGCGGGCCGCAGATATGTTTTGCCGTTTGAAAATATCCCGCCGTCGTCAACCACAACCCTCACAAAATCATGAGCACCAAGCTACCCGAATGCTACACCACTGACCCACAGGCACGCTGCTTGCGCGTGGAAATTTCGCCGGGGCGTGCGCTCCTGCTGCCGATGGATCAATTCGCTTTTGCCGAATTCACCAACGACGAAAAGGAGCAATTGCTCCATTTGTCGTTTGCATCGCATGATGTCACGGTGCGCGGCCATGCTCTCCGGCGCATCGAAACCGCGTTGCACAAGCTGGAATTGTCGTTTCTGATGGCGTTGCCGGCGAAATATCAATCGTTGGTTCCCGACGGCCAGCCGAAGATTCGGGAAATTGTGGTAACGGAAAATAAGCCTGCCGATTCATCACCGCAGGCATCGTTGAATTAAAATGGGAGTTTGGATTTATCTTTTAAGCCAACCCATTTACAAAGTTCCATATGCGTTTGTTTTCCGTAGCTGCCGGGGCATTTGCCCGGACAAAGCGCTCCCGTCTGGAGGGCGTGGCAGACTGCTTTCTTTGTGGCAGGAATTCCGCCACGTCTCAAACACCGGTTCGCTCGGTAGGAAAGTCCGTTGTTTGGATATGAAATTCCAAGCCACTCCGATGCGGGTGACAATTGCGTGTTGGCATCAATGCCAGCCCAACGGCAAAGTTCCAGGTGGGTTTTCAACCCGTAAGATGCAGGCCAGTAATACGGGTAGATCGTGCCAGTTTTGAGGGCCTTGGCGATTGCTTTTTTTTCAATGACGATACCGGCTTTGGTCAGACAGTTTGTGGTTTTTCTCGTCAAACCATTGGGAAGAATGATGGCTTTCATCGCTTGTCACCGGAGAACAAACATTCGCGAACCCCGGCCATTTAGGTCGCCGCAGGCTCCCTCTTGGTTGGAACTTCGTTGGCGGCTTTCACCATCTCATCCAGCATCCGCTTAAAATCAACAAGGCCGGTTGCAGGAATAATAATTGCATTGCGTTTGCCCCCAACTTCTTCGGAGATACGCAGGAACCGTCCACGCGGATTCTCCTTGAGCATCAGGAGAAACGACTTGCGTTCAATCTGAATTTGCACGGATTTTAGTGTGTCTTCCTGAACGAATGGACGCGGTGGCTGCTGGGCGTAGGGCTGGTGATAGTGTTGCCGATAAGGCTGGCGTTGGTAAGGCGAGGGTCGTTCGTTTGAAATCATAAAATTCGCGTAGGGCTTCTAAATACGCGCAGCATTTCAGAGCCCGGTCATCTTTGCAATCCCTCAATTATTGGAGGCTTGAACAGAGTTGAAGCGGCTGCTTCAGTTCAAATAGGTTTTGCAAGACTTCGGCCTTGGTGAAGTTCTGCGTATCCGAAAGGTTGCAGAACATCTTCAAGCTTTCGATTTGGAGAGAGTTTAATAGAAAAAATTGAACGCTGTCGTCAACCATTGTCATCGTGCTCCGGTTCAAATGAATTTCTGGAAGGCTTCGGCCTGCGGTTCGGCGAACGGGAGAGTGGAGCGCAGGCGGAGAGACGCAGGAACGAAGCCGGAGCGAAACGACCGTCGGCGAACCGCAGGCGGAAGCCCGCCGATCCTTCGATGCCACACGATGCCGCTCGTGACGAGCGCGCTTTTTTGCGGAACGGAACCGGCGTGGTCGTGGGGGACAGGGCCGACCGCCAGCCGGTGAAGTGAAGCAAAAAGCGCGTTGGTCACGGCGCGGCAAGGAATGAATATTTAGCCTGGCATTCGATGGTTGTTAAAACAACCAGCGGCTGAAAAAACATTGCAAATGGCACGAGATTGCAGTACGACTGCGCTACTCAGCTTTTATGAAAATCACCTTTGGGCAGGCTTTGGATGGGGCAGAATTGCGGGTGGCAGATGCTTCTCTCGGCAATTTAGTTTGTGGGCCGCTCCGTCTGACGGACATCTTGGAGACACAATTGGGGTTAAAGCGAAAACCAGTCAGTGAAATGGCGAGGATTCTTCAACTCGTCAAAGTTTTGGAAAAGCTGACAGAGAACAAGCACCGTTTTTATTCAACTTCATTCGAAAAGGATCCTCTTGCGGTTTCAGAAGCGCTACTGCATTGGCGGGATTCATTGGCATTGGCCGGCTGGACTGGAACGACGGATGGAAATTCACAACGATTGCGCGATTTAGCTGATGTGAACACGGCATTAACGGATTCAGTCCCGCCGGGACAGGCAGACAGGCTGATGGCCATTCATGATGCATTGAACCATCGCAACCATTGTATTGAAACTATCAATGCTGTTGATTCTCCGGGCGCGTTTCCACTTCTGTGGCTACAGATTCTGACAAAACTAGGCGCAAAATTCCGAACTCCGGAAAGGTATCCGGGGGATAAGGAATCCGGGACGGATTTGACGCAGATAGGAGCCGCTCTTTTTTCAGGTTCCGCGGAAAAAATCAAATTGCGGAATGATGGTTCCGTCATGCAATTCAGCGCCTATTCGGAATTTACCCTGGCGCACACCGTGGCGAAGCTCTTGCGGGATGTTTCAAAAGAACCCCATATCTTAATTGCCGAAAATGACTGCACGGTGCTGGATGATGTCTTAATTGCTGGTGACCACGCTTCTCTTGGCGTTCATCCGGCGTCATTGGCCAGGCCAGTTCCTCAGCTATTGTTGCTGACGCTCCGTTTATGTTGGAAACCTCTTAACCCATTGCATTTATTGGAGTTTTTAACCCATCCAAACTGTCCTGTGGAATTTCATCTTCGCAATGAGCTATCCCGCGTGATGGTTGAGTGTCCAGGCATAGGCGGCCCCAAATGGCTCGGGGCGATTGAGGCAGTGAAGAAAATATATCAAGCGAAGCCTGCGGACGAAGCAAAAGAACTTTTCCCACGGCTGGAGAAAGACTTGGCAGATTGGATTTACATTTCTAAAAATGCTCCACGCACTGGAGCTCCTGGAGCGGAAATCTCCGACCGCTGCTTGCGCATTGCCAAATGGGCCAGACATCGGCTCATAAAAGAAAAAGAACAGGGTGATTTTGCCAAGGCCTCTCATTTTCAGTCTCTGGCTACACAGGCGTCCGAGTTGGGGGAGGCGGTGAAGGCAACAGAGGCCGTTACGCAATGCGAATTGGAACGGTTGGTTCGAAGAGTTTCTGGAAACGGATGGTCCTCCCCAAAGATTCGCGAGCTTGGGCACGGCCATCGTGTTGGTTCACCGGCAGCTTGCGTCGAATCCGCTGATACCGTGCTTTGGTGGAACTTTTCTGAGCCGGAACGCCCGGCGCTTCCTCATTGGACCAACGCCGAAGTCAAAGAACTGCAAAAGCATGGGGCGGAAATTCCCACCGCTGTCTCCATCTTGATGGCGGAAAGCGCTCATTGGCTGAAACCTTTTTTGTGTGCTGGAAAAAAGCTGGTCTTGTTCACTCCCCGACAGCGCAATGGTGAGCCGGTAGCAACCCATCCCTTATTCAGTCGGCTCCAAGCAATGGTGGAAGGCAAGTTTCCAACGACTCACCTTGATATGGATTTGCAGCGGAAGAAAGTTCCATTCGCTGAACAGATCAAGCACATCGCCATCAGAACCCCTCGCCGGTGGTGGAAATTAAAGGATGGAACTCACTTTGGTCCTCGATCAACAGAATCCTTTTCCAGTGCAGAGAAGTTCATTTACAGTCCTTATTCCTGGGTGCTTGATTACAAAGCGGTTCTTCGTCCGGGAGTTCTGAGCCAATTTCGAATGCGGAGCGAAAATGTGCTGCATGGCAACTTGCTTCATCGCCTGCTTGATTTGCTTGTGGCTGGGCCGCTACAAAAGGGGGCATTGGGTACGTTAACGGAAGCAGGCTTAAAAGATTATGTTGAACAACAATGGCCCATACTCCTCGAACAGGAAGGAGCAATTTTGTTGTTGTTAGGCAAACAGTCGGAAGCCACGGCCTTGCTTGATACTGCAAAACGCGCTCTCTGGAGCCTGGCGCAACAATTGAATGCCACTCAAATTATCGAGACGAATACAAACGTAAATTTCGAGGCCGAGTTCGTTGGCGGAAAGTTGGAAGGGTTTGTTGATCTTCTGGTCAAGAATGAAAAGGCTAAGGTAGCCGTGGTCGATTTGAAATCGGGTCGGTTGGAAGAAAAGCAAAAAGAGTTGCAAGCGAATGTACAATTGCAGCTTGCGATTTACGGGTTCTTGCACAGCCAAGCACTGGGAGAGTGGCCGGCGGCCAGCTATTTCATCTTAAACAGCGGGCGAATGTTGGCGCAGAACAAAGACTATTTTCCGCAGGCTTATTCAATCCCGGCAAAATCCGGTTCCAGCGGGCTTGAAACTTGTTGGAACGAATTTGTTGAAATGTGGCGCTATCGCCGGATGCTGCTCGATCAAGGTTGGATCGAGTTGAGCCTCAGTGTCACCGAACCTCAGAACGGCGGTGCGTATCCCATGTTGCCACCGTTTGGGCATTGGCAACCCGGCAAAGACCAAGACCGGTACAACGATTTCAAAGCATTAACCGGCATGGAGGCGAATGCGTGAAGGATAATATCACATTCATTGCGGCAGGCGCCGGGAGCGGAAAAACATTCCGGGTCATCCAGGAAATTCAGACTCGATTGATCGCCGGTACGTGCCGGCCCGGCGGACTTGTGGCGACCACATTCACCATCAAAGCCGCCAATGAGCTGTCAGAACGAACCCGGCAAAACCTATATCGTGGCGGTAAATATTCCTTGGCCGAACGTCTTAATGAAGCTTGCATTGGAACCGTCGATAAGGTCTGCAAACAAATCCTGACCCGGTTTGCTTTTGAAGCTGGTGTTTCGCCACAAATTGAAGTTTTGGCCGAAGAAGATGCCAGCTTGCTTTTCGTTCAGGCTGTCGAATTGGCAATGTCCTTCAAAGACACTGGCAGGCTCCAAGAATTGGCTGACAGGCTTGGCCAAAGAAATTCACAGACCAAGGAATATGCCTGGAAAAAGACGGTTCATGGGATTGCGAATCGCGTGCGGGAGAATAATTTCACTGAAACCGCTGTTCTGAAAATGTCCGAACGCTGCGGCAAAGAGATGCTGTCGTATTTCCAGCCCGTTTCTAAAGATGACTTGGATACGCAACTGTCAGAAGCGATCCACCACGTTCTGGATAAAATCGCCCAAAATGGTGATGGCAGCATTGGAACTCAAAATTATTGTCGCTTCATCGAACAATGCCAAAGAGATTTGGACAACGGACATCTCGCATGGAGCGGGTGGGTCAAACTCACAAAAGATAAACCAACCAAGAAGAGCGAAGATGCCGCCGCGCCGGTCATCGAAGCCGCCAACCGCTACGAGATTCATCCTCGGCTGCATTCGGATATTCATGATTACATCGAATTGGTTTTTCGAGTCGCTACCCGGTCGCTGGCCGAATATCAAAATCTGAAATCCGAACGTGGTTTGGTGGACTTTACGGATCTTGAGCAACAGACGTTGGCATTGCTGGAAAATCATCCCGAAGTCGCCGCTACGTTAGCAGCGGAGTTGGACCTTGTGGTCGTGGATGAATTCCAAGACACCAGCCCGCTTCAACTCGCGTTATTCTTGAAACTGGCGCAATGCGCCAAAGAGGTCATTTGGGTGGGAGACGTGAAACAGGCGATTTATGGTTTCCGAGGCACGAATCCGGAATTGACTGATGCGGTGGTGCTGGAATTAAAAAAACATGGCGGAGCGGCCGAGCCGCTTAACAAATCATACCGCTCAATTCCGCATTTAGTGAATCTGACAAATGGCATCTTTGAAGAGCCATTCAAACAATCCCTTCAGTTGGCCGCGAAGGAGGTTGTGCTCTCGTCAACACGGGAATGCTTCCATAAATCGCAGCCAGCCATCGAGTTTTTTGAGGTCAGCAGCGGTTTGATAACCAAGGCAGGCACTGCAAAGCGGATTGAGAATGAGGCTTTGGCGCAAACTGTCGCTTTGGGTATAACCAATCTTCTGGGCGAAGATTATCAGGTCTATGACAAAAGCTCGGATGAATATCGCGCCGCACAACTCCACGACATCGCCGTGTTGTGCCGGACCAATGAGGATTCCGCAAGAATTGCCGATGAACTGATGAAGCAAGGCTACACTGTCAGCCTGGCTAAAAGTGGATTGCTTCAAACCCCGGAAGCGTTATTTGCCATCGCCTGCTTGAAACGGTTGCTTGATCCCAGCGATACGCTGGCGACTGCCGAGATTATCGCATTGGAAGGGAAGATGACTCCCGAGGAGTGGCTGGAAAACCGCTTGGTTTATATGGAGAAAGCTCGGGCTGAAAATCCTGATTCGAGGGGTGCCGGCTGGGGATTGGAGGACAATTTGATTCATCCCATTATCGTCTCGTTGGAAGAAGCACGAAAAGTGCTGGACACTGCTTCGGTCTGCGAAGTGTTCGACCTCGCACTCATTGCCGGGGACGTTTTTCGCACCGTAACCAGTTGGGGGCCATCTCAAAGCCGGGCCAGCCAGCGTCGCGCCAATCTCGAAGCCTTGCGCGGATTGGTAGCGAAATACGAAGAAGGTTGCGCCACAAACCATCGGCCAGCGACGACCACGGGTTTCTTGTTCTGGTGCGACGAGCTTGAAATCAAAAAATTGGACGAAAAGGCTGCCGATGAAAATGCCGATGCGATTCATGTGCTCACTTATCATCGAGCGAAGGGCTTGGAATGGCCCATCGTCATTTGCACGGATTTGACCCACAAACCAAAGTCGCGACTCTGGGATGGCGTAAATGTCTTGAAGGATGATTCTTCCAAGGGTTTCAACTTTGCTGAACCATTGGCGAATCGTCGGTTGAGCTTTTGGCCCTGGCCGTTTGGGGCGCAGGAAAAGGGCATTCCATTAGCTGACAAAATTGAACAAAGCGAAGCTGGAAAGGAAGCCATGCTTTCGGCGCAGGCAGAAGAGCTTCGATTGCTTTATGTGGGGTTTACTCGCGCTCGTGATTTGTTGGTTCTGGTCATCGAGAAAGATCAGCCGCACCCGTGGTTGGATTTGTTGAAAGCGAAATGGCTTCAGCCGCGTCAGAGCCAATTAAATCTGCCCGCCGGTGACATGATTCCGTGCCGAACCCGGTCGCTCACGCCTCCCCGAGTGTCACAAAGCCTGGTGCCTGACGCTGAGTATCAGTGGTTTCCTCCGCGCACGAACCGCACTCCGAAATTGCCGGCGCAGATCATTCCTTCCGCGCAAGTCCCAATTGCCTCGGCGAAAGTGGTTGAAATCATCACGTTTGGATCACCCATTCAAATCTCGAGGCGCTTTGACGAAGACACCGACTTGGGCGATGCAATTCATGCCATTTTTGCTGCTGAGTTTACCCATCCCAATCATCCCAAAAGAGCCACAACGACGGAACGAATTCTAAAAGAATTTGGATGTGACCAATCCGTCTGGTTGGAAGATGTGTTGCGAGCGGTTGACGTGTTCCGAGAGGATATGGAAAAAAGGTTTAAACCGAAACGGACATTGGTGGAGGTTCCGTTTTCCTTTAAAAACCAGATGGGACAATCGGTATCGGGATTTATTGATCTGCTTTTAGAAACAGCACAAGGCTGGGTCGTGATCGACTACAAATCGTTTCAAGGACAGAAATCGGATTGGGAAACAAAGGCATTGAGCTACTCAGGTCAATTGGATTGCTACCGTCAGGCGCTGGCCGCGATGAATATGAAATCGGATTCACTTTGGATTTATTTCGCGCTCAACGGCGGTTTGGTTCGCGTTAATGTGTCGCAATAGATAAGAATATGACCACCACTCTAAAACGAATCAGAGGAACAACATGAACCGCATTTATCAAGGTCGCGTAACAAAAATTGAAATTCCAGCCTCCAAAGGTGAGCCGCCGACTTCACTCGATAAATGGGAAGAAAAGCTCTGGCAGCACCATGAAATATTTCAGGACGCTGTGAATTATTATACAGTTGCATTGGCCGCTCTCGGCAGTGGGTTGCCTGATGAACATCCAATTTCGCAACTTCGAAAACAGATTATTGCCGCTTGGGCGCAATTCCCAAAGAAGACAATTCGTGCGGCTCAGTCATTGCGGCAGTCGATAGCGACGTGGCTTGAACTTAGCGGTGATGCTTCGTTTGAAGATGCCTGCGATACAATTCTTCCTGCCTCGCAAATTCCGCCCAAACTTGCCAACCAGGTCATTCAACTCATGTGCGACGATTTGGATGAGACTTCCGACATTGGAGAATATGGAAAGAGCGCGGCCCCGAAGTATGTAAACCCCGGCTTTCGAGGAAATTTCAGAGACGAATTCGCAAGAAAAGGACTTGAAGCCCTAGAATTTAGGTTAGCGGTACATGGGGCAACAGCTCGCTCGCTCGATGAATTTGGTGCCCTTTCGCTAGCGACCGCTTCCCAGCGGGAAAGTCGGGAAGCAAAACGTGGCGCGGTTGCTCGTAGCGTTCTCAAAAAGCACGTCAAGAAGCTCGTCGATGAAAAATTGCTGACTGTCGAGGAAGCCGAAGAGTTGAACAATCGCTTGGGCAAACAAACCGATGCAGCGATGATTGAGATTCCGAGCTACGAAGCGGGAGGCGAGAGCCGTGAAAAATCCTTGGGAATTCCGGCTTTGTTGCTTGGAAAGCAACTCGGTTTCTCGGCACCTTTATTGCAATCTTTACGGAGAACCATCTCGCATCCTCCCGAAAAGTGGGAGAAAAGCCTTCAAGAAGCCCGCGACGCCGCCGCAAACAAAGAAGACCCCTTGCGAACCGCAAGGAATTCGCGAGGAGGATTTGTCTTCAAAGCCTTCACTAGCTTGCCGAAGTGGGAACAAACAACCGATGGAAAACCCCTCTGGATCGAGTTTGACGTAGCGGCATTTAAGGAAGCCCTCAAGACGATCAATCAATTCAATTTGAAAACGGAAGAGCGTCGAGTGCGCAGGCTGGAGGTTCAGGAGGAATTGACTTTCATGCTGGGTGAACACCCTAATCCAAACTGGAAGCCCAAAAAAGAAAGCGAAGAAGCAGATGACCGTGAAGTGCCAATTTTGGGCAGTGACCCGCGTTATAAGAAATTGATTCACCTGCTCACGGACTTAGATGATGACGGGGCGGAGCGTGCCAGTGGGAAAATCTACGGACCGAGTCAACCCAGCCTACGCGGTTTCCGAAAATTACGCGACGCCTGGATTGATTTGTTTACGGCGGCTAAGGGCCAACCAAAAGAAGTGGACCTTCAGGCGGCAGTAACTGACCTTCAGCGCGATCACAAACTTGACATGGGTTACACAACTTTCTTCCTCAAACTGTGCGAGGAAAGTTATTGGGAACTGTGGCGAGACGACACGGAAACCGAAACGAAGGAACGGCGTTCAAATAAATGGGCGAAAAGCGTGATTTACGCTGCTTCAGACGCCCGCGAATTGGCAGAAGAATTGGATAGGCTCAACGACCCCATTCGCTACACACCAGCCGAACCCGAGTTCTCGCGGCGTTTGTTTATGTTCTCGGACATTAGCGGAACAGAAGGCGCCAAGCACAAAGACGCTGGTGTTGTAGAAGTCTCAGTGGCTTCCAAAGACGGGGAAGGAAAGTATGCGCCGCGGCGCGTTCTCCTGCACTATTCCGCGCCACGACTGGTTCGAGATCAACTAAGTGATGGCGCAGATGCGAAATGGTTGCAGCCGATGATGGCCGCATTGGGATTGGGAGATGAAGATCAAGCGTTCCTGACAAAGCGGATTGCGGTGGCACTGATGCCTGACTTTGCTAATGGCAACCGTGAATTGCGCATGCTCCTTAATTTCCCGGTCGATTTGAACGCCGAAAAGCTGGTCCAAAAGATTGGCAAGGCCGCACTCTGGGAAAAGCAGTTCAACAACGCCTACGAAAAGAATAAATTAAAACAACGGTTTCATCTGATATGGCCGGGAATGAAGCTGAAAGATACGCAGACGCCGGCTCAGTTCTGGTGGAATAATTCTGCGATTCAAAAAGATGGCATCACTTGCCTCGCTATCGACCTAGGGCAGCGCAGAGCAGCCGACTTCGCATTGCTTCATGCCGGTCTGTCCCGCGACACGAAGGCGTTTGTAGAATTGGGTAACGATGGCAACAAACCGTGGTTTGCCAATCTGCGCGCCCAAGGCAGCCTCCGGTTGTCCGGCGAAGATCCGGTAGTGAGGCGTGGGCAGACAGAAGCCGACCGAGAACTGGTACGTAAGCACGGCAAGAATCCCGACGAGGATGTTGGAGAAAAACCTCGTGTGGAGCTTTACGGTAGCAATGGGAGAAACGCGACGCCTGACGAATACCAAAAAGCTATTGCACTCGCCAAGAAGTTGCTCCATGACGAAGACCTGACTGCTCTCGAAACAAAATCGCGCAATTGGATCGGCGACCGTTCGACAAAGCACTCATTTCCAAAACAAAACGATAAACTCATCAGCCTTTACCTCGGTGCCTTGTCACGGTTTCGCACATGGCAACGCTGGTCGTGGCGACTGTCACTAGAACACCAAAAAGACTGGGACAAAACTTTGAAGGAGATCGGAAAAGTTCCTTACCACACTGCTTGGTCCACTCTGGCGGCTAAAGGGCCACAGGCAAGCAGCGTGACAGAATTGCAGACTTTGATTGTGGAAGCCGCGAAGGGATTACGTGCTTTGCTTGAAACCACACTCGTTCAAATTGCGCATCGAGTCCTGCCATTGCGCAAGCGTGGTTGGAGATGGATCGACAGGCCAATTGCCGACACAGAAAAACCGTTGCACTTGCTGATTTCCGATGGCGAAGCGATTGAAGCAACTATGTGGTTGCGTGGACAACGCGGGCTATCTATTGCCCGGATTGAACAACTAGAGAATTTCCGTCGTGCCGTCCTTTCCCTGAACAGGGTCCTTCGACACGAAATTGGGATGAAGCCCGACTTTGGCAGCCGCACACGCGGGGAAACATTGCCAGACCCATGTCCAGAACTAACGGATAAAATTGTCCGTATTAAGGAGGAACGCGTCAACCAAACGGCGCATCTAATCATTGCTCAGGCGCTTGGTGTTCGGCTGAAAGAGCCAACCCTTCCTGCTGACGAGCGAAAGCGAGGAGATGTTCATGGCGAATACGAAGTAATACCGGGCCGTTCACCAGTGGATTTTATCGTTTTGGAAGACCTTGCACGCTACACAACCGACAAGAGCCGCTCTCGCTCAGAAAACTCGCGCCTAATGAAATGGTGTCACCGCGCCATCAATGAAAAAGTAAAGATGTTGGCGGAGCCATTTGGAATTCCAGTGCTCGAAGTTTTTGCCAGTTATTCGTCCAAGTTTGACGCAAGAACCGGAGCACCGGGATTTCGCGCTGTCGAGGTCACATCCGCAGACCGCCCATTTTGGGAAAAGACAATTGAAAAAAATGGAATAGCACGCGCGGTATTCGATTGCCTAGACGTTCTGGCCGCCGACGGCAAAAATGTGCGCCTCGTTTTGCCACAAAACGGAGGGCCATTGTTCCTTGCAGCCGTGAAAGACCAACAGCCGCTTCTGCCAGTCCGGCAGGCTGATATTAATGCAGCAGTCAACATCGGCCTTCGCGCCATCGCTGGACCATCATGTCTTCACGCTCATCCACGGGTGCGTCTCGCCAAAGGAAAATCAGGAGCAAACAAGGGCAAGTGGATCACACGGCGAGATAATAAGCGGGAGAACGCTCAATTCGCCGCTTCCGTTGAAGTCGAATTTCGTAAACTCGCAAATGACTCAGATGTTTTGAAAGGCGAGAATACGAACTTATTTCATGACCCGTTCGGTATCGCGAGTTACGGCTTCGCAAGTCTTGCAGATCATAAACATTCGCCACTGGCACACGCATCCGCTATTTTCAGCAGGCAGAAGAACTCCAGAGGAGAACCGAATGGTGCTGTGGCTCGTTTGGAATGGGAAGTATGCCGACGATTCAATAATAACAGGTTAGAAAAATTGAGCTTGGGAAAAGCATTAGGAGGAAAGGGCCTAAATTCCACTAATCTTTCACCAGACGAGGAGGACGACGTTCCTTTGTGAGCCGTTATGAGTGACGCCCCCGTTCAATCCCAAGCTGGCATTGAATCGCAGCCGCCGCTGCCGGTACGTCGGTTGCACAACTTCATCTATTGCCCTCGCTTGTTTTATTTTCAGTGGGTCGAAAATATTTTTCAGGAAAGTGCGGACACAGTTGCTGGTTCTCATGTGCATCGCAACGTTGACAAACCATCGAAAATTGATGACCCGAAGGAACTCGACCTGCCTGAAGGAGCAAAACTTCGCAGCCTGCAACTGCAAAGTGAAACGCTCGGAATCATTGGCGTAGTGGACATTATTGAAGGAACGTCGGATGGCGCGGAAGTCATTGATTACAAGAAAGGCTCTGCCCGTCGCGATTCAGAAGGAGATCGCGTGGCCAAAGAACCGGACGCAATGCAAGTCGTCGCACAGGCCATGCTGCTGAAAGAACATGGAATCAACGCAGTTCGTGGAGCAATTTATTACGCCGCTGACAAACGCCGTGTGCCGGTGGATCTTAGCGAGGAATTATTTTGTAAAGTTCGCCAAGCCATTGAGGAGGCAAGAGCGGTCGCCGCCAGTGGTCATTGTCCGCCACCATTAAAAAACGATGCTCGATGCCTCTACTGTTCAGCGTATCCGATTTGTCTGCCGAACGAATCCCTTTGGTGGGCCAAACGCCGCAAGGAGGCTGATGTGGAAGGCCAGCTTCACTTTGGTTTCTCAGGACAAACGAGTGAACATGTACGCGACAAAATTCTTGAAGCCTTAGAATTTGCGGCTGAGTCCGGTCAAAAAGAAGCTCCCACACTGGAACCGCCACGACCGGGAGGGGATGATAGCGAAGTGCTGGTAGTGCAGACTCCCGGAGCGCAAATTGGACAGCATGGCGACCAGTTGATTGTCAGCCTAAAGGGTGAAGAGGTGCGGAAGATACCTGGACAACAAGTTCGAGCCATTTATTGTTTTGGTGCGGTCCAGGTGACAGCACAAGCGGTCGAGACATGCCTGGAGCTTGGGATTGATGTTTCTTACTTCTCACCAGCCGGACGTTTTTTAGGTTTATTGCGTGGACTGTCAGCCAGCGGCGTGGATGCGCGGCGTGGTCAATACCGATTGTTCGAGTTGCCAGGCGTACGACTGCAACTCGCCCGCGAAGTCATCCGGGCAAAAATTCACAACCAACGTGTCATGCTCATGCGCAACGGCGATATGCCGGATCGTGTTGCGCAGTTGATGGCGAGCTTTCGGGACGCAACTGAATCGGCACGCGATTTGACGGCATTGATGGGAGTCGAGGGCAGTGCCGCCGCACTCTATTTCGAGCAATTTGAATCCATGCTTAAACAGCGCGACAATTGGAAATTTGACTGGCGCGGGCGCAATCGTCGTCCGCCCCGCGATCCCGTAAACGCATTGCTTTCGTTGGGCTATTCAATGCTGGCGAAAGAACTGACGGGAGTGTGCCATTCAGTTGGACTCGATCCCTTCCTTGGCTTCATGCACCAGCCACGGTATGGGCGTCCCGCGCTGGCATTGGATCTGATGGAGGAATTCCGGCCGCTGGTAGCAGACAGTGTTGCAATCAGTCTCATCAATCGGGGTGAACTTGGCCCGGAGGATTTCATGCGTAATGCGAACGGAACGTTTCTCACCGACCGAGGCCGAAAGCCATTTTGGGAAGCGTGGTTTCGCCGGCTGGATACCGAAGTCAGCCACCCGGAGTTTAGCTACAAGATGGCGTACCGCCGGATGCTGGAAGTCCAGGGCCGGCAGTTATGGAGGTTTGTTCGCGGTGAAGCATTGACCTACCATGGATTTGTCACACGATGAGCCGGATTCGCTATCTCGTCAGCTACGACATTTGTGATCCGAAACGATTGCGGAAGGTAGCGCGCTCGCTGGAAGGGTTCGGAGTGCGGCTGCAATACTCGGTTTTTGAATGTCCGCTGGACGACTTGCGCCTGGCAAAGTTGAAGGCCGAGCTTCAGGACTTGCTCAATCACGACGAGGATCAGGTCTTGTTTGTGTCGCTGGGCGCGAGTTCCAAAGACGCAAGCTTGATCATTGATGCAATGGGGTTGCCCTACGAAGTGCGTTCGCGTGTGACAATTATCTGATTTTTCAGGCTTGCAAGTTTTTCGGAAAGGCGTTGAATAAACCCCGGCCACGTGCCACCGATCATCAACCTTCCGCCATTGGGTTGACATGATTTTTGAAATCGCGACGACTGCGCTGTGCGGCGCGGCGCGAGCGCTGCAATGCTGGCGCCCGACCGCAAGGACGCTCGCAATTGATAAGTGACTGAATTCAAGCAACTCACGAATGAAGAGCAGTAAACAAATATTTAAAGTTGACGCAACCTGTATTGCCGCTCGCAAACAAATGCAATTCGGGCCGCAAAATCAGGCTGGCAACGGGGGTGCGTTCCAGTCGGCGCGAATCCAGAAATCGTGAGGCGGGTTTCCTGAGCGTTTTATTGAACGGATGGCGGTTGTTCCAGTCGGCGCGAATCCAGAAATCGTGAGGCGGTACGGAGCGTGGATTATCCAGTTTTAACGATGGTGGTTCCAGTCGGCGCGAATCCAGAAATCGTGA
>Ga0181520_10007562_pt1 | contig 15937 bp, 11 predicted proteins | sample PEATcosm2014_Bin_29_FD_132451 | JGI IMG/M metagenome (GOLD analysis project Ga0181520, IMG submission 132451) | Peatland microbial communities from MTU Mesocosm Facility, Houghton, MI, USA - PEATcosm2014_Bin02_30_metaG | ecosystem: Environmental > Terrestrial > Soil > Wetlands > Peat | place...
AAGACCGAGACGCAATCGGTTGTGGGCCGGTCGTCGTGTTCGCATGACTCCTCGCTGCGCTCGTCGTCCTGCAAACACGACGACCGGCAGTAGAACATTTCTTGGCCTCTTTGAACATACGAGTGCGCCAAGAGCGCCAAGAATAACGCCCAGGAAATCTTCTTGGCGTCCTTGGCGATCTTGGCGGTTCAATCGCATTTTGTTCGATCGTCATCGCCCCTTGCGCGTGTCGATCTCCTCTTTCGCCTGCTTGATGAAATCCGCCAGCGCCAGTTGCCCTCGGTCTTCGCCGCTCAGCGTGCGGACGGAAATCGCGCCTGCCGCCTGCTCTTTCTCCCCAATGATGAGCATGTACGGAATCTTATCCAGCGTCGCACGGCGGATCTTGGCCCCGATCTTGTCCGCGTTGAAATCGCTCTGCGCGCGAATGCCGGCCGTGCTGAGTTCGCCGGCCACCTTGGTCGCGTAGTCGTTGAATTTCTCGCTGATGGACATGACCACCGCCTGCACCGGGGCCAGCCACATCGGGAACGCGCCGCCGAATTGCTCGATCAGGATGCCCATGAACCGCTCCATACTGCCAAACGGGGCGCGGTGGATCATCACCGGCCGGTGCGGGCGGTTGTCCGGGCCGATGAACTCCAGCTTGAACCGCTCCGGCAACACATAATCCAGTTGCACGGTTCCCAGTTGCCACTTACGGCCGATGACATCGCGGACCAGGAAATCGACTTTCGGCCCGTAAAATGCGGCCTCGCCGACGGCCTCGTCGAACGGGACGTTCATCTCCTGCAAGACCTCCTTGATCTCGGTCTCGGCGCGATCCCATACCTCGCGATTGCCGGCGTATTTGTCGCTCTTGGGGTCGCTCTTGCTGAGGCGGATCTGCACATCGCTGAATCCCAGCGTCTTAAAGACGAACTGCACCAGTTCGATCGTCCAGCGGAATTCGCCCTTCACCTGATCGTGCGTGCAGAACAGGTGTGCATCATCCTGAGTGAATCCGCGCACGCGCGTCATGCCGGACAACTCGCCCGATTGCTCATAGCGATACACCGTCCCGAATTCCGCCAGGCGCAAAGGCAGATCGCGATAACTGCGCGGCTCGCTGGCGTAGATGCGGATGTGGTGCGGACAGTTCATCGGCTTGAGCAGGTAATCCTCGCCGCTGCGGCACAGTTCGGCGGCGATGGCGTGGCGGCGCATCGGGTCGGCTTCATTCCATGGATACGCCTCCGCCTTGATTCCAGCGGCCGCGACAAGCTCACGCTCGCGCTCGATCGCCATCGGCTTGCCGGTATCGCGCCACTCCGCCAGCGCATCCAGAAGCGGCCACGATCCCTCGCGGCTGAATTTGATCAGCGGAAACTGGCTCTCCTTGTAATACGGATAGTGGCCGGAGGTCTTGTAGAGTTCGACGCGCCCGATGTGCGGCGTGAAGACCATCTGGTATCCGCGGGCGAACAATTCCTGTTGAAGGAATTGCTGGAGCAACATTCGCACCAGCGCGCCCTTGGGCTTCCAGAGAATCAATCCCGGCCCAACCTGATCGTCCAATGAAAAAAGGCCGAGCTTCTGCCCGATCACGCGATGATCGCGCTGGCGGGCCTCCTCGATGCGCTTCAGATGCGCATCCAGGTCCTTCTTGTCGAAAAACGCCGTGCCGTAGACGCGGGTGAGCCGCTGGCGATTGCTGTCGCCGCGCCAATACGCCCCGGCCACGCTCAGCAGTTTGAACGCCTTGATCTTTCCCGTCGACGGAACGTGCGGACCGCGGCACAAATCCAGAAAGTCGCCCTGGCGATAGGTCGAGACCGTGCTCTCGCCGGCCGCGACCAGTTCGTCCATAATCTCGTCCTTGTAACGCTGGTTCTCCCCGTGCAGCGCTTCGCGAGCGGCGGGCACTTGCACATCCGATCGCGTGAACGCCAGATCGGCCGCGACGATATTCGCCATTTCCTTTTCGACCTTGGGCAATTCATCGGCACTGAAATTGGCCGGAAGCTCGAAGTCGTAATAGAACCCATCCTCGATGACCGGGCCGATGGTGTACTGCACCTCCCGGCCGTAAAGATGCCGCAGCGCCTGAGCCAGCACGTGGGCGGTGCTGTGTCGCATGACAAACAGGCCGTCGGGGTCGCGGTCGGTGATGATGGAAACCGCATGCGCGCCGACGAGCTTATGGGAGAGATCGACGAGCTTGCCGTCGACTTTTCCCGCGATGGCCGCCTTGGCCAGCCCGCGGCCGATCGACTCGGCCAGTTCGCGGACGGTCGCGCCGTCAGCCAGTTCACGCACACTTCCATCCGGTAAGGTAATCGCCGCCATATCCGCCTCGGTTCAAGAGAAATCGTTTTCCAAAAAACAAGACCGCCCGGCGTCCTACACCGGGCGGCTCACTGACAACGTCAACGTGCGGTGTTACCACCCGGAATTTCGCATCCATCGCGTCGAGCGGGCCGGCGCCACGTTGTGCATTTCACTCCACCTCATTGCGCCGGCAAGCATACGACGACCCCACGCCGAACGTCAATACGGCGGCGCGGACGCCAAAACGGCATTCGATCCCCATCACCCAATTTGAAAATGCCAGTCGCCCGGCGGACAATCGGGCGATTATGAAATCACTTCATGCGATCCTCTGGGCGACGGTCTTGATCGGCGTGGCGTGGCTGGCGGCGGGGCGGGTCGTTCGCGGCGCAAATCCGGCAACGCAGTCGGCGACAACTCATCCCGCCATGACCTGGGCAAATGTGCATAGCTTCTTGTATCAGCTCCAGAACATCGATCCGGCCGGGATCGCGGCGTCGCATTTTGATGCCGTCGTCATTGACTATTCCGGCGATGCGGCTGAGGGAGCGGACGGAAAGCCGTTCACCCCCGAGCAAGTGCATCTCATGCAGAATGGACCCGGCAGCCCCAAGAAGGTGCTGGCGTATCTCAGCATCGGCGAAGCCGAGGATTACCGATTTTACTGGAAATCGACCTGGGACAAGAAGAACGCCGGTAAGCCCAGCACTGCCAATCCAAGCTGGCTGGGGCCGGAAGATCCCGACTGGAAGGGGAACTACAAGGTGAAATATTGGGATCCGGCCTGGCAAGCGATCATCAAGCAGTACGTCGACAAGATCGTTGCGGCCGGGTTCGACGGGATGTATCTGGACATCATCGACGCCTATGAGTTCTGGAGTCCGGACGGCGACGGCAAATTGAACCGGGCGTCCGCCGAGCAGGAGATGGTCGATTTCGTGAAGGAACTGGCGCGGTATGCCCGCGTGGACAAAGGCCGGCCGGATTTTGCGGTGTTTCCGCAGAACTGCCCGGAGCTTGGCGTACATGCGGATTACATGAAGGTGGTTACCGGCATCGGCGCTGAGGATACGTGGTACGACGGCAACAAGGCGAACAAGGCCGCGGATATCCGGGACACGCTGGCTGATCTGGACCGCTTCAAGGCGGCGGGAAAAGTCGTGCTCGTGATCGATTACGTCACGCAAAAGCCGCTGATCGACGACTTCTACGCCAAGGCGCGGGCCAGGGGATATATCCCGTACGCCAGCGATCGCGAGCTGGACAGGCTGACGATCAACCCCGGGCATGATCCGCAGTAAACGGCCGATGCGGCGATCGCTCGCTATGCATAAAGCCCCGGCGGTTCATCCTTTGGCCGGGATTTCCAACGCCGGTGAATCCACAGGTATTGACTGGGGTCTTCGCGCACGAACGCCTCAATGGCGCTGGTGTAACGCTGCGTGATATACATGACCGCATCCGGCCGATCTTTCCAGTCGGCCGGATAGATGATGTCCTGGGCGGAAATCTGAAAGCGGAAGCTCTTGTCCATCCGCCGGGCATAACCCACCACGATCGGAACGTTGTATTCGATCGCCAACAGCGCGATGGATTTGTAGGTGCTGGCGGGCCGGCCGAAAAAGTTGACGAATAACCCCTTGCTGCCGGCGTTTTGATCGGCCACGAAGCAGACCACGCCGCCGTGCGCCAGTTCCTCGGCGATCTGCGACATGGCCCCGGTCTTGTCCACGATCCTCTGTCCGCGCCGCGTGCGCATGCCATAGACAAATTCGCTGACGTACGGATTATCCAGCGGCCGGGCCACCGTCGTCGTCTGGAATCCCAGCGTCGCCAGCACATAGCCAAGGATTTCCCAGTTTCCATAATGGCCGGTGAGCATGATGAGTCCCTGCCGCCGGGCCATAAGAAGTTCGAGGGTTTCGCGGAAGTTCTTGAGCTCGACATACCGTCGCCAGGTGTCGATGCGGATAAGCCGGGTGGTGAAGAGCACCTCGGCGCAGAGCATGGCCAGTTGTTGAAGACTGTGCCGCGCCAGCCGGTTGCGGTGGGCCTCGGACATGTGCGGAAAGCTGTAACGCAGATTGGCCTGGGCGCGTCGGCGGTGCCGGCGGTCCACAAAATAAACCAGCGACCCGACCCGCCGCATCAGGGACAGATTGGTCTCGATCGGCCGGACATGCAGCATGGCCGCGAACAGCCGCAGCCCGATATAGAGCGCCCGGTCGATGAAATCGTTACGCCGTTTGGCCATCGGGTGGCGATTGTAGGATCGGCGGGTGGGAAGAAAAGGCCGGCGGCTGCCGTTGTTCATTTCCACGCCGCCGGGCGAGCGAAAACGAAACCACCCATTGTTGCGATCGTATCCGGAAGTTGGCTCTTGCCCAGCGTGCCATGGCCGATAGTGAAATTCGCATGGGCCGCGGCGCGCAGTTCCTTGCTGGCGCGATTGGGCGGGAATACGACTACAACTCGCTTGGCCGGGGAATGACGGCGAATCGCTCGAATCGGCGGCACAAGATCGCTGTCGGCGGACACAACCAAGGCAGTGTCAAAAACGCCTGTAAACGCGTCGGTCAATAATTCGGTGGCAATGTTGACATCGGTCATCTTCTCCTCAAAACTCGGCCATGTCGCGCCGCACGTGTGGCAGCGTCCGCCCTTGTCCAGGAATTGACCCTCAATGATGCCAACGCCGGTCGTAGCAAGCGCGTCGAGATATAGCGACTGGCGAAGCCGACGTTCCTCCATCGCCACGGCGGCCGGAGACGTGTCGCCCTTGGCCGGGCCGGAGATTCGGCTAGTGAAATATTTGGCCATGACGAGCGTCTGATTCGCCCGAAGCAAATTGCGGGAAAGCAGCTGTGAATATCGAGCCAATAGAAGCGTTTCAGCCGGGCCGCGCGAAGGCCGAAGTAGAGATTGAACCCGTCAACATAGGCTACAACGCGCATGGGGACTGGGGAAGTTGGTGGAGGCTGGTCCGTTGGCAAATAGCGCGAAGCCTTGAAAGCTCAAGCGAAGGGCGATAATATCCGAAGAGTTCAAAAAGGTAACCCCCCCGGAGATAGCATCTCCGGCCCGACGCCACCCATTTTTGGGCGGCGTTTCTTTTTGGCGTGGCGGGGCGTATTGTTCCAGGCCGGATTCGAGGTCTACCCCCCAATCCGGCTCATTTGTTTGTTGCCACGGCCGGAGTGGAGGTCGGGCTTGAGGCGAACGCAGGCGGTCATGGCGTCGGCGATGTCTTGCGTGAGGTGATGCGGCGAACCGTCGCGCAGGATGGGGCGGATGTCGATTTCGCCGCCGTCGAAGAGGCAGGAGCGCAGCACGCCGTCGGCCGTCAGACGCAGGCGGTTGCAGGTGGCGCAGAAGGGGGCGGACATGGAACTGATGAATCCGATCCGGCCGAGCGCGTGGCCAAAGGCGAGGCGATAGACGACGGCCGGCCCGACGCCCGGTTCGCTGTCGCGCGAGACGGGAACCAGCGGGCCGCATTGATCTTCGATAATCTGGCGAGCCTCGGCCTCGGGGACAAGGGCATTGGGTCCGCGATCCTGGGAATCGCAACCGCCGGCCGGGCCGGGTTCTGCGATGGGTGCAGGAATTGCCTGATGCAAGAGCGACGCATCGCCCAGGGGCATGTATTCGATGAATCGAACGGTGACGGCGCGGTCGAGAGTGAGTCTGGCGAACGCCGGTAGCTCATCGTCGTTGGTTCCGCGCATGGTCACGCAGTTGATCTTCACGCCGGCAAAGCCGACATCGAGACAGCGGTCCAGGCCCAGCAGCACGCGGGCCAGATCGCCGCTGCGGGTGATACGGCGGAACTTGGCCGGGTCGAGCGAGTCGATGCTGATGGTGACGCGATCCAGTCCGGCGTCGCGCAGCGGGCGGGCCAGTTCCGGCAGCAACTGGCCGTTGGTCGTCAGGGAGAGATCTTCCACGCCGTCGATGTTCTTGAGGATGCGAACCAGATCGACAAGGTGCGGGCGGACGGTGGGCTCGCCGCCGGTCAGCTTGAAGCGTCGGATGCCGTGGACGTCGATGGCGGCGCGGACGACGTGGGCGATTTCGTCAAAGGTGAGCAGGTTGTGATGGTCAATCCAAGGCACACCCTCTTCGGGCATGCAATAGACGCAGCGGTAATTGCAGCGGTCGGTGATGCTGAGTCGCAGGACGCGCACGGCTGCGATCGACCGCGGGCCGTTTTCCGGCGCGAACGATTCGTGGTTCCGCGGGGTCGAGTATTCAAGTACCGTTAGGCGCATGCAGTTTGACGTTTGGCCATATAGATATAGACGCGGCCGGGCGGCGAATCCAGTTGGGAGTTGGGAATTCTGCTCGGCGCGGTCGGGCGGGTTTTGCGGCGTCAAGATGGGATATGCCCCGGCGACGCGAGCCCGACCTGGAAAAACGGAAATTTCCGCGTCAGCTTATTGTAAGAAACCGGCCGCTCGAGCGACTGGATCGGGGACGGACGATGCAAGAGGCAAGGGAGATGGATAACCCCGGTGATCTGGTTCGACGGCATGGTGCGATGGTCTGGCAGGTGGTGCTGCGCATTGCCGGCGGTCGGGAGGCGGATGCGTCGGATTGTTTCCAGGAGGTGTTCGTCGCCGTATTGGAACTGGAGGTACGGAACCCGGGGACTGTGAGAAATTGGGAGGCGATGCTGCGGCGGATCGCCACGAGCAAGGGATTGGATCTGCTGCGGCGGCGCATGCGGGAGCGAGCGAGGTTTGCCAGAGATGTGCTATGGGACGAATTGCCGGGGAGCCAGCGGATTGGCGCGCCCGGCGACGGCATCGAGCGACAGGAACTGGTGCAGGATTTGCGTGCGGCTTTGGCTCAATTGCCTCCCGAGCAGGCAGAAGTGTTCTGCCTGCGGCATATCGATGAGATGAGCTACGACGAGATCGGCAGTTTGGTAGGTTCGACGGCCAATGCGGTGGGGGTCACGCTGCATCGGGCCAGACAGCGGCTGCGCGAGCTGATGAGTCCTTGCGAAGCACACAGCGGGGTGTCCCATGAATGAACATGATCCAATTCCGGTTGAAGGTCGTGTGGAAGTGGCGGCAGCAGCCATGCGCGAGTTGAACGTGCCGGCCGGGCCGTCGGAGGAGTTGTTACAGCGGACGGTTGCGCGATTGAACGCCGTGAAGATGACCGCAAACCGCGCGGAAAAGGGGTGGTGGACGCCGAGCAATGCGCGGCGGATGGCGGTTGCGGCCGGGCTGCTTGTCGCGGTGGGGACCGGGGCACTGGTGGCGATCTGGGGCGGGCAGGCGCGGGTGGCGCTGGGGGATGTCATCGCGCAGGTGAAGCAGGCGCAGGGAGTCCGATGCAGCGTTCATATTGAGATGGAGATGCCCGATCATCAAAGGCAGACCAGCACGGTGGACATGCTGATGGTCGATTCGGGGATCACCATCACGAGCATGCCGGGAATGAAGATGGTGATGGACAGCAGGAACAGCCGGATGATGGTGCTCTCGACGTTCAATAAGACGGCGATGATGGTGGACATCAAGCAGTCGCCGAAGTACGCCGCCAGGCAACCGCCCAACCTGTTGGAATTCTTCACGCAGTTGACTCCGCAAGGCAGCACCGCCCTGGGCGAGAAGGACATCGGCGGTGTCACGGCTCGCGGATTCCGCAGCCCCGGCCCAACGATGCAGGCCGAGGTGTGGGCCGATGAAAAGACCGAAAAACCGGTGCAGGTGACGATGCTCATGCAAAACGGCCTGGTTCCGGCGGCGACCTATGTGTTCAGCGATTTTGACTGGAATCCGGCCATCGATCCGCATAGCGTGGCAATGACGCCGCCGGATGGATATCAGGTTGTGAACAGCACCATGGATATGTCGGATGTGACGGAAGCGGATGTCCCGAGGATGCTGCGGACATTGGCGGATCTCAACGGCGGAGTGTTGCCGGCGGGGATCGATACGACGGGCGCGATCGCGGCGATTGTGCCGTGGGAAGCCAAGCGCCTGGTGGAGGCGAAGGAGCCGGTCGCCGACATTGAAAAGGCAACAATGGAAAAATTCGTGCCGGTGGGCCGAGCCTGGGCCTATATGACGGACAAGAACAATGGGACGGATTGGACGTACGCCGGCGGCGGCGTGAACGTTTCGGAAAAAGGACACGCGGTGCTTTGGTATAAGCCGGCGGGTTCGGCACAGTGGCGGATCATCGACGCCGATGGCGTGATCCATGACGCGGCGCAGGCGCCGCCGGGCGGAAAGCCGCTTGTGCCGGGCAGCTCGACCCGGCCGGCAATTGCACCGGCGACAAACGTGTCTTTGCCCGCTAACGGAACGTGAACAATCGGCTGCCTTGCGGCTCTAAAGGCGAAAGAGTTTTCTAATGCCGGACAGCTTGGATGATTAGCAACGAGCGGTTAGCATAATCGCGCGTTGGGGCGGCCGGCCACGGTGCTGGCGCATTTATTTTGGTGGTTCTGGAAGGAGTAGCCATGAGGTCGATTCGGCGAACGTCGCTGGTGCTGGGGATTTTGCTTGTCGTGGCGCAGACGGCTGGGGCGCAGGTCGCCAGCGTCACGTCGCTTCTGCCGGCCGATTCGGTCGCGGTGATCAAGATCACCAATCTCAAGGCCGTGAGCACGAAATTCAAGAACCTGACGGCGTCGATGGGCGTGGCGCAATTCATCGGCGATTTTTCCGATCCGCTGCCGGCGCTGACCAAGCAACTGGGCATCACGCAGGGCCTGGACAGTGGCGGGGATCTTGTCTTGGCACTGCCGATGGACGCCGCAATGACAGTGGCCTCGGGCGGCACGCCCGACGTTCTCATGCTCGTTCCGGTCACCGATTACAAGGCGTTCCTGGGCAATTTTGCCGGCGCGGCGCAGGAGAACGGCGTGGATGTGTTCAGCTTCGCCGGGCAGACGGAAAAGACCTACGCCAGCTCCTGGGGCAAGTTCGCCGCGATTTCACCGGCCAAAGCGATGGTACAGAACAAGCCGGCCGGTTTGGCTATCAGCGCCCTGTGCGGCAAGCTTTTCACCGATTCGGACCTGACTGTCTACATAAATCCCAAGCCACTGGTGGCGCTGGCGCTGCCGCAGCTTGAGCAGTACCGCACGCAGTTGCCGCAGAATATTCGAGCCGACAATGCGGGATCGCCGGAGCTGGCCAAGTATGTACCCGTAGTGAGGGTTCTGGCCGACGAGGTGTTCCGAGGCGTCGAGCGGGTGCTTTCGGATTCCTCCGGCTACAGCATGTCGATCAACATCAAGGACAACGGCATCGCCATGACCTGCGCTGGAGATTTCGATCCGGCCAGCTATACCGGTAAGCTGGTCGCTTCCCTCAAGGACACCAACAAGCCGCTGCTGGCCGGGCTGCCGGCCGGGGATTACACCGTGTTCGGCGGCGAGATGAATAATCCAGAGGTTCTCAGCGCGTGGATGGCGGAATGGATCGATCCACTGATCAAGGCGAGCGACGATATGGGCGCTGACGGCAAGCCCGTGGCGGCGATGCTGGGCTCAATCAAGATGGCGGCCGCCAAGCAGAAGGGCTCCATGTTCGCCATGAGCATGCCGGCCAATGCGGCCGCGGGTGGACCGGCCGCCGCGGGCGGTCTGCCGATGCCGCAAACCGTGCAGGTGGCGACGGGCGACAGCGCATCGCTGCTGACCGTGCGCGACCAGATGATCAAGCAAGTGACCGACATGATCGGCGCCGACACGATCAAGATCGAGACCAAGGACGCGGCCAAGACCGTGAGCGGTGTTTCGTTCTCGGATACGAAGGTAACCATGCCCGCCAACGGCGGCGGGAACGCCGTCCCGACGCCTCTGGGAATGTTTGGATTGGGCGGCAACGGCTTGGAATCCTATACCGGCGCCGTGGATGCCAATTCGCTGCTGACGGTCAGCAATGTTCCCGACGACCAGATTGCCAAGCTCATCGCCGGCATCAAGGCGTCGGATGATTCGCTGGAAAAGGACCAGGCGGTGACGGCGGTGAATGCGGCGCTGCCTGCCGATCGCATTGCCGCGGTCTATTTCCGCGAACCGGCTCCGGCGGGTGCACCGGCCAGTTCGCCGGTGGGAATGACGCTGGCCACGCAGGGTTCAGGTGCTCGATTCGATGTGTATATCAGCGGCCAGACCGCCATGCAGATCGTGCAGCAGGCGCAGCAGTTGTACATGCAGTTTGCTCCCCAGCCAGCGCCCGGCGGTGCCGGACCTGGCGCCGGGCCGGGCGACAACCTGCCTCCGCCGATGCCGGGCGGCGGCCTGTAAGATGACCAGACCGCGGGCGGATGGGAGCGCATCCGCCCTCGGCCGGTGCCATGGGGATTGAAAAATTTGGAGCGGTGGCCATGAAGTCGATGATCCGAACCGTGGTGTGCGTGCTGATGCTGGCACTGTCGCCTCTGGTGCGTGGGCAGGTGCTGGATCAGATTCCGCAGGGGTCTCTGGTCGTGGTGAAGGTGTCCGGCCTCGGCGCGACCAGCGACAAGCTGACCGCGTTCTTTCAGGCCCGCGGGTTTGCGGCCCTGATGGGCGACATGGCCAGGCCGCTGGATGCCGGACTGAAACAGCTTGGCATCAAGCAGGGCGTCGATCGCACCGGCGACCTGGCGATGGCCATCGTCGACGACGGCAAGGGAAGCCTCGAGGGCGGTGATCCGCCGCTTTTGGCTCTGATCCCGGTCACCGACTACAAGGCGTTTGTCGCGAATTTCCCCAACGCCACGCAGGAAAACGGGCTGGATGTGCTGCCCATCGCCGGCAATCCGGCCCCGGTGTATTCCGCCTCATGGGGAAAATACGCGGCCGTGTCCGCGATGAAGAGCCTTCTTGGGCAAAAACCCGTGGGCGTCAAGTTGGACGGAGCGACGGCCAAGCTGGTTGGCGCTTCCGATATTTCCGTATGGGTTGACGGGCAGGCGGCGGCCAAAAAGATGCAGCCGGCCCTGGACGACATCCGCGCCATGTTGCCGCAGATCGTGTCGATGATGCCGACCGCCAACGCGAAAATGGGGCCGGTGTTTACGGCGTATCTGACGCAGATCTTCAACGGCTTTTCGCGTGTTGCACAGGATGAAAAGGCGACGACGATCGCCCTGAGCGTCGGGGCCGACGACATCAAGGCTTCGATCCTGACGGAATTCCTTCCTGACAGTTACATGGCAAGGCTTGCCAACTCGATCAAGGGCACGGACAAGTCGTTTCTGGACGGTCTGCCCGCCGGCGATTACGTCGCCTGCGGCGGTGTGTCGCTCGATTCGACATCCATGGGCCCGTGGCTCAGCGACGCCCTGGGCCCGATCGAAAAAGCCGCTCAGGATTGCGGCGAGGACGGCCAGAAACTGGCCGCCGATATCGATGGTTTGCAGAAGTTGATGATGGCGGAAAAGAGCGTCTCGTTTGACATGACCGCGGCCAATCCGCCGGCCATCATCAGCATCATCGGCGGCGATGCCGCCACGATAAGGGCCGGCATCGGCAAGTCGATGGAGGCGTCGAACGATATTTCACGGCTGATGGCGGCCAACGGGACCGGGCAGTCGCACATCACCATCAAATCCGACGCCAAGAACGTGGCCGGCATCTCATTTGACGCCGTCACCACCACGATGGAGAACATGGACCCCAACGCCGCCCAGATGATCAAGTCGCTTCCCGGGCCCCTCGGCCAGTTCATGCAGGCCGTGACCTCGCCCAATGGCACCACCGCCTATGTGGGACAGATTGACGCCAGCCGGCTGGTCTCGGCCGCCAATCTGCCCGACGATGCCCTGGCCACGCTGGTCCAGAATCTGCAATCGGGCAATTCGCCGCTGGCCGATGACAAGGCGATCGCCGGCACGGCCGGATTGCTGCCCAAGACACGGCTGATGGCGTTCTACGTTCGCCGGCCAGGTTCGGCGATGGACGAAGCGCCGCTGGGAATCACGGCCTCGACGGAGACTAATTCGTTCAGAACCGATGTGGTGATTCCGGGTGGGATGGCCACGGCCATCGTGCAGGGCGCGATGAGCATCATGCAGCAGATCCCCGGCGCCGCGACCCCGCCGCCCGGCCCCGGCCAGCCCAATCAGCCCGCGCCGCCCATGCCCGATGGAGGCTTGTAGGGCACAATAGTGTTAGCCGCGACCAACCGGAACTTCCAGCCGTTGCCGACCAGAGCGGCGCTGGCTCTGGGTATTGTCGCGGCCGGGGGATATTGGATCGCGTTCGGCACTCGATTCGGCGCGGCGGCCATCTTGGTGTCGATTCCGTGTTTCTGTGCGCTGGGGCGATTGCGCACCGACCGCCAGGCGTTTTATGGGGGTTTGGCGGCCGGCGTTCTGGCATTCGGGCCGCCGTTGTGTTTCTTCTGGTCGATCTTCGGGCCGGTGGCCGTTCTGCTGTGGCTGATCACGGGTTTTCCCATCGGGGTGTTCCTGCTGGTGCTGCGAACCGCGCACAGGCGTCTGGGCGCCGACTGGACACTGTGGCTCACACCGATGCTCTGGACCGGCGGTGAATTCTTCCGCAGCGAGGTCTGGCAACTCAAATTCGCCTGGCTCTTGCCTGGTCAAGTCGTGGCGTTTGTGCCCGGCGTGCGTTTGGCGGCGATCGGCGTGTACGGGCTGGGCTTCATCATCGCACTGGCCTCGGCCATGATCGTGAGCCCGCGTTGGATCTTTCGGGCCATCGGCCTGTGCGGGGCGATTACCCTGGCGATATTCATGTACGTGCCGCCGCTGCCGCCTTCGCCGTCGCCCGCGGATTTGCCCCTGCACGTGGCGGGCGTGCAGCTTGAAACGGCGGGGGCGAAAGAGGTCACAGCCGCACTGGAAAACCTGGCGCAGGAGCATCCCGAGGCGCAAATCCTGGTGCTCAGCGAATACACGTTCGTCGACGTCGTGCCCCAGAGTGTCCGCGACGTGCTGCGGACATATCACCGCTATCTCGTCGCCGGCGGCATTCGGTGGATTGATATCGATAAGGACAAGTTCTACGACACGGCGTTCGTGGTTGGCCCCGACGGCCGCGACATCATGGAACAGGCCAAGAGCGTGCCGGTGCAGTTTATGGACGATGGACTCCCGGCAACGCGACGCCAGGTCTGGCAGTCGCCGTGGGGAAGAATCGGCATCGCCGTCTGCTACGATCTCAGCTACGCCCGTGTCATGGACGATCTTGTGCGACAGGGCGCGGCGGGGCTCATCATTCCCACCATGGACGGCGAGCACTGGGGCGAATTCGAGCGCCGCATGCTGCACGGCCGGGTCGCCCCGGTTCGCTCCGCGGAATACGGCATTCCCGTCTTCGGCGTTTGGAGTTCGGGCGTATCACAGTTGACCGACCGCTACGGCCGCATCATCGCCACGGCCGGATATCCGGGCCATAACGCCACGATTTCCGGGCCGCTGGATCTGCGGCAACCTGGCCACATTCCGCCCGACCGATTGCTGGCAGTCGCCATGACGATCGGGTCCGGTTTGTTTGTCGCCTGTCTGGCCGCCTGCTGGATCAGCATTCGCTGCCGAAATCAGCCTTGAAGGCGTCGGCCAGTTTTCGGCCCCAGTCGTTGAGCGGGGCCAGCCGGCCGAAAAAGAATCGAAGAACCGGCGGTTCCTCGATGAATTTCAGCCCGCCCACCAGCGAGGCGTGCGCCTTGAGCCACTTCAGTCGGTCCACCACGTATTCCATGTGGGCCATCGAATACACGCGGCGCGGCACGGCCAGACGGGCCAGTTCGATGTCGGAGAACACGTCGTTGCCGTTGCGGTCGCGATCCATGCTTACCGTTCCGCGCTCCATCGGCCTGGCCCCTGACACCAGGTAAATCGCCGCGGCCAGACAGCCGGCCGGATAGGCGCTCTGCGGAATGTGCGGCAGGAACTTCATGGCATCGACGTGTCCGGCCAGGCCGCCCGGCGGCGTCACCGCCGGCAATCCCGCCGACACCATCAGGTTCACGAAATACTCGATCAGATCGGCCGAGCTGCTGGCCACTTCGTAATCGCACATCTCGCGCATGCCCACGGCCATGGCCTCGACTTCCTTGGAACTCATCCCGCCGTATGTCAAAAAGCCCTCGTAAACCGGCAGCCATGCCTTGATATCCTCAAAGAACTTGCGGTTATTGGTGGCGATCAGCCCACCGCGGACGCAGGTGCTCTTGCGGCCGGACATGTAGGTGATGTCCGCCAGCGACATCATCTCGCGGATGATCTCGGAGATGGTCTTGTCGGCGTAGCCTGCCTCGCGGCGATTGATGAAGTAGGCGTTCTCGCTGACGAGGCTGGTGTCGATCACGACCGGAATACCGTGCTTGCGGGCCAGTTCCGACACGGCCCGCAGATTCCCCATGCTGAATGGCTGGCCGCCGATGAGGTTGGTGGTGCATTCCATGCGGACAAACGAGATCTTCTTCGGGCCGTACTTTGCGATCAGCCCCTGCAGCTTGGACACGTCCATGTTGCCCTTGAACGGATTGGTGCTGGTGGTCTCCAGGGCGCCGTCGCAGAAGATCTCATGGACGGTGCCGTTCATGAGCTCGAAGTGCGCCTTGGTCGTGGTGAAATGATAATTCATCGGGATGTGATCGCCGGGCTTGACGAAGACCTTGGCCAGAAGATGTTCGGCCGCGCGACCCTGGTGCGTGGGGAGGCAGAACTCGAAGCCCAGCACGTCGCGGACGGCATCGAGCAGTTTGTAATAGCTTTCGCCGCCGGCATAGGCGTCGTCGGAAACCATCATGGCCGCAAGCTGGTTGTCGGACATGGCGTTGGTTCCGGAGTCGGTGAGCATGTCGATGAAAACGTCACGAGTGCGCAGGAGAAAGGTGTTGTAGCCGGCGCCGTCGATGGCCGTGAGCCGCTGCTCGATCGCCGGCAAACGGGTCTTCTGGACGATCTTGACCTTGTGCATTTCGATGGGGAGCATTTTTCCGCTGGTAAGCCTGACTCGCATGATGTTACTCCTTCGCGCTGGGTTAGGGGACAAGGTCCCGATGAAAGGGGAGCGTTGAGCTCCGTGATCACGAATAGAACGCCGCTTAATTTAGCCGATTCGGCGCGGCGTGGGAAGCGCCGTGTCTGGCGAAACGCCCGACAGGGTGCGTGACACCTCAGGCGACGCAGCCGACTCACCCCATTGCGGCAAAAGCCCATCCGCTATTCCCCCTCCCCTGGTACTCCGGGGGAGGGTTCGGGTGGGGGCCAGACCTTTTCGAGCTGTCGAAGGATTTCCTCGACGACCGAATCCGTGTCCCTGAGCACATCATGGTCCCAAAACCGCACCACGCGGACGCCCGCTTCGTTGAGTCGCTCCGTTCGGATTCGATCGTACTCCACCTGCGCCTCGTCCGCGTGCTGGCCGCCATCCAGTTCGATCGCCAGACGCCGCGACGGGCAATAGAAATCGACGATGTATCCCGCGACCGGGCGCTGTCGGCGGAAGCGGTGGCCATCCAATTGCCTGAGGCGTAACACGCTCCACAATTTCGCCTCGGCATCCGTCGGCTTTTTGCGCATGGCGCGGGCGAAGTTTGTCAGTCGCCGATCGCGGCCCCGTGGCGCGTCCATGCCCCCATCATCGCGGACGGCATGCCGCCGGGCAAACCCCCACCCCGACCCTCCCCCGGAATAC
>Ga0181520_10007563_pt1 | contig 15935 bp, 12 predicted proteins | sample PEATcosm2014_Bin_29_FD_132451 | JGI IMG/M metagenome (GOLD analysis project Ga0181520, IMG submission 132451) | Peatland microbial communities from MTU Mesocosm Facility, Houghton, MI, USA - PEATcosm2014_Bin02_30_metaG | ecosystem: Environmental > Terrestrial > Soil > Wetlands > Peat | place...
ACATTCACTGTTATATGACAGCCGGGGTGCATCTGGAAGGTTGGCATGGCAATGGGATACATGCGGTCAATGTTGAGCACGCAGTCGCCGTTGATCTTTTCCGTGGAGCAGGTGAGCGGCGAGTTAGACCCCTTGGGGCAGGTGGACGAAATGGCGGCATGAGCCGTAAGGGTGGACAAAAGAGCGAGCGACAGGAAACCGAGCAGGCGGGGGAAATTCAAGGGGGGCTCCTTTCAGGTGACTTTTCGGCTCAGAAATTGAAGCTGAAAAATTTCGCACCCATGTTACCCCCAAAATGATCGCTCGTGGAAAAAGAATTTTGGCTGACCATTGGACGGATGAAGGAACCCAAAAACACAGGACGCTCTACGCCCTTCCGGCGAATAGGGACTATGGGATAGCCGTTGCGGATACGGGCCTGGGCGAGGGAAATGCGGTAATGTAATTGCCTGGAGAAGCCAGCAGTTCCTTGATGGTGATTTGGCGTTCCTTGAGCGCCAGAGCCAAAACCTCTCCGGCAACTCTCGCGTCCTCGAGAGCATCGTGGGCCTGATATTCGATTCTGAAGCTTCGGGCCAGCGTCGTCAGTTTGTGATTGGGCATGTTGGGCCATGCGGAGCGAGCAAGCCAGCAGGTGTCAATCCATTTGTCATAACCCACGTCTGCAATTCCGGCACGCGCACACGCTCCAGTGAGCGCGCCGCGGTCGAAATCTGTGTGGCTGGCAACCGCCGCTCCGGTCAGTAGAGACTTTACCTTCGTGTACACCTCGCTCCAACTGGGCGCCTTTGCAACCATTCGCGGCCCGATTCCGTGCAGATCGACGTTAAATTCAAGAAAGTCGTCGTGCGGGTTGACCAGGCTCTCCCATCCATCCACCATCTTGCCTCCGGAAAACGCCGCAATCCCGATTTGGCAGATGCTGTGCCTGTACTGGTTCGCTGTCTCCACGTCCACGACAAAATAATCCACGGTCATCTTTGGCTGCTTTCGGAGAGCTGTTCGCTGTTGAGGTAGATTTCAGTGTAGTCGAGGTAATTCTGGGCGTACTGGAGGATGAGTGCGCGGTCCTGGTCGCCGAGTTCGCGGCGAAGTTTGGCGGGAACGCCGGCCCAGAGCGTGCGCGGCGGAACGACTGTCCCCTCTGGAACCACGGCGCCGGCGGCGATGATGGAGCCTTCGCCGATGCGGCAGCCGTTGAGGATGACACTGCCGATGCCGACAAGAACAGCGTCTTCGACCACGCAGCCGTGAACGGTGGCGTTGTGGCCGATGGTGACCCAGTCGCCCACGATAACCGGATAGAGATTGCGCTGACCGTGGAGAACCGCGCAATCCTGCACATTGGAGTTGGCGCCGACGCGGATGAAATGAACGTCGCCACGCAGGACGGCATTCATCCACACCGAGGAGTGCTCTCCGAGGGTCACATCGCCGATGAGCTGCGCGGAGGGGTCAATGTAGCAACTCGCGGGGATTTGGGGCAACCGCCCCTGGTAGCTGCGGATCATTTTTTGTGGGCCTCCGGGTCAAGTTTAAGGTATACGCGCTCTCAAATGGTGAGACAGCCGAGGTCGAGAAGTTGTCCCAAATCGGGATAAGCAGGGGTTTGAAGGGCGAATCCGAGCACAATTTACTCGGCTTCGAGAGAATTACCATGGATTGAGCGTCTGCGATTCACCATTTGTTCACTGTTTCCGGTATCATAAGAGATGCCATTTGGCGGGTTTGGAGGTGGAATTTTTTGGCAGAGGTTCGTGTACAAGAAGGCGAACCGCTCGAAAATGCGCTGCGCCGGTTTAAGCGGAAGGTACAGCAGGAGGACATCATTAAGGAAGTCAAGCGTCACTCCTACTACCTGAAACCCGGTGAAAAGAAACGCGTAAAGGCGGCTTTAGCGCGCAAGCGGAATCGCAAGAAGGCTCGTAAAGAGCAGGACTAGTTGGAGTACAATCGTGGCGTGCGCCGCACCGGCGAACCCCGCATTTAGACGGGGGCAGTAAGCCAGAGACCCTTGGCAAGGCCGGGACGGCGTGTCGCGATTTTTATTGCATCAATGCTCCGCGTGCAATTTGCGTGGGGGTTTTCTCCAGGTCTTCCCCGGTTTGCCGGAAAGACGTTCATTAAATTTGCCGCTGAACTTGTTGCGGCCCGGGCCCTCGTTGTGAACGAAGAACGAAGACAGGGAAACTGGACCGGCAAGTTGTTCGGGGTCATGGCCGATTTCAATGATTTCCCTTCTTTGGGGAAGCCGGCCATGGAATTCAGCGACAGAGTCTTGAAGTGCAGCGACTGCGGTTCCGAGTTTGTGTTTACCGCAGGGGAACAGTTATTTTTCCACGACAAACAATTCAAGAACGAGCCCAAGCACTGCAAGCAGTGCAAGGCGAAGCGCGTCCGCGGAGGCTCGAGGGTGCGTCCGGAGACTCGGACCAACTGCTCGCAGTGCGGCGCGGAGACGACGGTTCCCTTCAAGCCTACAGGGCAGGCCGGTGCTGTGCCGCTCCTGCTTTCAGCAGGCCCAAGGGAAGCCGAAATCGGCGCCTGAGATTGTCGCCGAACCCATGGTTATGCCAGAGCCGAGCTGAAAAGCAAGTCTCCCTTGAATCCTGAAGGGAATCCGGCGGCGCGGACCAGTGTGGCCAATTGCGCCCAGTGACGCTGGCTGTGAAAGAGCGCATGGGCCGCAATCTTGCGCCGTGAAAAAGCCGGCGCATCCGGCGGGAGCCAGGGCATGTCCAACTTCATCGTCTCATTCCAGTCGCGGGCAGTGTCGTCCAGCAGCGCGCGGTAAATCTCCACGGCCTTCAGGTGCAGGTTGAACAGCGCATCCAGCGGGCCGGCGGGAACATCTTCCTTTTTCAGCACAGGCAGGCCTGCGATGCGCTGCCCCCAGCGCAGTTCCACTCCCCAGACATGTCCGACAAACTCCTGTACATTCGCGGCCCCGCCGATGCCGCAGGTCAATTTCAATAATTCTGGGTTAGCATCCAGGTGCGCTTTCCAGAAATTGGAAGCCTCTTTGTTCCATGTCAGAAGTTCTTCAAGTGTGATGGCAGGTGTCATGGTGTTCTCCTTAGGGCGCGATGACCGATGTCGCGCCGGTAGTAAATTCCGTCAAAGCGAATCAGCGCCATTGCTTCGTAGGCGCGCGCCAGGGCATCTTCAAGCGTGGGCGCGGCGGCCGTAACACCCAGCACACGGCCGCCTGCGGTGAGCAGTTTGCCGTCCAGTTGAGAGGAACCAGAATGAAAGACCTGGACCCCCGGAACCTGCGCGGCGTCTTCGAGGCCAGTGATGGGGAAGCCGGTCTTGTAGCTGCCCGGATAGCCTGATGAGCTAGCCACGACGCAGGCTGAGGCGCCGGGGCTCCAGCGCAGTTCAGTTTGCTCCAGCGTGCCATCGACGCAAGCCTCCAGAGCATCCACCAGATCGCTCTCCAGCCGCATCAGAATGGCTTGCGTCTCCGGATCGCCGAAGCGAGCGTTGAACTCCAGCACCTGGGGGCCGCGTGCGGTCATCATCAGCCCGCAGTAAAGCACGCCGACGAAAGGAGCGTCTTCGCTGGCCATGCCGTAGATTGTGGGTACGGCAATGTGGCGCAGAATCCATTCCGTCATGCCGGCGTCGAGCATGGTATCGGTGGAGTAGACGCCCATGCCGCCAGTGTTGGGGCCGGTGTCGCCCTCGCCGATGCGCTTGTGATCCTGGGCCGGAGCGAGCGGAACAACGTTCTTGCCGTCGCTGAGGCAGAGGAAGCTAATCTCGTCGCCCTCGAGGAACTCTTCGATCAGGATGTGCCGCTCGGTTTCACCCAGCAACTTGCCGCTCAACAAATCCTGGGCGGCTTCGACGGCGGTGTGGCGCGAGGGGCAAATGATGACGCCCTTGCCGGCATGGAGTCCGTCAGCCTTCACCACGATAGGCGGATGAAAGAGTTCGACGGCCTTTTCCAGCTCAGCCAGATTCGCGCAGACCGCATAGCTGGCAGTCGGGATGTTGTGCCGCTGCAGGAATCGCTTGGCGAAACCCTTGCTGGTCTCCAGCATTGCTGCGGTGCGCGTAGGCCCAAAGACGCGCAGGCCGCGTTCTTGCAGGGCGTCCACAACGCCCAGCGAAAGCGGCAGTTCCGGCCCAACAATGGTCAACCCCGGCTGCTCGGCCTCGGCGAGACGAACCACTGCAGCCACATCTTTCAGATCCACCGGGACGCAGCGCGCAATTTGTGCAATGCCGCCGTTGCCCGGCGCGCAGACAACTTCCGTTACCCGCGGGCTGCGCTTCACCGCCCATGCCAGCGCGTGTTCGCGCCCTCCCGAACCCAAAATCAACACTTTCATGGTTGCGTCCCCGCTCTTTCTGGTGGTTCAAGCCCTGAAAGGTTATCTGAGCAAACCGGGAGTGGGAAGTCAAACGGGCGAAGCGGAAAGCGGCAAAGCAGCGGCTCACCTATACTGATGCGTGGTGCGCCAGCGTACTCGGACGCACGAATCAGCAGGAGAGTTGCGCCGTGGTCGAGACTCGCATCAAACCGTACTATCAGGAAGTTGCCGAGAAAGCCGCGCGGGCCATCGAGTTGCGGCGCTACCGGCGCAACCAGGCCTTCGGGCTGGTGCTGGTGGCCCTGGCCATTTTGATTGTGGGTCTGTTGCGCACGAATCCCAAGTGGATTTTTCCGCCGGGCTGGTGGCGGCCGTGAGTCCTGCGCGCACGGCGAGTACTGCGCGCACGGCGAATAGCGGCTCCGCCGCAAAAAGCCCGCTGGCAGTTTTGCTGCTCGGACCGACGGGCAGCGGCAAAACAGCGCTTTCGCTCGAATTGGGCGAGCGATTCGGCGGCGAGATTGTCAGTTGCGACTCGGTGGCCGTCTATCGCGGCATGGACCTTGGCACAGCCAAACCAACGAAGGAAGAACGGGCGCGACTGCAGCATCACTTGATCGATGTGGCCGATCCCAACCAGCCTTTCACCGCAGGCGAATATAGTCGTCAAGCGCGTGCGGCTCTTTGCGAGATCGCCAGTCGGGGCCATCTGCCCATCGTGACCGGTGGAACAGGACTTTACCTACGCGCATTAACCGAAGGGCTCTTTGCCGGACCGGAGCGGCAGCAGGAATTGCGCGTGCGCCTTCAACGCAGCCGCGAAAAACACGGTGAGAATTGGCTACATCGCGTGCTTGTCCGGCTCGATCCGGCTTCCGCCGCGCGCATTCACAGAAACGACGCCGCAAAGCTGATTCGTGCCATAGAGGTCTGCCTGGCGGCGCGCAAACCACTCTCAGAGGTGATGGCGCGCGACCCGCTCACAGGCTTCCGGCTGCTGCGCATCGGCCTCAACCCGCCACGGCAGGAGCTTTACGCCCGGCTCAACCAGCGTGCGGCAGAAATGTTTGCGGCGGGATTGATCGAGGAGACACGCGGTTTGCTCGACCGCTTCGGGCCGGCGAAGGCGCTCGACTCGCTTGGCTACCGGCAGGCACTGGGCGTGCTGGCTGGGACTTTGAGCGCGGAGGCGGCGATAGAAGCCGCCCAGCAGGGCCATCGCAACTACGCCAAGCGGCAGTTGACCTGGTTCCGCCGTGAGCCGGAAGTGCATTGGATTGCAGGCTTCGGCGACGAGCCAGAGGTGCTGCGCACGGCAAACGAACTGGTTCAAAACAACCTGTAACAGCCCGCGCCTAAACTGGTGGCTTCGAAGTAGCCCCTAAGCGCATCCATTAGACTGGACGATGGAATGAGGCGCTGCCAAAAGATGGCGCGCCCTGGAATGGAGTTTCCCTTTGGCTGAAACGACGGCGACAGAGACGATTTTTGATGTGGCGATTATTGGCGGTGGGCCGGCCGGCTACACGGCGGCAATTCGTGGCGCGGAATATGGGCTGAAGGTCGCTCTGATCGAGCAACTCGACAGGCTTGGGGGCACCTGCCTGCTGGTGGGCTGCATCCCCACCAAGGCTCTGCTCTTCAACGCCGAGATATGGGACCACCTGCAGCACGCCGCTGAATTTGGCATTGGGGGCATCGGCACGCCTACGCTCGACTGGGCCGCGGTGCTCAAGCGCAAAGACGCCATCATCACCAAGCACACCAAGGGCCTGGACTTCCTGATGAAGAAGCACAAAATCGCTCGCATGGAAGGATTCGGCCGCTTGGCCGGCCCGGCGCAGGGCGGCGTGCATACGGTCGAGGTCACGTCGGCGAGTGGCGAAGTCAGCCCAGTGAAAGCGAAAAACGTGATTCTGGCCACCGGCTCCGAAGCCAAGATGCTGCCGGGGCTCAAGGCAGACGACCGCATTCTGACCAACATCGAAATCCTCGCCATGGCTCAGGTTCCCAAATCGCTGATCGTCATCGGAGCGGGTGCTGTGGGCATGGAGTTCGGCTCGCTCTTCCGCACCTTCGGCTCTGAAGTCACCATCCTCGAATTTTTGCCGCGCGTGGTTCCTGTCGAGGACGAGGAAATTTCCAAGGAGATTACGCGCCTCTTCAAAAAGCGCGGCATCGATGTGAACACCGGCGCAAGAGTCGAGAAGGTCGAAAAGACCGAAACCGGCGTGAAGGTGACCTACACCGACGCGAACGGCAAGCCGCAAGTGAAAGAAGCCGAAAAGGTTCTGGTAGCCGTGGGACGCGCGGGGCGAACCGCCGGCATCGGCATAGAGAAGACAAAGGTCGAGCTCGATCGCGGGCTGGTGAAGGTCAACGACGCGCAGGAGACGAGCGAGCCGGGCGTCTTTGCCATCGGAGACATTGTGGCCGGGCTGCCGCAACTGGCGCACGTGGGCGCAATGAGCGGGATGATAGCCGTGGCCAAGATTGCCGGGCGCACATTCCGGCCTGTGCGCCGTGACCGCATCCCCGGCTGCACTTATACCGAGCCGCAGATTGGGTCAGTTGGCTTGACGGAAACGCAGGCCAAAGAAAAAGGCTATGAAGTGAAGGTAGGCAAGTTCCCGTTCGCCGGTAACTCGAAGGCCACCATTCTTGGCAACCATGACGGTTTTGTGAAGGTGGTCGCCGATGCAAAGTACGGCGAGATTCTCGGCGTCCACATTCTCGGCCCGCAAGCTACGGAATTAGTCGCAGAGGCGGTTGCGGTGATGGAACTGGAAGGCACGGTGGAGGAGATGATGTTCACCATCCACGCGCACCCCACGCTGGCGGAATCTCTGCTCGACGCGTACGGGGCCGTCGAGGGCATGGCGATCAACGCGTAAACCGGCGAGTTGAAAAGCAGGTAGCGGGTCATTCATGGGGATAACCCGCCTTCGTCACGGATAAACCTCGCCCTGAACCATCTTTGTGCCTTGGGGAGCGTTGGGCAGCGCAAGCAGGTGCAACGTGCTATTGCGCGGAATCTCGATAGCGCTGGGTAAAATCATGTAACCGTCGCAACCGGCGTACGGCGTGCAGACCAGGCGTACCTCTCGCAGCACACGCGCCTTTGACCCTTCTGGGAATACGGGATGAAAGGGATAAGCCTTGAGAGCGGCTTCAAGTCCCTGAAAGCCTTGATCGCCACTCACAAACTTTGCCTGAACATGCTTCTCAGGCTCAAAGACGAGAACGTAGAGCGCCGCTCCAGTCAATTTGCTGGTGCGGGTCACTTGGCGGAACTCGGTTTCCTTGCTCAATTGGGAGATTGGACTGTCCAGATAATTTCTCTTTGCGATGTCTGCTGAAGTGGTGTTCGCATCTTTCCCGGTAAGACGGTGGTAACTTTCTCCAATCTCGTCGTATACGCGAGTATCTATGCCCAAAAAAGGGCCGGAATAGTTCGCAAATCTGGCGAGCAGGTACTGTCGTGCCGCGCCGGCCTTGTCGCCTTTGGCCTCCAACAGCCGACCAAGTTGATATCCGATCATTTGGTCCTGGCTTAGTTGCCACGCGGCGCGCAGGTAATTCTCGGCGGTCGGCAGATCTTTGGCTTCCAGCGCCGCCCATCCTCTGGTAGACCACGCATGGGCCAGCAATTCCGTCCAGTGGAGCGAGTCTGCATCATCGGGAGATAGCTGCAAGGTCTTTGCTTCGATCGCTTCCACCGCCTCCCGTGAAAGGTCGACGGCCTTCGCGAGGTCCGCAGCGCCGGCAGGAGGATCCGCTTCAAGGATCGCCAGGGCATCGCGCAGGGATTGAGTGACAGCCTGGTTCTCTTTCATCCGCGCTTTTTCGAGAGGGGTCATTTCGTTGAGCTTGTTCTGCCAGTTCTGCGCGATGGCCTGGTCGAGTGGAGAAATCAGAGTCTGCCGGGTCCAGTCTTCATACATGCCGCGGAGGAATGTAAGATACTTTTCCCACTGTTCGAGCGGAATTGTTGCCTTCTTCAAAAGAAGAACACGGTCCGCGGTGAAGACTCCGTTCTTGAAGCTATATTTCGCATGGTATTCGAGCCAGTCCTCACTGAGATCAAAGTCTTTTGGCGGGACCATGGACCAGCCTGTTGGCAACTCCATTGTGGCGTGATAGACGTTCTTGCCGGTGGAACCGAGATCCGGATCGTCGGCCGGTTTCTTCTCCTTCACCCCCGGAGCCAATTCTCCGCCCATCGGAGGCAGAGGGGGTGTAATCCAGTGAGAAGTGTCGTGGTCATCCCACTGGTAATACTTCTCTCGCGTGTAATCAAAAGAGAATTCAAAAGGTTGGCCGATTTGCTCAACGTCGGAGGCTTGGGGATTTGAAACTTCCCCACCATAATTCTCCGAATAGACAATCCTCTGAACCAACTCCTTCCACTGTGACTGCGGAACCTGGCGAAAAGCTGCGCGAAAGACTGCTCCCACGTCTCCATTCACAGTTTGCACCATATGTCCGGTGAAAAGTCCATGGTCGGAAAGTTTTCCATCAACCTGGACGTGAATCGATCTTGGAATAGGCAAATCCGCAGGTGTCCTCTCCAGATAAGCAGGCTTGCCATAAGGAATTGCGAGAGCTTGTTTGTCGCGTAGGGTGCCCAGCAGAACGCCGATCGGCGCGACCTCTTCCGTCGAATCCATCCACAGCAGCTTGCCGTTAAGAGAAACGAGCGTAATGACGTGGTTGAACTGCGCCGGAGAAGGCGTCGCCGGGTCGAGTTCGCGGCTGGCGGCGGAGATCAGCACTGGCCAGGCTTCGATGCCGGCTGCTTTGAGCAGAGCGGCCAGCAGCGTGTGCTTGTCCTTGCAGTCGCCGTATTCGTTAGAGAGCACATCGTCGGCCGGATGAGGCTGGTAGCGGCCGATGCCAAAATCCAGGCCAACATAGTGAATGTGGAGCGCCACGTCGTTGAAGATTGCGCGGAGCTTGTCGTCGTTGGATGCGAGTCCCTTGGTAAGCGCGTCTGCTTTGGCCTGAATGGCTGGGGTAACAATGAGGGAATCGCGTTGCAGAGAGTCGTACCAGGCGCCAACCTGCTCCCAACTGGCAAAGGTAGTTACCTGGACCGACGGCTTCCAACGCTTGACGGACTTGGGCGGCGCGTCAGGATCGGGCCGGGCCAGATTGGAGCTGGCCCAGTGGTATAGTTTGCGACCTCCGGCGGTAGTCACGGTTGGCTGAAGGTCGGCGCTCGCCACGGTTGCAGCTTTGTCCGAGGGCACGTCTAGATCGAGCTGCTCGTCGAGAGCGATAAGGTCCTTCTGAAAGGAGTACTCGAGCCAAAAATGTCCCGGGACCTCAGGTTTGAGGATGCGCAGTGTGACCTTGTATTCGAGCGTGTCGCCCACTCCGAGTCCCTTGACGGCCACGTGCTTCTGATGGATGTCAGAGTACATGGGCGCCGCGCGGGTTACGTCGGAGGGCATATCCTGGACGTTGTAATCGGGCGTGACAACCACAGCTCCATCTGGCTTGATGACGCGAACATAGCCGATCTCGATCTGCTGGTTCGAAGCCGTGTAAGTGAAGGTGAGCACGGCCATCTCCTTCACACCAGAGTCAGCCTGGATGCGCACACGGGCAGTGGTCTCTCGCGTGCCGGTGCCGTCCGCATTCATGCGAATACTGGTGATGAGCTTGTCCCAGACGAGGGCTTCCTTGGAGACATCGGGCGGCTTGGTGGTTGGGGATGCAGTGGGCGGAGCCGAGGGGTTTTGAGCAGGCTTATCCTGCGCTGCCGCGGAGAGCGCAGCGTAAAGACAAACAGACAAAGCAAGTATTACCAAGTCATAACTACGGAGTAAAACGCAAAAAGAGCGCAACGGAGAAACTATCGTACAGCGCATAGCAAGGTCACCCGCTTACTGGAACGATAGCAGACTCCAGCGGGATACTGACTCTGCCTCAAAGATTCGGGATTAGTCCGGCATCTCGTTTCCTAAAGCGAAAATGCCGAACCATGCAAGCTATAACTCGGTGGATTGACTTTCCACCAGCGCCTTGGCTTTGGCGATGAATTCGGTCAGCGGCATTGAGCCCTGGTCGCCTTTGCCGCGCGTGCGGACACTCACCGCGTTGGCTTCCTGCTCCTTGTCGCCGAAGACAAGAATGTAAGGCGTCTTCTGGTTGGCGAAGTCGCGAATCTTGCCGTTCATCTTCTCGTTGCGATCATCCACTTCCACGCGCAGGCCCGCGGCCTTGAGTTCAGCTTCGACCTTCTTCGCGTATTCGTGGTGCCGCTCGCTGATGGGGACAAGACCCGCTTGCACAGGAGCGAGCCACAGCGGGAAGGCTCCGGCGTAGTGCTCGATGAGCACGCCGAAGAAGCGTTCGACGGAACCGAAAAGGGCGCGATGCACCATAACCGGCTGATGGCGCTCGCCGTCTTCGCCCACGTACTCAAGTTCGAATCGCGCAGGCAGATTGAAGTCGAACTGCACGGTGGAGAGCTGCCACAACCTGCCCAGCACATCGACGAGTTTGATGTCGATCTTGGGGCCGTAGAACGCGGCTTCGCCGGGGATAGTCTTGTATGCGATTCCTTTCCTCTCCAGCGCGCTCTTGAGCCCGTTGACTGCCAGGTTCCAGTTATCGTCGGAGCCTGCGTAGTGAGCGCGGTCGTTGGGGTCCCAGGTGGATAACTCAACCTTAAACTCGTCGAAGCCGAAAGTCTTTAGCACCGCCTCGGCAAAGTCGACGCAGGCTACCACCTCATCCACAATCTGGCCGGGTGTGCAGAAGATGTGCGCATCGTCCTGCGTAAATCCGCGCACGCGCAGCAAGCCGTGCATGGTTCCCGAGCGCTCGTAGCGGTAAACATTGCCTAACTCCGCCAGCCGCACGGGTAAGTCGCGGTAACTCCTGGGAGAGTTCTTGTAAATCAAAATGTGGCCGGGGCAATTCATCGGCTTCAGGCGATACTCCGCGTCATCCAGCTCCATGGGAGTGTACATGTTGCCAGAGTAGAAGCCCTCATGGCCGCTGATCTTCCACAATTCGCGGCGCATTACGTGTGGAGTGAAGACCAGCGAATAGCCGCGGCGGAGGCACTCCTCGCGCATCCAGTCTTCCATGATCTTGCGTATGATGCCGCCCTTGGGATGCCAGAAGATAAGTCCCGCGCCGGCCAGTTCCTGAATGCTGAAGAGGTCCAGTTGCTTGCCCAGCAGGCGATGGTCGCGCTTGGCGGCTTCTTCCAGGCGGGCAAAGTGCTCGTCCATGGCTTTCTGCGAGAAGAAAGCGGTTCCGTAGACGCGCTGAAGTTGCGGATTCTTTTCGTCTCCCAACCAGTAAGCTCCGGCCAGGCTGGTAATCTTGACGGCCTTGACGCGACCGGTCGAAGGCACGTGAGGCCCGCGGCAAAAGTCCACAAACTTGCCGTTGCGATAAAAACTGACTTGAGAGCCCGGCTCAGTAAACTTACTCACAAAGTGGGTCTTCATGAAGTCGCCGTCGCGGTCAAATTCCGCCAGCGCCTGCTCACGCGTCTCGTATTCGCGGACGAACTTGTCGTCGCGGGCCACCACTTCGGCCATTTTGGCCTCGATGAGCACCAGGTCCTCAGGCGTAAATGGCTTTGGGCGATGGAAATCATAAAAGAAGCCGGAGTCGGTGGCCGGACCGTGGCCCAGCTTGGTCTCCGGAAAGAGTTCAAGGACCGCAGTGGCCAGCACGTGTGCGGCGGAGTGGCGCACCACCTTCAGCGCCTCCGGATCTGTTTCTTTTACCAGTTCCAGCTTCGTATCTGCGGTCAGGGGCGTAGTCAGGTCAACCAGCCGAGGGGCGGCGGCGTCTTCGGCACCATACATGGCGGCCTCAGAAGCGTGTTCGTCAGCGGCGGCAAGCTGTTTTGCGCCACTGAGTGGTGTCAGCCGCGCCACCACGGAGGCCGCAGCCAGACGCGGCGAAATTGAGTTGGCGATTTCAAGAGGCGTGGTGCCGGCGGGCACTTCGCGAATGGCTCCGTCGGGCAGGTGTACGGCGATGGTATGTGCGTTCATGGGCGTAAGGGTCCTGGGATTTCCGGCCGCGGTTGTTTTGTTTAGCGGCAACACTCCAGAATATACCGAAGAGCGCCGGAACCGCTTGCTCACCGACCGCGTACTGCTTTTCAAGGCTTATCTTGTAGGGAGTGCCCTTGAACCTTCCCGGCGTGGGGCAGAAGCAAGTATCTAACTGAGGGAGAGGATTTCTTATGGACTGGCGTTTCCGGAGCTTCGCGCTCCTCGTCCTGTTTGCTGTCTTCGGTCTCGGCTCAGCCCAGGCTCAACCGGCCATTCAACCCTCAGTGGACATCACACAGGTTCCACCAGCGGCGCAGCCCTCGGCGCACTTCAATGCCGAAGCCGCCACGGAAGCGTATATGGCGATGATTCCGCCCGCGGCTACGACCCGATCCAACGCATATTTTGAAGGCGGCTATTGGCTCATCCTGTGGGACTTTCTGTATGCCTCGGCGATTTGTCTCCTGCTGCTGAATCTGCGCTGGTCGGCAAAGATGCGCGATCTGGCCGAGCGCGTGACGCGCTTCAAGTGGTTGCAGACAGCGATCTACGCAGGGCAGTATCTTCTGCTGACCTCTCTCTTGGGCTTTCCGCTAGAGTTTTATGAAAACTTTGTTCGCGAACACAAATATGGATTGGCCACGCAGAGTTTTGGTCCCTGGATGGGCGATGAACTCAAGGCGCTGCTTTTGTATCTAGTATTAGGCAGTGTCGCGATTGTGGTGTTATTCGCCATCGCGCGGAAACTGCGGCAGACCTGGTGGATCTGGGGCGCTGTCGCGACCATTTGCATGACGGTGGTGTTGGTCGCGATCAGTCCGGTCTATCTGCTGCCCATTTTCAATAAGGTTACCCGGTTGGACGATCCGAAGGTGACTGTTCCGATTCTGCGCATGGCCCACGCCAATGGGATTCCCACCAACGATGTTTACCAGATGGACGCGAGCCGCCAGACAACGCGCATGAGCGCCAATGTGAGCGGCTTTGCCAACACCATGCGCATCACGCTGAATGACAATCTCTTGCGCCGTGGCTCGCTCGAGGAGATTCAGGCCGTGACCGGCCACGAGATGGGCCACTACGTGATGCACCATATTCCGAAGGCCATCTTTTTTATCGCGGTCCTGGTTGTGCTCTTTTTTGCCTTTCTCCGCTGGGCGCTGGGTTGGACGCTGGCGCGTTGGGGAATGCGCTGGCAGATTCGCGGGACCGGCGACCCGGCCGTGTTGCCGCTGGTGTTTTTGCTGGCGGGCATTTTCTTTTTTGTGCTTACGCCGGTGGTGAACACAGAGACCCGGATGCATGAGAAAGAAGCCGACATGTTCGGCCTGAACGCCGCACGCCAGCCGGACGGATTTGCCCAGGCCGCGATTCACCTGTCGGAGTATCGCAAGATGAGTCCAGGCCCAATCGAAGAGTGGATCTTCTTCGACCACCCCAGCGGCTACGACCGCATTCACTCAGCCATGGTGTGGAAAGGCGAAAACCTGGAACTGTTTGAGAAGACGCCGAAGCAGCTAGCCGCACATTGAGAAGCTGCGGATTCTCGATGACAGTAAGCCCCGTGCCCCATCCTTGCGCCTTATTTCTGATACAAGGGTGGGACGCAATGATTTATCAAAGATCATTTCTGTGAGTGTTTACTTCTCTTCGTGATATTCCATCTCGGTGTTGATGGCCCAAATGTTGTCCTTGGCGGTAACTCCGTTGACGATATTTTCGACGGCGGTCATCGCGGTCAGCATGGAGTGGTCCTGATTGTTGTACTTGTGCATGCCGTTGCGGCCCACCAGAAAAAGATTCTCGAAGCGGTCAAGGTAACCGCGGATAACATCGAAGCGGTTATAGCTTCCAAAGTAAGCGGGATAAGTTTTGGGAACGCGGACGACATGGGAGTCCTCGACATCTTCTGCCTTGAGAATGCCGATTTTTGCTATCTCCGTAATGGCGAATTTCGCTATCTCTTCATCGGAAAGCTTCCATAACGGGTCAGTATCATTGCAGAAGTATTCAAGGCCAATCCAAACTTTATCCTCACTGGCGACCAGCCACGGGCTCCAGTTATTAAAGATTTGCAGCCTGCCGACCACCACATCGGGCTCCTGAATATAAATCCAGTTGTCCTTTAGCGGCGAGCCGTCCTTTTCCGTGACTGCCAATCTGGAAGCAAGCAATCCGACGGTAATGAAATCGCGATACATCAGCCCCTCGCTGACTTCTGTCACCTCGGCGGGGACGCTCTCAGGCGCAGTCGCCGAAATAGCGCGAATCAGATCGCGCACAGGCATGGTCGAAAAGAAATAGTCGCCTGCAAAAGCCGTTCGCTCGCCAATCCCGTTGATGCCCTCGACAGAGACGACTCGGCTGCGTTCCACACGGATTTTATCGATCTGAATGCCGAAATGAATCTCGCCTCCAGCGCCGCGAACAAGCTCAGCCGCGTGTTCCCAAAGCTGGCCCGGTCCGAATTTGGGATAGAGAAACTTTTCGATCAGCGAGGTTTCAGTCTTCCTCTGTGCGATGTCTCCGGGCTTCTTCGGGCCGAAGGCCTTCTTGAGGAAGTGCGCCACCACGCCCTTAAGCGAAAGCCCTTTGATGCGCTGCGCCCCCCATTCGGCGCTGATCTCGTGGCAGGGCACGCCCCAGACTTTTTCCGTATACGACTTGAAAAATGTCAGGTAGAGCTGGCGGCCGAACCGATTGATGATGAAATCTTCCAGGGAGCGTTCTTCGCGTTGGGGAAGCAGGGCCGAGCGAATGTAACTGATGCCGCAACGCACAGTGCGGACAAAACCCATGTTCCTGAATGTCGCCGCCGTCAGGCTGATGGGATAGTCGAAGAAGCGGCGCAGATAATAGATGCGGCTCTTGCGCTGGCGCACCAGCATGACCAGATCCTCCGTTTGAGGATCATGTGCCTGGCCAGCCGTGGGAATTCCGCGTTGTTGGTTTTGGTAGCGGAGCTGGCTGTCATCGCTTGCGTTAGCCTCGACGGGCATCATCTCCAGCCACCAGCGCATCACGCGATCCGACTTCGAAAAGAAGCGGTGACCGCCGATGTCCATGCGGTTGCCCTTGTAGCGGACAGTGCGCGATATACCGCCGACCTGCTGGCCGGCCTCGATCACGATGGGCTTGATTCCGGAACGTCGCTGGAGTTCGATAGCAGCCGTCAATCCTGCCGGGCCCGCCCCGATAATAATCGCCGTCTGCTCGGTTAGATTCTTGCTCATTTGCATTGAATAACTTACCCGTGAAGGAATTGCATAGCGTGTGTCTTATCGTCCACACACAGGAGAGCTTTCGCGTTCCACGCGTGACTCCCCATTGCCTTATGCCGTCAACTAATCCATCCCACGCAAAATCGTTCGAGCAAGCCAGCGCACATAATAGAAGGGCCGGGATCTCTCCCAGCCCTCGCACTACCTGCTAAACTCTTCCGGGATTGGGTCTGCTGACTTAGAGCGGCTGCACGTCGGCAGCCTGCCATCCCTTGGGCCCTTTTACCACGTTGAATTGCACGGCTTGACCTTCCTGCAAGCTCTTGAAACCGCTGGAGCTGATTGCAGAGTAATGCACA
>Ga0181520_10007564_pt1 | contig 15931 bp, 11 predicted proteins | sample PEATcosm2014_Bin_29_FD_132451 | JGI IMG/M metagenome (GOLD analysis project Ga0181520, IMG submission 132451) | Peatland microbial communities from MTU Mesocosm Facility, Houghton, MI, USA - PEATcosm2014_Bin02_30_metaG | ecosystem: Environmental > Terrestrial > Soil > Wetlands > Peat | place...
AGTTCTCAGTTCTCAGGTCTGAGCGATTAGTGGGCGGAGTGGTAGGGGTGGCCGGGGAGGATGGTGAGGGCGCGGTAGAGCTGCTCGGCGAGGACGGCGCGGGCGAGCTCGTGGGGGAGGGTGATGGCGCCAAGGGAGAGGATGAGGCTGGCGCGGGCGCGGGCGGCGGCGGACCAGCCGTCGGCGGGACCGATGGCGAGGACGAGGGCCTGGATGCCGGAGTCGCGCAGGCGGCCGAGGTGGGCGGCGAATTGCTCGCTGGTGAGTTGCTGGCCGCGGCTGTCGAGCAGGATGAGCAGGGGGGTGGTGCGGGCGGCCTGGCGGTCGAGCCAGGCGAGCAGGGCAGCTTCGGAGGGGTGGGTCTGGGACTCGCAGGCGAGGTAGCGGGAGGCGCGGGCGAGGTAGTCGGCGGCGAGGGCAGCGGCGGCCTCGGACTTGGCGCGGGAGCGGGACGGAGCGATGGCGGCGAGGAAGATCTTCACAGAGCAAGGGTATCCGAATGATTAACGGAGGGTACGGCCGTAACTATGGTTAATAGGATTGCGTCGTTGCGAATCATAACTACAATGGCTGCAACTGGCATAGGCTGCGTGCAGGTGTCAGAAAAAGCAGGGATTTAGTTGGGCTCTTAGAGAATTCACTCCAGAATTTGGTTTGGCGGCAGGATTGCATTCGATTTTCAGGACAGTAACCTAAGTGTAACGTTACCCGGTCTCTAGGACTTTAGTGGCATTCCGTTGGGCCTGCTGAATCGGTTTGATTACGCAAGGAGATATCTATGAAGCGTATTTTCGGCGTTGCGCTACTGATGGTAATTGCGGCCGGTCTGGTTCCATCGCGGAGCTGGGCTCAGGATGTTGCAGCTGTGACGGGAGTTGTCACGGATGCCAACGGCGCTCTGGTAGTGGGCGCTGAGGTCGCATTGGTGAATACAACGACGAACGCGAAGTACGGAGCTACGACCAGCTCCCAGGGGTCGTACACGATTCCGAATGTCCTCCCCGGGACTGGCTACAAGATCACGTTCACGAAGAGTGGTTTTGAGCCGGTGGTGGTGACGGATATCTCCTTGAACGTCGCGACCACGCGCACGCAGAATGCGAAGCTGGTGTTGGGCAACGTCTCCCAGTCTCTGGAAGTGTCGGCGGCGAATTCGGAGGTGACTCTGGATACGACGGACGCAACCATCGGGAACACCTTCGACGTGAAGCTTCTGAACGATCTGCCGGTGCAGACGCGCGATACGCCGTCGGCACTGTTTACCCTGCAGCCGGGTGTGATTGAGGGTTCAGTTACCGGGGCGCGCACCGACCAGACGGACGTGACGGTGGATGGGCTGGATGTGAACGATATCTCGACCGGACAGACCTTCCTGATTGTTGCCAATGCGCCGGTTGACTCGGTGGAGGAGTTCAAGGGGACGGTTGCCGGCAGCCTGGTGAGTTCGGGGCCGGGCGGCGGCGGGCAGTATCAGCTAGTGACGAAGAGCGGCAGCAACAAATTCCATGGCGATGTGAATGAGTATCACCGGGATACGTCCACGGCGGCCAACAACTGGTTTAACGACGAAGACGGCGTACCGCTGGCGCACTATGTGCAGAACCAGTTTGGCGGCCAGGTGGGAGGGCCGATCAAGAAGGACAAGGCGTTCTTCTTCTTCAATTTTTACGATTCGCGGATTGCCCATTCGGCGCCCATCGACACGGCGGTGCCGACGCCTTCGTACTCGGCGGGCAATGTTTCCTACATTTACGCCCACGCAGGGGGCGGCTCGACCGGCGCTGCGTGCAGCCCCGTCAGCCGCTTGAATACGACTCCAAGTTGCATTGGGACGCTGACTTCGGCCCAGGTGAAGGCATTGGACCCACTGAGCATCGGATTCAGCCCGGTGATCAAGGGCTTCCTGGGGACGCGATATACGCAGACGCCGAACGATCCGACCTATGGTGACGGGATCAATACCGAGGGTTACCGCTTCAATGCACCGGAGCCGAATGACGAGACGAATTATGTTGCCCGGTTCGACTATATTCTGAGCCCGACGATGAAGTTCTTTGCGAAGACCGGAATCAACCGCCAGGACGCCGTGGAGTTCCCGCAGATCCTGCCAAGCGATCCGGTGCTGGCCAATCCATTCGAGGATCGCAGCTACAACTATGTGGCGGGCTACACGTGGACGATTGGCGCCAACAAGGTGAACGAGTTTTACTACGGAGACACGATCGAGAAGTTCGATTTTCCGGCGACCTACACGCCTTCGGGCACCACGGTGCTGACGCTGGGCGATTACACGAGTGTTCTTGGGGATCCTTATCCGGCCCAGCAGACGCAGAAACGGCGTATCCCGATTCCGGTGATCCGGGACGACTTCAACTGGACGAGGGGCTCGCACAGCATGGGTTTTGGCGGGTCGTTCAAATTCATCAAGACCGAGAGCCAGCAGATTACCGACTTCAACTACCTGGGGCTTGGGCTGGGCGGGGAATTGTATGGGCTGAGCCCGTCGCTTCGGCCGTCCAGCATCCTGAACGACGCAAATGGGACCGCGGACAGTCTTTACGACAGTGCGTACGCGCTGGCCGTGGGACGGGTTGCGGCGGTCGATACGAACTACAACTACAACGCAGCGGGAATGGCCTTGCCAAACGGCACTGGACACATTCGCCGCTACCGCTATTACCAGACCGAGCTGTACGCGAACGATACGTGGAAGGTTTCCAAGGAGCTTACGGTCACCTACGGATTGCACTACCAGTACTACTCGGTCCCGTACGAGACCCAGGGGTTGGAGTCGGTGCAGCCGTGGACGTTTGACAGTTACTTCGGGGCCCGGGTGGCGCAGAGCCAGCAAGGGGACGAGAGTAACGGAGGGGTTCCCTTCATTACGTACAATCTGGGGGGCAAGGTGAATGGCGGAGCTCCGCTCTACCAGCATGACCGCAAGGACTTCGCTCCGCGAGTGGCCTTTGCGTACAACCCGTCGTATGCGCCCAAGACGGTGTTCAACGCGAGCGCGAGCGTGATATACGACCGCACGGTTGCGAACGCGCTGAATTTCATTCAGGACCAGAGCTCGTATCTTTTCCAGAACGCAGTGGACACACCCTACGGCGGCGAGTCCACGAGCGCAACGACCGATCTTTCGGATGACCCGCGGGTGGGCACAAACTTCACGTTCCCGGCCAATACGCCGCCGACCATCACCGAGCCATACAGTCCGTACGTCTACGACGGATATCCTTACGGGCTGGGAAACGGCGTCTTCAACGACATCATCGACCCGACGCTGCGGGACCCGTATTCGATCATGCTGACTGCGGGCGTGCAGGAGCAGCTACCGTGGGATTTGGTGCTGAAGGTGAACTACGTCGGGCGGCTGGGACGGCGATTGCTGGCCCAGGCGGATGCTTCTCAGATCATCGATTTCCCCGATGCGGCTTCGGGGCAGGAGCTATCGACTGCATTCGGAAACCTGACCAAGGAGATTCGCGCCGGGCAGGCGACGGCTACGCCGCAAGCATGGTTTGAGAATCAGATCGGGCCGGGGTTTACGCAGATCCTTTACAGCTACGGTCCGCTGGCTGGCCTGATCCACAACGGGGACATGGGAGACTTTGTCCAGGCGCTGGCGTCGTACGGCTTGATCGGAACCAATGTGGGCATGGCGTCACAGTTTGCGGAGAATACGTTTATCACGAACAAGGGCTTCTCCAGCTACAACGGGTTGCTGTTGACGCTGAGCAAGAATCTTTCGCATGGCCTGCAGTTTGACTTCAACTACACGTGGTCGCACGCGATCGACAATACATCGCTGATTGCGAATGTGGTGGCGTCCAGCAGCGGGATTGGATTTGTGTGCGATGCGACGCGTCCTCGCGAGTGCCGTGGAAATGCGGACTTCGATGTGACGAACTCGCTGAATTCGTACTTCACCTACGAGCTGCCGTTTGGCCACGACAGGATGTTCGCCTCCAACACGCCGAAGTGGGTGGATGAGGTGATCGGCGGTTGGGATGTATCGGGGATTCCGGCCTGGTACAGCGGCCTCGCCTTCAGCGCGTTGTCGAATGCGTACGTGGCGGGATATGCCAACGACGCTCCCGCTATCTTCGACGGCAATCGAACGGCGGTCCAGCCCCATGCCCATAAGCTGAGCGATGGAAGCGTGAATCTGTTCAACAATTTCACCGCGGCGAATGCGGCGTTCAGCGGGCCGGTGGGTTTGAACATTGGAAGCCGGAACAACCTGCGCGGGCCGTCGACGTTTACGATGAATGCCGGAGTGGCGAAGACGTTCCCGCTGATTTCGGACCGGGTGAACCTGAAGTTCCGGGCGGATGCGTTCAACGTGCTGAACCATCCGACGTTCGGGCTTCCCAACAACGACATCACCGACGAGACGGCAAGCCCGTTCGGCCAGATCAACGGCACGACGACCGCTCCGCGCGTGATGCAGTTTGCGCTGCGAGTGGAGTTCTAGAAAAGAATTGCATCCATGTAGGTGAAAGCCCCCGGAGAGAAACCGGGGGCTTTTCTTGTTGGGTGCGTCGCCGCTGCTGTTACTTCTTATTCTTAGGCTTTGCGGCTTTTGCGCTGGCTTTCGCAACGGCTTTCCTGGCGGGAGCCGCTTTCTTCTTCGCCGATTTCTTTGCCGGCGCCTTAGCCGCGGAGGATTTGGCGGGAGCCTTCTTTTTGGGATGGCTGGCGCGGGTGCTGGCGATGGCGGACTTGAGCTCGGCGTTGAGTTCGGCGACCGAGATGGTGGTGGCGGATTTGCGCAGACGCTCGAGGCCATAGAAGGCGCGCTTCTCCGGGGAGAAGACGTGGACGATGAAGTCGACGTAGTCCATCAGAATCCACTCGGCCTGGCGGCGGCCTTCGACGGAGTTGGGGTAGGTGGCGAAGTCGCGCTTGAGGCGGAGTTCAATCTCGTCGGTGATGGCGATGTTCTGGCGCTCGTTGGTGCCGTTGCAGATGAGGAAGTAGTCGGTGAGGCCGCTCTCGGCGGGATCGAGGGCGAGGATGCGGATGTCTTCGGCTTTCTTGTCCTCGCAGGCCGCCGCGGCCGCGAGCAAGAGCTTATAGCTTTCGGGTGAGGGCATGGATCTCCTATATGAAGATATGGTAGCGGTTTGGGGCCGGGAGAGTCTATTTAGTTGCTAGTTGCTAGTTGCTAGTTGCTAGTTGCCAGAGGCTGGGGCGCTGCTCCCGGGTGGCGGGAGGGTCGGTATACTACGGATTCAGATTTGTGGCGGGAGGTGGGATTGAGAAGACTGACGAGCGGATGGATGGGGTGGGCGGCGGGGCTGGTGCTGCTCCTGGTTGTGCCGGCGGCGCGGGCGCAGGACAAGCCGGCGGCGAAGGATCAGAAGGTGGTGGTGGTGGGCACACCGGTGCGGCCTCCGGCTACGCCGGCCGCCGACTCGACGACTGAGGGTACGGTGACGGTGGGCGGGCAGACGATTGCATACAAGGCGGTTGCGGGGACGCTGACGGTGGGGTCGACGGACGCGCAGGACGCGACGCTGGACTTTGACGGCAACCTGCTTGCGAACTCGGGCGAGAAGCCGCTGGACCCGGAGAAGCCGGATGAGGCGCAGGCGACGGCGCGGATATTTTATGTGGCGTACTTCAAGAAAGACGCCGTGGCCGAGCAGCGGCCGGTGACGTTCCTTTATAACGGCGGGCCGGGTTCGGCGACGATGTGGCTGCATATGGGATCGTTCGGGCCGCGCCGGGTTGCGACGCCGGATACCGAGCACCAGGAGGGCGCGCCGTACAAGATCGTCGATAACGCGTACAGCCTGCTGGATGTGAGCGACGTGGTGTTTATCGATGCACCGGGAACGGGATTCAGCCGCATCTTTGGCAAGGACAAGGAGAAGGCGTTCTGGGGGGTCGACGCGGACGCGCATGCATTCGACCGGTTCATCCGGCGGTTTCTGACCAAGTACGAACGGTGGAACTCGCCGAAGTATTTGTTGGGGGAGAGCTATGGGACGCCGCGCACGGCAGTGCTGAGCGCGGTAGTGCAGAATGTGGACTTGAACGGGATCATTCTGCTGTCGCAGATCCTGAGCTTCGACAGCAGCGTGGATGGGCCGAAGATGAATCCGGGCGTGGACCAGGCGTACGCGCTGGCGCTGCCGACCTATGCGGCGACGGCTTTCTACCACAAGAAGCTGCCCAGCCAGCCGCCGGCGCTGGAGCCGTTCCTGAAAGAGGTGGAGGATTATGCGCTGGGCGAGTACATGGAGGCGCTGCTGCAGGGAAGTGAGCTGCCGGCGGCGCGCAAGCAAGCGGTCGCCGAGAAGCTGCATGGGTATACGGGACTGCCGGTGGAATTGCTGCTGAAGGCAAATCTTCGGATTGACGGCGGAATGTTCGAGAAGGACCTGGAACTGGACCAGGACACCACAACCGGGCGGCTGGATTCGCGGTACAAGGGGCCGGATATGGATCCGCTGAGCGAGTCGGCGGACTACGATCCGCAGAGCAATGCGATCTCGGCGGCGTATACGGCTGCGATCAACAGCTATGTGCGCAAGGACCTGAAGTATGGCGACCAGCAGACCTACATTCCGGGAGCGTACAGCGATCCGAACTTCACCTGGGATTTCCGGCATCAGCAGGCGGGCGGGCCGCCGGTGAGCCAGTGGTTTGGCGACGGCACGAATGTGATGCCGGACCTGGCGTTCGCCATGAAGTCCAACCCGAAGATGAAGGTAATGCTGGCGGGCGGATACTACGACCTGGCAACGCCGTTTTTTGAGGGGATGTACGAGATGCACCACCTGCCGATTCCGGACAAGCTGCAGGCGAATATCAGCTATCACTACTACCCGAGCGGGCACATGGTGTATGTGAACGAGGACGTGCTGAAGCAGTTCCATGCAGATGTGGCGGCGTTTATCCGGGGAACGGAAGGCGGGCAGTAGGATTCAGGGATAAGTTACTAAGGGAACGAGAGTTACGAGCTGCCGCTGCGATTGCGGGGAGGGGACTCCTCGGAGTTGCGGCGGCATTTTGGTTGAGCTGTCCGATAAATATGAGTCGAGGCGTATCAAATAATATGCTTGACATACGCTGCCATGTGGGATACAAAGAGATTGAGCGGCGGACAGGCTGCTCTACGATTTCGATTTGAGGAGATATTGAGATGACATTGACTCGATTTGTTCCGTACCGTTCGCCGCTGGCGGATGTGGCTGTCTTGCAGAACCGGCTGAACTCGATCTTCAGCGACTTTGCGCGGCCGGAGGTTGAGCAGGAGTCGCTGGCGATGGGAAACTTCATTCCGCCGGTGGATGTGTATGAGGATGCGCAGCAGCTGGTGTTGAAGCTGGAGGTGCCGGGGATCAAGCAGGAAGACCTGGACGTTCGGGTGGAGAACCAGACGCTGACGGTGAAGGGGGAGCGCAAGTTCGAGAAGGATGAGAAGGAAGAGAACTTCCATCGGATTGAGCGGCGCTATGGCAGCTTTACCCGCACCTTCACGCTGCCGCAGACGGTGGACACCGGCGCGGTGAAGGCGAACTACGAGCATGGCGTGCTGACCATTGGGCTGGCCAAGAAAGAGGCGGCGAAGCCAAAGCAGGTGAAGGTGGAGATCGGGACGGGCGCGACGGGTGCGCAGCCCAAGCAGGTGGAAGCGAAGACGGCTGCGTAGGCCCAGGTGGACTCTCAGGAATTTGCAGTAATTTCCCCAAACAGGTTAAGCGCCCCACGTTTCCGAGCCGGAATGCGGGGCGCTTTTTCTTTGGAGCGAAGGTGTCTCGGAGTAGGATGGCGGGGACACCAGGCGGAGGGGCGGGCCGGTGGCGAAGGCATTTCGGGAGAGTGTTCGATGAAGAAGTTGATGCTGTTCCTGGTTGCGCTGGCGGCGATGTTTGGGACCGGAGCGCGGGCACAGGATTTATCCGGCAACTGGCAGGGGACGCTGAAGGTGGGCAAAGACCTGCGCGTGATCTTTAACCTGTACAAGGGCGAGAAGGATGGCTGGAGCGCGAAGTTGTACAGCATCGATCAGACGCCGCAGCCGATTCCGGTCGATGCCGTGACGAAACAGGGCTCGACGGTGAAGATGACGATCAATCTGGTTGGCGGTGGCTTTGAAGGGAAGCTGAGCGACGACGGCAAGACGATGACGGGTACATGGACGCAGGGGGCCCAGGGCTTTCCTCTGGTGCTGGTGCGGGCAACGCCGGAGACGGCGTGGGAGATTCCAGCGCCTAAACCGCAGGAGAAGCCGATGGCGGCGGATGCGGACCCATCGTTCGATGTGGCGACGATCAAGCCGAATCCCTCGGGAGGGTCATCGATCCAGCAACTGACGATGAATGGGCGCGATTTTGTGGTGCGCAATGGTTCCTTCAACGACCTGATTACCTTTGCGTACGGGATCCAGATCAAGCAGCTGGTGGGTTCACCCGCGTGGGCCGATAGCGATCGGTACGACATTCACGGAATCCCGGACCAGCCGGGGCAGCCCAGCATGGTGCAGGCGCGAACGATGTTGCGCAAGCTGCTGGCGGACCGCTTCGGACTGAAGTTCCATCACGAGAAGCGCGAACTGTCGGCGTATGTTCTCTCGGGCGAGGCGAACGAGAAACTGGCGGCCAGCAAGACAATTCAGGGACAGTTGCCGGGGTTCGGCGCGTCACCGGGAAGCGGCGGACTGACGCTCCATCTGATCAACGGAACCATGTCGGATTTCACCGACTTTCTGCAGATGTTTGTTCTGGACAAGCCGGTGGTGAATAAGACTGGGATTGACGGGCGGTTCGACGCAAACGTGACGTTTTCGCCGGAGCTGTATATGTTCAACGGGCACGCGCCGAAGCTGCCGCAATCCGATGTTCCAGATGCTCCGGACTTGTTTACGGCGATTCAGCAACAGATGGGGTTGAAGCTGACTGCGGAGAAGACGGATGTTGACGTGATTGTTGTCGACCACGTGGAGAAGCCGTCGGCGAACTAGGAAGGCCGGGCCGGGGGCGCGGAGGTGCTGGATGAAGAAGCTGGCGATATGCGCGGCTGCGTTGGTAGCGATGTTTGGCTGCATTCTGCTGGCGCAGACTGCTGCGCCAGCGGCCGCGGCACATGATCCGGGCGATCTATCCGGCGACTGGCAGGGGACATTGCATGCGGGCCAAGGCCTGCGGATCGTGTTGAAGATCACGAAGGAGGATGGGAAGTTGAAGGCGGTGGGGTACAGCATCGACCAGGGCGGGACGCCGATGAATGCAACCAATGTCGAGCTGCAGGGAAAGGAGTTCAGGTTTTCGGTTCCCGGGGTGGGAGGCACGTACCGAGGAACTTTGAGCGCGGACGGGAACACGATTACGGGAACATGGTCGCAGGGCCAGCCGCTCGATCTGGTGTTGGTGCGCGCGACGAAGGAGACGGCGTGGGACATTCCTGCGCCTCCGAAGCCGCTGGCGCCGATGGCGGCGGATGCGAATCCGGCGTTTGAGGTGGCGACGATCAAGCCGAGCGATCCGAATATTCCGGGCAACTGGTTCCGGGTGAACGGCCGCAACTTTACGACGCACAATATCTCGCTGGCGGGGCTGATCAAGTTTGCGTATGGAGTGCACGGCAAGCAGATATTGAATGGGCCGGACTGGATCGACAAAGACACTTACGACATTGCGGCAGTGCCGGACGCGGAGGGACAACCGAGCGACAAACAGTGGAAGGGGATGTTGCAGAAACTGATCGCGGAGCGATTCAAGCTGGTGTACCACAGCGACCGGCAGGAGCTTGCGGTATTCGCGCTGACGGTGGCCAAGGATGGTCCGAAGAATATGGCCGAGAACACGAGCGGCGGATCGCTGCCGGGGATGTTCTTCCGCGGGACTCCGGGCGGGATCATGCTGCCGGCCAACAACGCGACGATGAAGGACTTTACCGGCCTGCTGCAGGAAGTGGTGCTGGACAAGCCGGTGGTGGACCAGACGGGATTGAAGGGACGGTACGATTTCAATCTGAAGTGGGCGCCCGCGGAGGGTGAGTTCGGGGGCCATGGGCCTGCCGCCAGTGACGCGCCGGATGCGCCGCCGGGTTTGTTCACGGCGGTGCAGGAGCAGATTGGGCTGAAATTGGAATCGACCAAAGCGATGGTGGACGTGATGGTCATCGACCATGCGGAGAAGCCGTCAGCGAATTAGGCTGGGCGCCCATGGATTAGATGCTGGCGGCACGGGCGGCCTGGGGGTTCTGCTCGGCGGCGACAGTTTTCTTGGCGGTGGCGGATTCGTTGCGGAACTCCGAGGCACCGGCGGCCCAGAGGCCGGGATCGATGTCGGGGAAGATGCTGTCGCGGAGTTCGATCTCGTTGAGGCGGCTGGTCAAGTGCTGATTGAGGGCGCCGTCGTGCTCGAATGCCTGCCAGATGGTTTTGAGTTCGAGGAACTGGTCGTTGTGGGTGAGGAAGCGGGACTCGGCGTAGTCGCGGGCGGCGCCGGTGGTGATGAGGAACTGCCAGTCGGAGGATTCGAGCAGCAGCAGCTCGCGGCAGAGTTGTTGTGCGATGCGCGTGCCGATGTCTGAGTCGCGCCATTTGCCCGTAGTTGCAATTTCGCGGAGGTAAAGTTCGGCGGGATAGATGTGAGTCCAGGTCCACGCGGTTTCGGGGTTCATCCAGACTTGGTGAACCCCTTCGGCGCCCCATGAGCCCTCGGGCATGGCGATGAAGCCGGCGCGCGGGTAGCGGTCGAGATACTGGCTGCAGGTAATGGTCGCGATGCCGGTGTCGTGGTCGTGGAGGATGCGGCAGACGGCCTCGAGCCAGATGGGGCCTTCGAACCACCAGTGGCCGAAGAGCTCGGCGTCGAAGGGCGAACTGAGCACAGGCGGGATGGTTCCGTCGAAACCGGACGAGAGCGTCTCGTACACGAGGGAGACGAAGTGGCTGGCGTGCTCGCGGGCACGCTCGGCGGCCTGGTGAGGCCAGTAGACGTGCTTGTCGCCGATGTCGACTCCAGGGCCGGTGACTTGCCAGTAGCGGTGGCCACCGGGAAAGCGCTTTTTATGGAAGTCGAGGTAGTTGGCGTCGCCGGGGTAGCCGGTGTCGCCTGACCAGACCTGGAGGCCGGTGCTGGGGTCGCGCGGGAAGACGGTGGTGGCGAAGCGCTTGTCGTAGGGGCCGTCGACGAAGTACGGCTGGTAGAGATTGCGCTGCGGACCGTGAGGCCGGTCGCGCTGCGGCGCGCGGGAGAGGTGGCTGTTGGGAGCGTCGTACGGGGAGGGAATCCTCCGGCTCTCTTCAACCAGGTGGGTATCGACAAAGAAGTACTCGAGGTTGGATTCGGAGAGCGCCTGCTCGACGCCGATGCGATCGAAGCCGGGATGGGCTACGGGGGAGCCGGCGGGGAGGACGGGATACTCCCAGTGGCCGGCGGGGCGGTAGCCGCACTCCGGCGCCCAGATGCCGCGGGGGCGCTTGCCGAGGTGGCGGATGTGGGTGGAAACGGCGGTGCGAACCTGGGCGCGGACACTCTCGTCGGTGCCGAGCAGCGGCATGTAGCCGTGGGTCGCGCCGCAGGTGAGAATTTCGATCATGCCGTTGTCGTTGAAGTGGCGGAATCCCTGGACGATGTTGCCGCCGAGGGCGTTGAAATCGTCCAGCGCGGCGGTGAAGAAGCGCCCCCAGAGGCGCGCGGTCTCGGTGAGGTGGAGATCGCCGGACTGGATGAAGTAGGCCTCGTCTTCGCGGGCGGCGATGATTTTGCGAGTGAGGTACCTGGGGAACTCGGCGACGAAGATTGGGTGGGCGAGCTGTTCGAGCAGGATGGGAGACAGATTGAGGTTGAAGTTGGCGGGGACACCGTCGCGTTCGAGGTTGCGGAGCACGCGCAGCAAGGGAAGGTAGGTTTCGGCAGCTGCTTCGAGCAGCCACTCGATGCCATGCGGCCAGGTGCCGTGGTTGACGACGTAGGGGAGGTGGGCGTGCAGGGTCAATGCCAGAAAACCCGCCGGAGTGTCCTTTGCCTTCTTCAAGAGCGACCTCACAAACCGAGGGGGATGAGGTTGATTGCTCGTGCAGGTGGAGGTGGCCCCGGCCACGGCGTGCGCCAGGGCATATGGATTCTGGGGATGGCCGAATGTTCCCGTAGCTTACATCAACCGGGTTGCAGACGGGTACACGAATTGCGCAAGGGCCAGAGCGAGCCCCGGAGTTGAATCGATGCCTGAGCCAGCGGCCGATGCCGCGGGGTTATTGGTTGCTGTGACGTTCGAGCGCGGGTCCGGAGCCTTCCGGAGAGCCGCCGCCCGTGGTTACGTGCAGGAGAATGGGATCGGAGAGTTTGAAGCGCACGACGGTCTCCGACTCAATCTGAACTTGCTGGCCGCGGGTGACAGTGTTGGCTCCCGCGCCGAGACCACCTCCGGCGACCGAGCCGATCGCCGCGCCCTTGCCGCCGCCGAGGATGCCGCCGAGAATGGCGCCGACCGCTGCGCCGCCGCCGACTTTTTCGGCGGTGTTCTTGCCGCGGCCCTCACCCTGTTTGGTATAGGGTTCGGTGGCGCACTCGATGTGCTCGCCCCGGTGATTGATGGCGGAGAGCGAGATGGTGAGCAAAGCGCTGCCCTTATAGTGCTTGGCATCCTGCGCGGCATCCACGCGACCGGTGACGGCGGTTCCCTGAGGCAGGACCACCATGCCGTCCTCGATGATGTCGGAGGCGATTTCGCCGGTGAATTTGTCGCCGGTCTGGGTGGTTTCGCTATCCAGGGTTTGCGTGATGCGCACTGGAATTGCGGTGCCGGCGGGCAAGGTGATGGTGTGCACGACGGGCGTGGGCGGGGAGGGTGGCGGCGCAGGGGCCTGAACAACCGCCGGCGCGGGGCTGGGCGGCGGCAGGGGCTGCGGCATTGGCGCATTGCGAACGACGGGAGCCGGTGGGGGCGGCGGGGTTATTTGCGCCACCATTGCGGAGGGCTTGGTAGACTTTGCGGCGGGGGCGGGCTTTGGCTGCCCAGTGGCTGCGGCAGGAGGGGGCGGGGGAACCTGGACAACCAGGTTGTCGACCACGGTTTTCACTCCGGCGACCTGGGCAGCGTCGGCGCTGGCGCCGGTGCGTGCCGATTCGCTGGTGACGGTTCCGTTCAGGGTAACGACGCCGCTGGCGACCGACGCCTGGATCGGTTGGCCGGCGAGGTTCTGGTCGGAGGCGAGGCGGCTCTGCACCTGGGTGTTGAGGCTGGCATCGTCGGTCGCGGCCGGAGTGGCGCTTTTGCAACCCGGAAGGACGGCGGCGAAGGTAAGCAAAAGAACCGGTATGCGCCGGGCGGAAAAAATCCTGTGATCGACCATTGGTACCCTTTCGTGCGGTTGGTTCGATGCCAACATACTACTCGCGTTCCAGGCTGGTTTGATGCAATTTGCGGGAGCGATGCAGTCCGGCAATCGGACACCGCACCAGCACGTTATTGCGTCGTACGCAACCCCGGTATTTGATGCATTCCCCGGAAAAACGGCCCGGAAGGTGTTATTGTTTAGCTTCCTGAGGGAACTTGGGTTGCGGGCCGTCCGTGGTCGCGCAACCCGCGCCGATTGCTCGGCATCCACCCGAGGGAGGCGAGGGATGGACCCGATCGCTGCCGGGTAGGAATCGACGGGAAAAGCGGCGGCGAAGGTGATACATTCCATAAGAATTCGCATCGGTGGGAGGCGCAAAGCTCCCGCCAAAACCGGAAGGTTGGACAGGAGAAGACGATGGCAAACAATGACAGCGGAGCGAGCGGGTTGGGGTGGTTTCTGGCGGGACTTGGAGTTGGTGCGTTGATTGGAGTGCTGTACGCGCCGAAGGCCGGCAAAGAGACACGCGAGGATCTGGCGAATGCGGCCCGCGACGCGAAGGACAAGGCCGAGGAACTGATCGAGCAAGGGAAGCAGCGGGCAAACGAGTACGTGGAACAGGGCAAGCAGTACGTCGAGCAAGGCAAGCAGAAGGCTGCCGAACTGGTGGAGGAAGGCAAGCGCCAGGCGAAGGAGTCAGTCGACAAAGGGCGCGAGTATTACGAGAAGGGCCGCACCCAATGGACCCAGTACGTGGAAAAGGGCAAGAGCCTGGTGAATGAGCAGCAGGCCAAGGTCGGCGCCGCGGTGGATGCGGGCAAGGAAGCCTACGTGAATACCACCGTGGAGACAACGGTCTAACACGATTCGAGCCTGACTGGGCGGCGCTGCGTGGCGCCGCCCGGGGCAGCGCCCGGAATCCGAGTCCAGGCCCGGGGAGTAAGACGGTTTCAGGAAAGTTGAGAAAGGCTGCAATGGCAACGATGGGTATTGCGATGTGGCTGCAGGAGCCGGATTTGGCCCACACGAATTTTCTGATCATGATCTTCATCGGGCTGGTCGCGGTGGCGATGACGGTGATGGCGATTGCACTGATCGTGGTTGCGGTGACGACGGCCAAGGCGATCAAAGGGTTGACGGAGACGGCGGACGAGCTGAAGGGGAAGGTGCTGCCGCTGCTGGACTCGGCGACCGAGATTACGAAGACAGGCCAGTCGCTGCTGCAGGATACGGCTCCCAAGGTGAAGCACATTACCGACACGCTGGTGGATGCGAGCGATGCGTTGGCGGAGACCAGCAAGGCGGCGCGGTCGGCGGTGCAGCAGTTCGACGCAACGATTGTCGATATCAATCAGCGCACGCAAAGGCAGGTGGCGCGAGTGGACGGCATGGTGACTACAGCGCTGACGGCGACGATCGATGCGGTTGAAACGATCAGCAAGGGCCTGCGCGTGCCGGCACAGAAGATCGTTGCGGCAGCGGGTCAGGCGAAGCTGGTTGCTGAAGGCCTATTCGCGAAGATCCGGTCCGCGGTGGCATCGCGCTCCTGAGCCGGGAATCGCGCGGCGGGCTGCTAAAATGGGAGTGTGGCTCCTACTGTCCTTGATCCCCCCAACGAATCTCCGATAGCTGGTTTGACGGTGCGCCCGGCGCGGCCGACGATCGGGTTCGTGTCGCTGGGATGCCCGAAGAACCTGGTGGATTCCGAGGTGATGATGGGGCTGCTGGACCGCGCGGGCGGGGAGCTGACGGCGCGGGCTGAGGACGCCGAGATTCTGGTGGTGAATACGTGCAGCTTTATCGACTCGGCCAAGCAGGAGTCGGTGAATACCATTCTGGAGATGGTGCAGCACAAGGTTGCGAACGGGGGCAAGGCGCGGCGGCTGATCGTAGCGGGATGCCTGGTGGAGCGATACCGCGACGAGATTCGGAAGAATATTCCCGAGGTCGATGCGGTGGTGGGGACGGGCGAACTGGAGGCGATTCTGGAGGCGGCGGGGTTGAGCGCGCCGGTTTCTCCGATGGAGAATGCATCGCCGTTTAATATTCTGGTGAGCCGGGCGCCGAGCGCGGTGCATCAGCACTCGCATCCGACGGAGGTGGGGGCGCAGCTTGAGGTTACGAAGGCTTCGCGGGCGGAGGGCGATTTGCGGGAGCGGCAGGGAAGGTTCTCGCGGGAGCACTGGGATGGGGCGACGGCGGCGCTGCCCGAGTATTTGTACTCGGATGAGACGCCGCGGATTCTGACGACGCCGCGGGCTTCGGCGTACATCAAGATTGCGGAGGGGTGCGACCATCCGTGCAGCTTCTGCATTATTCCGCAACTGCGGGGGAAGTTTCGGTCGCGAAGGCTGGAGTCGATTGTGGCCGAGGCGGAGAAGTTGATTGCGCAGGGCGTGCGCGAGATCACGCTGATTGGGCAGGACACGACTTGCTGGGGCGAGGACCTGGGGCTGAAGGACGGGTTGGCGACGCTGCTGGATGCGCTGGCGGTGCTGCCGGGGTTGAAGTGGCTGCGGTTCCTGTATGCCTATCCGAACAAGGTGACGACTCGGCTGCTGGAGACGATGGCGCGGCACGAGACGATTGCGAAGTATCTGGATGTTCCGCTGCAACATGCGAGTC
>Ga0181520_10007565_pt1 | contig 15928 bp, 18 predicted proteins | sample PEATcosm2014_Bin_29_FD_132451 | JGI IMG/M metagenome (GOLD analysis project Ga0181520, IMG submission 132451) | Peatland microbial communities from MTU Mesocosm Facility, Houghton, MI, USA - PEATcosm2014_Bin02_30_metaG | ecosystem: Environmental > Terrestrial > Soil > Wetlands > Peat | place...
ATCTGGTGTGGGCGTAGGAGATTTGAGGGGGGTTGTCCTTAGTACGAGAGGACCGGGATGAACAGACCTCTTGTGTACCAGCTGTCACGCCAGTGGCACGGCTGGGTAGCGAAGTCTGGAAGTGATAACCGCTGAAAGCATCTAAGCGGGAAGCACGCCCCAAGATTCGATCTCCCAAGGGCGCGCGTTCGCGTGCTACACGAACGCAATCCCTTTGAAGGGCCGTCGAAGACTACGACGTTTATAGGCTGGGTGTGTAAGCGCAGCAATGCGTTTAGCTGACCAGTCCTAATCGCCCGTTCGGCTTGACCATAAATCTGCTCAGTGCATCAAGAGCAGTGACGAGTGACAAGTGATGAGTGACGAGCAAGAAGACTCGCTCATCGCAGCCACTCCGTCCCGCCTTTACCTACTTTGGACGCCACACTATTCAATGCAGTGCTGGGTGACTTGTGCCCAGTGACGAGTCGGCAGTTGTTTGCTCGTCACTTTTCACTCTTCACTCGTCACTGCACTCAGCTTTCCGGCGATCATACCGGAGGGGTCACACCCGTTCCCATCCCGAACACGGAAGTTAAGCCCTCCAGGGCCCATGGTACTGCGCGGGCGACTGCGTGGGAGAGTCGGTCGTCGCCGGGATTAATTTTAAGAAGTCGACAGTCTACAGTTGGCAGTCGACAGCAAGAACGAGGGGCGCACATGGTGCGCCCCTTTTGCTTTTGGCACAAAGGCAGTCTAAGATGCTGCGGTTTGCCATGTAGGCGGCTTATCGGGAGGCTTAGGACACTACTGTCATTTACCCCTCTTAGGGGCTCGGGTTCGCCGATGGCCGCGATTTCCATTTTTGCTTTGCAGCGGCGTGCAAGGTAATATCGATAACAATGTCGATGTTGGCTGTCGCAGCTATGACGAACCCAAAGCCATGCGGCTCGTGGCACAAAAGTGAAGTGATGAGGAATCGGCGCAGAGACAAGCATTACTCAGCGATCCGCGAACGGCTCAAGCGCGAAGATGCCGCCCATTTCGCGAAGCTCACGCCTGCCGCACGCCTGCAGGCGGCTCTGGATCTTTCCGACTTCTGCTTGATGCTAGCCGCTAAGGGTAGAGAAGCCGATGCTCAACGAAGCATTGCGAAAGGTCGTCGCCGCCCTCGATAGGCTGGAAGTTTCACACGCCTTGATTGGGGGACTCGCAGTTGCGGCACGAGGCGCGATCCGCGCCACCAGGGACGTTGACCTTATCGTTGGCATGCCCGTCCAAGAAGCACCGTTCCTTGTACGGTCCCTGATTGGCCTCGGCTTCCAAGCGACATTTCATCGAGGGGCAACGGAGGACCCGATAGCTGGCGTAGTTCGCGTTGTTGTTTCCGTGGACGATGCGGAAGTCAATTGCGACCTCCTTTTCGCATCGCGAGAGTGGCAAACGCGAGCCGTAAGAAATGCCACCCCGATTGACCTCGGCAGCTTCGTCGTCAGGGTCGCACAACCCGCTGACCTGTTTCTGCTGAAATTGTACGCCGGCGGGCCGCAGGACCTGATCGACGCTGCTGAACTCCTGAAGCTGCAAAGCATTTCCGAGCGAGCTCGGTGGAAGGTTGCAGCCGCCCAACTCCGACTGACGGGGGAGTACAATCGTTGCCTCAGGTTTCTAAAACCAACGCGGGAATGAACCGCTCCTTGCGGTCATGTAGCCGGCGCCAAGCTTGGGGTATGGCAGCCGTGAGGGAGACATGGACGACCCCAAGTGGTCCGATGCGGAGAAGCGAGCAGCAAGAAATGCTTTCGACGCGGCCTACGAAAGTGAGTGCCGTGTCATCGGCGCGGAGGTGGTTCGGATGCTCGACCGTCAGGATGACGTCCGGAAGATCTAGCGAATTCGCGACTACCTATCCGGGGAACGCCGCGAGACCGACCGGGAGTACGATTGCCGCTACGCAAGGCTCGATCTAGTGTTCGCAATACTGCTCCGTCAGGGGTGGCTCACGGAGGCAGAACTCGGCGGGCTCTGGTAAGATAAGCTTAAGAAAATCACGGCGTACGCGACTTTTTAGTCTTGAACTGGCAAGCTACAAGGGTGGGCATTGTCCGCCCATGTTTGTTTTCGGGGCGACACCGTTGAAGATACTTCGAAAAAAGAGGAGGGGTGTGAACATGCCAAAATATGTCATTGAGCGGGAGATTCCCGGCGCTGGAATGTTGACTCCGGAAGAGCTAAAGGCGGTTGCGCAGAAGTCCTGTGGTGTGCTGCGCCAGATGGGGCCGCAAATTCAGTGGGTCGAAAGCTTCGTGACCGACGACAAGATATATTGCGTCTACCTGGCTCCGAACGCGGAGGCGGTCCGTGAGCACGCGCAGGCGGGTGGCTTCCCAGCCAATCGGATCTCGCAGGTAAGGCGTATGATTGACCCCAGCACAGCCGAGTGAGCCCCCATTCGTCCTCGCCGCTCAATCGGCCTAATCAACGGCGTGGATGATCCTCTGGATCCTACGGCGCAAATGTAGGGGCTATGGGTAAGCCTATCTGCGCCTGCCCGACCTTGATTATTTTCATTTGACCCCAAAATAATGCTTGACAAATGGATAGCCATAGAGTAATATCTTCCTGTGGAGTTCTACGCGTGAGTGTCGGCGGACGAATCTGCACTCGCGACCGTTAATGGATCGGCATCAATACGGAGATTAGGAAGGCGCAAATCCGAATCAACGGGCTTCGCGTCGAAGCAGACAAAATGGCCGTTTGTCCTCTCAGGAATTGCGAAACGAGGTGGAAAAACGAGAAACATAAAAAATGAAGGTTGCTCCCCAGATGTTATTGAAAACAAAAGACCGCCGATCGACAAAATGTCAGCCAACCTGAGATGTTCTTGAAAACAAGCCTGTTACACAAAACCCTGAGATGTTAATGAAAATAAGCTAGATAGTCTCAATTTCTCAGTCCGAAATGCCGGGAATCCCCTACCTTTCCACCGTGGGCTGCTATCGCCTTGAGAATACAACCAGTTATAGGTTCACCGTTCCGGCAATCCTGAGATATTCATGAAAATAATGGCTTTATGAAGTTCGATGGAGGCGCAACGCCCGAACCGATCGGCTTAAGCCATCCTGCGCATGACACGGGGAGGCAGCCACCACACCAGGCGGCCCGGTGATTTCGGGGGAAAAGTGGTGAAGGTGATCAAGCAGCAGCCGCCTTTCTTGAACGGCATGTTGGCATTGCGCCCCGCTCCAATCAGCCTCGCGGCCAGTTGACCCAAATCCGGCTCGTGGCCCACGATCAACACGCGCCGTCGGTTGGTGCGCTTGGCGAGAAAGGTGACCAACGCTTCCGGATCGCCGCCGGGGCGGAGGGCATCGCAGAGATCCAGAGGAGGCTTGGACTCTTGAGCGTCTGCTACGATCTCCGCAGTTTCCACGGCGCGCACCAGCGGGCTAGAGACAATCCAATCCGCGTCCAATCCTGCCCGCACCAGCCCGGAGGCGATCTCGCGCATTTTCTGCTTGCCCTCGGGGGTTAGCGGCCGCTTGGCGTCATCCATTACCGTGGTGACGCTGCGCACCGCGGCAAGGCCGTGCCTCATGATGTAGAGTTCGTATTCCGCAGGGAGCCCTGCCTGATTGGTGGTGGTTTCTTTGTTGGTCATAGGTTGCTTCCCGAACCGGGATTACGAATCGTCATGGTCCGCATCCGCCCACAATGCCTCAAATTCATGGGCATACGCCTCGACGGCGAGCGGGTCCCGAAGGATCAGGAGATTCTCGTGGTTCTCCTCTTCTGACTCGTGCGTCCAGTTGTAGCTTCCCGTGAGCACCGTTTGCTGGTCCAGGATGACGAACTTGTGGTGCATCTTGGAACCGCGCCCCTGCCGCCCAAAGGCCAGGCGAAAAGGAATGATGGCGCCCGTCAGGAGTTCCTGCGTCGTGCGGCTTTCCTTGTATTTGTTCCCATCCACCAGAAGCCGAACGCGTACGCCGCGTTGCGCGGTCTCTTCCAGCGCTTGCGCGAGGCCGGGATGATTAAAGCGATAAAGCGCCCCGTCAATGGAGGTGGAAGCCTCATGGATCAAATGCATGATCGCGTCGGCGACGGACTCACTGCGCGCGAATTTTATTTCCATCATCACCCTTCGGGCCGAAGAAGGCGACTCTACTTGATCTTAATGAGCTCGACGTCAAACGTGAGCGTGGCGTTAGGCGGAATGGCACCGGGGTATCCGCGCTCCCCGTAGGCAAGAGCAGGAGGAATAATCAGCTTGCGCTTTCCGCCCACGTGCATGGTAGCAAGGCCTTCGTCCCAGCCCTTGATGACTTCGCCGTGGCCCAGATGGAGCTCGAAGGGAGTCCGGCCCGGTGCGAGAGAACTGTCGAAAACCTTGCCATCGGGAAATCGCCCCGTGTAGTTGACCAGCACATCGTCGCCGGGCTTGGGCAGGGGCCCCTTGCCCACTACGACGTCCTGGTACTTCAGGCCTGAACCCGTGGTAGTCCATTGCGCGGCCGCGGAAGTCTTCGCAACTGCTGGTTTGGCCCCTGCCGCCGCAGGTGCCTTGGGCGTAGCGCTATGGGGCGCTCCTGTCTTGGCGACCGCCGGGGAAGTGGTCTTGACGGTTGCCGGTTTGGACGTGGAGGATGCGGGCTTGGCCGTGGTCGCAGTTTTGGTCGTACCCGTCTTTGCTGTAGTTGCTGAGGTCTTTGTGGTGGCGGTGGTTTTGGCGGTACCGGTTTTGGCAGTGCTGGTCTTCGCCGTAGTTGACGAAGTCTTCTGAGTTGTTGTAGGTGCCGTCGGAGTTTGCGGCGAATCCTGACCGAGCAGGATCGCGGCCGAAACAAAACTACAAACTAGAATTATGATTGAACGTTTCATAGTCCATCCTTTCGATGATATTGAAAGAGGTAAGGTATCAAGTCCGGGGAGGTAATTCAAGATAGGAGCCCTTAACTGCGTGGCCAATCCACGCCTCAAACCGTTGCCGCGGAGGCGGGTTGACCGGGCAGAACAGCCGAAGTATTCTTCGTTTCCAGCTCTTTGAGTTTCATTGGGCGCGACATCATGACTGGCGGCAGCGCGCCACGCAGGCCCGCCCCTCATTGATAATGTGATGGAATGATCAAGGCACGCATAATCCTCCTGGCCACACTCGCAAGCTTGGTGCTGGAAGTTGTTGGCTGCTCGGGTAGAAGGGCCGCTGCCGGTGCGGGGACGCCGCCGGCGGATACCACAGCTACCCTCGCGACCGTCATGCGGAGTTACAACACCGCCGCCTCCGCGCGCCTGAACGGCTTGGAGGCGGATTTCAACAAAAACTTGCCCTCCGGCGTTTCCCCCATCGTTTACGTCGACTACGACAAAGTCGCTACCTGGTACGGCATGGCTGAGGGTCCTGCGACGGTGGACGGGGCCATCGGCGACTACTTAAAAGCCAAAACCGGCCGCAGCTACGACGCGCCAACGCTCGCCCTGCTCGCTAAGGCGATGAACAGCCTGGACGCCGAGGGCATTGTCACGGCGAAAGACGGCACGGGAAGCTGCCTGGTCGTCCCGGAATATCCCGGCATCAGCTTTGACAGTTTTTATGCCGCCAGTTTTCGGGCGGGTGAAACCGCCCACAAAACCGTTGGGATCAACATGTCGACGGGAGAATTCGCGGACTTCGTGAATGCTCATGAAGTCTGGCATTGTCTCGACATCCGCTACATTAGCGATTCCGGCGACGGCCTCGAGGGGGCGGTCAAGCAGAACCGCACGGAAATGTTCGCCGATATCGGCGGCGTGATAGAGGGAATACGAAGCGGGGCCGATCTCACGCTCGCCGAAAAGGCCGCCGCGGTTCGCGCCACCTGGTGCTTTCTCACTGGCCCCTCGCACGCTAAGACCCGTCCGGAGAGCGACCAGCACTTCCAAAGCATCGTCTACGCCACGGGAGAGGGCCTCGATGCTCTCAAGACGCGCATCAAGACTATGGGGATCGAGAGCTTTCGCAAGCTCCGCCGCGAGCAGTTGCGCGCTCTTGCCTATGAAATCACCGACGCCCATTGTTTGCCCTACGAGCAGGCCCAGGGCCTTCAGACCTATTACGCGACGGGGAGGGCGCCGGCCGCCGCCGTGCCCCTTGTCGCCCGGCTGAAAGCCATCGCCGCCGCTTCCGTCCGTGATTCGACACCTGCGGAACTCGCCGCGCGAGAGAAAAGCGCACGGGACGCTGCGAACGATGGCGGACTCACCGAACAGACGCTGCTGGAAAAGCTTCGGGCACGCGCGGGCGAATTGGGCAGCGCCTCGTCGTTCGTCAACCAGTTGCAGGCCAGGCAGGAAATGACCGACCGCCTGCGCCAGAAGCTTCTCCTCGACCCTTCCTCCGAACGCGTTACGGAAGCGCAACTGAAACTGTTGCTGTATACCAATCCCCACCTCGTCCCGCGCAAGGTCGGGCTCCAGCGATGATGCAGAGGCTGCCGCGACCCTTGACGGGGGCTCGGATAATCGCGATAGTGAGCTGCGACGTCCCGTAGGGGCACCCCTACGAGAGAGGATTCATGATGCCAAACTCTTTCAATACTCACGTTTTGCGCGGGGCGCTCACCCGCGTCGCCGCCAAAATGGAATCGTGCTCGGATGAGCTTAATGCGCTCGATGCGCAATTGGGAGACGGAGACTTGGGAGTCACGATGGTGCGCGGCACCCGAGCCGTGGCGTCTGAACTTCCCAACCTTCCCGACGACGTTGGCATGGCGCTTTTGAAGTGTGCGCAAGCTTTCACCAAACTTTCGGGCTCGACCTTCGGCACTCTGCTGGCGACGGGATTGATGAGCGCGGCAAAGTCCACCAAGGGCCGGACGGAGATTCCGTGGTCGGAAGTGTCCTCGATCCTCGCGAACGCGTTGCAGGCGATGACGAATCGTAGCGGGGGGAAATTGGGAGAGAAAACGGTGCTCGATGCGCTCGAGTCGGCGCGCGCTGCCACGGAAGGGATTGACGATCCTGCCGCGATGATTGCGGCGGCCGACCAGGCTGTGGGCGACTGCCTCGATCGCTTCCGTAATCAACCGGCACGCCAAGGGCGCGCACGCATTTTTGCCGAAAAGAGTGTTGGCAAGGACGATCCGGGGATGGTGGCTTTCCGGCGCATCATCGAGGGATTGAGGTGATGCTGCTCCTCTTACAACGGTTTATTGGTGCTGGCTACGGGGGGCGCGCTGTTGGGTGCCGGCGTGCGCGTCGCCTTGCTGACTGCCACCATCAATACGTTGGCCTCCGGCGGAGCGGCCACCTTTCCGTCGAGGATGTTTTCCTTGTTGGCGCTGGAGCCGTAGAAGGCCTGGTTGCCGCTATCATCGGATTGCACGACGGCGCCACTGAGGCTGATCCCGGCAAAAGCCCCCCGGCTGCGCGAATAGGTGAGGATTTCGGCGTGCAGCGCAATGTCCGTACCCGCCGCTGCACTTCTTCCCACCGGGCCAGCCGCGGCGGAAACGTCACCGCCGATCTTAAACTTGTCGCCCAACAGCTTCTGCAATCCCCTGCGCCCGCGAAACACCAGGATGTAATCCGTCGAGGAGCCGCCAAACTGGAAACCGAGGCTTCCTCCGCCCACCGTAATGAAGAGTGGCGCGCTCCAGCTTTTAGTGGCGCGGCAGGTCACCAGGCCTTTCCCGTAGTTTCCGCCGACGAAAAAGGCAAACCTCAGCTCCGCGGGGATAATGGCAATGCATTCCGCCGATGCCAGCAGGTCCTGGGGAATGGCCTTGTCTGGGGCGCCCAGAATTTCCTGGAAGATCTGAGCGGAATCCTCGACACGGTGGATGTCGTCCTCGCGGTTTGAACTAGCCCGCGCCGAGAGAGATACCGCCAGAGTCATCATGAGGCACAGCGTGGCTTGTTTGCGCATGTTCCTGATCTCCCATCGAGTGCTCAAGTCTTTTGAATCTGTATGTATGATGCAATCTTACCTGCAAACGGCAGTGCGTGGGCTGTAAACAATTATCACCTGGACGGAGTTAGGCGAACGGTAATTTCCGTAAGAACGGCTATTGTAATATGAAAAAAGAGCAGAAGTCAGGAAAACGCGTGGCACGGCCGTGTTGCCGGGGGGGCAACTGCGGCAAAGATGGCCGCGGCGCAGATCAGTGCAGCACTCGAGACGCTTTTCCAGTAAACTGCTCCGGCCAGTTGGAAGGGTAGGGAAAGTCATCCCGGCGGTACGCTTCGAAAGGATTTTATGGAACAAAATTCACCGTTAGATGCTGGAGCAATCTCTTCACCCGCGCCAGGTTCTGCTTCCAGTCGCGCAACCGTGGTGCTCACCGCCGTGGTTGCTGCCCTGGGAGGTTTGCTATTTGGGTATGACACCAGCGTGATTTCCGGCGCGATGCTTTTCCTCCAGACAGATTTTCACCTTTCTGACGTACAACTGGAATTCGCCGTAGGGATCGCGCTGGCGGGTGCGCTGGTGGGGGCAGCCTTAGCGGGCTACTGTACGGATCGTTGGGGGCGCCGCTGGATGCTCCTGGTGACGGCTTTGGGATTCGGCCTGTTTTCAATCCTGAGCGGGCTTGCCAAGGGATTAGTGTCGTTTTCTGTGGCGCGCTTCTTCGTAGGGGCGTGCATTGGCATAGCGTCTCTGGCGGTGCCGCTCTACATCGCGGAGATGTCGCCCGCGCGGATTCGCGGCGCGCTCGTTTCGCTCAATCAACTCGCCATTACCGTGGGCATCGGCGTGGCTTATTTCGTGGATTACGCATTTGCGTCTTCCGCGAGTTGGCGGTGGATGTTCGCAAGCGCGGTGTTCCCCGCCGCAGTTTTGCTGATCGGCATGATCTTTTTGCCGGAAAGTCCACGATGGCTGGCGCGCAAGGGATTTCGCGACCGGGCGCTTGAGAACTTCCGCCGTCTGGGCCGCGGCGACGAGGCGGAGACGGAGTTAGCAGAGGTGGAAAGCGCCCTAAAAGAGGAGCAGGAGGGGTTTGGCATCCTGTTCCAGCCGGGATTCCGAGTGGCAGTGTTGGTAGGCGTGGGGCTTGCCATTTTCCAACAGATCACCGGTATTAACACGATCATTTATTATTCGCCCGTCATTCTGCGGATGTCGGGCTATTCCTCGGCGAAGGCCGCCATCCTTGCCGCGGCCATTATTGGGGTGGCCAACATCTCGATCACGGTGGTGTCAATTGTGCTCGTTGATCGACTCGGCCGGCGGTTTTTGCTCCTTCTGAGTACGGCCGGAATGGGTGTCTCTCTGGCGTTGATCGGCGCAGCGTTCTACCAGAAGTCGGGCAGTATGGTGGTGTTTTCGGAGGTCGTCGCTTACATCGCCTTCTTCGGTATCGGCTTGGGCCCGGTCATGTGGCTGCTGATTTCGGAGATTTATCCAACCAAAATTCGCGGCAAAGCCATGTCGCTCGCTGGGCTCTCGGTTTGGGGAGCAAACTGGGTCGTGGCGGGAACATTCCTTTCGCTCCTCAACCACGCAGGGCCGGCGAGGACATTCTGGTTGTACGCTTGCCTGTGTGTCGTGGCCTTCATCTTTTGCTACGTCTTTGTTCCGGAGACCAAGGGCCGCACTTTGGAAGCCATCGAACACCATTGGCGCCACTTTGGAGAGAAGCTGCTTTAAGACATCAGCGGGGATAATGCCACGGTAAGGTGGTGAGCAGTAGGCCGAGGGCGATGCCGAAGTTTCCGCGAGCAAGCTCGCGGGAAGGAAAGCGGCAGCAAGCTGCCGCACTTCAAAGGTTGGCGTCCCCAACCCCGTCGACCCTGCGAAGCCTCAGACCCACATCCGCGGACGAAAACCGGCTGCTACCGACGTTTGGTTCCGGCAAGGGCGTGGTGCTCTCCGCCTATTTCCCACTGCCTTCTGCGCTCAGGCGGCCGTTCGCGTGTCGGGGTTCTTGCGGGGCGGGAATTTGACCGTCTCGAGCATGAAGCGCGGAAGCTTGAGGGCGGGAATTTCAAAGTAATTCTCCAACGCCACACGGCCGGCGCCCAAGAGGCTGGCTTCGCTCCCTAAGCTGCCGAATCGCACCGACAAACCTTTGGCCGAATGGTACAGTGCCTTGCGCTTGATGACCCGCAGGAGTTGATCCAGCAGGCCCGGCCCGGCCAAACTGAGGCGTTTATCGACGACGATGACGGCAGGATTGAAGAGGTTTACCAGATTGGCCAACCCAACACCCAAGTAATTGGCCGCCTGCTCCACAATCGCCGCACAAATTTTATCTCCCTGGCCGGCCGCTTCCAGGACAGTCCAACCGGTAATCTTGCCGGGATCGCCCTCCGCCAGTGCGAGGGCAGAGGAAACGCCTCCTTCGGCGACGGCTTTGCGCAGGCGCGACTGGAGCGCTGAGGCGCCGGCAATAGCTTCCAAGCAGCCGAAGCTACCGCACTTGCAGGCGGGGCCATCTTCGACCATATGCGTATGCCCAAACTCGCCCGCGACATAACCGGCACCGTAGAAAAGCTTGCCGTCGATTACGATTCCTGCTCCGATGCCCGTTCGCCCGTACTCAACATAGATCATATCCTGGGCCAACTCACCAGTGCCCATTCCGCGCTCCGCGACAGTCTTCGCGCGCGTGATGTTTTCAACCGCGGCGGGAATGCCAAACTCTTTTTCAAAAATCTCCAAGAGGTGAAAATCCTGGCAGAACTCCAAGGTTGACGACATCACCATGATCCCGTCGCGGCTATTGACCAGGCCCGATCCGGCCACGCCGACGCCCACCAGCGATTGGGGGTCAACCCCTGCCTTCGCGTGGGCCTGGTGACCAAGGGCGAGAAGTTGGCGAGCGAGGCCCTCCTTCCCTTGATCGAGGACTGCAGGCTCGCGCACGCTCGAATGCATCACCAAATGAAGATCTAGAATGGCCGCCAGGGCAAACTCATCGTCGAACCCCACCGCCAGAACGAAGCGGCGATCCTCGTTAAGCCGAAGCAAAACCTGCTTTCGCCCCATGGGATTATTCGCGCGCCCTGCCGACACGAGGCGGCCCTCTTCAATCAATTCGCGGACCAATCGGGAAATCTCACTTCGTTGCACGTGGGTCAGTTCGTGGATTTCCGACCGCGAGAGCTGGCCGTATTTGAAAATCAAGGCTTCGATCATCATCCGATCACGTTTGTTCTTGGTGGTGACGTGTTTCATGACGCGCCTCTCCTCATCCCGGAAATCGCTCGGGGAGTGGATCAATTCTGCCTGAGTCGGTAGTTGAATGGTTAATTACAACAAGTGAGCCTGCAGCCCCCCAACATTCGTACCCATTTATACCAAGTTTTGGCTAGAAGTGCTGCAACAAATTCGCCGGTGGGGGATACTTCCGAATACCCAGGAGACCGCTGCCCTGCGGGAATACCGCGCGATGCGGGGGGCGGTCCGTTCAATGAAGACTTTCCGCGCCGGGGACTAGGTCTTGAACTGCTTGTCAATTTCCACCTGATAGCCACTGGCCAGGCGGTTGGTCTCGTTGGCCATTCCCACCACGGCCATGAGCTCTGCAAACATGGAATCGGTCATACCGGCTTTGCGTGCGGCTGCGGTGTGCGAGGCGATGCAGTACCCGCACTGATTGCTGGCGCTCACGGCCAAGTAAATCATCTCCTTGGTGAGCGGGTCCAATGCGCCCGGCCCCATAATCTGCTTCACGCTCTCCCAGGTGCGGCGCAGCGTGTCGGGATCGTGGGCAATCGCCTTCCAGAAATTGTTGATACGATCCGTTTTCCGTGTGGCCATGATGTCATCGTAAATCGCGCGAACTTCCGGGTTGGCGTCTTGATATTCGATCAGGCTTAAGGTTGCCATTACAACTTCCTCCCCACGAATAGAAAATGATCCGACTGGCCGATTCCCTCAGGAGATTGGCCGGTCTCTTCCACGAGGTCCAGCCACAGTTCCCGCTCTGCCGCGGGGAGTTCACCAATTACTTTTTGCCACACGGCGGTGAAAGACTCGACGCCGAGGAATGCGGCCTTTTCGAACTGGCCCTCGAATAACTCCAGGAATTCCTGGGCGGTGGTCAAGTGGGCATAGCCAATGGGCGGCGCGTGCTCGGGATCCAAATTCCCATCGCGCAAGTACTGCTGGTGGAAGGCAACGCGTTCGGACGCAGGTCCAAAGTTCATCCGCAGCAAATCGCGCAGATAAGAAAGGCGATTGATGCCCGCGGCAAAGATGATACCGCACCGCTTGAGGATTCGGAAGGACTCGCGCACGCTGCGCTGGCGTTCGGCGAGCGATTGCAAGTGATAGAGCGGGCCCATCAGGAGCGCCAAGTCGACGCTCTCGGACGGTAGACTCTCCAGGTGCGTGCCGGATAAATGATGGCGGCCCGCGACGCGGTCTCCGAGCCCGGTGAGCCTTAGCTTTTCCACGACTGCATCCAGCAGGCGCGCGGAGACGTCCACAAGGTGAAGATGGCAACCCAATCGCGCAAGGAATTCCGTATAGTGGCCGCCGCCCACGCCGATCTCCACCACAACGTCCCCGGCCTTCGCCAAGCGCCGCAGCCATCGGAGGGTGACCCCCAACTCGACCGGGCAATCTTCCGGCAACCGCACCTGCTCTGCGTCGAAAGCACTCTCGCTGTAATGTTTCGCGACGTTTGATTCTTGTTCGCTGAGTGGGGCCATGATCACACAAATCCTAAGTTCATTGGGTCTTTGACTTCCGCACTGGTGCGCTCATTTCCCGGACCACAAACATCATACTGATTCCAAGGGTCTTGTCACTTCAAGCTAGAAATCATCGGTTTCCTTTACCGTGCCCGCGCTGACATCATGGTCAATCTGCAGAGGGACGCGGGCCGCCTGCAAGGAATTGCCATTGAGATGAATACTCTGGCTCTTCGCGCCCTTAACCTCGAGGAATACTCTCGTTCCCGGAGCGGCCGTCGAGGCGATGACGTTGGCGCCTTCCACCTGGTCCAAAACCACCGCGGGATGCTCCGCCTTGGCCGGCGCGCCCGAGAACCCTTCCAGGTTCAGCCCCAGGACATCCTGGAAGTACAGAGCGCTTTGCCATTTCGTCGATTCGGGTTTTTCCCAGTCTATTTGGACATTCTTCACTCGAAGGTCTTTGGCGTACTGGAAGTACATCGCATGAACCGACCGGTCGTATGCCGCGGAGGGGTCTGTGGCCATATAGAGTTTGATGTTTTCCAGGCTCACATCGTCGAGCCAACTGTCCGGGTGTCCCAGGATCAGGCAGGAGCCCTGGCCGTGAGCAATGATGTTGCGCACCATCACGTGGCGAATGGCGCCGGCCGGCGGCTCATCGGGCTTCAGCGGCAAGCCCAGGCTTTCGCTGCGTCTTTGCACGGTGAAATAGATAGGGTCGCCATTCCCCCACCAGAACCAGTCGAAGCGCTGGGTGTTGATCACGATATTTGAGATCACCACGTTTTCCACCACGCCGCCGTCGTAAACCATGAAAGCGATACCGCGATTGGAGTGGGTGATGACGCAGTTGTCGATGGTCACGTTGCGGACGGCGACGGAATTGCCGTCGCAAAACTTGATGGCGCTCGACGAGGAAGAGAGGCGGCAATTCGTGATGGTGATGTTTTCGCACGCCTTGGGCGGCCCGCCCGAAGCGCTGGAGGAGTAGAACACGATGGCGTCGTCGCCGGTCTCAATGGTGCTGTTGGCGATGATCACATCGCGGCAACTGTCCGGGTCGATTCCATCCGCCCACACCCCGTACTTTTGGCTCGTACGAATGTAGATGCCGTCGATTCTCAGCCGCTCGCAGTCGTACGGATAGAGGGTCCAGCTTGGCGAATCGATAATGGAGATTCCCGCGATGCGGACGTCTTTGCAGCGCAGCAGCTTGATCATATGAGGATAGATCTTGCGCTGGCCCATCCCTTTGGGGAAGGAGCGCATCAGCGGGACGCCCGCTGCCTCCGCCGCGCGCTGGTTGTCGCGGATGTACCCGTCATCGATAACGTTCATCCGCCAATCGTATTCGGCTTGCCCGTTGATGGTGCCGCGGCCCTCGATGGAGATGTTTTCAAGATCCTCCCCGAGCAATAGGGCGTCCGTGGAGAAATCGGACTCCGACTTCGATCCGAACAGAGTGGCCCCCGCCTCCAGGTACAGCCGGACGTGGCTGCGAAGGTGCAGCGTTCCCGTAGTGTACTCGCCCGCCGGCAGGTAGACTTCGCCCCCGCCGGACTTGGCGCAAGCGTCGATGGCCTTCTGAATGGCCTCGGTGGCGACGTCCGCCTTCCTGCCCGTGGCGCCGTAAGTTCTCACGTTGAAAACGTCGCTGCTTGTTTGCGCATGGAGAGATGATGCGGAAACCACGACCAGCAAGGCCAGATACGCCCGAACCATGTTCAACAGAAATTGCCGCCGCATCGTCATCCCTCTAACCCGCTGATTCGAGGTCCCCCGATATGCATCGGGGACTCTACCACCGCAGGCTGGGGCGGGCAAGAGAGCAATCGTGGCGCGGACCCCCGTTTTTAGGGTCCGCGGCTCTCCTCTTCCAATCGCTGCATGCCTTTGGGACCCGCGCCTGTCGCCATGATTGGAAGCGGGGTTGAAGGGAAGAGCCGCAGAGCTCAACGGCGGAGGTCTGATGCGCTACGCTTGCCGCAACGCAGCCGTGACAAAGCTGCGAGAGGGGCGTAAGATAAAACGTAATCCCGGGAGGGAGGTATGGGCATGGGCCTCGACGTCTCGCCACAAACCGAAGCGCAAATCCGGCAGGAAGCGGAGCGGCAAGGCATCTCGGTTGATGCGTTGCTGAAGCGCCTCATGAACGACCAGGCCATTGGCACTGCCGTTCGGACTTACCAAGCCCCCGAGTTGCCAGTCCTCCATCTTGGTGCCCTGGGGCCTCTCCATCGCCGCGACATCTACGATGACGTCCGTTGAACCGGGAGTTCTCGATGCCAACGTTTTGGCGTATGCCCTAAACGCCGACGCGGCTCAGCATATGGCCGCTCGTACCCTCCTGGAAGCGGCACGTGATCCTTCCACAAGCCTGTATGTCACCTCGCAGATCCTTTGCGAGTTCTATTCGATTATCACCAACGTACGCCGCTTTCCCAAGGCGGTTTCGGCGGCGGAGGCGGTGCGGATTCTTTCCACTATTTTGGCATTACCGGGCCTGCAAATCCTGCCGATGCCTTCGCAGGTAGTGGCGGGGTGGATTCACTTGCTGGGACGGCATGCCGTTGAAGGCGCCGGAGTATTCGACCTGCAAATTGTCGCTACGATGTTGGCGAACGGCGTTCAACGCATCTATACCTTCAACCCCGGGGATTTTCGAGTTTTTGGGGAATTAATCGTGGTGACGCCAACCTAAGCTAGCTGACGGGTACCGGGGGGAGAAAGGAACGGTTCCTGACATCCCTTTTCTCCCCCTCCATTTCCTTTCGCGCCGAAGGCTTGACCAGAACCGAATAGTCATTCACGCAGCCGTCCACGTTTTACCAAGTCCGCTTTGACCTTTTCCAGCGGTATTCCCTTTTCGTCGCGGCGTGATTCCGAAATCAGCCCATCCCAAAAATCCTCCAACCGCGCGCCGTATCTTTTCAGGTCGATCTGAACCGCTACCTCGCGGCCCTTCTCGTCGGTTACAAACTGAATTCCCGTCATAGGCAGTGCTCTCCTTCGGTTCCCCTCCTCACTCTAATTTTGACCTCTCTCGCTGTCAACGTGATAAAGCGTTCTATCGTGGAATCAGGCCAACAGCCACAGCAGCCCGGGGGAAAGGAGACAGGCACATACGAAGAAATTGGTTTTACCGATTTCAGCATTACGCATTTTCAACAAGTCACACGCTTGATAAGCGGCCCAAATTCAATTTTTTGGCGCGTTCCAGTCACCGTTTCCTGGCTCTTCGCCGGACACCATGGCCACGCGGGAACGCCTTCCGCGCGTCGTCTCCCGTCCCCCGCGGGCGAAGCCCGCTTTGGAGTGCGGCCGC
>Ga0181520_10007566_pt1 | contig 15927 bp, 10 predicted proteins | sample PEATcosm2014_Bin_29_FD_132451 | JGI IMG/M metagenome (GOLD analysis project Ga0181520, IMG submission 132451) | Peatland microbial communities from MTU Mesocosm Facility, Houghton, MI, USA - PEATcosm2014_Bin02_30_metaG | ecosystem: Environmental > Terrestrial > Soil > Wetlands > Peat | place...
CGCTATGCGGTCGCGAAAGGCTACATAAAAAGCAGCCCTATCAGTGATACCCGGCCCGCCGACTTTCTCAGGTCGCACACGGTCAAGAATTTTGCCGGATTGATGCCGAGGATCTGCCCGAACCCCTCAAAAGAATCGAGACTTATCGTGGCGAGCCGCTCAGCCGGCTTGCAATGAAGCTGATGTCCCTCACGTTTCTGTGAACGACACCGTTGATTTCGGCAGAGTGGTCGGAGATCGATTTTCCAGGGAGGCGCTGGAAAGTTCCCAAGGCGCGCATGAAGGGCCATCGCTCTCCCCACATCGTTCCTTTGGCGAAGCAGACCGTCCAGGTCCCGGAGCTCTTGCGCTCGATTTCAGGCAAGAGCAAGTATATCTTTCCCGGACAGGGAGCGAAGAATCCAACGATGAGCAACGGAACCATCCGTTTGGCGCTCCAAAGAATGGGATACAAAGACCTGATGACAGGTCATTTTCCGTCCTGAGTGCAACTCAAACATATGACGAAAGTTTTGGTCGTGTCATAAAATCTGCTGTCGATTGCCGATGATAGAGGGGACAAGACACGTAGCCAGATCCTTGTTTTGACCAGGAGCGCCATGCGATCTTTGAATTCGTTCGCAATTACTTTGCTTTTTGGTATTTTGTTCAACACTTCTGCTGGTGAAGCCCGGGCACAATCGAGCAAGGATTCCATTTCCCGGGAAGCACAAGTCCGGCAATCGTTCGCAACACATTTGGCAGCCCCATACGGAATGAGATCGATTGGTCGGCTGCCAGGCGATGTGCCGGTGGAGCTGACGTTTACACTGAAACCTCGAAATCCAGAGCAACTGAAGAATCTGCTTCAGGACCTCTACAATCCTGCGAGCCCAAACTACCGGCATTTTCTTACCGTGGAGGAATTCACAGAAAGATTTGCGCCAAGCGAGGACGATCTGGAGCAGGTGCAGGCGTTTGCTCGCACGCATGGACTAACGGTAAAGAAAACTTCAGCCAATCGGCTGGTAATGAATGTGAGCGGCGCAGTGGAAGCTGTCGAGCGCACTTTCGGCGTAAAAATGCAGGTCTATCGCCATCCGACGGAGGCACGCACTTTTTATGCTCCAGATGTTGAACCATCTATAGACACCACTATCCCGGTTCAGGGCATCATTGGTTTGAGCACATTCTATATACCCCGTCCCGCGAGTGAGAACCAGACCGCCGCAATAGTCCCCATCGCGCAGATGAGCGGAGGCACTGCTCTAAATGGGAGCTTTCTCGGCAGTGATCTAAGAAATGCGTATATTCCCGGCGTTTCCCTGGATGGCAGCGGTCAAACCATTGGCATCTTTTCTATGGGAAGCTACAAATTAAGCGATATTCAGGGCTACTTCAGCAGCCAGGGGCAAACGCTGAATGTTCCGATTGTCAATGTGTTGTTTGATGGGATGAATGGGGCTTGCGGAACTTCATGCGATGATAGTGAAGCTGCGCTCGATATTGAAATGGCGCTTTCGCTTGCGCCTAACCTTTCCGCTGTTATTTTTTATGAAGGTTCAACGCCGCTCGAAATCTTGAACCAGATGGCGTCGGACAATACTGCTCGACAGCTCAGTTGCTCCTATGTGTTTGCTCCGGATCCGGCATCCTTTGAACCCGTCTTCCAGGAATTTGCAGCACAGGGGCAGAGCTTCTTTGCTTCCTCTGGAGATGGAGGAGCATTTTCACTGCCAGGTTGCACTGGAAGCTGCTGGAACAGCCTCTTTCCGGCAGACGATCCGTATGTGACAGCGGTGGGCGGTACAGTTCTTGCAACCAGTACGTCTGGCGGCGGATGGGCCTCCGAGACAGCGTGGCCCTTAGGCGGAGGTGGAATCAATGATTTCGGCTATCCGATTGCCAGTTATCAGGCTCCGTTAATCAATTCTTTCAATCAGGGTTCACCCACGCTGCGGAACATTCCTGATGTGGCTGCAGTGGCTACCAATGTTTTTGCGGAGTTCAATGGCGACCAGGGGAGTGCGGGAGGAACCAGCGCATCGACTCCGATATGGGCCAGCTTCATGGCGCTGGTCAACGAGCAGGCCAATGGACAGCCGATCGGATTCCTTAACCCGTTGATTTATGCTCTTGCTCAGACCGATGGGTACAGCAACGACTTTCACGACATAACCAGCGGCAACAACTCCAACTACTACAGCCCGAACCTCTTCTCCGCAGTTTCAGGATACGACCTTGCGACCGGGCTGGGTTCCCCAAACGGGCAGAGTCTGATCAACGCTCTCAGTCCGGTTGCAACAACGGCAAACTTCTCGCTCCTCCCCACTTCTAATTCAATCAACATTCTTCAGGGCGCACAGGGGAGTGTCCAAATTTCCTTGCAACCTTCGAACGGATTCGCAGGGACTGTCAATCTGAGAGCCTATGTTCTGGGCACAGCACCAGGAGCTTCTGTCTCGCTGAACCAGCCTTCGATCAGCGGTTCGATCACCTCGACCCTGACACTTTCAACAACGAGTGCAGTGGCCAGCCCATTCATCCTGGTCGGAGTCACCGGGACAAGCGGCAATCTCATGCAGAGCCTTTACCTTCCCGTTACCGTGCAGCTCCCAAATCTCTCGGCGACTGCGGTCAGTGCACCACCAGCAACGATCATTCCAGGCACAACCTTTTCTGTTACCGATACAACAGCAAACGAGGGACAGGCACCGGCCGGAACGTCAGTCACGCAGTTTTATCTTTCGGATTCAACCAGCCAGAATGGATTCCTGTTCCCAGTGGGTTCTCGCTCAGTTGCCGCACTTGCGGCAGGTGCAACGTCATCGGGCACAATCACGGCAACAGTGCCGTCCGGCATATGGCCTAATACACCTTATTACCTGCTGGCCTGTGCCAACAGCACGAACAGTGTGATCCAGGCAACCAGCGGGAACTGCACTGCTTCTTCAACAACAGCGCTCTACAGCGTAGCTGCTACGCAGACAGCGACAACGCTGGCTGTGACTTCCTCCGGAGGGACAGTTACGCAGGTCTCAGCGGGAACTGCGGTGACTCTGACGGCAAACGTTACATCTGGTTTAACTCCCATTAATCCGGGCATGGTCAAATTCTGCGATGCAACTGCAACCTACTGCACAGATAGCCATCTGCTCGGAACAGCGCAGCTCAAAAATGACGGCACGGCGACGCTGCACTTCATACCGGGGATCGGAGCTTATTCCATCAAGGCTGTTTTTGCCGGTACGAGTACATTTGCGTCCAGTTCCTCCTCCTCTTCATCGCTGACGGTAAATGGAACTCATTCTTCAACAACCTCTGTTGCAATGAGTGGAAGCACGGGAAGCTACAACCTGACTGCGACAGTATTAGGGATAGGTGGCACATCTGCGCCTGGCGGGTCTGTCTCCTTCCTCGATACCAGTAACAGCAATTCAATTCTTGGTGATGCAAGTCTCATTGCAGGCACCCCATCGTTGAACTGGCAGAACCCGCAGAACCTCGCGACCGGGGCCGATCCGCAAGGCGTTGCTGTGGGCGATTTTAATGGCGATGGCATACCTGATCTGGCAGTAGCAAATCGCAATGATGGAACTGTAACGATCGCGCTGGGCAATGGAGATGGAACGTTCAGTGCCGGGATGGTTGTGCAAAATGTGCCCTCGGCTCAGGCCATTGCAGTAGCTGATTTCAATGGCGACGGCAAGCTTGACCTTGCCGTGACCAACTCTGGTTGGAACACGGTCACGATCCTGCTGGGCAACGGCGACGGCACTTTCACTGCAACCGCTTCTGTGCTTTCAGCCGGGGTTCTGCCTGCTGGACTATCTGTTGGCGACCTGAATGGCGATGGGCTTCCTGACCTGATTGTCTCCAATTACGCAAACAACACGATCTCCATTTTTCTGAGTAATGGCGACGGCACGTTTACCGCGGCTCCGGTAATTGCCATGCAGGGCGCTCCTCAGAGCATCGCAGTGGCGGACTTCAATGGTGACGGAAAAGCCGACTTGGCCGTGGCCGTTGCGCGGCCTAATAATGAAAACGTCGCGATTCTTTTGGGCCATGGCGACGGCACATTCACAGTGACCGGCAACAGCCTCCCCGTGGGTGAATATCCCTCCTCCATCGTCGCGGCCGATTTCAATGGCGATGGGAAAACCGACCTTGCAGTCACCATTTCTGAGACGAACTCCGTAGACGTCTTCTTAGGCAATGGCGATGGAACATTTAATACTGTCAGCGCTTCTCCATCTACCGGCAACTATCCTGTCTCAATGGTTACTGCAGACTTCAACGGTGACGGGCGGCCGGATCTGGCAGTTGCCAACGCAGGCGACAGCACCGTAACAATTCTTCTGGGACAGGGCAATGGCAATTTCACACCAGCCAGCATCAATCTGTCTTCCAGTGTTTCGCCGGTTTCGATCGCTGCGGCCGACTTTAATGGGGATGGATACGCAGACCTGAGTACAGCAAATGAACTTGGCGATACGGCATCTGTTTTAGTGGCACAGTGGCAACAGACAGCAACAGCAACTCTGAATTCTGTCGATCCGGTCGGTGCTGGCAATCACCTGGTTGAAGCCAGCTATCTGGGTGATTCCAACTTTGCCGGCAGTACATCCGCGACCGTTACACTTGTCAACATAACAACCCCTGCGGTTACCGTCACACCCTCTTCAACAAGCATTACAACTACACAGTCCCTGAATGTCACCATCACGGTGAGCGGCAGCCCGACACCGACCGGCACGGTGGTCCTCACCTGTGGAGGTTACACTTCCGCGACGACTGCACTGACCAATGGTAGTGCGACGCTCACAATTCCCGCGGGGACGCTGGCTATAGGCAGCGATACGCTGACTGCCAGCTATACGCCTGATTGGGCCAGCTCCTCTGCATACAGCACTGCCATCGGCGCATCCTCGGCAGTGAACGTAGCCACCGCCACGCCAACGGTAACGGTGACACCGTCTTCCTTGAGCATCACGACCACACAGGCATTGACGGTCACGGTTTCTGTCAGTGGCGGAACCGAAAGCCCCGTATCAACTGGAGCAGTAATCCTCACATGCGGAGCCTATACATCCGTAACAACAACTCTCAGTAGCGGAAGCGCCTCAATCGGCATTCCTGCTGGATCGCTGCCAGTTGGAAGCGACACCTTGACCGCTAGTTACACACCGGATTCAGCCAGTTCGCCTACGTACAACAGCGCTACAGGAAACAGTTCTGCGGTAACACTTACCAAAACCACTCCAACCATTTCATGGGCAACGCCTGCGGCCATCACCTACGGAACAGCACTGTCGGCAACCCAACTGAATGCGAGTGCGGGCGGTGTAGACGGCAGTTTTGCCTATACACCAGTGTCCGGCGCAGTATTGACTGCCGGCAAACAGACGCTTTCGCTGACCTTCACCCCCACCGACACGACGGATTACAACACTGCCACGACGACGGTCACGCTGATCGTGAATCAGGCCGTGCCAACCATTTCCTGGGCAACACCAGCAGCGATCACCTACGGAACGGCATTGTCGGCAACCCAGTTGGATGCGACTGCGTCAGTACCCGGAACCTTCGCCTATAATCCGGCCGCAGGAACGACACCTGCGGTGGGGAGTGACACGCTCTCGGTTTCGTTCACTCCATCCGACACCACCGACTACAGCACGGCAACAGCAACCGTCACGCAGTTGGTCAACAGCCCGTCAAATCCTGTGCCCGTCCTCAACTCCATGTCGCCGGCATTTAGCAGTGCTGGTGGTGCTGCCGTCACGCTTACGTTGACCGGAACCGGATTTGTCTCTGGCTCCACGGTTTATTGGGGCACAACCGCTCTCTCCACGCAGTTTGCGAGTTCAACCCAATTAACTGCCCAGGTGACCGCCGCTGAGATTTCAACTGCGGGCACAACTGCCGTTTCTGTGCAATCGCCCGCATCGGGAGGAGGCACGTCCAATGCTCTCGAATTCGAGGTCGATAGTGCGGGAGCCGGGTCAGGCATGGCACCGACATTTACAACATTGACGGCTTCGGTGACAGCAGGGGTTACTGCCAGCTATCCGGTGACGCTTTCGTCCTCAGCGACAAATCTCTCGGTGACATGCCTCAACCTTCCCGTTGGCGCCACCTGCAGTTACTCCTCAACCACCGGCGCAGTGACAATAGCGACTTCATCAACAACGCCAAAGGGAACCTACCAGATTACAGTGGTGTTCACAGGGACGTTACCTGGATCGGTTTCGGCATTTGTATTGCTGCCTATGCTCCTGATACCGCTTCTGGTCATGCGCAGGAGGTTATTGGAACGCAACATCTGGTTAACAGCTTCACTGGCGATGGTGATTCTGGCAGGGGTCGCAACTGCTGTCGGTTGTGGCGGGTCCGGTTCCACTCCAGTCTCACCGACGAGCCCCACGCATCAAGTCACCAATTCTGGAGGGGTGACACTAACGATCCAGTGAGATCAGAATGACGTTGCATAGCGGGCATGATTTTGTGCCTACCTGCTGATTCGGCCGGTTGCGGTGAAATGCCGCTAGCCGCAAATGGCGATTCCTAAACGGTTGGCTCATATCTCAGGAACCTCGTTGAGCCACGAGCTGAGCAATCGAGTGCTGGCTGGTATGCTGACAGATCGGCCTCGGAAGTGGTGGCAGATGATCGCTTTGAGTCAGCGAAGACAGACACCGGATAAACAGGCCAAACAGTGCACTAGGTGTCGGTATATGGTACTGTTGATTCCAGAAACGACAGCAGCACGGTGCGATGTGCCGCCAACTCTACAGTTAACAGGAGGAGAGAAATGAAAATCAGCGCGAGAAATGTGCTTGAGGGTAAGGTACAGAACGTCATCAAGGGCGCTGTCAACGGTCAGGTCACTCTTGCGCTGACTGGTGGAGAACGTATCGTCTCCGTGATTACAAATTCCAGCATTGATTCACTGGGCTTAGCGGAGGGCAAGACAGCCTATGCGATTATCAAGGCCAACGAAGTGATTGTCGGAAAGGGCCTGGATGGCGCGAAGTTGAGCGCGCGCAACGTACTGGCCGGCGAAGTGACAAGTTCCCACGACGGCGCTGTCAACAGCGAGGTGGCGATCAAGCTAACCGGCGGCACAACCGTCATTGCGTCGATCACCAAGGAGAGCGTACATGCGCTCGGATTACAACGTGGAGACAAGGTTAGCGCGATTGTGAAAGCGTCCAACGTGCTGATTGGTGTTTAGAGCCCACCGATCCTAAACGCGAGACTGTGGACGCGTCGAAATTGTCAATGTATCCAAATCAACCGAGTTATTGCGCGGTCTTCGGCGGTAGAGACACCAAATTCTTGCCCTTGCCATCGACCTGCAATCCGACGCGTTTCTGTGTACATTTAAACAATCGCCGCATGGTTTGCAAAAGTGTATTGCATACACGACACCATCTTGTATGCTTATAGGAATCGTTTTCGTCTACGCAACCTCATTTCCTTTGGGAGAGTGCATCGTTTGCAACTATTCAAGATGTCGGGGCTATTTCAGCCAAACTCATACTTGTAACTTTTGAAAGGAAAAACGTGAGATCGAGAATCCTATTTAGAGGACGGCGCTGGCTGCATGGCTGGATGTTTTGCTTTCTTGCGCTTACGGCTTTCATCTGCAATCAAAGTAGCTCGGCGCAGACGGCACTGACTGTCTCAGCGGCTGCCAGTTTGAAAGACGCGATGGTCGAGACGGAGACTGCCTACAAGCAAGACCATGCAAGCATAGCCTTTGCCAATAACTTCGGCTCCTCCGGAACTCTTGCGGCCCAGATCGATCAGGGCGCACCGGTGGACATCTTCATTTCCGCTGCTTCTAAGGCAATGGACGATCTCGCCGCCGACGGCCTGATCGTACCTGGCACGCGCCGCAACCTGCTGAGAAACACGCTGGTCCTGATTGCGCCGCTTGACTCGAGGCTTCATGACTTTCAGGGACTCACTGACAAATCAATCCGGCTGATTGCGCTAGGCGACCCGGCCAGCGTTCCGGCCGGTCAGTACGGACGGCAGACGCTTCTATATCTCCACCTTTGGGATCAGCTCCACGAAAAGTTTGTGCTGGGCAAAGACGTCCGCCAAGTTCTGACTTATGTAGAGACAGGCAATGCCGATGCTGGCTTGGTCTATGCTACGGATGCGCTAACATCCAGCAAGGTTCGCGTGATAGCTGCCGCTCCTGAATCGGCGCACGACCCCATCGTCTACCCAGTGGCAGTGATGAAGGGAAGTCGAAGCGAAGCCGCTGCGCGCAGTTTCATCAACTATCTCGGCAGCCCTGCCGCGCATGTAATCTTCCGAAATCACGGATTTACAATTGCAACACCGTGACGCTACCCATCGACACCTCGCCGCTGTGGATCTCGCTGGCCACCACTTGCGTAGCTACTGTCGCCACATTCTTTCTGGGAATGCTTGCTGCCAGGATGATGTACGGCGTGCGCGGCAGCCTTCGCGCGTGGATCGACGGCCTGCTGACGCTCCCCCTCGTCCTTCCTCCAACTGTCGTCGGCTTTTTTCTCCTGCTGCTTCTAGGGAGGCGCAGCCTAATCGGCCATGCACTGGAACAGATCGGCATCGTCATTGTCTTTTCGTGGCCGGCAACGGTGATTGCCGCGACCGTCGTTGCATTCCCGCTAATGTATCGCACCACTCTGGGCGCGTTTGAGCAGGTCAATCCGCGTCTTCTCGATGCCGCTCGCACGCTCGGAGCTTCGGAGTGGAGGGTCTTTCGCAGAGTGCTTTTGCCGATGGCCGCGCCGGGCGTGCTGGCCGGAACGGTTCTAGCCTTTGCGCGTGCGCTGGGTGAGTTCGGCGCAACGCTGATGTTGGCCGGTAACATTCCCGGACGCACCCAGACAATGCCGATCGCTATCTTCTCCGCAGCCGAAGGCGGCGACATGCATGTGGCTTTCTTGTGGGTGAGTTTGGTCGTCGTTCTGTCGTTCGCCATCATACGTCTGCTTCACTGGGAGAGAAAAACCAAAAAGACGATGCCCGATGGGAAAACTTCGCCATCGATCCCTGATCGTATTTTGCCGATGCAATTGCCGCCAAGCGGGGACGAGTCGGTGAGTTCTGGGTCGCTGGAGATAAGAGTTGAGAAGTCGCTGGAAACCTTCAATGTTGAAGTTGGATTCTGCTCGGGCCAGGGCGCGCTTGGATTGCTGGGAGCCTCTGGCGCAGGAAAATCCATGACGCTGCGCATGATCTCGGGCATTGTTGCGCCTGACCGCGGACGTATCGTACTCAATGGCCGCGTCCTCTATGACAGCGCAACAGGCGAGAAGATCTCCGCCGCGCATCGTAAGATCGGCGTGGTCTTTCAGGACTACGCGTTGTTTCCGCGAATGACGGCGGCGGAGAATGTGGGCTTCGGTCTGAGCGAGTTGCCAAAAGGTGAACAGCAGAAGCGTGTTCAGCGGCAGCTAGAGCGTATGCACATCGCCGACCTGGCCGATCGCTATCCGAGTGAGATTTCAGGCGGGCAGCGGCAGCGCGTGGCCATTGCGCGCTGCATGGCCATCGAGCCTGACGCGCTGCTGCTCGATGAGCCTTTTGCAGCGCTCGATCCGCATCTACGGCGGCAAACGGAGGAGCAGCTTCGTGAGACGCTGGCCGACTATAACGGCGCAGTAATCTTTGTTACGCACGACATGGAAGAAGCCTTCCGCTTCTGTACCGACCTCCTTGTGCTCGATAAAGGGAAAGTGATTGCCAGTGGCCCCAAGCATCAGCTATTCGAGCGTCCGCAGACTGTTGTGGCCGCGCAGCTAACTGGTTGCAAGAACATCGCTCCGGCCCGCCGTACGGCCGCCAATCGCATCGCCGTGGATGCGTGGAATTGCGAGTTGCGCACGGCCGATCCGGTCCCCGATTCACTGACTCATACCGGCATCCGCTCACACCAGATTGTGTTCGATCCCGCGCTAGAAGACGAGAACAGCTTTGACTGCTGGCTGCTTGCAACCAACGAAGCGCCGCACGAGATGACGCTTTATCTACGCCTGCACGCTGCGCCCAAGTCAGGCGAACTGCCTCATTTGCAAGCCGATGTCCCCAAAGATCTCTGGCGTGCGCTCAGTGTCAAGTCGCAGCCGTGGCGCGTTAGGCTTGATCCCGCGAGACTCTTATTGCTGGAGAGATAAGGTTGCGCGTCCCGGCATAAATGACTCGAGAAAGAGCAGTGTCGAGATTCTCTGTTCCGGATTTCGATGCTTTCCTTATGCGGTCTTCATTGACCAAGCATGAATTCTCTGCCAAAATATGCCTACGAACCGGAGCGTTGCAAGCGTACTGGCATCTGGCACGCAAGGCCAGAGCGGGTGGACGATCTGATTCCCCTGTTTCGGCAATCCATCTCCGTATTGCAGATGCAGATTCAGTCAGCCATCATTTTGCCTTCACAGAAAGGAGGCGATACGTGTCGAACCAGGGCGAAGTCCCCAGTGACGAACGTGCGATGCAATCGGGCAGTCGTGCAAATTCTGCGCTCATGGGAATTTACGAGATCTCGAAGCTGCTCACGCGTCCAGCGCGTCTGGAGATGGCGCTCTCCGGGGTCATCAATCTTCTAGCCAGTTTTTTAGATATGAACAACGGCCTGATTGCGTTGCTGGATGAAGAAGATCGGACGTCGATGGTCGTCGGTGCAGGATGGAGCGAGGCGACAGCGAGAGAGCATTTTGAGCGGCTTCCCGAACAAGCCGTGGGCCAGATCGTTGTCTCAGGTATGCCACTGGTCGTGCGCAATATCGCAGGGAGTCCGCTTTTCGCGGATTGGGGTGAGTTGAGCTCTGGCAATCCTTCCATTCAGAGATCGTTTGTCGGTGTTCCGATTAAGGGAGACAACCGCACGGTTGGCACCATCATGATCGAGAGGCTTGATGGGAATTCCTCTCCGCATACGCTTGACGAGGATGTGCGATTTTTGACCATGGTTGCCAACCTCGTCGGTCAGTCTGTTGCTCTGCAAACGCTGGTTGCCAGAGATCGCGAAAGACTGATGACTGATCGTCATCGGCTTGAAAAGGAGTTGGAGCAGCGTACCGAGTCCAAGCACGACGGAATCGACTGGATCATCGGCGAAAGCGCGGCAATTCGCGAAGTGGTTGAAAAGATTCAGCAGGTTGCGCGATGCAATCTGCCAGTTCTTCTCTGCGGAGAATCAGGCACTGGTAAAGAACTGTTTGCGCGCGCCATTCACGAGTATTCTCCACGCAGTGAGAAGCCCTACATCCGAGTCAATTGCGCTGCGCTTGCTGAGACAGTTCTGGAATCGGAGTTGTTTGGTCACGAGCGTGGGGCTTTTACGGGCGCTGTCGGATTGCGTAAGGGCCGCTTCGAGATGGCAGATGGAGGGACACTTTTTCTTGATGAGATCGGAGAGATTTCGGGTGCGTTTCAAGCCAAGTTGCTGCGAGTGCTACAAGAGGGCGAGTTTGAGCGAGTAGGTGGCAGCCGCACCATCAAGGTCGATGTGCGGCTTGTAGCGGCAACCAACCGGAATCTGGAAGCGGCAGTGCTGTCAGGTCAATTCCGCTCTGACCTCTACTATCGCATCAGTGTGGTGCCCATCTTTCTTCCCCCCTTGCGAGAAAGACGCGAGGATGTGGGGATGTTGGCCAAAGAGTTTTTGCGCCGTTTCAATCAGGAACATGGCGTCTCGCTCACTCTCTCCAAACGTGCAATGGAGGTTCTGAGTGCCTGCGACTTCCCCGGCAATGTGCGAGAGCTGGAGAGCTGCGTAAAGCGCACGGCAGCGCTGGCAAAAGACTCTATGATCGTGGTAGAAGATTTTGCTTGCAGTAATGATAGCTGTCTTTCGCTCGTGATGGGCAAGTCTATGAACAAGATGCAGCAACAACAGGCGGGCTATGTACCACTCCCTGTCTTCTCGCCGAAACAAGAACGCTCATGGCCGGTACACAGGGTTGCTGAGCGTTTGAACGTTACTGCTGATAATGGCATCAACAACACCGAGCCTGCGGAAGGTTCGAGCAGCACGCAAGAAAACGCTACTGATCGTCAGCGCTTGATCGATGCCATGGAGAGGTCCGGCTGGGTTCAAGCCAAAGCAGCACGGATACTGGGCTTGACGTCACGTCAAATGGGCTACGCGCTGCGAAAGCACAGCGTAGAGATCAAGCGATTCTGATCGTTCTCTAGGCTATTGACGATTCTTCCCCGTGCAAATTCCATCGTTCGATTGCATCGAAATTCTGCTCCAATGTGCGAGTCGCGATGGCCGATACGCGACATGATCCAGACGATCCAAGTCTTTTGTCGTAATTACGACAAAGAGAAAATGCCCGTAAGTCCAGCACCATCTGCAATATCCACTTTGGCTTTTAAGTTGCAATAGATCTTGGCATCACCCGCAGTCCGGGGCACTCCAACACAATGGGGGATGCAATGGAGCTTGTCAATGGAAAGGCCGTCGCACGGTTGCTCGTGATGCAGCCAGCTCTTTCGGGCAGCGGGCAAAAGGGCTGCGGTTCAAAAGGCGGAGGCGGCAAATCCAGTTGCGGCTCAGCCGCGGGCCAAGGCGATCTGTCGCCGGAGATATGGGAAAAGGTAAAGAACCACCCCTGTTACAGCGAAGAAGCGCACCACCATTATGCGCGTATGCACGTGGCCGTGGCGCCAGCCTGCAATATCCAATGCAACTACTGCAACCGCAAGTACGATTGTTCGAATGAATCCCGGCCAGGTGTGGTGAGTGAACGGCTGACGCCCGAGCAGGCAGCCAGGAAAGTGCTTGCCGTAGCTTCGAATATCCCACAGATGACCGTGCTCGGTATTGCCGGCCCCGGCGACCCGTTGGCTAATCCCGAGAAAACCTTTAAAACCTTCGAACTCGTGACCCAGACGGCCCCGGACATCAAGCTTTGTCTTTCGACCAACGGACTCATGCTCCCCGACTACGTCGATAGAATCCAGGCGCTCAACATCGATCACGTTACCATCACAATCAACATGATTGATCCGGAGATCGGAGCAAATATCTATCCCTGGATCTACTACAACAAAAAGAAGTACGAGGGAGTGGAAGCGGCTAAGATTCTGAGCGAGCGCCAACTGCTTGGCCTGGAGATGCTGACCGAGCGCGGCATTCTTTGCAAGGTGAATTCGGTGATGATTCCAGGCGTTAACGATCATCACCTGGCAGAGGTCAACAAGGCTGTTAAGTCGCGCGGCGCGTTCCTGCACAACATCATGCCCCTAATCTCTGCGCCCGAGCATGGCACGGTCTTCGGGCTCAACGGGACTCGTGGGCCGACCGCGCAAGAGTTGAAGACCTTGCAGGATTCGTGCGAGGGCGAGATGAACATGATGCGTCATTGCCGTCAGTGCCGAGCGGATGCGGTTGGTCTGTTAGGTGAAGATCGCAGTAATGAGTTCACCACTGAAAAGGTCATGGAGATGGACGTTCACTACGATCTGGAGATCCGTCAAGCGTATCAGGAGGATGTAGAGAGGCAGCGCGCCGCTGTGGTTGCGGCAAGAAACGAAGAGTTGAAGACGCTCGCAGGCAACGAAAGTGACATCACCTTCATGATTGCGGTTGCGACCAAGGGCGGAGGCCGCATCAATCAGCACTTCGGTCACGCCAAAGAGTTCCAGGTGTACGAGGTCAGTACTTCAGGAGCCAAGTTTGTCGGTCATCGCAGAGTGGATAACTACTGTCAGGGCGGGTTCGGCGAAGAAGAAAGTCTGGAAACCGTGATCCGTGCCATCAACGACTGCACGGCTGTGTTTATCTCCAGGATCGGCAACTGTCCACGCGAAGGGCTGCTGAAAGCCGGCATTGAACCAGTGGATCGTTTTGCACTCGAATACATCGAACAATCTGCGCTTGCCTATTTCAGAGAGTATCTAGAGCGGGTACGAAGCGGAGAAATCGAGCATAAACTGCGCGGCGATGCGGATATCCGGCAAGGCGCACTCATCGCAACTTAATCAACCAGAACGTACCACGTTTTGTGGCGGTGGGGATGAAAGAGACAGAGCGGTTGACCATGGAATTAACGCCGGCGGCAGAGAAATTTATTCGCCGCATGATGCGGTGCGCAACAGGTCCCAGCTCCGGATTCAGGCTCAAGGTCCGGCCTGGTGGGTGCTCTGGACTTGCGGTGGAGTTCGATCTTGCTTCTGAGCCGGGAGTGACCGAGATCATTTGGAAGCATTCGGAATTGCGCATATTTCTTGACAGCGCAAGCTGTCTGTTACTGAACGGATCGGTAGTAGATTTTGTCGACAGCCGCTCGCTCACAGGATTTGTTGTCACAACACCGGGGCGAACCGCACAGGCATGTTCACCGGCCTCAACGCTGGTGCAGGTCGGAGCACTCGTCCGGCGCTGAAGACAATTGAGGAAGAGGAACGCATGTTGTTGCGCAAACCGGAGAAAGCACTCGACTGGCAGGGACGCGAAGTATGCTGCAATGATTGCGTTCACCGCGAACTGAGTCGCGAAGATCGCTGCCGGCAAAAACACGTCTGTGTTCAGGACCGCTCGCCATTGCGCATCGAGGAGTTCTTCAAGACCAACCCTGGCCTGGCCAACGATTTTCTTTCGCACTCATATTTCGAGGTACGCGCGGCGGCGGCCAAATATGCCGACGTCTTTCGACTAACTGCCTTGCTGAACGATGAAGACGAATCCGTTCGATGGAATGCAGCTCTGCGGCTTCCCCGTCGCTTTCTGTTACGCCTCCGCGATGATCCTCACCGCGAAGTGCGAATTCGCATTGCCTCGCATCTCGAGGGCGAAGAACTGATGCCTATGATGTCGGATCCTGACTACTTTGTGCGTCAGATCGTTGCGCAGCGCATTGGAGCGCCGCAACTGAAATACATGATCGACGATCCCGATCCTGAGGTGCGACGGGCGGTCGCACAGAGAATCTCTCCTGAGTGGCTTTTTCAGATGGTGGACGATCCTGATGCTTCGGTTTGTCTTGCGGTTGCCGAGCGTTTGACTCCTACGCAGTTGGTGGCATTGCGCTTTCATCCCGACATCCGCGTTCGTCATGAGGCAGCAGGGCGAGTTCCTGTCGGTGCTCTCGAAGCTATGCGCAAGGATGCGGACCCGCTGGTTCGCGAGCGCGTCGCGGAAAGGCTGATTGAGGCAAAGAATCTGCTCTCGGACGACCATGCAGTTATTCAGATGAAATTCGCGAACCACGAGGAAAAGAGGCACTGATATGTCAAAGATCGTACGCGATGGCTGGGTAGTGGAGTTGGATGGACCACCGCACTTTGAGTACGGACAAAAGGTTCGGTCTAAGTCCATGGTGCGTAACGACGGAACATTTCCAGGAAAGGATATCGGCGATGTTCTCGTCAAGAAGGGCGAGGAAGGATACGTCATCTCGATCGGAACTTTTCTTCAGCAATACTATATCTACGGTGTCGAGTTTCTCGGAAGCGGCTTTCGCGTGGGTATGAAGCGAAAAGAACTGGAGTCTGCGGAGCTTCTTGCTGCGGGAGGAAGATCATGATGGAAGCGAGTGTACCGAGCTATGAATGGGGGCAGCGCGTGCAGGCCGCTACGGACCTGCTCAACGACGGATCTTATCCAGAGCAGCCATTGGAGGCTGTGCTTGTTCAAACCGGTGAAGCCGGAGAAGTTGTGCAAGTTGGCCGTTTTACCGACTCGGGAACAGTTGTTTACATGGTTGAGTTCGCGCTCAATCGAATCGTAGGATGCTTCGAGCAGGAACTGGAGCCGTTGCAATCGAATGGAGGAGCGCAATGAAGGTCATGATCCGCAGAAATAATTTGGGTGTGCTTTCAGCTTATGTAGCAAAAAAGGACCTGGAAGAACCAATCGTAGAAGTCGAAAAGCCAGAGATGTGGGGAGGCGTGGTCACGCTGGCCAATGGATGGCGGCTTGAGTTACCCGCA
>Ga0181520_10007568_pt1 | contig 15925 bp, 19 predicted proteins | sample PEATcosm2014_Bin_29_FD_132451 | JGI IMG/M metagenome (GOLD analysis project Ga0181520, IMG submission 132451) | Peatland microbial communities from MTU Mesocosm Facility, Houghton, MI, USA - PEATcosm2014_Bin02_30_metaG | ecosystem: Environmental > Terrestrial > Soil > Wetlands > Peat | place...
CTTCCAGTCCAAACTTCGATGCAGTGTATGCCGAACAGAACTCAAATCCCATTAGTCCCGCAGTTGAGGAGATCGTGATTATTTGTCCCGAATGATGTTTTCGCATCACCGGTAATACGGCACTGGTTACATTCATAGGACCAAAGAGACTTGCCGAGAGCTGCAGTTCGATCTGCTCCGGAGTCAACTCTTCAAAGAAGCCTGCATAAAAGTTAGCTGCGTTATTCACGAGTACGTCAATTGTTCCAAACTTGTCAACAGCTGCTTTAACTGAAGCTTCAGCATCTTCTGGTTTTGTAACATTTAGTTTAGTAATCAGCAGATTCTAAAACATACCAAGGGCATTGGCTAATTTATCTGTGTTACGACCTGTTGCAACAACCTTATATCCGGTAGCCAATGCTGCCTTAGCAATATCCAGGCCCATACCACGGCCTGCGCCGGTAATGAACCAAACTTTTTTATTATTCATTTTATTCTCACTTTCATTTAAGTTCTAAAAAAGATTAATTAAATAATTTAGATATCAAGCTTTCTGCTTCCCATCCATTTTATAATTTCCGGATTACGATGATCGAAAAACATGCTGGTTTTCATATCAAGAGATGCTATGGCAATCATATCTTCCATGCTTATTTCAAAATCTAAAACATAGATATTTTCAATCATTCTTTCTCTATGGATTGATTTGGGAATCACTATTACTCCTCTTTGTGTAAGCCATCTAAGTATTACCTGGGCGACAGATTTCTTGTATTTCCCAGACAAAGATACCAGTAGTTCATTACTGAATATATTATTTTTTCCTTCAGCAAATGGTCCCCATGATTCAATCTGCACATGGTTCTCCTGTAAGAATTTTTGTGTATCGATCTGCTGGTTGAAAGGATGAGTTTCAATTTGATTTACTGCCGGAACAACTTCATTAAAAATTATTAAGTCCATTACACGGTCAGGTTGAAAGTTGCTTACACCAATAGCCCGAACCTTTCCATTCTTATAAAATTCTTCCATGGCCCGCCATGAACCATATATGTCTCCATAAGGCTGGTGAATCAGGTATAAGTCCAAATAATCCAATTGCAGCTTATTTAATGATTTTTCAAAAGCATTTTTAGTTTTTTCGTAGCCGGTATCCTGAACCCAAAGTTTAGTTGTAATAAACAATTCTTTTCTGTCTACGCCGCTTTTTTTAATTGCATCACCGACAGCCACTTCATTCATATAAGAAGCTGCCGTATCAATCATGCGATAACCAACATTAATAGCATTAAGAACACTTTTCTCACATTCTTTAAGGTCGGCAATTTGAAAAACACCAAATCCAAGAATCGGCATTTCAATTCCATTATTTAGTGTTACTTTTTTCATAAAATTTCCTCATAAATATTTATTGGTAATTAAGAACCGGGTTTGTTTATTCCCAGGTTTTCACGAATATAATTTTCCGGTGTTTCAATAATTTTGGTAATAAATGTCGCCAGGCTCTTTTGAGAAATTACCGAACCTTTTTCAGGCTCGCATTTTTTAGTAATTTCATAATCAACTTCATCCGCATTTGTAAACCAGGTTGGCCTCAAAATAGTGAATTCCAAGCCTGATGCTTCTATAACATCGGCAGCTTTCCGGTAAGGATTTAAAACGGGTTTTAATGGAACATCATAGATACCTATCGAACTAATAAAGATGAGTTTTTTTACCTTCGTTTCTTCCATTGCTTTCACTATGTTTTTTGCCATTGCTTCCAAGTCTCCCGAAAGATTTGCATACACTATATCCTGTCCGGTTATGGCTTCTTCAAGTTGATTAAAATCCAGAACGCTGCCTTCAATTATACGGCATTTGGAAACGTTATTGTTTCCTAATCTGCTTTTGTTGCGTAGAAACAGCGTCAGGTTGATGCCATCCTTTTTTACCAAAATATCTATAGCATGTTTAGCAATATTGCCGCTTGCGCCAAGTATAATTACATTTTTCATTATAAAATAATTCTTTATGATTAATAAAATTGCTCATTAATTCATAATCTTTAAATATTTTTCAGAGAAGTCATATCAATTACAAAGCGGTAATGAACATCGCCTTTTTTCAACCGGTCGAATGCTTCATTGATTTGCTGTACATTGATTAATTCAATCTCAGCAGTAATATTATGTCCTGCACAGAAATCCAGCATTTCCTGGGTTTCGGCAATGCCGCCAATATTTGAACCGGAAAAACTGCGGCGTCCTGAAACAACGCTGAACGCACTTACTTCGAGTGGTTCAGGAGGCAATCCTACTAATACAACACTCCCATCATGTCTCAGAAGATTAAGATATGGATTAACATCGTGCTTGGCTGAAACAGTATCAATAATGAAGTGCATTTTTCGGGTATATTTCTTCATTTGTTCAGCATCAGTGGACAATACAGCATCATCTGCACCCAAACGTTTGGCATCTTTTACTTTTGAAGGCGATGTGGTAAATACAACCACGTTAGCTCCCATGGCTTTAGCTATTTTAATCGCCAGATGTCCTAAACCACCAATACCCAGAATGCCGACTTGTTTACCTGGACCAGCCTGCCAGTGTTTCAGAGGAGAATACACAGTGATACCCGCACAGAGAAGAGGCGCAGTCGATGACAAATCGAGTGTTTCAGGTATATGCAGCATGTATTTTTCATCAGCAACATAGGTTTCAGAAAAACCACCATAAGTAGCTTTACCTAAATACTTGTCCGGGCTATTAAACGAAAAGGTTACTCCCTCATCACAAAATTGTTCCATGCCGTCTTTGCAGGACTCACATTTACCGCACGAATCTACTATGCATCCAATACCGGCAAGGTCGCCGATTTTAAACTTTTTAACATTTTCACCTACCCTGGTTACCTTGCCCACAATTTCATGACCCGGTACTCAAGGGTACATAGTATGCCCAAAGTCATTATTAATCTGATGTAAATCCGAATGACAAATACCACAGTAAAGAATTTTCATTTCCACATCATGTGGTAATAATTCCCTTCGTTTTATATTTAATGGGTGCAAAGGCATTCCGGCGGCCTCTGTTCCAAATGCTTTTATATTTTTTGTTTCCATGTTTACCATCTTTAATTGTTATTAATCTGTTATTACTTCATTTAAACATTTTATTGCGTTCAAAGCTCTCGGGTATCCTATATAAGGCAGCAATTGTGTAACAACACTCATCATTGTTGCTTTGTCGTTACCAACATTCACATTGCCCTGAATATGCGCTTTAATCTGGGGCTCAACTCCGCCTAAACTTATAAGCATTGCAAAAGTCAAAAGCTCTCTGGTTTTTATATTTAATCCCTTCCTAGTATAGTAATCGCCAAAACAATTTGCCGATAAATATTTTTGAATGTGGATTTGATTCTCCGGAGACGTAGTATACATTTTGTCAATTACTTCACCAAAAATCTCTTTCTGTAATTCTAATCCCTTTTCATATCGTGTTTCGCGTGTTGTTGTTGACTGGCCTTCTAATGGAACTTGTATCCCTCTGCTCTGTAATATTTCATTAGTGGCAGGAATAAAATTCAGAACTTTTGCAATACCGACATAAGGTACTGACTGATACAAAATTTCCTTTATTTCAACTGGCGTAACACCAACATTAAGAGCGCCGCCGGCCATCACTTTGTACTCGGTTAAAGCCTGGCAAGCAATGGTTGATGCCAAAATCATCATTACTCTTGTCCGTGTATCTAAATTTCCATAACTGATTACTTCATCAAAAGCAAAGTTGTCAAAAACTTCGATTAACTCCGGGTCCGTTATTTGTAAAGCTGATTTATGATCCCGCAGCAATTCTTCATGGTTCCTGACTGCAGCTTCGGTCAGATTAACTTTTTCAGGCCGGGATTTATTTGTTGCATGGCATTTGTTGTATTCTTCATCGGTCACCGGTGCAAGCCATTCAACTGCACCTTGTTTGGTGTTGTTGGTTATCACAATATGGGTTAAGCTGCTGTCGTTTGTTGCGCCGTGCCAATGCTCTATATGAGACGGTATAACCACTACATCTCCTTTTGCAAGTAACCTGGCAGGTTTTCCTCTTTCCTGGTAAAATCCTTTGCCATCGGTAATAAGCAGGATTTGACCAGCGGGATGTGTATGCCAGTTGTTTCTGCAGCCGGGCTCAAATAAAACATCACCGACGGCATAACCTCCTGTTTCATCTTGCGGAACTAACATATTTACCCATGCTGTGCCGGTAAAATAATCTGCTGAAGCCTTTTCTCCTTTGAGAAAAATACTGTTTTGTTTATCTGTTGTATTCATAATTTTTTTTTATAGTCCTGTTCTTTTTTCTAAATCTTCCGGATAGCGGTCGCCTGTTATCTTTATTTTTTCAAGGGCAGAATTAATATTGCTTAATTCTTCAGGATTCAATGAAATACTTGCTGCACCTATGTTTTCTTCCAACCGGTGCATTTTCGTAGTTCCCGGGATGGGAACAATCCAGGGTTTCCGTGCAAGAAGCCATGCGAGTGCAATCTGTGCAGGTGTCGCATTCTTACTCTTTGCAATTTTATCAAGCAAGTAAACAATAGTTTGATTAGCTTTTCTATTTTCAGGTGAAAACCGGGGAACTATATTGCGAAAATCGGTTTTAACAAACGATGTTTTTTCATCAATCTTCCCTGTAAGGAAACCTTTACCAAGTGGGCTGAATGGAACAAACCCTATCCCAAGTTCCTCAAGCGCTGGCATGACTTGCTCTTCAGGGCGCCTCCACCATAAAGACTATTCACTCTGTAATGCTGTTACAGGTTGGACCGCATGAGCACGGCGGATGGTTTGTACACCGGCCTCGGAAAGGCCAAAATGTTTTACTTTACCTTCCTGTATAAGTTCTTTTACAGTTCCCGCAACATCTTCGATTGGTACCTTCGTGTCAACACGGTGCTGGTAATACAAATCGATTGTTTCTATCCTGAGCCGCTTAAGCGAACCTTCAATACTCTGCCTGATACTTTCAGGCCGGCTGTCCTGAACTTGTGCTCCGTTCTCAAGTTTAATCCCGAATTTAGTGGCTATTACTATCTTATCCCGGAATGGAGCTAAAGCTTCTCCTAATAGTTCTTCGTTTTTATATGGACCGTAAAATTCCGCGGTATCAAAAAATGTAACACCATCATCAATGGCTTTATGTATAAGGGCAATCATCTCTTTCTTATCCGCCGGCGGGCCGTATGACATACTCATTCCCATGCAGCCCAGCCCTAGGGCAGAGACTTCAAGATTGCTGTTTCCAAGTTTTCGTTTTTGCATCGTTTCTTCTCCATATTTTACATAGGTTAATTGTAAAAACAAGTTAAAAGTTACAGTACTAAAATAAAGTGACGACACTGTCAGGACGTATACAAAAGTCGTGTTTACGGATACATTTTTACGTATACTACTTCAAAATTTATTTCATCATAGTTAAACTCATATACTAAATCTATAAACAAAAGTTATAAAAAAACGGGACATTATTCGAGAGTAAAACTAAAAGTAAATAAATAATTGGTGATGAATATATTAAATGGATAATTAAATACCTATTGGAAGATCCTGTAATAGCCGATTTGGCGACCCAAATAACAGATTGGGAATATTCAAATACTAAAGATTTATTGTGCCTCAGGAATGGAATATTGACTAATATGAAAGAAGTTATAGGCTATTTCGAAAGTGAAAGATAAATGAAAGAGTTTTAATTGATCAAAGTATAAAAGAAAATTATGAATTTTAAATAGCGCTTAACTCCAAGGTTTAGCCTCAACCTTTGAGTTATAAGGGGTTGTGGAAACATTTTAGCCGCTGGCTGATGACTCAACCCCGGTGGTAAACAAATTATTTTAAAAGAATAATTTTAATAATGATTTTTAATATATTAATACCTTAAAATTAAATGCTACATGCTTTAAAATGGATATCTGGCAACATTCCCGAAAGGAGATTCAACTTGATACAATTTGGAACTTCTCAGAACATCAGACTTTCAAATAAAATTAGTTCACATCATCATAATATTAAATTTTTATTAATCATCTGTTTTGAATTTTTATTGTTTTTTGCCCTTTGCATAAATAATTTAGTTGCACAAGCTGAATTAACACCATGGGGAAGCATAACCGGATTTCGCATTGAAGGTCATTTAATAAAATTTAATACAAGCATATGTCTAATTGATTCGTCAATGGCTGGTGCATCATTTACAAACGGAGACAATCAGCGGAGGATTTATTCCCGGAAAGGTGACAATCAATTTATTTCGTCAGTGCTTTCAAAATTTGAATATAAAGAAATGGTTCAGGATACCGGCAGGAATATGGCAAAACTTAACATTAAAGTGAAAGCCGCCGATTCAATTTTGATAGGTATTTTTTTATACATTGAGCTTCCTTCAGAAGAATATACAGGTGCTAAAATTGAGCTTTTAGATTCAGCAGCTTCAGCAATTGAACCGGTCTCACTTTTTCCCGGCAGAGCAGGCATGCCCGGACCGCCGCGGTTTGGAAATCTCCTAATGCAGGCTTTGGTAAAAGGATTCCGTGTAATTACTGCAGATAAAAAGCTTGAAGTAACTACTGCACAGCCAATTGAAATAATTATCCAAAAGGCAAATCCCCGTTTCGGAAATCTTAGTGATAGAATTTTTCTGGGTATTATGAATTCTCATATTAAAAAAGGAGATCAAGCTGAAAAGACATTTTTATTCAGGGTTTCCGGTGAGGTTGATAGGACTCCTGTACATATTTCCTTTGATCCCGGAAGACCCGGCAGAAAATTTTTTGGTATCGGTGGAAATTTCCGCATTCAAAACGATGAGCTTGATACTATGGTAATTGATTACTGTCTGAATAATTTAGATGTTAGATGGGCACGAATTGAACTGCCCTGGCGCAGCTGGCATCCTGTTGAAAACATTGACCCGCTTGAAGCGGTAAGTAAAAACAGGATTGATGAAAATGTCCGCCTTGCCATGGAGCTTGCTCAAAAGCTGTATCAGCGGCATATACCAATTATTCTCAGCGCCTGGTCCCCTCCTGAATGGGCTATACAAGGACAATTTAATTTCAGAAATGAAAACGGTGTGTTTGGAAATCCGCTAAATCCCAAAAAAATGCGGAGCATCGTAAAATCACTCACAGATTATTTGATTTATCTTAAAGAAGCATACGGAGTTGAAGCCGATTTGTTTTCATTTAATGAATCAGATCTAGGCATTAATGTGCGGATGACCGGACAGGAACATGCCGATTTTATAAAAAGATTTGGAGAGTATCTTGCTTCTAAGAATTTAACAACAAAAATGCTTTTAGGGGATAATTCCGATGCAAACACAATTGATTTTATTGAACCTGCCCTCAAGGATCCCGGTACGCATAAATATATCGGGGCTATTTCTTTCCACTCATGGCGTGGCTGCGACAATTGGACACTTTCAAACTGGAAAGATGCATCAAAGGAATTAAATGTATCCCTGATTGTTGCTGAAGGTGGTATAGATGCGCAGGCTTATATGAGCCCTGATATTTTCAGGGAACCGTCGTTTGCGCAGGAAGAAGTTGATGTATATGCCCGTGCATGTAATGTGGCTGATGTTAGTTCTATCCTGCAATGGCAGTTAACATCGGATTATTCATTACTGACAGGACGGGGAATTTATAATACTGAAGGAGACCTTCATCCAACTCAAAGATTCTGGAATCTAAAACAATTTGGCTTAATTCCTCCGGGCTCTTTCATTCTGCCGGCTAAATGTGATCAAGATGAAATAAGTTGCGCTGCATTCGGCGATATTTCAGACAATACCTACGTCATTCATATTGTAAATAATGGTGCATCCAGGATTGCTAACCTGGATGGCTTCCCTGATAGTATAAAAGTATTACGTGTATTTGTTACCGATAAGCTGCGGGGTATGGAAGAAATTAAGCATGTAAGGGTTTCGGAAGGTAAAGCTAAATTGACACTGGAACCATTTGCGTTTATTACCGTCATAACAGGCGGATAATCTGCTGGGAGTTTGGTAATCCATTCCTGTGGGAGTGGAAACACTGATTGTTTATTTTATCGCAGAGTATCCCCCGTCATATTGACCTAATTTCATTTTAATTTTAGAATTTGGTGTGTTATATTACTAATAAAAACAATGATACAAATACTAAAGAGTTTATAGTATCTTTTCCGTGATATTAAAACAGAATCATTCAATCCGCTTGAATATTCCCAATATACAATCGGCCGGGTGCTTGAATTCGCAATGAGGAGGCGGTTATCTGGATAAAAAAGATATTTCCCGAATCCGAGATTAAGAAAGTCATCAAGTCGGATCAAAGACTTTTCTCTAAATCGGCTAATTTCTTGGCGGTTATATACGGAATACTATTAGGTGAAATTGCGGCACAAAAAATAACTGGGGGTCTTATGAATTCTAAAAATATTTTGTGTCATAAAGAAATCCTTCCTGTAATTATTATTCAGGAAATGAAACACCGGATAAACGAGTGCATTCTGAAAGATATTTTTCCTGAATATTCGGATCCGATGCGGTGGGGTTAAAGTTTTTAAGTTTTTTATGATAAAAATAATGACCTGAAACCAAGGCTTCCTTATCCTGACCGGCAGCAAGCCAAACCTGGGTTTTCGATCCTTCTTCAAGGCTATCGGGAGCTTCCGGGCCGCCCATTTTAGTAGGAACCCAGCCGGGTTCCATTGCATTCGATAAGACTTCCTGCCATTTACGTGCAACAGTAAAAGCAAGGATAAGGTTATGTAATTTTGAATCAGAGTAGGCGCTCATTCCGTCCCATGAACGGATGTCCCAATTCAAATCCTTTAAGCTTGGGTCACCTCTTTGATGAAGTCCAGAACTAATATATACTAACCGCTTTGGTTTATTAATCAGGCATGTCAGAATATATGGGGCTAATGAATTCACTGCAAATATTTGCGAGAGCCCATCATTAGTTTGAATCCGTTTAGTTCCACGATAGCCAATACCTGCATTATGGATTATGGCATCAAATAAACCAAGTGAATTTACCCGTTCCGCAATTTGTTTGGTTTCTGCAATACTGGAAAGATCGCCGGATATTATATCATCAGCACCCGGAATACGGGCTATAGTTTCTTTCGCGCGGTTTGAATTCCGGGCATGCAGTACCACCCGGTGTCCATCTGCAATCAGTAATTTCGCAGTTAAAAGACCCAGACCATCTGAGGAACCTGTGATAAATATTGTTGCCATATAATTTTTTTCTGTTAATATTATAAAATGTTATATGCTGCGCGTTAAATTAAAGTTAGTTTGATTTATAAAAAAATAATTTTCCAATTAACATAAAACTGCTTTTGGTTTCAATTAATATAATAATTCTAATATTTGAACTAAAGTAGTTTTTGAATACACTCTTATAAATATAATTTAATAATATTAAATGTATTCCGATACTCTGAGCTTGATTTGGAGCACTTAAAATACATTCGCTTAAGATTTAATTTGCGCAACCAAATGGTGTCATATATATTTGTGCAACAAAAAGGTTGCATTATTTATGAGAAGAGATACGTTTCAGGCAATAGCGGATCCTACAAGAAGAGAAATCTTAAATATGATCTCATATAAACCGTTAAATGTTAATTCTGTGGCAGAAAACTTTGATGTAAGCCGTACTGCCATATACAAGCATATAAAAATTCTCACTGAGTGCGGGCTGGTTGTTGTAAAACAGCAAGGCCGGGAGCGCTATTGCGAAGCAAGGCTGGAAAAGCTAGGTGAAGTATCGGATTGGATAGAAAAATATAGAAAATTCTGGGATGCCAAATTTGATTCTCTTGAAACTTTTTTAAATAAATTACAGGATAAAGATAAAAGACATGCCGGAAAGAAAAAATAATTCCAGAATGAAAGATATGCGAATTGGTGAGATAATTTAATAATAATGTAAGGAAATGCAGTATGAATACCATGACTGAAAACGAAATCAAAATTACCCGCATCTTTGACGCTCCAAAGGAGCTTGTTTGGGAATTATGGACAGAACCTGAACATTTCAAACGTTGGTGGGGGCCGAAAAGAATTACCTGTCCTGAGTGCAAGATTTATTTTGAAGTCGGAGGCAAGTATTTAGCCTGCATGCGCTCGCCGTAGGGAAAGGACTAATGGTCTATAGGCGTTTACCGCGAAATAGTCAAGTTTGAACGGATTGTATATGCCGATAATTTTGCAGATGATAAAGAGGATGTAGTACCTGCCTCCTATTACGGAATGCCTGGAAATTTGCCAATGCAATTAATTGTAACCGTAACATTTGAAGAATTTCAAGGAAAAACAAAAATGACAATTCAGCATACCGGTTTACCAACCGGCGAAATTATTAATAATGAACGATTTGACTGGAATGAATCATTTGATAAACTTGCAGAACTATTGACTCAAATTTAATCAAGCAAACAGAAATGAAAAGTTTAAACTGAAACTCCTAATAACCAATATATTCAATTCGGAAAACGTGATTTTATATTATCAGCTTCCCGGCAGGTAAGAAGTGTCAAAGAATTAACAATTAATTTTAAACAATTAAAAAGGTAAAGTTATGAAAAACGAACCACTTGTTATTGAAAGAACTTTCAATGCTACACCTTCAAAAATTTGGGAAGCCATAACCAATAAAGATGAAATGAAGCAATGGTATTTTGACCTTGCGGAATTCAAGCTTGAAGTTGGATTTGAATTTCAATTTCTCGGTGGAACTGAAACAAACAAATACCTTCATATTTGTAAAGTAACGGAATTTATTGAATGCAAAAAGCTGACATACAGTTGGCGATACGAGGGGTGTGAGGGAATCTCATTTGTAACTTTTGAATTATTCGCTGTAGGAGATAAAACAAGATTAAAGCTCACTCACGAAGGAATTGAAACTTTCCCGGAAAACAATCCGGAACTTGCACGCGGAAATTTTGCGGAAGGTTGGACTCATATTATCGGCAAAGCTTTGAAGGAATATTTGGAACGATAACTTTTCAAAGCTTCCGTGAAAATCGGTATCAAATTTATAAATATTCATTTTTCTGAATGCTGATATTTTTAAATGCCGACAATTAAATATTTATTCACCTGTTTTGAATTATCACAAAGTTATCGCTTTGCCAAAATCATGGGCTGTAAGGAAATCTTAATTTAAATAACCTTTTTAACCAAAAATTTCTTATTCAAAACTCTGGCAAAAAAAACAGTAGACTTAAAAAATTAAATTCTATACTTTAGATGAACAAATTGATGCGTTCTTTAATTCTATTATTTATAAAAAGATTAAATTCTCAAATGTTGTTTAGTCCATTTGTAGAGCGAATGGATTTGTTCCACTGCTGTTCGTTTCTCTTTTCTTGAATACTCGGGCAAATATGCTGGTAGGTAGGTCTACTAGACCTGTTCTTTAAAGAATAGTTCAATCTGCCGGCGTTCTTTGAAAATTTAATTAATCATTTTTTCTTAAAACCTCTGATATATTTTAGTTATTTTAGATTTATAAGGGCTTTCATTTACTATTATTATTAACAACATTTACTTGTTAATTACTCTATAATGGAGTATGAAAACTCTCATCCATCCCTTAGCAAGGGGGGTTAAATGTTAACTCTTTATACTATAAGTAATTACATTTCATTTTATGTAAATAATCGGGGCTTTTTTGATTAAAAATTGAGAAAAATTGCATAAAAGCGCTCAAAAGATGAAAAAATATTGCAGTTTATTACTATTGAAGTTATGTACAATGTTAAGAATTAATCAGTGTGTACTTTTATTGCTTTGTTTCCTTTTCTTCCGAACAAAACTACGTAGAATATTTTCGCTTTATGTACAATATATTACGGAATATACATTTATTTTATAAGCAAGGATAAAATCTCTTAAATAAAAAATAAGAACTAAATATTTATTGCTCACCTTACGCAGAATAAATAGATTTATAGCGTAAGGTGAGTTACTAACAACTTTTAGATTGAGGATTACGCTACTGGGTTCAAAACTAATACAATTTGTATCTCTTTTTTTCATTCTTCTCTTCGGCATTCAGTTTATTTAAGGTTTTGAGAAGTTGAGTGACGGAGTTCTTTTTGAGATTAAAAAACAAAATGAAACAGATGCTGCATGGATAAAAATCCAGGTGTGTACTGACGATAATATTTGCGTTTTTGCCGCACCTGTCAAATCATTCTCTGAACGCCAAAGTTTAATGGTTGATAAAACCGTTTGGGAACCTGTAAAATGGTCGGTAGTTGGAAAAAAAGATTGGGATGAGATTTCAACTTCCAAAGTTACTGTCAGGGTAGATTCAGTAAAAGGAGGAGTAACATTTTTTGATTCAAGCGGAAAACTGCTTTTGCGGGAAAAAGCAGGCGGTGGCAAAATTATTACACAAGCCTATGTGATGGGAGAAAAAACTTTCCATGTTCAGCAGCTCTTTAATTCTCCCGAAGATGAAGCGTTTTACGGATTAGATCAGCATCAGAATGGTATTCTGAATTACAAAGGGCATGATGTCGATTTATGGCAGTTAAACATTGTTGATATAGTTCCGTTTCTTGTTTCAAGTTAGAATTATGGCATATTTTGGTATAATAATTCGCATACAAAATTCGGGGATATTAAAGATTACGAGCCTATATCATCGCTTAAACTCTTTGATAAGAATGGTAATGAAGGCAGACTGACAGCCGAATATTTTAAAGATAGTAATTTCCAGTCTCTATTTACGGACCGCACTGAATCAAGGATTGAACATGAGTTTATTGATATAAATGATGGCTTCCCTAAAGGATTCCAACAAAATGTAACTGCCATACGATGGAGCGGGGAAATAGAAAGTAATCAAGCGGGCGTCCATAAGTTTCGGCTATATTCTTCCGGTTATATTAAAATGTGGCTGGACGGCAATTTGGTTGTCGATTCTTGGAAGGCGAGTTGGCTGCTTTGGACACATTTATTAAATCTAAATATGGAATTCGGTAAACAGTATCAAATCAAAATTGAATGGATTCATTCCGGAGGCTACATCGGTTTGAATTATCTAACTCCGACTAAAGTTGATAATAATAATAGTATTTCACTCTATTCTGAGGTAGCTGACCAGATAGATTATTACTTTATTCACGGTGATAATCCTGATATTGTAATTCACGGCTACAGGGAAATCACCGGCAAATCGCCTATGCTGCCTGAATGGGCAATGGGTTTATGGCGATGCCGTGAACATTATAATACTCAGGATGAATTGCTGTCTGTTGTTAAAGAATTCAGAAAGCGTCAAATTCCATTAGATAACATTGTACAAGATTGGTTTTATTGGAAACAAGAGCAGTGGGGAAGTCACGAATTTGATTCAACCTTCAGGTACAGGCTGGTATATCCTCCGGACAGGAAAATATATTAATTGGGGGCAGGAGATTATTGCGGATGCGCCATATACAGACATACTGCTTTTTGTAAAAGAGGGTTCTATTATTCCATGCGGTCCTGATATTCAATATGTTGCAGAAAAACCTGCCGACCCTATCCGTTTATTTGTTTACACAGGAAGTGATGGCTCATTCTCCCTTTATGAAGATGAAAATATTAATTTTAATTATGAGAAAGGAAAGTTTTCAACTATTCCGTTTAGTTATAACGAAAAAAAACATATCTTGACGATTGGTAAACAACAGGGTAAGTTTACAGGAATGTTAAAAATAAGAACCTTTGAAATTAAATGGGTCAGTAAAGACAAGCCATCAGGATTTGATTCTCTTTCTAATCCTTATGCTATTGTAAAATATGACGGCGCATTACAATCGGTTAAAATGCAATGATTAATTGTTATTCTTATTAAACAAAATTATTCCATAATATGAAATCTAAATTTATTTTATACAGAATAGCTTTTTACATCCTGATAACATTCTGGATAGCAAATGTAAAAGTAAACGCTCAGGAAACAATTTCCATAGACTCAGCGATAATTACTGGCAAATATACAATACCGGCTTGTCCCGCATGGCTTAATAATGCTGTCTTTTATCAAATTTATCCGCAAACTTTTTTTGACTCTAACGGCGACGGCATAGGAGACCTAGAAGGCATTATAGAAAAGTTAGATTATGTCAAAAGCCTTGGTGTGGATGGTATCTGGATCAACCCGTTTTTTGAATCGCCGTTTCATGATGCCGGGTATGATATCTCGGATTATTATAAAGTAGCCGCGCGATATGGTACAAATGAAGACGCAAAGAGAATGTTTGCTGAAGCAAAGAAACGAGGCCTAAAAATATTGTTTGATTATGTTATCAGTTATACAAGTATTGATAATCAATGGTTTCAGGAATCAGCTAAACAGGAAAAAAATAAATATACAAACTGGTATATATGGAATGACAATACATGGCTGAATCCTCCCGATGTGTATAAGGATTCTTTTATAATAGGTTACAGCCGGCGCAACGGTCAGTTTATGCGGAATTTTTTCTGGAGCGAGCCGGCTTTAAATTTCGGCTTTGCTAAACCCGAAGATGATTGGATGCTGCCTATCGATCATCCGGATGTTCTTGAATTACAGAAAGAGCTGAAAAAAGTTTTGAGATTCTGGATGGACATGGGCGCAGGAGGTTTTAGGGCAGACATGGCGGGTGCGCTTGTGAAAAACGCCAATATGACCGGTAATGATCAATTCTTCAACGCCAGAGATGAAGGGACTAAAAAATTTTGGAGCGGTATTAGAAGTATTCTTGATAAGGAATATCCCGATGCATTTATGGTTTCCGAATGGTCCTATCCTGAAGCAGCTCTAAACGGCGGGGGCTTTCATGCAGATTTTTTTCACTGGTTTCAGGGCTATAGTGATCTAATTCAGAAAGAAAGCTGGCGTATATTAAACGGCTACTCCGAAGGGCACAGTTTCTTTGATAAAGAAGGAAAGGGGAATATTGCTAATTTCCTTAGATATTATTTAGACCAATATAATAAAACAAAAGGGAAAGGTTATATACTTCTTCCGATTGGCAACCATGATATTGCAAGATTAAATATTGACCGGAATGATAAAGAACTTGAAATGATTTTTGCATTTTCTATAACTATGCCTGGAATTCCTTTTATTTATTACGGGAATGAAATAGGAATGCGTCAGTTGTATGGTTTGCCTTATGCAGAAGGAGCATATAAACCACGTGCCGGAGCACGAACTCCTATGCAGTGGAATTCGGGCAAGAATCTCGGGTTTTCTACTGCCGATCCCGGAAAACTTTATTTGCCCGTCGATACTGCTGTAGATGCTCCTAATGTTGAAGCGCAGGAAAAAGATCCAAACTCGCTTCTTAATAAGGTAAGAAAGCTAATTCAAATAAAGAAAAAGGAACCAGCGCTTGCCGCTTATGCTGAATTTGTTCCTGTATATGCTAAAGAAAATAAATACCCTTTTATTTTTGCCCGTGCATCCGGTAATGATATAGTACTTGCCATATTTAATCCGGCTGCCGGAGAAGAAACAGCAGAATTTACTTTAAATATAGGTATTGATAAATTTACTCTACTTTCCGGCAATTATTCCGAAATATCAGCTAAAGGGAACAAATACAAATTGAAAATTGCGGGGCAATCTTATTCTATTTACAAAATTGTTAATGAATTAAAATAAATAAAAATATTTTACTCAGGTTTATTATCTTTATAATTGTATTATTATGACGATTATAATTCAAAGATAAATCCGTTCTCTTTCAGCTTATCATAATTGCGCTTGTCGAATTTATATAAATACGCTGCGCGTCTTATATTATTTTGGTCTTTTTCTTTTAATCTTTTAAGCAAATTCATTTTCGTTATTTTTTTGCGAAAATTTCTTTTATCAAGTTCTTTACCTAGAATAACTTCATATA
>Ga0181520_10007569_pt1 | contig 15924 bp, 12 predicted proteins | sample PEATcosm2014_Bin_29_FD_132451 | JGI IMG/M metagenome (GOLD analysis project Ga0181520, IMG submission 132451) | Peatland microbial communities from MTU Mesocosm Facility, Houghton, MI, USA - PEATcosm2014_Bin02_30_metaG | ecosystem: Environmental > Terrestrial > Soil > Wetlands > Peat | place...
AAGCGCATAAGACGATCGAAAACCTGGCCTTTTATGACCAGCTAACCGAACTTCCCAATCGCAGGATGCTGTTGGACAGAATGCGCAAGAGTCTGGCTGCCAGCGCCCGCAGCCGCCGGTTGCGAGCGATGCTGTTTGTGGATCTGGATCAATTCAAGGCGATTAACGATACGCTTGGCCATGAAGCAGGTGACCTGTTGCTGCAGGAGACGGCGCGGCGGCTGACCAATTCGACTCGCAAGGTCGATACAGTGGCTCGATTGGGCGGAGATGAGTTTGTGGTGATGCTGGAAGAGTTGAGCGAAGTTCCAGAGATAGCGGCGGCGCAGGCGGAGATCATCGCCATAAAGCTTCTAGCCGTAGTCAGTGAGCCGTACCTGCTGGATGGGCGGGAATGTCTGAGCACGGTGAGTATCGGAATCACAATCTTCGGAGGCGGCGAGCAAAGCACGACTGAGGTATTGCAGCAGGCCGATATCGCCATGTATCAAGCCAAGAACGCGGGACGCAACACGGCGCATTTTTTTGCACCCGCCTTGCAGGATGCGGTGAATGCCCGCGCGGCCATGGAAGAAGACATGCGACTGGCCGTCAAGACCGGCCAGTTCGTTCTCTACTATCAGCCGCAAGTGGATCGGGGCGTGACGGTCGGCGCCGAGGCGCTGGTCCGCTGGATGCATCCCCAGAGGGGTCTTCTGCAGCCAGGGGAGTTCATTCCCCTGGCCGAGGAATCGGGGCTGATTCTTTCCCTGGGAGACTGGATTCTGGGCGAGGCGTGCAGGCAAATTGAGGCTTGGGCGCACGGCGATGAAACGGCTAAGCTCACGGTTGCCGTCAATATCAGTGCGCGGCAATTCCGCCAGGCAGACTTCGTGGAGCGGGTGCTGATGGCGGTTGATAACGCTGGAGCCAGTCCTGAAAACCTCATGCTTGAACTTACAGAGAGCATGTTGGTGGACAATATCGAAGAGGTTATCGCCAAGATGACGGAACTCAAGGGGCATGGCTTGAAGTTTTCCCTGGACGACTTCGGCACCGGCTACTCTTCGCTCTCCTATTTGAAGCGCCTGCCGCTGGACGAGTTGAAGATCGACCGTTCTTTCGTGTGGGACGCTCCGAAGAATGCCAGTGGTGGCGCCATTGTGCAGGCCATCCTCACCTTGGGCCGGGCAATGGGTTTGCCGGTAGTAGCCGAAGGGGTGGAGACCGAAGAGCAGAAGGAGTTCCTGGCTGGTCTTGGCTGTCATGCCTTCCAGGGTTACCTGTTCAGCCGGCCGCTGCCGGAGGATGAGTTTGAAGCGCTGCTGGCGGGTTCGCAGGCTACACTGTTGGCGGAAGATAGGCGATTTTCAGCTAGATGAGCTGTGAGCGGGAATCCGACCGAGGCTTGTGGATATGAAACCGGCGCGGAAGATGAGCCTTCAGCGCCGGTTGATGCGAGCATCGAAGAACTTCGCTTAGTCGGTGCCGCCTACGATGGAAACCAGGCTCTGCCAGAGTTGGCTTAACCAACTGGTGCTGGCGTCGGTGCCTCCGACGATGCTGCTATCGGTGCCGCCAACGATGCTGGCGTCGGTGCCGCCAACGATGCTGGAGGCGTGAGCGAGAGTGGCATACGGGAGAACAAGTGCTAATGAAAGAATGAGCAGCATCTTCTTCATCTGAATATCTCCTTAATCAACGGTTAGAGGTGGCGTTGAATGCGATATCAACGTCGCGCGCCTGCGGACAGTACGCCCGCAAGCAAGAGTAACGTGACCCCTAACGTAACATGACCATTGGATGGGATACCAGGGGTTTATGACAATCGCATGAATGTTATGTGCCGGTAGAACGACGAGGTCAGGCGGATTCATGAGAATGCATTGAAGGAATTTGCGAGTTTCACGGAGTACTTAGGCTATCGGACCGGTTATTAAGGGGAATGGTAGACCATGGAAACTATCAAATCACTTTAATCCCATCAAACTTATTATCATGCGAATGTACTGAACTGAGGCACAAGCTCGGCGAGGATTTCTCGTTCTAGCCTGCTATACTCCAACTCAAGAGAATGTCAGCAATGATGCAAAACCGGCAGCGACGCGTATGGCTCCTGATTGCAGCAATCACAATCGGAATCGCGCTTGTTTGTCTGCTAATCCCGCACTCCCATTCCGGGGACGGCGCGAATTGGATGGCGATTCTACCGCTTCTCTTTGCTGGATTCATCTCGCCTCTCAGCCTCTTCGCGCCGCTGGCCTATGAATATTCTGGACGCACGCCCGATGCTCCGGCGCTGCCCACACTCTTCCAGCGCCCACCACCCTCCCGAATCGCTTAATTCCCTCACAACTGGTCCGGCTTTGCAGGACAGCTTCGGGCTGTTTTGCGTCTCGGGCCATTCCTTCGAGAAGTATTGCCTGAGATTTCAAAAGGGTGCATATGAACTTAAATGCGATCTATGCCTGGCTCATTTTTGTCGGGCTTATTGTATTTCTGGTCGTCATGGTGAGTCTTCTTCACTTCGGATTGTGGCGACTCCGTCTGTGGCGCGGCACAAAGCGGGGAGTGAATCGTTCGAGAATCTATTCCTGTTGCCTTGGGCTGGGAATGGCATTTCTCCAGGTGATGTGGCTGTTTTACCGGCCCAGCGCTGCTTACATTCTGCGGGTGCAGGAGGATGAGGACGCCGACGAGGATGATGAAGGCGACCCGGAATGCCCCACTAAGCAAATGAACCGCCAGTACAAACGAATTCGCCGCGGCGAGCCAATCGACAGGTTGGTGTTACGGCTTTGAGCCGGTGAAATTCGTATTCTCCCACCCTTGGTGCAAGAACAAAAACGCACCAATGATGGAACGCTCAGCTTCTTTCTGCGAACGGACGTATCGCATCCGTTTGCAACCCTCAGCATTTACACTGGTATACGGAGAGTCCTGTGTTTTTCGATAAATTTCTAACCAAGATATTTGGCACGGCGAACGAGCGTCTGATCAAGCGGTTGATGCCCATGGTGGCAGTGATCAGCGCCCTGGAAGCGGACATGAAGCTACTGTCCGATGAGCAGTTGCGGGCCAAGACGGCGGAGTTCCGGGCACGGATTGCGGAGCGCGTGGCGGAGCGGCTGAAGAGGTTTGATAACCCCGAAGAGTTGAAGGCTGAGGGGCATGAGGCGGAGGCGCGGGAGGTTGCAGAAAAGCGGGCGGCGGAGCAGGCTGCGGCCGAGCGAGAGGCGCTGGACGAGATTCTGCCCGAGGCCTTTGCGGTGGTGCGCGAGGCCGGCTGGCGAGCGGTGCAGATGCGCCACTTCGACGTGCAGCTGATCGGCGGCATGGTGCTGCACCAGGGCAAGATCGCCGAGATGAAGACCGGCGAAGGCAAAACGTTGGTGGCCACGCTGAGTTGCTACCTGAATGCGCTGGCCGGGCACGGCGTGCATGTGGTCACGGTGAATGACTACCTGGCCAAGCGCGACGCCGAGTGGATGGGCAAGATATACGAGTTTCTGGGACTCTCCGTGGGCGTGATCGTCCACGACCTGAGCGACGACGAGCGACGCGCCGCTTACCTGGCTGATATTACTTACGGAACAAATAATGAATTTGGCTTCGACTACCTGCGCGACAATATGAAATTTGAGATCAAAGATTGTGTGCAGCGCGGGCACTACTACGCAATCGTGGACGAAGTGGATTCGATTCTGATCGATGAGGCGCGGACGCCGCTGATTATCTCCGGACCCACCGACCAGACGACGGACAAGTACGCCAAGGCGCGGCAGATTGTTCCCAAGCTGGTGAAGGGCGAGGAGATTGAAGCCAGCGATACGAAGCGCTGCGCGGAACTCGGTCTGGAACTCAGGGAAGGCGAGAAGTACCTGACTGGCGACTACATTGTGGACGAGAAGCAGCGGACTATTGGCGTCACCGACGACGGCTGGGTGACGATTGAGAAATTGCTGGGCATCAACAACATTGCCGACGCGGAAAACTGGGAGATGAAGCACTATGTCGAGACCGCCATCAAGGCGGAGGCGCTTTACAAGCGCGACGTGGAGTACGTGGTCAAGGACGGCGAGGTGATTATCGTAGATACCTTCACCGGCCGTCTGATGCCGGGGCGCCGCTGGTCGGATGGGTTGCATCAGTCCATCGAGGCCAAGGAAGGCGTCAGCATCCGCAAGGAAGACCAGACACTGGCCACCATCACCTTCCAGAATTACTTCCGTTTGTACAAGAAGCTGAGCGGCATGACCGGCACGGCGGAGACGGAAGCTGCGGAGTTCGAAAAGATCTACAAGCTGGAGATCGTGGTGATTCCCACCAACAAGCCGTTGCTGCGGCTTGAAAATCCGGATGTGGTTTACCTGGTGGAGAAGGCCAAGTACAAGGCGGTGGCCGAAGACATTGCGCGGCTGCACGAAGAGAAACAGCCGGTGCTGGTGGGCACCACGTCGATTGAGAAGAGCGAGCGGCTCTCCGCGATTCTGGCGCGCAAGGGCGTGAAGCATGTGGTGCTGAACGCCAAGTTCCACGAGCGCGAGGCGGAGATTGTGGCGCAGGCCGGGCGGCTGTCGGCGGTGACCATCTCCACCAACATGGCGGGACGCGGCACGGATATTTTGTTGGGCGGCAATCCGGATTTCATGGCCCGGCAAGAACTGGCGAAGAAGAACAAGGCGCGGGCTATCAGCGTGGCCGAAGGCGCCATCAATCCCATGGCGCCGGCGGGATTTCTGCGCTTCTACTACCAGGGGCAGGAGTTTGAGATCGCCGAGCCGGAGTGGGCGGAGGTCTTCAAGGTTCACGCGGAGGCGGCGCGCGAAGAGCACGAGCAGGTGATCGCGGCGGGTGGGTTGTTCATTCTGGGGACTGAAAGACATGAATCGCGGCGCGTGGACAACCAACTGCGCGGGCGCGCGGGACGGCAAGGCGATCCGGGCGAGTCGCGTTTTTATCTTTCACTGGAAGACGACCTGATCCGCATCTTCGCCAAGCAGTGGATGAGCAACATGATGCAACGCATGGGCATGAAAGAAGACGAGCCCATCGAGTCGAAGATGATCACCAAGCGCATCGAGGGCGCGCAAAAAGCAGTGGAAGCGCAGAACTTCGAGAGCCGCAAGCATCTGCTGGAGTACGACGACGTGATGAACAAGCAGCGCGAAGCGGTTTACGGGCTGCGGCGGCAACTGCTGGAGGGCGTGGAGCAGCGGGAGCTGATTCTGGAGGATTATGTCGGCGGAATTCTGAGCAGCATTCTCGACGAGTTTGCCTCGGAGAAGATGCATCCGGATCAATGGGACTTGAAGGGCCTGGACGGTAAACTTATCGATCACTTCGGGCTGAGCTATGCTTCGCTGAATATCGGGGCCACCGGAATCAAGCCGACGGATTTCGGACGGCACGAACTGGGCGACGTTATCTTCGAGAAACTGAAACAGGATTACGAGGCCAAGGAGAGGATTCTCTCGCCGGCGACCATGCGCTATCACGAGCGGATGGTAATGCTGAACGTGATCGACGGGCTGTGGAAGGACCATCTGCTTTCCATGGACCACCTGAAGGAGGGGATCAGTCTGCGCGGCTATGCGCAGCGGGATCCACTGGTGGAATACAAGCGCGAGTCCTTCGACATGTTCGAGGCCATGATGCTCAAGTTCCAGGAGGATACGGTTCGCTTCCTTTTCAGGATGCAGATCCTGGGTCCGGACGGTAAGCCGATGGACGCCGCTCCGCGCATCAGCCGGACGGTTCCTGCCGCGCCTCCGGTGGCCAGTGCAGCACGGCCTCTGACGACGGACTCGGAACCGCGCGAGATCGGGATTTCCACGCGCCAGCCTTCGACAACCATCGACGCTTTGGAGAGAGAGTTCCAACGCAAAAAGCAGCGGGAGCTGGAAGCAGCAAGCATGGCCGGCGCGGGAGACGCAAGCCAGCCCACGCAGCGGCGGACGGGCGAGAAGGTGGGCCGCAACGATCCCTGCCCCTGTGGGAGTGGGAAGAAATACAAAAAGTGCCACGGAGCAGGGAAGTAACCGCGGATGGTTTCTTTATTCTTACTCCTGATCGGCGACTTCCACTAATGTCCTGTCAGGCAATGATTCTTTTCTTCTTCCGAAGAGGGAGAATCCCTTCTTTTCCGGAGTAATTGACATGCCGCCGGCGGTTCTGGCCATTTGCCGAATTACCTTGGAGATGGGCGAGTCTTCCAGCACGATCGGGGTTGACGTACTGCGGGTGCGGCGGGCGGTGGCATAATCGTCGGGAATCTTCCACAAGGCGGGCCTGGTGAGGGCCTTGGCAATCTGCTGCTCATCGAAGATCATGGCGTGAGGCGTATAACGATTCAGCACGATTTGGAGAGTATGTCCGCGCGCGGAGAAAAATTGCGTAATGAGACGATTGGCGTTGCGCAGTTCTGAAATGCCGACCTGCGTGATCAGGTAGAGGATGGCGGATTCTCCAAAGAGGGACGCGCCCATTAAGTCAACTCTTGAGCCGGCATCAACGACCACATATACGAAGCTCTGCCGCGCGACAGATATCAGTTTGTCGATTGCCTCATTGGTGACCTGAAGGGATGAGAACTCACTGGGAGCCGGGAGTACGGATAATCCCGAGCTGTGCTTGGCCAGCAGTGAGCGTAGAAAACTAGTGTCCATCCGGGCGGAATCCTGAAAGGCGTTAGCAGTAGAGTACTGGGCACTCATCCCCAGGTTGATCGCCACGTCACCGAGAGGAACGCCGAGGTCAATCAAGAGGGTTTTTTCGCCAGTCTCCTGGGCCAGTGCAACGGCAAAATTCGCCGCGATAGTGGTAACTCCGCTTCCGCCCTTGGCGCCCATAAAGACGAAAAACTTTCTGGATGTGCTTTTTCCCTTGGGCGTAGCTGTGCGGCGAGTCAAAACGCGGTCCAGGGCATCGGCCATTTCGGCATGGAGCAGGGGCAGAGTAATGAATTCGCGGGCTCCGGCGCGCATAAAGCGGATGACAAGCTCCAAACAGGTCTGTGATGAATAGACCATCACAGTGATGGAATTAGAGGCGCAAAAGCTCTCCACCACATCGAAGACGAACTCCGGGTCGCTGTCCAGGTCGATTAGGATAGCGTCGAAATGATGTTCCAATGACTGGGGCAGATCATTGAGATCGGCAGGGTAGGAAGAATATTCCCGGACGGATGTTCCGGGAAATCCCGCCAGAGCAGCAGCTACCTCTTCGCGGCGCAGATCATCCGGATCGATGAGCGCGATGGAGAGCGCGCTCGGAGCATCGGAGATCAGGTCAAGGATCGGCATGGCATGAGTTGCTTCCATTAGCCTGCCTCGATGCAGGCTGATCTGTGGCCGGAATAATGCGGTAAAGATCTCGTATTCAACATGGGCCACCGCGAATTGAAAATCAAGCTTACAGAGAATACACGCGCACGGCTAATTGACCCCATGTCTGCATGCCCTTCGCAACTCCTGTTGCTAAAGAGCAAAATTCACACTCACTTCCACTGTGGAGACGCCGGCTCCCGGCTCGAATCTCCATTTGCGCACGGCCTCTGAGGCGGCTTCCGAGAGCGTGTGGTTTCCGCTGATCGGTTGCACATCGGTGACCTTGCCTTCCGCATCCACAGTGACTGATAGCTTGACCTCGCCGGTAATCCTCATGCGTTTGGCAATCTCGGGATAGATGGGCGAAGTCTTCGATTTGACGGTGCGAGAATCCGCCGCGCTGGCAGGCATGGCGAGCGCCACCATGAGCGCCAACGTGGTCACCTGCAGCAGCCGGGTTCCGGAACGCCGCAGCCTGTTGGTAGCAAACTCAAAGCGATTGTTATGCATAGAGAACCTCACAGTATTAACTTCTCGTTGAGGTTATCGGCGATTGGTAGGGCCTACATTAATGGATTATTAGTATTTGATTACCGCAGGGTGGGAGATTGCAGCTTTTAGCCGCTAGCCTCTAGCTTCTAGCTTGAGATAAAACACGGCGAACATTAGAGGATTTCAACGGTTGTGAATAGAAATTTGATTCGCACGATCATCGGCTAGGAGCCAGAGGTCGCATTAACGGCGGCAAAGGTCATATCTTCGCCGGAAGAGTGGTGCTGCTCGCGCCAGATATCGAAGAGTCGGCCGTAGCTGAGGATGATGTATTGTGCCGGATCGATGCATAGGCTGGCGGCGGCGCCGTCAATCCATTCCGCGGAGCCTTCCAGTTCGGCGAAGTTGCCGATGGGGGTCTCATCAACCACGCAATGGCCCTCACCGTCGGTCCATTCAGTGCGCCATTTCTCATAGCGGAAGGCGGCAACCAGTCCGAGGGAGAGAAAGACTTGCTCCAGAGCCGCGCCATCTGCCACTTCGGTTTCGGTCTCAAGGCGATGCTTGTGAGTGTCTTCGCCTAGGCCGTCGTCGGGAATGCGCTTGTGGGTGATGGTGCAGCGTCCGGCGTAGCTGCGAATGCGCAGAATCTCGGTGCGAGCGCGCATTGCGCGGTCGGGCGTGTCGTACAGAACATTGCTCTCGAAGGCGCGCGGAGTTTGCAGATGAAATCCCACGGCCTCAAGCCGTTGCGTCAAGCCGGCCAGGTCGTCTACGCGGAATTTAATCTCGGTTTCGATGGGCATCGTAAAAGCAGCCTCTAGCTTCTAGCTGCTAGCTTATAGCCGTGTTTGCCTGTGTGACAGCATAACGTTGCCTAGTCCGATCTGTCATGAACAAGCTAGTAGCTAGAGGCTAGAAGCTAGGAGCTATCACGGTGAGTATACGGCAGGAGCAAGCTTACTGCTTATCACCCCAGCCTGTGCTTTTGCTGCCGGGCAAGTAGGTGACTTGGTAGTTGTTTCTCGATGCCCATTGGTTTGCGGCGTCGTGCAGCTTCTGATTGCCGCTATTGAGGAAGTCGACGGCCATGTACTGATCTCCGGCTTTATTCAGGGCCTCGATCAGCGCATCCTCCGATCCCGGCTCGCCGCGGCGAATGAAAAAATTATTGGCTCCGGCGATGATCTCCGCATTGTGTTCGCGCAGAGCCGTCAAAAGTACATCGACCGCCTGAGGATCATTGATCAGTCCCAATGCATTCGCTGCCGCGTGCAGAACCTTAGGCTCCGGATCCTTGAGGGCGGCGGTGAGGGCGGCGTCGGCGCGGGGATCTTTAATTTTGCCCAGCGCATTGGCCGCTTCCTCGCGAAACTCCGCGTCTTTGTTTTGCAGCGCGGCGATCAAGCCATCTACGGCGCGGGGGTCTCCGATTTCGCCCAGAGAGTAAGCTGCATTCCACTGCAAATCCTTGACCTGCAGAACATCGATCAAGGGCGGGACGGCGCGCGGGTCCCTGATCTTGCCCAATAATTGGACTGCGCCACTCCGGACCCCGGAATTAGGGTCTCTCACTTCAGCAATCAAGGCGTCGACAGCTGGCGCGCCCATCATTACCAGCCCGGAGCCGGCGCATCCGCTGAGGTCTGTATCTTTATCTTTGAAGGCGGCCATCAGAACATCGAGGGCCGGGACGCCTATATTGCCCAGCGCTTCGGCCGCTTTTTGCGCAACATCGAGGCGGCTCCTCTGCTCATCGGTGTAGAAATATACATCGTCCGTGCCTTTTTTGGCCTTACCGTCCTTTACCGCATCCTTGATAGTGGTCATGAGTGACTGGATGGCGCGCGGGTCTTTGATCTTACCCAACGCCGTGGCCGCGTTGCCCTGAACACCGGGGTCCGGGTCGTCGAGGGCGGCGATCAGCTGCTCGACCGCGCGCGAGCTCTTGCTCTGGCCCAGTGCTTCAGCAGCCTTTTCGCGGACGGCGGCATTTGCATTTTTTAGCATCTCCAACTGGCTACTCACGCGCATATATTGCCAACCCGCGAAAGCTCCATAGACGAGCAGGCAAAAGCAGGCCAGTATTCCCACCGTATACCACCATTTGAATGGATGGCCGGTGCGGGCGTCGACGTATGAATTCATGGAACCTCCTGGAAACTACACTCAGCAGAGTTGTGGCGCTGAGACGTGCAGAGTGAAGCCGGCGGCTTCAAGGCGCTGTCTGATTCCGGCCAGATCGCACACACGGCATTTGATCTCAGTTTCGATGGGCATCGTCAGCAGTGAGTATACGGCAGGTGGTGGCTGATAAACCGAGGGCAGCGCGACGGGTCTCTCAAGGCTTCAGATTAGGCTTTACTTCCCGCTACCCCAATGGACGGCTCCTTCTGTAGACTTGCTGACTATTTGATAACTGTTGCGTGTTGCCCATTCACGCGCGGCTTCTTTCAATTTTGGATTCCCGCAATTCAGGAAGTCTTCTGCCATTTCCTTGCTGTTTGAATTAGAAAGCGCCTCAATCAAGGCATCTTCTGAACCCGGCTTGCCTTCTTTGAGGAAGAAGACGTACGCTCCTGAAATCACCGCTGTGTCACGGTCCTGCAATGCGTTCAGTAGGGCGCTATCAACGAGCGGGTCATTGACATTAGCCAAAGCTCTGCCCGCAGAATTCCGTACATTCGCATCGGGGTCATGTAGGGCCGTAGTCAATGGCGCATCAGCGCGAGGATCCTTGATCTCGCCCAACGCCTCAACTGCATTTAATCGGATATACGCGTCCTTGTCTTTCAGTCCGGCGATCAATGGCTCAACCGCGCTGGGATCTTTGATTTGGCATAATGCAATGATAGCTGCCCGACGTACATCAAGTTCCTTGTCATCCAAAGCGGCGATCAGGGGCTTGGTCGCTCTTCGGTTCTTAAAACGTCCAATACTTTCCGCCGCATACCATCGAACTCGTGGGTCCTGGTCCCTCAACTGGCTTATGAATTTGCTGACCTGCTGGTCGTCTTTTTCCCTCTGAGCGGAGTCGCTTTGAAAGTTCTGTATGCCCTGATAAACCAACGAGACACCAAAACAGAGCGGGAGGAACAAAAAGACAATATAAATGGTTATTCGGGCTGGGACTGAGCGTTGCCTAGCGTCCATTGGCTATTCTCCTGTGAGATAGAGCGCCCATCTGGGGTCGTGATTCTGGCCCGGTATCGCTATACGGGCTCACGATTCAGACGCTTTCTTTTTACAAGTCAACTATACCGCTTGAGGTTTGTGGTTTCTCACCCTTTCCGCAAAAAGAAACGGAAAGGATTAGACACGGGGCGTTTGTGGGGTCCCCAACAGGCGACAATAGAAATGTGAAGACACTGCGATTCGTTGTGGACCCCGCGCACCTTGATACTGCCGATGCTCAGGATACGTTGGAGCAGGCGGCGAAGATACTGCGCGCGGGTGGACTGGTGGCGCTTCCGACCGAGACGGTCTACGGGCTGGGGGCGAACGCGCTGGATGCGGCGGCGGTGGAACGGATTTTTACGGCCAAGCAGCGACCGGCGTGGGACCCGGTAATTGTGCACGTGGCCGACGAAGCCATGCTCGACGGGCTGGTCTGTGAGATTCCTGAGACGGCGCGCAAGTTGATAAAGGCCTACTGGCCGGGACCGCTGACGCTGCTGCTGCCGCGCACGGCGGCCTTGCCGGACGCGGTGACGGCGGGAAGACCGCTGGTGGGGGTTCGCATGCCGGCGCATCCTGTGGCGCTAGAGCTGATTCGGAGGGCCGGGGTTCCGGTGGCCGCTCCCAGCGCCAACACCTTTGGCCACATCAGCCCGACGACAGCCGAGCACGTGCTTCATGACCTTGACGGACGGATAGATGCGGTGGTGGATGCAGGACCAACCGAGCACGGTGTCGAGTCCACGGTGCTGGACACATGCCAGTGTCCGATGGTTATCTACCGGCCTGGGGCGGTGACGAGTGTCCAGATTCGATACACTGCCGGAGATGTGGAGATGTACCGCGATAGCGAAGTAATGCAAATAAAGCCGCGAGCGGCACGACCTTCGCCAGGAATGGGGTTGCGGCATTATGCGCCCAGGGCGCGGCTGGTGCTCATTGAAGGCGAACTGGCCGAGATGGCCGCAAGGCTGGCCGGGGCGGTGCAGGACCTTCCGGAGGACCAGGTTGGCGTGATGCTGCCTGCCGAGGTAGCCGTACCAGCTGGGGCGTCTGCGGCGTACGCCTGGGGAAGATGGGCTGTGCCGGAGGAACTGGCGCGGGAGCTGTACGCTGGGCTGCGGACTCTGGACGGCGAGGGTTGCACAGTGATTCTATGCCCCCTGCCGCCGTCCGAGGGGATTGGCGCGGCCATCCGCGACCGGCTGGGAAGGGCGGCGCATAGGGCCAGCGTGGATTAACCGATGCCGGGAAGGCGACCCACGTATGAGGTTTTTGCTACAATGCAAAAAGATTTCCTTCAAAAGTGATCTTGATGCAGACCTCTAATATCTCCAGAGAAAGTATCTCCCTGCTTGATCGTGCGATTAATTGGTTATGCATGAGCGAGCGTGATTCCCGGTTGCGCAGACGCCTCTTTGTAATCGCAGCCGCACTCTATTTCATTTTTATTGGCGTAGTAGAAACAGGCCCAATCAATGAGTACGGTCATGATGTGTTCCCGCTGCTGGACGGTAGCTGGCGGTTATTCTGCGGTCAAATACCATATCGAGATTTCTATCTGGCGATAGGTCCTTTAGAAGATATGATCGTGGCCGGAGGCATGCTCCTCGCCCACGGCAGCACACAGGGAATTGCAATCGGCAACGCAGTTTTTGGAATTGTAGTTGGAGTTTGGGGATGGCATCTATCGCGGTGGCGGATGCCTGCCATTCCTGCCCTGCTTGTTACCGCATGGCTGATTCTAACCGCCACCTTGCCATCTCCACTTGGATCCGGTCCGGAATCTTTGAGTTGTGCCATGATCTACAATCGCCACGGCTACGCGTTGCTCGGCATTGTGCTGGTTGAATGCGCATTTGCGAGTGAGCTGAGCCGGTTTTGGGGTGGTATATCGAGCGGCATTGCGCTGGCTTTGCTCGCATTTCTGAAGTTGAATTTTGTAGGTGTAGCCGTACTTCTGCTTCTGGTAACTGTATCGTTTCGACGCCAAGACACTCCGCGTATCTGGGGTTTTCTATTTGGCATGTTCTGCACGGTTATGGCGTTCCTTTTTTATCTTCGTTTTGCGATCCATGAGTTTCTTTCCGATATGTTGTATGCCATTCATGTCCGCGGTTCTTCGCTGAGTACTGACGGGGCCGTCGTATCAATTGCCGGGAGCACGGAGATCATGACGCTGGCAATTATGACCGTGGTGGCTGCGATGCTCATCACGCGGGACGGTCTCAATCAGAATTTAGGAAAAAAAATCTTCGTGGTTGGCGGCGTCGTGATTGCGACTGGGCCGTTATTGTTTCTGACCAATATGGGTGAGAATAACTGTCGTTTGGCATCTCTGTGGATGATCGTTCTGCTGGGAATGCTGACAGCAGTGTATCCCCACTGCAAGGAGAAGGCGGCAATTTCCGTGCTCATTGCGTTGAGTACGGGAAGCATCTTTGCTGGATTATTCATGGATGCGGAAAGTGTGAGAACACTTTTTCTATATCAGTTGCCCCCGCTCCAGTCTCAGGGGTACAGCATAACAGGTGCCGGAATGGAGCGGTTAAAATTTTATGAAATCTATCGGGATTCGGCAATATTTCGTTTTGACAATGGCCATTTTGTAGTGGATTGCGTGAACGATGGCATCACACTGCTGAAAAAGTCGTCCACGCAAAATGAGTCTGTAACGACATTCGGTTTTGACAATCCGTTCGAGTATTTTCTACAGCGAAAACCCGCGCAGGGCGGAAGCCCGTGGCTAGTTCAACGCGACAATTTTTCGATGAGTCATATGCCTGAACCAAGCCGGCTTTTTGGAAAATACGATCTGGTGATGGTGGGGAATTATCCAACCACCAATTACATAAGCGACAATGCTATCTCGGAGGCGTATCATTCCTACCTAATACAGCACTTTGACTTTGTCGCTAGCTCGAAGTGGTGGTCGCTTTACCGGCGGAAGCGTTAAAGCAGAACCAGTAGCTGACTGTGGTTGTGTGGTGAATAGTCAACCCATGCAACCGCACGAGAAGTTATCCCTGTTCGCTGGCCTTATACATAAATTTGATGGCGGATTTGTATACCAGTGTCTTGTTGCGGCCTCGGATCTTGAGGGAGTTTCGGTCGTACCACTCGATGCAGCCTTCGATCTGCTCTCCGTCTTCCAGGACAAGGACCATGGGCGTCTGAGACTGAATTTGCTTTTGCAGGTAAAAAAGCTCTGCATTGCGCTGTGGAGGCTCTTGCACCTGATCGTAGGCCGACAGGCGGAAAGGGGCGAGGGAGGCAGGGCGATTGCGTGTGTATGACTGAATGCGGGGCTGAGTGGATGCCGTACTCATAAAACAAGTCCTCCTGGGGAAGGCGTTGGTTAGTTGGAATCAAGGCTGACGGCCATGGCGTCGAGCGAGAGAGAGCGGAGCAGGTTGCGGCGCATTCCCTGCTCGACCTGCACGAGGGCGTGAGCAGCGGAATCGATCCAGTCTATACTCAGCCCCTGGCCAATGCGCGCGAGTTCGGCTTCGATATCCATGTTGCGGATAAGCTGGGGCGTTCCTGCCATGATGAGCAGCAGATCCTCGATGAGGCTGCTCAGTGCGCGCAGCAGATTGAAGGTTTTTTCCTGGCCGTCGGCGCCGGCTCTATAACTCTCAGTCGCGTGAAAGAGCGCTGTGTAGTCGGGCTCCCGTAGCGCGGTGCGCAGCATGATGAGCGCGTCCTGACGGCTGGTGAGATATGCGTCTAGATCGAGGGTGAAAGCCCGGCCCACGGCTCCCTCGGCCAGTCGCGCAGCAAGCGCGCGGTCGGCCTGCTTGAGCAGCGGACGGCGCTTGGCGAGCAGGGCTTCAAGTTCGGCAGCGGGAATCGCGCCCAGCCGATGCACCACGGCGCGGGAGCGGACGGTGGGCAGCAACTCCTGCGGATTCTCTGTGAGCAGGATGAGCGAGGAGTGCGAGGGCGGCTCTTCGAGAAGCTTAAGCAGGGAGTTGGCCGCCTCCTTCATGAATGCCGACGAGGTGAAGATGGTGAAGGTGCGTTTCGACTCCACCGGCGGGCGATAGTAGGCCACGTGAATAGCCTGGCGGACCTGGCCTACCTTGATAAGCAGTTGCGGCGGGTCGGGCGGAATTACCAGAACATCAGGATGAGTCTGGATGAGGATGCGGGTTTCTTTCTTATCCGTGTCGCGCATCTCATCGCGCGCGGCGACAGCCTCGGCTACCAGGGTTTCAAGATCAGCGGAATCGTTGATGCGTGTGCAGTTGGCGCATGCGCCGCAGTAGTCGGGAAGGTCGTTCGATTCGGTGGGCTGGAGGCAGTTGACGGCTTTGGCCAGCATCAGCGCCAGGGTGTACTTGCCCGCTCCGCGCGGGCCGGCCAGGATCAGCGACTGGGGAAAACGCTCCGCGCCGATGCTCTCCCTGAGCCGGGTCACTGTAGCCGCATTGCCGAGAAAATCCTGAAAGCCCATGGGTTGAGTTTAGTGCATTGGCGGCGTGGCGGCGAGAGTGCAAGAAACAGCCTAATTAGATACGGCTACGACGGGACGAATTTAGATGGCACGTAGCGGTCTTTGGCTGCATTCTATTGAAACTGCCTTCGAATTTGTACCACGGATTCTGTAACACGCAGAATCGAAAATGCTGTAGTCTCATCCAAAGGAAAGGAGAGGTCGATGAGTAGTATCCCCGGCGATGCCGTCACCGCAAAAAAGAAGTACAGCGCATTGTTTGATGAGAAGGCCAGTATTGCGCTTCCTCGCGCCCGGCGCTACGCCGTGCTTACCTGCATGGATGCCCGGCTCGATCCGATCAAAAACGCCGGCCTGGCCGCGGGCGAGGCGCACATCATCCGCAATGCCGGCGGACGCGCCAGCGATGACGCCATCCGCTCGCTGGTCATCTGTCACAAGCTGCTCGGCGCGCGCGAGTTTTTTGTCATGCATCACACCTATTGCGCC